>JACCEC010949952.1_pt1 | contig 10762 bp, 19 predicted proteins | sample 7450121 | NCBI WGS metagenome assembly JACCEC01 (sample SAMN15323455, study PRJNA562643) | freshwater metagenome | isolation source: river surface water | place: USA:Blue River Watershed | collected 2017-08-18 | reverse complement strand
GATCCGACAAACGGGACACAGACGCAAGCACCCGCGCCATCGCTGAGCAGGAGAGTAGAGAGTCGGCTAGAGATCGTGTCATCAACGAGCAAAGATTGCACAGGGACGAACTCAAATCCTCCTTTGAATCAATCATCAAGGCAACTATCGAGCCACTTGAATCTCGCGTTGGAGATTTGGAACGGCGCGAACGTCAACACAGTGAACAGATTGTTTTATTGAATTATACCACGGGCTTGAAGCAGCCCAAAAAAGAGGAATGATATGGCTATTGAAGGAATTATTTTCTTGAAAGACCACAACGGAGAGCGGGTCGGCCTCGGGCAATCGTTCGAGATCATGCCCGTCGGAAGCGCATTCGCCGGGTTCCTGGACACTGCCGATGGAAAGATCCAATTCACCGACGCATGGGAGACGGAGGACTTGTGCCTCGCCCACATCTGCGACGGCGGGCTTGGGATCGACATCCAGATCGACGACTTGTAGGGAACGACCACCCTCGGGCGGCAGGTGTGAAGCCCCGCCGCCCGGAAACACAGACGGGGGCTTGCATGACATGCGGCCCCTTCTTTTTGCGCGTTCGGTTTTATTCCATATATTTCGGGCAAATATTAAATCATGAATCCATCGACTCCCACTTATCCAATGAAGTCCATCCTTATCGATGGGCACAAGGCCGCGACCTCGGTTTCGAGCGGCACCATCCTCGATGCCCATTTGAAGGCCGGCGTAGTGCATGGCACCGTCTGGCACAAGGGGCAGCCCGTGTCGTTCACGACGACCCTGACCATGGCGCAGCTCATCGCGGGTTGGCCGTCCATCAACGTCAATGTGAAGGTGGCCTCGGATAAATTCCTGAGCACATACATCTCGTCCGGCGCAGTCGCCAGGGTCCACTCCGATGGCGGGAAGACCATCCTCGACCTCTCGCATGGACGTTCGGGCCTTCTTTACGAATCCGTAACCGTCTCCGAGACCGTGGCGCAGGTCATTGCGCTCCTTGCGGCGGCTGGCACGGGCGGCACGGGCCAACAAGTCACGACTGGCAGCACGGCAGTCGTTGTCAACCAGTCCAATGTGAATGTCGTGACGGTGACGACCCCCGGCCAAGTCGTCCAATTGGACGACCTTTTCCCAGATACACTGATCATCAACAGTAGCGCGAGCTACTTCCTCGTGAAGCCGCCCACCGGCTCGGCAATCGACACCTTGAGCACGAACGGGGGCTTGCGAGTGCTCGGATATTCCGTCGTGAGGTTCTCCCGCATCACTGCGACCTCATGGGTGAGCGCTGTCGAGAAGCAATCCGCGCAGACATACGCATCGGCCCTCACGGCCACTGCCACGGTGGTCACGGCGCAGGTGGCCGTGTTGTCCACGAGCGCCACGGCACTCACGAACTTCTATGAATACGGCGACGCGACCACTGGCGAGATCCCCGCTTTCGGGCGGTGGACGAACACAAGCCCCGCGACCACGGCCAAGGTCAAGTTCGCGGGCGGGTTCGTCGATGGCACGGGCACCCTCGGGGGCACGGCCATCGCCACGCCATACGAGATCCCGCCGGGCTGCACCGTGAACTTCACATACAGCCATGCGCTCGGGAAGGTCATCGCGACCGGCAATGACGTGATCAGGGGCACGGCCACGCTCGTATTGGGCGCGGCGACATTCGACTCCGCCAGCATCGGCGCGGCGAACTCCGCACGGATCACGGCGAACTCAAGGATCTCCGTGACGGGCGTGTCCGCCATCAATGCGGGCACGCTGTCCACGCGCTTCCTACCGACCATCGTGGCGGGGACGAGCATCGTCATCCAGGGCTACGATGCCGCCGGGGCTTCGCTCGCAACGGACGTATCCACTATCTATTGGGAAATCCACCTGTAAGGAATCAACAATCAACAATCAGCAAAAGGAGAGGCCCGGCATAACGTCGGGCCTCTCTCGTTTCAATACGGGGACGCGGGGTTAGAACAGACTCAGTTGGTTCGGGTCTTCAACTTTTTTGGGGCATTCGCATTTCTCGAACTTGAAGTCCTTGCTCTCCACCATTTCCACGATAGCTCCGCCCAATACGTATGTACGGAGGTTCTTGAGCCATTCCTTGTCGGTGTAGCAGAGTGGTTCCATGCATGCGGCGAAAGTTTTCCCGCAGCAGCCATGATTGATGATTTGTGCCTTCGCCATAACTTACAATTTGTGGTTTTGAGGCAATTTGAATTGATAGCACGAGACCTCGGGGTTGAAGCGCCATGCGTACTCCTCCTTCCCGTTGATGCTGTCCCATAGGGAGGCGTAGGACTTGATAGGGTCGCCAGAGATCCAAGGCCACCCGTCAAGCCCTTCCTTTGGTTGGGAATAGTCACGGTAATAATCGTAATAGTCATCTCCGCCAGTTGGGACATTCAGCCAGTCGATTCCTTCATCAAGGGCATCGTCCTCGGTCATATCCTGCAACTTGTGCCTCCACGACATTTCGACCTCAAGGAAGATGCGGGAATACTTCAATGGGAGATGGATGGATGGCATCTTGCGCCAGAAACCGACCTCATTATTGACCTGCGCGGGCTTGAACCCCTCATGATGGTCAGCCTCATAGATGATGGGTACGGAAGGGTTTTGTTTCCACCCGCGCTTGAGCTTCCCCGTCTTGGTGAGCTTGTCGGAGTGAGTCCACATGCCGAAGCTCCACCAAGCCTCGGTCACAGCGATGATGTCGCCGGGGTGGGCATCCAACTTCCCCTTGCGGCGGGTCTGTGTCTTGCCCTTCATCAACGCGACGACCATATCCCTGTTGAAGGGTTTGCGAATGTATCTCATTGCGCAGCCTCCAATTCCCTGAGCTTGCGCATTGCCTTCGTTGTGGCCACCATGCGGTCAGCACCCGGCCTTGCGCGAGCCCCTTCGCCACTGAACTTTTGGTAGATGTGCAGCTCGGTCATGTTGTCGATGTCCCTCTGCCTGATATGGATCTCCCACATGTCGCTGTCGCACTTCTCCCACAGCAGTTGGAGTTCGTGCCTGATATTCGTGTTGAGCGGGTTCTCGATCTCCGCTGACAGCCATGCCATGAACTTCTTTTTCTTTTCCATGATGTCTTATACGTTTACTTTTTTGACCCAACGTTTTTCTTCCTTGGAGTATTCCCAATATGGGATGTCGGTAGGCGAGAACCCCCTCTTCGCAAGTTGTTTGACCTCGGTATGTGACTTTCCGTTTTCATAAGCGGAGCCATCCTTCTTTACCTTCGCGCAGAAGACCCATACGCCGAGTTGTAGCTTTGCCTTGTCGCTATCGTACCAATGCTGCCATTCGGCCTCGGTCACGATGCGCAATTCCCCGCGCTCAGTGAAGTAATCACCCTCCTTTACAGAAGGGGTTCTTCGCTCCCTGAGTCTTTTCAACAAGCGATTCCCTGCAATCCCATTGCCACCATGCGCGAACGGCTCCATGAATGAATTGCACTCATCCATATTGTCAAGGTCGAGGGTGTCTAGGGCGTCATTGATCAGTTTGTCAATAGCCTCCACCAATAATTCTCCTTTAGTTTTCATAGTGTCTTTCCCTCTGTTTACGTCCCCTTGGTTATCTTTGTTTCACTCTGTTGGCAATGGGTACTTTTTCCCGCCGATGCCGTTCAATTCCTTCTCGACCTCCAACTTGGCGAGGAGCAGCGTGTTGTCTCCGTTGACCTTGATCCACTGCTGTATTTGGCGTAAGTGGAACACGGACATGAGCACCTTCCCGTCCGGCGTTTGGTTGTCGAGGTCTTCAATCCCGACCTTCAATAGCACGGGTTCCCTCTTCCGTATGCCCAAGTAGTCCATCGCCGTCACGATGCAGCCATTCCCGACCATCTCCTTGATTTCCGGCACATCCTTCTCCAACATCTCCTTGCATTGTTCGTCGGTCAGCATCGGCAGGGGTTTTTCCACGACATGCCCGAATGATTGCATGATCATAGCCTCCAAATTCCTGACCTTGCCACATCTTTGCCCCAATAGCTCCTCCAACCTACCCACATACGTAGTGCAATCATTTGTCCACTGTGTGATCTTTTCCATCACCAAGTCATAGTTGTCGTCGGGTTTCATGCCCGTGGTGGACTCGACGTATTCATCACGGCCCTTCTTTGCCTGAGCCTTCGTGAATACCTTGATCTTGTTGTCGGCATCCTTGATGAACCCGCTGCCATCGGATTTCGAGGCCCAAAAACCCTTGGCGCAGGTCAGAAGACCAACCTCGACGCCATCCAATATTGCCTTCATTGATTTTGTAGTTTCCATGGGTGTTTCTACGGATGTCCCTATCTTTGGTTATGGCAGGAACGGAAATCTATTCAGTGGAATGGCTCAGGCAGCAGAAGCTCAACAATAAGGGGCGCGTGGTGCTTGAATCCCCCGCGCCCAAGGTGTCGGCACCCAAGGGGGGCGATCATGCGGGAGAGGCTCCCAAAAGGAACAAATACGGGGCGATAGCCGTCAAAGACCCTGACGGCGGGCAGATCTTCCCGTCCACCTTGGAATTCAACAACGCGACCGAACTCAGGAACATGGTCAAGGCGGGGAAGATAACCTCCGTGGGGCGGCAAGTGCTCGTATTGCTCGACGGCGGGATAACCTGGCAGATAGACTTCATCGTCCACCACCTTGACGGCTCTGTTGAATACATAGAATCCAAGGGCAAGGACACCGAGGACTTCAAGATCAAGGAGAAACTGTTCCGATCCAAGTACCCCGATTTCCTGTTGACGATCCAAAGGGCGCGGCCCCGGAAAAAGAAGAAGCCGTGAACAATCGCCCACGGCTTCCCAAGAAACAAAACAATACCGAAAAAGTAATCCTACAACCAATGAAGTGCCGCCATGTTGCAGCAGACGTGGAAGATGTTGTCAATGACTATGACAAGCCATACGCTGAGGAATGGCGGGGTGCCGTCCGGGAATCCACCATTCTTGATCGAGAATGTGCCATTCTTTGCAGCGATGAACCATTGCACGAGATTCCCCCGGTCGATGATGAAATGGCTGAGGAAAATCACCCCGACGGCGGGAAGGCTCCCAATGAATAGGAACGGCAGGGAATAGGTCACGCAATGGATCAGGCAAGCCATGAATCCTTTGAAGCCCTTGACCTTTTTGTTGACTGCCATCCAATCATTTTGGATGATGTAGTCTCCGATGAAATGAAGCAGAACTTGCATATAGAAATTTGATAAGTGAACAATCATTCTTTTATGGGGCCATTGACGGGTTCAAACCCGTGGTCGAACTCCACCTTGTCCTCATCCATGAAGATCACCCCGAAAGCCCTTACGCATGTAGCCTGGCATTCCATGAAGTAGGCGTGGAACTCCGAGGGCTTCAACTTCTTGGTCTCATTGCCCTCATTGTATTGGAACACGAGCATCTTGTGGAGCTGCTTGCACAGGTTGGAATGCTCGGCTGAGGTCGCCTTCGGGAATTGCTGCACCGCGCATGCCCGGAGCAACTTGTGGTATAGCCTGTTGGCCCCGTTGCATCGGAAGAAGTGGACGCGCAGCATGTCGCCGTCGTACTCGAACCTGTCGATGTTCGATCCCCCGCGCTCAAGGAATTTGAGCATCTCAGCATTCCCGATCTTGCCCCATTTCCTCCCTAGTTGAACCGATAGCAGCACCTTGTTTTGGCGCACCACGTCGGGCTTGCGGGCAAAGCATCCTTCAAAAACCTCGAAATGCGGGGACAGGCGTATCGTCAAGGCGCTCCATTGAAGCACCGCAATGTCTTTGGTATGCTCGGTGATCAGGATCATTTAAGCGATTTGAGGTGGGCCAGATATCCCTCGTACATCGATTTACGTGCCTTTGCCTTCTCAAGGTCTGCCTCGATCTCCGCAATCCTCTCGCCCATCATCTTGGCACCCGCCTCGTATTCCTCGATTCCGTCCTCGATGGCTTCAATTTCCGTCTTGAAATGGTCGTTGTTGTACATCAGGGTGCCCGACACGGTGACATTTGGCCAGCCATAGGCATCGGTGTATGTCTTGATCAACTGCCCATCCTTGACGGTATAGACCGTCAGCGGGTTCTCGATCACGTCATCGCCGTTGATGATGTCATGAATCTCCCCGCTTGCGACCAATTCTTCCAACTTGTCATAGATGCCCAACAACTCCTCGTCACCTTTGTTCTCAAGGCATTTCCGTCCTTGCTTGAACGTGTCGAGCGCATAGGTGACCTTGAGGGTGGACTTGTTGACCGAGAGAAGGTTGTGGCACAGCGCTGACCCGACCGCGATATACTCCTTGTGGTTGGAGCAGTACCGGTCGGTGCCAAGCAATTTTTGCAATAGTCTTGCTTTCATTGTATTTCGTAATTATCAATTGTGAATCATTCAAAGACCTTTACGATGTGCCCGTCTGCAATGGTGACCTTCAACCCGCGCACACCATGATTAAGCACCCTGAAAGACAGATCTGACGGCAATGCCTCATCGAAGTACCCAATCTTGCTGCTAAAGTGGTGGCCCTCATGCTCGAATGGATCGGATGGCGCGGGATTTTCTTCCCACCACAACTCTATCCACTTGCCAGCATAGGCAGCCATTCTGATAGTGTATGTCCCGTTTTGATTCATAGGTCTGCAAACTTGTGGGCGCGTGACCGCTCGATCTTGTTTTCCCAAAATGTCTCGTAGTCCACGAACGCCATGTTTTCCGAGGGCCGCGTGCTGATATTCGGAGAACCCTTGTAAACCGCCTTCTTTGGAAGCCTCTTTGCCAAGTGTTTCTGCCAGTACCGCAGCGCATCGATGGCCCAACTTTGTGGCTTCTTGTCCGTCTGGTCAATGAGGGTATATCCAAATTCCAGCTCGTCATCGTTGTCCTCGTCGGCATCGATCTTGGAGAGGGTGGATGTCCTGAAATCCTTGGGATGCCAGTTGAACAACCGCATGTCCTTGGTGTCAAGGTGCGGGAATGCCCGCTTGATGGCTGGCCGGTGGAGCATGAGCTGCATGATGTGATCGGGGAGGTTGCTAGACCCGCTCTTGAAGTCAACGTCGGCAAGCACGCGCACGGTCTTGCTTGTGACCTTGGGCTTGTCCTTGTTGGGGCCTGATTTATAGACCTCTCCCCACTCCCCCTTGATCTGATAGTCCATGTAGCAGAGCAAGTCCACCTGCATGGAATACCCGCGCAGCACCGAGTCCCCGTAGTCAACGTCGGGTTCGCACAGCACGATCTCGATTGCCAGAACTTCCACGTTATGGTCGTAGCAGAACTGCTTGAACCCGAGCAATGCCTTGCACATGAACCCTCGCCACTCGCCGATTACGGAATCAACGTCGATCCTTTGATTGGCAATCAAGCCACGCAGGAGGCGCTCAAATTCCGATGTCCCGAAATCGGGCAACTCGCCGTTCATGCACATCGCAAAGAGGCTGTGCATGACCGTTCCCTTGGCTGCCAGCTTGTCAAGCTCGGCCTCGGCCAACTCATAGCTCGGGAAGGCGCACCACCACTTGCGCAGGATCTTGGACTCTGGCATCATGGCCCCGCATACGCTCGTGACGCCAGGATATAGCTTTGGCTTCGACCAATTGCCCTCGGCATCTCGGAACTGTTGGACGTAGTACCGCGCATCGCCTACGTGGTGCCTTTGGAGGGTGCGGTATGCTGGCTTCGGCCCAAGGATGTCCTCCCGATACATGATCGGCTCGATGATTGAGTCCTTGGTGATGTCGTCATGCAGTGGCTCCTCGTTTCCTGCATCGAACTCGGGTTCCTCAACTTCTTCGGGAACAGGGGGCGGCGGGACTCCTTGATGCTGCTCAAGGTGTCTCACATAAGCCGCCTCCGCTGCCTTCAATTTCAGTCCTGTGAGCGTGACCACGGGCTTGTCTTCTCCCGCCTTCCGGCCATACCACTTGAAGCCCACGGGGGCAAGGACTTGATGGAACTCCCATTCAGTTTCCTTACCCCTGTACTTCACGAGGCCATTGAGGATGATCGTATCGCTCATGCCTGTGGTGCCTCTGATTTTTTCCCAGCATCAAGGATGTCCTTTGCAAGCGCTGTGGTCACCTTGCGGATGTTGGCCAAGTTCATCTCAAGATCCTTGCCGTCCCCACCGACCAAGCCCCCTTGGATTGCCGTGATTGCAGCGATCTGTCCATCCTTGTAGGCTTCCTGCTCCAGGGAGTAGTTGGGCTTGGCCCCGCCGCCACCGAATCCACCGCCGGATGCCTTCTTCTCCGTGCGCTGCTCGGCGGAATAGAGGATCGTGGTGAATTTCCCCGGCTTGTCCTTCTTGGGCTTGTGCTCAATGAACGCCCCCGCAAGTTTCGTGCCTGCCTCGGGCAATGTGTCTGCATGGAAGATCGCATAGACGAACTTCGTGCCGCCCGTATATTCCACCCTGCAATTCCATTGCAAGACATCTTTGAACGGCGGGTATGCACCCTTCCATTGTGGGCTGCCATCGAATTGCTGCGGCCCTGCCGCAATGATTGTCACTTCAAATGGGCCATTCCAACCCTCTGCCAAATCTGCCATATTCTTTCTTGATATAATGAATTTACACTGTTACAGTGGCGCTGAGTTCATCCAATACGGATGACCCGATGAATACCACCTCATGCCAATATCCCCCGTCTCGCAATGCCATGCCAAAGCCAGGATGCCTTTCAGGCTCCCCATCCGAGAGGGCTACGATGAAGGTATGGGGCAATCGGCCTTTACCATCGCTTGACATTTCGTAATTCTCCGAAATCATTTGGGCTTTGCCCCTCAGATCATTTCTTACATGGTGGATGGCCTTGTCGGTAGGGATTGGGTATTCCTTTTCCATCACCCAAAGCACCCTGTTTCCGTTATTGTTGCGATCCGTCCATACGGTCAACGGCAAATCTTTTTCTTCCATATTCATCGGTATTTACAATGTTACTTCTGCCTCGAAACGATGACAGGTTGCGGTCTTCTTTGTCTTCAACATCCCGCTCGATGTCCGTGGGTCAACACGGATGCCACAATACACCCAATCCTGGCGGTATTGGTGTCCGTAGCAATGCTTGCAGTCACGGCACTGCTTGCCCTTCTCGCCCTTGACGAATTTCTTGACCGGCGCGGATGCACCCACGAGCGGGTTGGCGGGATTGCCAAAGAGATCAATGTTTCCCATATCGCTACTTCTTGATTTTTTGCTGATTTCACCCCCGCTCCGCGAATGCGGGAAATCTCCCTAGCCTTTTCAGCGGCATCCATGATGGTGCCAGGAAAAGACCATTTGAAGAATTCAGGTGGTAGTAGGGGCATGTCTTCCATGATCTATTTCCCTGTGCCAGTAAGTTCCCAATACCTGCGCATGAACATCTCGTGCGATCTATGGCATGATACAGGGGTGATAAGGTCGGAGAATGCCTCGTATTCAGGCTCCTTGTAGTGCCACTCGGGATGCAATGGCGACATGAGATCCCGGGCCTCGGTCACAAGCATTTTTCGGTCGAGAAAATGGATTTCCTCGGGTTCCTCCAATGGAAGCCCGAATCGGCGGCAAATCTGTTGCTGCAATTGAAGTTCGAAAATCTTGTAGAACCTGAACTCTGGCAGCATTTTCAAGGGGCGCGGGATGTCAGACAAGTATGCTTCCGCAGCATCATGCAACAATCCCCACAAGGCATCCTCGGGCTTGCAATAGGCGCTCAGGATCACCGAGTGTTGCGCTACGGAAAAGAACCGATTGCAATGTCCGTTGTATCGGCATTGATTGCTTAGGCTCCAAGAAATATCCTCGATGTCGATGTCTTCGAGGTGTGGCTCTAGGGGATGGAACTTCTTCCCTGTATAGGTCTGAATCCAACCGTTGGGTATTTCACTCATATTGTTTTGTACGCCAACCCCTCTTAAAGGTTGGGTTTGTTTCCCAAATTTACCGCATGTTTCCCGAACCAAATCTCGTCAATCCCATCCCCTGTTTGCGGTACATAGGCAGCGGGAATCAGTAGGTTGGTGAAAACCCCGGACTCAACGAATTCCTTCCATGTCCACATAGCCGCAGCCTCGTTCTTGTTGGCTTGCGCGGACGGGTAGCCCTTGCACCAATACAGCGCATGGGGAATGTCGTCAATTACAATGCATACCCACCAATGGTTGATATAGTTCCTGTTGACCCCGGATTTTGGCTCCATGAGCAAGGGCACCGGGATTCCCTTCAAATGCTTCGGAATTTCCATATCCGTTGTTACGCATTCCCTCCCTGAATGGTTGCCTACCTTTTTCCTGACCTCGGGAAAATGATCACAGTGAAACCTTGCAGGGATTTATCCGTAACAACCCACCATGAGTGATGAAAAGACATTTGGGGGATTGCCCGCGCCCGGCATGGAGGAAATGGAGTTGTACGACAAGTTCATCCTCGACGACGCACGGTCAAAATCGACAGACGGCGGGAAGACAGCCAAGATCAAGGGCGGCATCATCGTCATCGACCAACCCCTTGCACAAAAGAAAAAGAAGGCATGAAGACTCGCCGGAAAAGGGGAAACCCAGAAAAGCCAGTGTATGTATGGGCCATTGACGGAACTCGCGTAATGTCTTTTGACAATGCAGGGGATGCCGCAGGACACCTTGAGACAACTCCCGAGGATATAAACAATTATGTCACGGCAGGCTGTATATGGAGAGGCACGTACAGGTTCACCCGTTTTCCTAAAAGTCCAACCAAGAAGTCATGAACCCGAAATCCATCCGCAAGATCGTCTCCGACATTCAGCAGAGGAACCG
>JACCEC011119246.1_pt1 | contig 10764 bp, 8 predicted proteins | sample 7450121 | NCBI WGS metagenome assembly JACCEC01 (sample SAMN15323455, study PRJNA562643) | freshwater metagenome | isolation source: river surface water | place: USA:Blue River Watershed | collected 2017-08-18 | reverse complement strand
GATCCTGCTGTATCGTTTAGCACTACGTCTTTTGTGTTGGAAGATGAGGTAGAGTTTAGACTATATCGTACTGTGATTCTAGCTGGCGTCTGGCAAGATAAATGGTACGATGTTACAGACTCTGAAGAGTATGTGGTCGACGGCACCAACATAAACATAGTAAGTGTTAACGACACCGTTATGTATATGCTAAGGACAAGTAAGAAGTTCCTATGTAGGTCTTTTGAACTCATGCCAGTTGGTGGTAATTACTTCTTTCCATTAACAGAACGAGTAAACCGTGGGGAAGGGTTCTTTGATCACTTTGTAGCGGTGCCTCCTCGCAACATCAAAGTCTTTCTGAATAAGAAACCTTTGATTGAAAAGATAGATTTCATAGTTAAATTCCCAAATATATACATAATTTCAAAGAAACACTTAGTCGATCCTTTCACACAGGTACCTCAAGATGTAGTTGTTGTTTGTCATGGGTTCTGTGATAGTGATTGTGTTTACAGACCTGAGCATGACTTAGGTTTTATTGAGCATGGATATCTGTCTAACGATAACGAGTTTGATCTAAGAGATGATAAGGTACTGTCTATTATAGTAGGTGGGAAGTTTGTTCACCCTGCTGATCTCTTGTTCTCTGAGGAACATAGTGGCGTAAGTGTTGCTAATGCACTAAACGGAACTCCATATCAGGTCTCTACTGTCGATGTTCCTATCTGGGGACTTGACGGTATGGATACTACAGAGTTCAGGAGAAAAGCTAAAGAGATAGACACTAAGGTCAAAGATTTCATGACTCAGATAAAACCACAGGCAGATAGAGGTGGTCTGATGGTTATTCCTAGGCGCTATGAGGTTTTTAGTCCATTCTTTCAGAGAGTGATATGGGAGCTTATCAATAATACCATTTCTGATGACATTATTGTTAACATCGCTAACGATAGTAATATCCTTGCAATCTGTGCTCCTTATGAACATACTCTGAAATTTGATCCACTTGCACCAGGCAATATGCTTGATCCAAGGTACGTTACCGTCCATCCTCATTGTTGGCCTATGGCTGTTACGCTTAGTCTTGTCAGGTATCAGTTCTTAGTCAACGTAGTCAGACTCTATGGTAAGTCATTGATAAGTCTTACTAACTTTGTAAACATCTCGACCTAAACATTCAAAGGAATAAAAATGCCTGATCCATTATACTCAATCCCTGCCGGTAGTGACGGTCAAGTACCTATTGAGAGTCCAGACATACGTGGACGACTTTGGTGGAAACCTGACATCTGGCTTGGCGGTGTAGGTGCTAATAAATACATCGCACGACTCAACGATCTTGTTTTTGATCCTATTCCACTAACACTGGAGATAGTTGATCATGTTAACGAAGTCACATACGTCCCGCAGCTACGACAAATTAACTTCAATGGACTTGGTGTCTTGCTTAGTCAACAAGATATTGTCTTTGGTGTTGGTCCTGGTACAAGAGGTGATGACTATCGCGCTTATCTTGATAAGAGCGTGTATCCTTACGTACTGGCTATTGACGATCGTCTCGGTGTTCCTGGATCCGATGCGGCATATGCAAAGATATTTAGGTCTGGTAATGACGATGTTGCAATCTCTAAGATCTATAACACGTCTAATGTGTTTGTGTCGTCTAACATCCCACTTGAAACAGTGGCAATATCAGGACACACAAACTACCACTATAAGTCTATTCCTCCTTGTAAAACAACGGATGATTTGATTTCAGGAGACATTATTACCGTTAAGGTCTATAGTGTTTCCGGTCACGTAGTTAAGGTTCGTCAATGTATCATTGAAGAAACAACAGCTATAAGAGATCACAACACTACAGGACGTCGTATCACAGGCATCTCACTTGAGTCTGCGTTTCTCTCGCCAACAGAGAATAATCTTCTTATCTATCCGCTTAATGTACCTATCAATGCTCTGAATCTCATAGGTGTTGTTACGTATAACGACGGAACTGTAAGACTTCCTGTTGATGGTACTAAGTTCAGACTTCATGGTCTTGAGCAAGTTAGTGCTAACATGCCTGAGGAGGTCGAACTTGTTCTACAGTACTTCTTGTCTCCAGGAGAAGTCTCTATATCTCCAGGTGGTACTCTTAACAATAACATCAATGTTCCTATTCGTATTCGAGTAGCTCCTTCTTCTTGGAGTACATTGACTAACGGCTATGCTGTTAAATTGTTCTGCTTCCCTCAATGGAATCCATCGGCTTCCAGATATCAGCTACGTTGGTTCATGTTTGGACTCGATCGTAACGTATATTTTGAAGTAACTAGTGCTGTTGTGCTGTCAGCTGAAACTGGTGCGTTCGATGGTGCTTTGTATGGAGCGCTGCAGCGTAAACGTGTTAGTCTGAGGTTATCTGACGTGAGTATGTCTTTTAACACATTTACGCACGTTCAGCTTGTAGACATTAACTTGTTCGGCCCGCCTAGTTCTATTACGACTCCTTGGACTGTAAAGCATGTCAGTGGTAGCTCTAACCCTGAGTATGGTATCCAGATCCTTGCTAAGCTTACGGCTGGTTTAACGGTTAACGTTTCTGCGGGTAAGACCACGTATGCTGATTGGCTGCAAGCTGTATATAGGAACTCACAACCTATACATAATCCTGCTGTCGAACCAACTGCCCCAGATCCAACACACTTTGTGCTCATGTATAACGGTGTTGAGAACATCTATCCTGTCTCATCGTGGAACCAAAACCTTCCGCGTATCGAAGGGATGACTGAGTATCAGAACGTATATATACGTTTTGTTCGTACCTTTGGTGGTAGTGAGTTCTTAGAGCTTTGCATGGCGGCCATGATTCTTCGTAACGAAGTTATCTGAACATAACCTACAGGGAGCTAAGGCTCCCTGTAGGTGTTTGTAAAAAATGTCAGTCATAGATACTTTATGTGAGCAACTATGTTTGCTATTTTCCCCCAACCAAAAAGGATCATCCTACCATGACACAAGCATACGACACCTCTGTTTCTTCTTTGGCCGAACTTTCTTCTGTACAGGATTCAATTCCTCTTTTTGAGATTGATCCTGAATACTTGGTTGAATCCAAATCTTCAGTCGGTATGAAGATTGACATGAAACCAATCAATGCTCTCTGTATTGTGTACAGTCCTTGGGACATTGATAGTATTTTATCGGCAGCATTACTGACCACCAGGCTGAAAGAACGCCGCAAGATCGTTACAGTTAGTTCTGACAAAGTGCAAATTGACATGTACTCAGAGTACCTGTGGGTCGGTTGCGCTAAAGCCAAGGCAACAATGAGAAAGGACATATTCAAGAAGTCTGGGACAGGCTGGCTGTCTAAACTCTTTAAAGAGAAGCAAACAACTAACTCCAATGTAAGTGACCATGTCTTTATCCAGAAACCCACTGGACAACAGGCTAATCACATTCAGGAAAGTATGTATTCATTGTTGTTACGTAAGTACAACTGTGCAACAAAGATCAGCAACGTGATCTGTGACGCCATCGCAGGGTTCTATACAACGCAAAGCAACATGAGCCTCACATCTCAACAGCTGGTTGTGTTGTGGACACACTATCGTTTGGCGACTGTAGTGCTGGCAAAAGGACAACAGATGTCGGCTACTCCTGGTTTCAGCGCTCCGTATCGTGAGATTGAAGAGTTGCCAGGTCCAACATCTATCCATTCATGGGAACTGGCCATGCGTCAGATACGTCTGGAAATGCAGGGCTCAGTGATGCGTGAGCGCGTGAACAATGGTAAACGTATGGTTCCTGCTAACTTGACCAACTGGGGTACGGCTAACTATCCCTGGAAGGCTCGTTTGCTGCGCATGATGGATGTACCACATGTCAACTACGTCTTTACACCGCAGGGTGTAGTCGTAGACAGTAATTTACCTGGTTTGAAAATCGAAGAGATGATTCACCGGGTAAATGTGTTAAAGAGCTCTGAAATCTGACACTAACCACTACCGGCCCTACAAAGGCCGGTAGTGGTAATATCTTTTTTTTTATCTTTTTAATTGATGTCTCTGTGACTTAGTGGTCTTAGCATTTCTGATAAGTTCATCAAAAGAAATGATGTTAACTTCTTCAGCAGGAAGCTTGTTGATCAGTGCTTTGATCTGAAGCTCGTACCTGTGGTTAAGATGCATGTCCTTAGACTTAGACAATTCAGTCAAGAAGTATTCTATCTGTGCTTTGATGTGTTCGCTAAAAGCTGTCCTATAGTTAGAAACTACGCCATGCTCGGATTGGAAAGACGATACGTTCTTTAAAACGGATCTACTATCTATCCCGTACCAGTCTAAGTTTCTTCCCTGTGTCAGCCACCAGTAGCTAAGTAACCAAGAGATACAGAAGTCATCCTTAGCACCTAATGGGTGATCTATACGGTTGTTTCTCTTTACTAACCCTACAAGCTGGTTAACTATGTCTTCATCTCTTATAGATCCACCGGTATGTTTGATAGCGGATCTTAAGTTATTACCGTAGAGATCACTTCTAGAAGCGATACCGTTAGCTGCAGTAGCAAAACCAAAAGCACTCTTATATCGTCCTGACAAACGTTGTGGATCAACGTACTTATCTCTTCTAAGCTGCTCTACTGTTTCTTTATCGTAGTTCTCAGGACATTGGAAGACTAAGTTATATAGTCGTTTGAATGGATTTATTCCATGTGCGTAGAACTCAAACAAAAGGTAATCAATGATCATTGCACCAGTAGACCTTCTTTCTATGATGGCAAAGAGTCGTGGATAAAGGATAAACCAGTTAGCCAGCCATCTTGAGAAATGGATAAGGTTAAGTTCGTTATATCTACCAGTAGCAACTATCTCTCCGGTAGCACTCTTTCTGATAGTCATAGCTATATCGTCACCACCTGCTGCATCAGAAGTATCAAGACTTAAGATATGATCGTCAGCAAGCATGGCTTGATGGAAGTTCTCTTTTCTATAGAACCATCTTGTAATTAAATTTTCTTTATTACCAAAGTCCATATGGTAGTCGTTAACTACCGAGTCCTTCATGGTCTTGAGTTCTTCTGCTGTAAATGGAGAAGTCTGAGAACCAGATGTTGAGATATTGAAGTAATCTCGATCGGCATCTTCACCTCTAACGCCAGTCTCACGCATCGTCTCAGCTAACCACTCGTCTGTATAACCAAGCTGTCTATGACTATAGCGTTGGAGCATCCGAATCTCTTGATTAGGAGAGTTGGACTTTATTAGTGTATAGAGATGATTGATATCGATACAGTCATAGAACTGTTCATGCATCCTACATGAGTTATTCATGTAGTTATCTGCAACAGCTCCATCTCTGTCATCCTTCTTAGGAGCAGTAGTCATGAAGATGTTGCCATACGGCTCTCCCTTCATAGCAGCAAGCTCACGAGCCGCTGTAGTTGCAGGCATAGCTGAAGCAAGGATGATCTCTATGTGTAAGATATAACCAAACTCGTCAATAATAAACGTAGCAGCACTAGAGCCGCGTGCAACGTTATAAGCAAGCTTAGGTGACGGGTTAGGAACAAATGCGTTGACTTGGTTACTAAGTCTACTGATAAGAATCTGTTCAGAGTTAGAAGGATCTGATTTCTTTTTAAACTGTAGCCATGCTGGAATACATTCCATCATGCTTTTCAAGCGAGACATATGTCTAGCTCTAAGCTTATCGTCTTTAGTAAGTACGTTAGTAATGTAGTCTGTTGCAGCAAAAAGACTTATCCATACGTTAAGCCAGTCAATACCAAACGACTTTCCTGTCTGTCGTGGGAATACAATAACTTGTTGTACATGGTTGAAGTACGTCCAGTAAGCAGCAATGATCCCTCTGTTTGGTTTAAAAGGAATAATGTTAACTGTATCGTGAGTTGGTACACGCGCTATCTCTCTTAGGAAGTACCAGTAGTTACTTCTTATTTCCGTTAGTATCCTGATCTTTATTTCTTCAGATAGATTAGGATCGTAGGGATTAACTCCTTGTAGAGTCTTATCATGGAGTGCTAAGATAAATGCATGGTTCTCAACTCCCATGCCTTTATATAGAGCTGCTAGACGTAAGAATCCTTTGTTCTTTGTCTGTGTGTCAATGATAGCGTCTGGGTAATAGTCCCAGTCTTGTTTGTAAAGGATTGTCATAGTTGATAAGGGGTTTGGTATAACGTGTCATATTAACAGTCCTAGAACGGTCATATGACCGTTCTAGGAAGAAGTAGTTTGCATGCTTATGGTTCTTGTTTCAGCATATATTCAATATACAAAAGGTACTTGTTCATTAACAGTTCGATGATCATGTCCTCTTCAAACATACGAGCATGTCTGGCTAAAAGCACAAAACTCAAGTCGTTGAACTGTTGTAAGTTGTGATGCCCAAGTGCCGAGAAATCACAACGTATAACGTACGCCCTGTAGTTCCTATGCTTGATGCTGAAAAGTCCAAAGATTACGTTTTCGTAGCTCTTACGATAAACGAGGAACTGTAACGAACCTACTCCAACCAGCGGGGCTTTGATGATGCGTATTGGTGGATCAGAGGGAACAAGGTCTTTTTTATAGAACTTTAGTCCAGTAAAGGCCAGCCAGATACGTAAACAAATTCTTGCAGCGAATTTCCTCATGTTACATTTTTCCTATAGTTGTTCTGAGATAGAGATATAGCATAATGCTCGTTCTAGTTGAGAGCATCAAGCTGTTGCTTATTGAGGATTTCTGACTCTTGAGAATAATCTTCTTACCTAATTCTCGTATAACTTCTAAGTCAGGATCCTGAGATCTAGTTGAAAGAAGCATATTCTTTAACGCAATCAAACGTTTAGAATAGTCCCTTCTATCAATAACGGCTCCTCCATAGTCAAGCAGATGGACACAGTAAACATAAGTCTTATCAATAAAGTCATCAATAAGCTTCTTATGTTCGGCTATAACATAGTTCTCACTTATCCATGTAAGAACTACTTTTACCATTTTGGCTGAAGTGTTTTTGTTAATCGATACGATTACTCCTACTAGTTCGTCCTTAATAAACGTGTGTGTATCTCCGACTATTGAATGAACGTAAGAGAGATGCTTCTCTACTCCTTCAGTCTTGTCTTTGATAGTTTCTTCTCCTTCAGGACTGATGATAGTAGCAGAAGCTGAGGAGATAGACTCACCACGTTCAATTACTTCAGCAAAGACTACGTAATAGTTTTTAACAGCATCACGTACACGCCCTTGAGCGTCATTGATGGCGTACACCATCTTTAGATCATCGTTATAACTCTCAAAAGAACTACGATGGATAGAGTCTTTTTTAATAAGTTCTCTAGCACGATACTCAATAAGCTTTTGCCATGAACCCAGTTGCTTAATCAAGTGTTTGTTCGATAGTCTTGCAAATGTAGCTAATGCTACAGACCTATTGGATTCATATCTGAAGTAGTCGGACATCAGTGCTGCTATCGTCCTATAGAAGAACGTTATAGCGACGTTGTAGGCATAAACCTCTCTGTCCTTAGGTGAGAGTAGGTTAGAGGTTAAAAACCTGTGTATGAAGTAAAAACAAGTTTGGTTAAGAGTATCTGAAGATATCTTGAAGTCTTTGTTGATAGCAGGAAGTGACTTGATGTCTCTTGATAAAGACTCATAGTCAACTGTAGGAAAGATCTCAAAGAACCTGTTGAGGTCACTGTCTTTGAAACGAATAACTGGGGTACCAAGCAAGTTACCAGAGAAGAACGCTATGTGGTCTGGATTTTGATTAAGGTATCTGACGTGAAAACCAAGGATAGCTTTACCCATGTTCTTGTCAAACTTATACTTACCAAAGTAAGAATCAAACACTGTAAACAGAGTTCTGTTGTCTGTCAATGATTCGTTAGAGATATTCAGATCGTCTATAGCGTTATCTACAAAGTCACCAAAGTACGCTATATCCATCCAGTCTGTTCTAGAAAATGACCAGTCGTCAGTGCTCATTACATGCTCCTAAGGCAGTTTACGATTTGCTCACCAGCAAGTCTCATAGAAGAACTGTTCTTGCTTTGTTTGGTTATAAGTTCTACGTTGTTAGACTTGCACCATTCGTACATCATGTCGAGCCTGCGACTAGGTCTGTCTGTGGATTCTAAGTAGAGATAGTTTTTCTTTACCTGGGAACCTTTCTTAGAGTCAAGAGCAAGCCTTAAATCATCAGCTGCAGCAATCATGCCGTTGTTATAGTCAAGCTCATCTTGACTTGTTGCAAAGACATAGATCTCATTAGCATTGTTTTCCGTTAGCTCTAGTTCTTCTTCATCAGTAGTAGCTATACTAGCCATGATACTTTCACTAGCAAGTACTTTGTTAAGAGCTTCAGAAAACACCTTACTCAAAGGTCCTCTTATAGTGATCTTAGATTCTTTTGTATTACCACCAAGCTTTTTGATATTCTCGATATCTTCTTCAGTGGTCTCAGTTCCTAGCTGATCGTCAGTGATTTGTTTAGAGTCCGAGTGATTAACACTATCATTACTACTAGTAATGTTTTTCTGGGGGTTTGTTTGTTTGGGTTTTATTACAAAAATAGCCATAGTGGTTTACCTCAAAAAAGGTGATTTGCTGATAATTTATGCAGCTGCCATAGCATCGCTAGCAATATCGTAAAACTGTTGTAAAGTGTCATTTAGTAAAAAAATAATTATTATATTTATAGTTTGATTAGAAGAGTGGAGTAAACTTCATTACTTAGTTATATATAGATCGATGCTACGTCCCTTCGCATCGATGTAAATAATATATCTTTAGTTAAAACTAAAGAAATAAAAAGAAAAAAAGAAAAAAGAATAATAGTTAAAAAGAATAGTAAAATAGATATAGTATGTCTATAGTTAAAAAGTTGTTGTTGTCTATTCTGACAATAAACTACTACTTTCTAGTAATCCTTAGAAGTTTATATTTATTACTTACCTTTTAAATACTTCCCGAGGATGACTATGATGGTCGCTAGATGGTACGGCTATGGATGCAATGTGAAACAACCTACAGGACGGGCCTTATGGGTCTGTCCTGTAGGCTTTCTATAGTGTTTATGACCGTATATATTTTATTTGATAGTTGTATGTATATGCGTACACTATTGACTATTAACTTTTCTTTGAAAGGAAAAAGAAACTGACTATGATTAAACTCATAACACTCTTTATGACATTGTTACTAGCGGCCTGCAACCCAAGCAACGCTACTAGTGCTGGCGTAGTTAACAGTAGTTCTTTAATAGCTGCTGTGGATATGGCTGCTTCAGCTCATAAGCTCGATAACAAGCTTTTGCTGTCTGTTGCATACGTAGAGTCTAAGTTCGATGTAAAAGCTCGTAACGGCTCTTCTGTTGGGTTGATGCAGGTTCATCTGAGATATCATCGTGATAAGTTCAAAGGTGCATCTGTTTTTAACCCTTATGCGAATATGTTCGTAGGTGCTCAGATACTCAAAGAGTGTATGAACAAAATGGATAATAACGTAAAGAAAGCTTTACGATGTTATAACGGTGGCGGTGATAAGAACTATCCTGCTAAGGTTTTGAAACAACTTCAAGTTTTTAAGAAGGAGAAATGACCAAGCTTCAGTACAAAACTATTTCGACTGGTATTCATTTGGTACTAGTCAATAACAAACAATTTCCGTTCCTTTTTTCCAACTCTCCCCCTTCACAAAGAAAGATCCCTACCATGTCTAACCATATTCAAGTATATGCTCTCGGTGGCACCGGTGCTGTTTACGCAACACCTTTGTACAAGATGAACAGCAGTGCCACCAAGGATCCAGTGGCTCCTGAAATCAAAGTGTCGTTCATCGATGCTGGCGCTGGCAGCTACGACAACGTTCGCGAGCAAGATCACTACTGCATCAAGAAGTTTGACGAACAGGGAAAACTCGTTAAGACCAACGGCTCTGGTCAATGGCGTTCTGCCAACTACGAAGCAGCAGTGGCATCGATCAATGAGATCATGTACAAGTTCCCTCCCGGTGCATTGAACATTGTCGTTCATAGCGGCGGTGGCGGTACTGGTTCTGCTGTCACTGTTCCAATCGTTGAGCATCTGTTGAAGAACAAACAGCTCACGTTGGTGGTATGTCCAGTGTCGACCAACACACTGCGCCTGGCAAAGAACTGTCGCGATACGCTGCAGTCATACGTCAATATCATGTCTGAAGCTGAATTTCCCCTGGCTATCAAGACCTTCTTCAACACTGAAGATGGCTTTGGTAAGAATGAGAAAGAATTCATCGACATGGTCTACGGTCTGTCTGGACTCTTTGTCAGTGATCTGAAGCATCTCGACCAAGCTGACATTCGTTCGTTCTTCGACTACACCAAGTTGTTGAAGATGGAACCACAGTTGCTGAGCTTTATTGGACCTAAGCAGAACTCTCAGATCGACATCGGCGAGGGCTACGCTGTTACGGCACTGAGTCTGTTTCGCGACAAACGCAGCTGGTTACCTGAGTGTTCGTTGCGTGACGTTGACAAAAAGATCATCACTCCGTTCTTTCACAAGACCGGTCACTACGATGTGGAAGTCGGCATGGAAGAAACGAAGGATGCACACTTCCTTCTGGCAGATGGTTTGGTAAACGATATCATGATCAAGCTCAACGATGCCATCATGAGTATCGAGCGGGCACAAGCTGCTGTGATGGTTCCGCGTGTCAAGTCCAAGCTCAGCGGCGGATCAAGCGCTGTGTTTAGCTGATCCCTTCTTGTCGATTTTGGGACTCATATACTTTCTATGAGTCCCCT
>JACCEC011255646.1_pt1 | contig 10766 bp, 11 predicted proteins | sample 7450121 | NCBI WGS metagenome assembly JACCEC01 (sample SAMN15323455, study PRJNA562643) | freshwater metagenome | isolation source: river surface water | place: USA:Blue River Watershed | collected 2017-08-18 | reverse complement strand
TTGGGGATGAGGGCTTCGGTGTCAACGTTGGCCCGGTCCATGGGCGCGACCAAGCCTTTGTGGAGGGTGAATTTTTGCATGGCGGTCTCTCTCAAGCGAATTGGCGAACGTCGACAAAATGGCCATGCACGGCGGCCGCTGCGGCCATGGCCGGGCTGACCAGATGGGTGCGCCCGCCATTGCCCTGGCGGCCTTCGAAATTGCGGTTGCTGGTCGAGGCGCAGCGCTCGCCGGGTTCGAGTCGGTCGGCGTTCATGGCCAGGCACATCGAGCAACCGGGCTCGCGCCACTCAAAGCCAGCGGCCTTGAAAATCTCGTGCAGGCCTTCGCGCTCGGCCTGCTCCTTGACCAGGCCAGAGCCTGGCACCACCATGGCCAGTTTGACGTTGCGGGCCACCTTCTGACCCAGTTTCTTGACCACGGCAGCGGCCTCTCGCATGTCTTCGATGCGGCTGTTGGTGCAAGAGCCGATGAAAACCTTGTCGATGGCGATGTCGCTGACCGCCTTGCCGGGTTGCAGGCCCATGTAGGCCAAGGCGCGCTCGATGGCGTCGCGTCGCGTGGCGTCTTTTTCTTTGTCGGGGTCGGGCACGCGGGCGTCCACGCCCAACACCATCTCGGGCGAGGTGCCCCAGGTGACCTGAGGCACGATCTGGGTCGCGTCGAGTTCGACTTCGGCGTCGAACACGGCACCGGGGTCGCTGTGCAGGGTGCGCCAGTAGGCCACGGCTTGGTCCCACTCGACGCCGGTCGGCGCCAGCAAGCGACCTTGGACGTATTCGATGGTTTTCTCGTCAACGGCGACCATGCCGGCGCGAGCGCCCGCCTCGATCGCCATGTTGCACACCGTCATGCGGCCTTCCATGGAGAGGTCACGGATGGCACTGCCAGCAAATTCGATGGTGTATCCGGTCCCGCCAGCGGTGCCGATCTTGCCGATGATGGCCAACACGATGTCCTTGGCAGTCACGCCACGCTGCACCTGCCCTTCGACCTTGACGCGCATGTTTTTGGCTTTTTTGGCCAACAGGGTCTGGGTCGCCATGACGTGCTCGACCTCGGAGGTGCCAATGCCGTGGGCCAGGGCGCCAAAGGCGCCGTGGGTCGAGGTGTGCGAGTCGCCGCAGACCACGGTCATGCCCGGCAAGGTGGCGCCATTTTCTGGACCGATCACGTGCACGATGCCTTGGCGCTTGTGCAGGAACGGAAAATAGGCAGCGGCGCCAAAGGCCTGGATGTTGGCGTCCAGCGTGGTGACCTGCTCCTTGCTGATCGGGTCGGTGATGCCGTCGTAGCCCAGTTCCCAGCCGGTGGTGGGGGTGTTGTGGTCGGCAGTGGCGACGATGGAGCTGACGCGCCAGACCTTGCGGCCCGCCTGTCGGATGCCCTCAAAGGCCTGGGGGCTGGTGACTTCATGGACCAGGTGACGGTCGATGTAGAGGACCGCAGTGCCGTCTTCCTCGGTGTGGACGACGTGCTCGTCCCAAATTTTGTCGTACAGGGTGCGTGCCATGGCTTCGCTGAGGTGAATGGTGAATAGAGCCTGACATTTTAGGTCTTTGGCGGTCCCCCAGGGGGACGCCTGGGTGTGCCGCAGGTGACCGGGCTGGACCACCTGGGGGCATGGCGCTCAAAGGGTGATCTGGCCCTCGATGCAAGGCACAACCTGACCCGCAACCCAGACGTCGCCACCGGACCGGCTCAGGTGCACCTGACCGGCCGCGCCAACGCAGGTCCCCTGGCGCACCCGGTAGGGGTTGGGGGCCAGGCCCGCGCCGATCAACCACTGGGCCAGGCCAGCATTCAGGCTGCCGGTGACCGGGTCCTCGCCCACCCCCATCGAAGGGATGAAGGCCCGCACCTCGAAATCGGCCACGCCCCCTGGGGGGTGCGGACCGATCAGTCCCACTTTAAAGGCCCCCAGAGCCGCCAGGTTGGGTCGGACGGCCAACACGGTGGCGGCATCGGCGAGCATGAGGGCGCACCAACCCGGGCCGTTGTCGACCCATTGGTGGTCGCGGACCTGCCCGGCGCGCAAGCCCAAGGCCTGGCAGATGGCGTTCAGATCGGTCGGCGCCAACGGGCCACTGCGTCGCAAGGGCGGTGCGGCAAAAGCCAAGCGGGGTCCATCGCGGCGCACCCGTACCAGGCCGACACCGCACGCCTGCACGATGACATCGGGTCGGCGGGCCTGCCCCCCCGCCCACAGCCAAGCCTGGCAGGTGCCCAGGGTGGGGTGCCCGGCGAAGGGCAATTCTCCCCCCGGGGTGAAGATGCGCACGCGGTAATCGGCCTCAGGATGGTTCGGGGGCAACAAAAAGGTGGTTTCGGACAGCTGGGTCCAGCGTGCCAAGGCCAGCATGTCGGCGTCGCTCAGGCCCTGGGCGTCGTGCACGACCGCCAGTGGATTGCCCCGCAGGGGCTGGTCGGTGAAGACATCGACCTGATGGAAGCGACGCGGCATGGGGGCTTTGCGCGGGCTGGGGACCGGGTGGCCTGGGCGCTTCAGGGGGCGTCTTTGTAATAAACCTCGACGCGGCCTTTGAGTTGGATCAGCAAGGGATTGCCCTTGCGGTCCAGGGTTTTGCCGGCAGGCACTTTGATCCACCCTTCGCTGATGCAGTATTCCTCGACATCGGTTCTTTCCCGGTCATTGAACCGCACACCGATCGCGTGTCCCAACACCTCGGCGTTGTAAAACTTGGAGCGTGCGTCGATGCTCAGGTGATCGGGCAATTCAGGGCGCTGGGCGGAGCTTGGGTTCATGGTGGACATCAATTTTCGCGCTTGAGGGCGGGGAACAAGATCACGTCGCGGATGCTGGGGCTGTCGGTGAGCAGCATCATCAAGCGGTCGATGCCGATGCCGCAACCGCCCGTGGGGGGCATGCCGTACTCCAGGGCACGCACAAAGTCGTGGTCATAGAGCATGGCCTCGTCGTCGCCGCTGTCCTTGGCGGCCACCTGGGCGTGAAAGCGCGCCGCCTGGTCTTCGGCGTCGTTGAGCTCGGAAAACCCGTTGCCAAATTCGCGACCGGTGATGTAGAGCTCGAACCGCTCGGTCACCTCAGGGTGTTGGTCATTGGCGCGCGCCAACGGCGAAATTTCGGTCGGGTGCGCCATGATGAAGGTCGGCGCCCAGAGCTTTTCTTCCACCGTTTCCTCGAAGTAGAGCACCTGCAAACCGGCCAGGCTGCGGGTCGAGAGTTTGTTCTTTTCTTCGTTCAGGCCCCGTTTTTTCAGGGCGTTGATCAACCACTGGGGGTCATCCACGCTGGCCCCAGCCTCGGTGTGCTGGACGATGGCGTCGCGGATGGTCAGGCGCTGGAAAGGCTGGCTGAGGTCCACCGGCTGGCCGCCATAGGTCAACAACAGGGTGCCGACGGCCTTTAGGGCGGCATCGCGGATGAGGGTTTCGGTGAAGTCCATCAGGTCGATGTAATTCCAGTACGCGGCGTAGAACTCCATCATGGTGAACTCGGGGTTGTGACGCACCGAGATGCCTTCGTTGCGGAAATTGCGGTTGATTTCAAACACCCGTTCAAAACCACCGACGATCAATCGCTTGAGGTAGAGCTCGGGGGCGATGCGCAAGAACATCTCTTGGTCCAGCGCGTTGTGGTGGGTGATGAACGGTCGGGCGTTGGCGCCGCCCGGAATCGGGTGCAGCATCGGGGTTTCAACTTCAAGAAAGCCATGCTGGACCATGAATTCACGGATGCCGCTCACGGCCTTGCTGCGGGCCACGAAGCGTTGGCGAGCCGCATCGTCGGTCATCAGATCGATGTAGCGCTGGCGGTATTTGATTTCTTGATCGGCCACACCGTGAAACTTGTCGGGCATCGGGCGCAGGCTCTTGGTCAGCAAACGCACGGAACTGGCGTGGATCGAGAGCTCGCCGGTTCGGGTTTTAAAGAGTTTGCCTTCGGCGGCCACGATGTCGCCCAAGTCCCAGTGCTTGAAATCGTCGTAAGTCTCTTGACCCACGTCGTCACGGGCGATGTAGATCTGGATGCGACCGGTCGCGTCAGACAAGGTGGCGAAACTGGCCTTGCCCATGACCCGCTTGAGCATCATGCGCCCCGCGACGCGGGCGGTATGCCCTTCGGCCAGAAGGGCCTCGGCGGCTTTGCCACCATGGAGTTCGTGCAAGTCGTGCGCGTGATGGGCCGGCTTGAAATCATTGGGAAAGGGCACCGGACCGCCGGCGCGATGACGCTCGCGCAGGGCTTTGAGTTTCTCGCGGCGCTCGGCGATCAGTTGGTTTTCATCGGCGGCCGGGGTCGCCGGATCGGTGCTGGGGGTGTTTGCGGACATAGCCCCCTATTGTAGGTCGGCCGGATGTGCGGCCCGAGTCTGACGGGCTTGTTGCACAATGCACGCAACCCTTGCCCCGTCACATGAGCAAAAGCCGCACCCTGACCCACGAGCCCGCCTTTGTGCTGCACCAATACCCGTGGAGCGAGTCCAGCCTGATCCTCGAGGTCCTGACCCGCCACCATGGGCGACTGGCGGTGGCGGCCAAGGGGGTCAAGCGACCGACCTCCAGTTTCAGACCGGTGCTGTTGCCCCTGCAGCCGCTGTCGCTGAATTTGGGGGGCGATGGCGAAATCCGAACCCTGAAATCTGCCGAGTGGCTGGGCGGGCACGTCATGCCCACAGGTGATGCCCTGCTGTCGGGCTTTTACCTCAACGAGTTGATGTTGCGTTTGCTGGCACGCGACGACCCGCACCCGGCCTTGTTTGACTGCTACCGCCAGGCGGTTCTGATGCTGGCCCAGGGGGGGGAAGGGGCGGTGGCACCGGCGCTGCGCGCCTTTGAACTGGTGTTGCTGCGCGACATTGGCGTGTTGCCCAGCTTGAACCTGCAAACCCTGAGCCTGCAAGACCTGAGCGCCGATGCCCCCTATGACCTGGTGCCCGAGGGTGGCTTGCGCCTGTCGCCAACGCCAGAAGGTGGCGACGACGAACCGCGGCGCTTGCGTCTGGTGGGGGCGCGATGGTCGGCCTTGCAGCAGGCCATCGAGGGCGATCACCCCTTTGCCGACCTGGTGCGGTTGTTGGCGCAGTGGAGCCCCGAGGACCGCTCGGCCCTGCAACAGCAGATGCGGGTCATGATCCACCACCACTGCGGCGCCGAGGTGCTCAAAACGCGACAGTTGATGATGGACCTTCAAGGGCTTTGAACAAATTGGGGTCACAGAAATTGGGGTCTGACCCCAATTTCTGCCAATTTCTGCAAGGGATATGGCGAGATAATCAAGCGATGACGTCTTTGAGTGTGAATCTGAACAAAGTCGCCCTGGTGCGCAACTCGCGCCATTTGGGGATTCCAAGCGTGACGCGGGCCGCCTTGCAGTGCTTGCAGGCCGGCGCGCAGGGGATCACGGTCCACCCTCGACCCGATGCACGGCACATCCGGGCCGACGACGTGCGTGACCTGGCCTTGCTCTTGCGCCAGTGGCCCGAGCGCGAGTTCAACATCGAAGGCAACCCGTTTCACAACCTGATGGATGTCGTGCGCGAGTGGCGACCCCAGCAGGCGACCTTTGTCCCCGACGGCGAAGGCCAGTTCACGAGCGACCACGGCTGGTCGCTGGCCCAAGACGGCGCGCGCCTGCGTCCGCTGATCGACGAGTGCCACCAACTGGGGGTGCGGGTGAGCCTGTTCATGGACGCCCAGGCCGATCAGATGGCGCTGGCCCGAGACTGTGGCGCCGATCGGGTGGAGTTGTACACCGAGCCCTACGCCCAAGCCCACGGGGGTCCACGCCAAGCCGAGGTGCTCAAGCGCTTTGTCGACAGCGCCCGCGCCGCCCAGGCGGTGGGTCTGGGGGTGAACGCGGGGCATGACTTGAACCGCACCAATTTGCCCGACCTGTTGCGCGCGGTGCCTCAGTTGCTTGAGGTGTCGATTGGCCACGCCCTGATCGCCGACGCGCTGGAACTGGGCTACACGGAAACGGTACGTGCTTATTTGGCGGCGTGCCAAGTGGCGGCATGATTTACGGCATCGGCACCGACATCTGCGACGTGCGCCGCATCGCCGCCGCCTTGGATCGGCACGGCGAACGTTTCGCCGCCAAGGTGCTGTGCGAGAACGAGTTGGCCACCTGGCGGGCCCGCAGCGCGCGCTGGCCGGAACGTGGGGTGCGCTTCGTCGCCACCCGGTTTTCGGCCAAGGAAGCGTTCAGCAAGGCCATCGGCCTGGGCATGCGCATGCCCATGACCTGGTTGCGTTGCGAGGTGGGTCGACAGGCCAGCGGCGAGCCCACCCTGGTGCTGCACGGTGAGCTCAAGGCTTGGTTCGAGGCCAGACGTCTGCAAGCGCGCGTCAGCCTGAGCGATGAAACGGATTACGCCGTGAGTTTTGTGGTGGTCGATCGGTTGCCACCGCCCTCCCCCTGATTGGATTTCTGCCATGACGCCCCATGCCCCCCTGATTTTGGACATCGCCGGCACGCGCCTGAGCGACGTCGATAAGCAACGCTTGCGCCACCCGATGACGGGCGGTCTGATTTTGTTTGGTCGCAACTGGCAAGACCGCCGCCAACTGGTCGATTTGTGCGCCGAAATCAAAGCGTTGCGAAGCGACGTGTTGATTTGCGTCGACCACGAGGGGGGACGGGTGCAACGCTTTCGCACCGATGGATTCACCCACCTGCCGCCCATGCGAGCCCTGGGTGAGATGTGGATGCAAGACGATCCCCAACGCCCGGGCCGTGGGGCGCTGCGCGCGATGCGCTCGGCGGCGGCCTGCGGGCTGGTGCTGGCGCTTGAGTTGCGCGCCTGTGGGGTGGATTTCAGTTTCACGCCGGTGTTGGACCTGGACTTTGGCAGCAGCGGGGTGATCGGCGACCGCGCGTTCCATCGCGACCCCCGGGTGGTCACGGTGCTGGCGCAAAGCCTGATGCAGGGCCTGCTGAGCGCGGGCATGGCCAGTTGCGGCAAGCACTTTCCGGGTCACGGCTTTGTCCGGGCCGACTCGCACACCGAGATCCCGATCGATCGGCGCTCGCTGAGCGCCATTTTGAGGGAAGACGCTTGGCCCTACGCGGCCTTGGGCACCACGCTGTCCAGCGTCATGCCCGCGCATGTGATCTACCCCAAGGTGGACGCGCGACCCGCAGGTTTTTCGTCGCGCTGGCTGCAAGACATCTTGCGCCACCAGCTCGGCTTCGAGGGCGCGATCTTCAGCGATGACCTCTCGATGGAGGGGGCGCGCCGCATCGATGGTCGCGTGGTCAGTTACACCGAGGCGGGCGTGGCGGCCCTGCAAGCGGGTTGCGACTTGGTGCTGTTGTGCAACCAGAGCATGCCCAGCGCCCCAGGGCAGGGGCGCGCCGTGGATGAGTTGCTCGATGGCTTGGCCGAGACCTTGCTCAAGGGCCACTGGTCCGCCAGCGAGGCCAGCGAACGGCGACGACGCGCCCTGCTGCCCGCCCAAGCGGCGCTGGCCTGGGACGACCTGATGGTGGACGCGCGCTACCTGCAGGCCCTCGATGCACTGCCCTGAGGACGAGACCCGCCCTCAGGTGTCGTAGCCAAAACTGCGCACGCGGGCCTCGTCGTCGGCCCAGCCCGAGCGCACCTTGACCCAGAGTTGCAAAAACACCTTGGCGTCGAGCAGTTTTTCCAATTCGACGCGGGCCTCGGTGCCGATGCGCTTGAGTTTCTCGCCCTGCTCGCCGATCACCATGGCCTTGTGGCCATCGCGCTCGACCACGATGGTGGCGGCGATGCGCACCATGCGACTGGCCGTGCGGCCTGGCTCTTCTTCAAACTGGTCGATCACGACGGTCGAGGTGTAGGGTAACTCGTCGCCCGTCAGACGAAACAATTTTTCCCGCACGATCTCACTGGCCAGAAACTTTTCGCTGCGGTCGGTGAGTTCGTCCTCGTCATACCACCAGGGCTGCGCGGGCAGGTGCTGGCGGCAAATGTCCAGCAGTCGGACGATGTCCTTGGGGTTTTTCGCCGACATCGGAACAAATTCGGCAAAGGGGTGGCGCTGCTGCATGTCGCGTAGCCAGGGGGCGATGTCGCTGCGCCGGTGCACCGCGTCGAGTTTGTTGGCGATCAGCAGCACTGGGGTTTCGGCACGCAACAAAGACAACACCTTGGCATCGGCCATGCTGAATTGCCCGGCCTCGACCACGAACAACACCAGGTCCACGTCGCTGACGGCGCCCAGCACGGTTTTGTTGAGCGAGCGGTTGAGCGCGTTGGTGTGACGGGTCTGAAAACCCGGGGTGTCGACAAAAATGAACTGGGTGTCGCCCGCGGTCCGGATGCCCGTGATGCGGTGTCGGGTCGTCTGCGCCTTGCGCGAGGTGATGCTGATTTTTTGGCCGACCAGGGCGTTGAGCAAGGTCGATTTGCCCACATTGGGTCGGCCGACGATGGCGATCAAACCGCAACGTTGGGGGCCGTCCGCTTGGGGGGTCGGGTCACCCGACAGATCGGGGGTGTCGGGCGTCTCGTCGGATGGGGTCATGGGTGGGCTTTCAAGATGGCCTCGAGCATGGACTGGGCGGCGGCTTGTTCGCCCGCGCGCCGTGAGGGACCACGCCCGCGCTGGCGCAGGCCCAGTTCGGGCACCTCGCATTCGACCTCGAAAACCTGTTGGTGGGCGGCGCCATGGGTGTCGATGACACGGTACAAGGGCAACTTCAGACGCCGACCCTGGAGCCACTCTTGCAACTCGGTCTTGGCGTCCTTGGTGTTGGCGGGCATGTGGGGGGTGATCTGGACCCGGTCGTAGAGGCGCTGCACGAGGGCGTTGGCGGCATCAAAACCAGCGTCAAGAAATACCGCGCCGATCACCGCTTCGAGGGCATCGGCCAAGATCGAAGGGCGCTGGACGCCCCCCGAGCGCAACTCGCCCTCGCCCAGCCGAACCAAACCCGGCAGGCCCAGGTCGACGGCCAACTGGTGCAGGGTTTCTTGTCGAACCAGGTTGGCGCGGATGCGTGAGAGCTCGCCCTCGGTCAGCTCGCCCAGGGCCTGATACAGGATTTGGCTGATCGAGAGGTTGAGCACCGAATCGCCCAAAAACTCAAGCCGTTCGTAGTGCTGTCCGCTGAAGCTGCGGTGGGTGAGCGCGAGTTGGAGCAAAGCCGGCTGGCCAAAGCGATGTTGCAACCGCTCTTGCAAGGCCAACAGTGGCGCGGACAACTCGGCCATGGGGGGTCAATCGAAGGAACCGATGCGGCCCAGGTGGCCGAAGTTCATCCAAACCAAAAAGGCCTTGCCGACGATGTTGGCCTCGGGCACAAAGCCCCAGTAACGGGAATCGAGCGAGTTGTCTCGGTTGTCGCCCATCATGAAATAGTGGCCCGGTGGCACCTTGCAGACCACCCCTTCGACGCTGTAGCGGCACTGGTCCTTGAAGGGGAAGTCCTCGGCCCCCGGGATGAAGGCGGGGCGATCGGCGTCATTGAGCAGGCGCACGGTCTTGGCCGGCCCCGGTTGCCCCGGCTTGCTGCCGGTGGGCATTTGTTCGGAAAACTGCTTGGCATAACGCAGGCTGTCTTCGTCAAAGAAGTCCGGTAACGCCGCTTTGGGCACGGGTTGCCCATTGATGGTGAGTTGCTTGTTCAGGTAAGCGACTTCGTCGCCCGGCACCCCCACCACGCGCTTGATGTAGTCCAAGCTGGGCTTGGGTGGATAGCGAAACACCATCACGTCGCCACGCTCGACCGGCTTGCCAGCGGTGATTGGGGTGTTGAGCACCGGCAGGCGCAGGCCATAGTGGAATTTGTTGACCAGGATGAGGTCGCCCACCCACAACGTGGGGATCATGGAGCCAGAAGGAATTTTGAAGGGTTCGAACAAAAACGACCGCAACAGGAACACCACGGCGATGACCGGAAACAGGCCCGCGGTCCAGTCCAGCCACCAGGGCTGGCGCAACGCCTCCTGGCGGGCTTGGGTCAGGTCAATGTCGACCTTTTGAATGCCCATGCGCTGCAGCTCTTCGCGGCGCGAGTGCGCCTGGGCTTCAAGGGCCTGGGCGGCGGTGATGCGCCGCGGCAGAAAGACCCATTTCTCCAGCACCCAATAAATGCCCGAGACGACCGTGGCCATGAACAACAGAAGGGCGAAGTTGCCTTCGTGCATGCCGAGAAACCAGCTGCCCGCATAACTGGCAAAGGCCGCCAGGACAAAGGCGGTGATCGTGGGCATCGTCATTCCTCTACTTGCAATATGGCCAGGAACGCCTCTTGGGGCACCTCGACCGATCCGATTTGTTTCATGCGTTTTTTGCCTGCCTTTTGCTTTTCGAGCAACTTGCGCTTGCGCGAGATGTCACCCCCGTAGCATTTTGCCAGCACATTCTTGCGCAAGGCCTTGATGGTCTCGCGAGCGATGATGTTGGCGCCGATGGCGGCCTGGATCGCCACGTCAAACATCTGGCGGCTGATGATCTCGCGCATCTTGGCCGCCACAGCCCGGCCCCGGTACTGGGCCTGGGTGCGGTGCACGATGATGGACAAGGCATCGACTTTTTCACCATTGAGCAAGATGTCGACCTTGACCACGTCGGAGGGCCGGTATTCTTTGAACTCGTAATCCATCGAGGCGTAGCCGCGGCTGACGGATTTGAGCTTGTCAAAGAAGTCGAGCACGATCTCACCGAGCGGCAGGTCATAGGTCAGCATGACCTGGCGGCCATGGTAGGCCATGTTGAGCTGCACGCCGCGTTTTTGATTGGCCAGGGTCATGACGGGGCCAACATACTCTTGGGGCATGTACAGGTGCACG
>JACCEC012405367.1_pt1 | contig 10767 bp, 6 predicted proteins | sample 7450121 | NCBI WGS metagenome assembly JACCEC01 (sample SAMN15323455, study PRJNA562643) | freshwater metagenome | isolation source: river surface water | place: USA:Blue River Watershed | collected 2017-08-18 | reverse complement strand
GTGCCATGATGATTGGAACATTTGTAAAATATGTTATCATGTTCGCGCTTGTGGGTTCGCTCGAATCTTTATTGACAGTCAAGGCGATTGATATGGCTGACCCGATGCGCCTTAAATCTGACCCTAATAAAGACTTAATTGCGGTAGGTATTGGCAATGTTATATGTGCAGTTTTGGGCGGCTTGCCGATGATTTCGGAGGTGGCGCGTAGCTCTGCAAATGTGGCAAACGGCGCACGAACAAGATGGGCTAATTTCTTTCATGGTTTATGTATTTTATTGTTTTTATTGTTGGGTGTTTCTTTAATTGAGTTAATTCCGAATACTGCCTTAGCCGCAATGCTCATTACAGTAGGTATTCGTTTGACACACCCAAAAGAATTTATACATACATTAAAGATTGGTAAAGAACAACTTTTAATTTTTGTGATAACCATTCTTTTCACTTTGGCAACTGATTTATTGGTGGGTATTGCCGCAGGTATGTTAACAGAAATAATTGCAAATTTAGTCAATGGAAAACCGTTGAGCGTTATTTTTAAAACGCCTACCGAAGTGTCTTTTACCGAAGAAAAATATTTGATAAAAATTAGTCAAGCGGCAGTTTTTACCAATTTTTTGGGTATTAAACGCAAATTAGAGGCGATTCCTGCGGGGTTTGAGGTAGCAATAGATTTGGAAGATACGCTTTTGGTTGACCATTCTGTGATGGAAAATTTACATCATTTCAAACAAGATTATGAGGCTTCGGGTGGCAGGGTTTATATTGTGGGTTTAGATGCGCATGAACCCTTATCAACTCATCACTTAGCAGCGCGAAAAAAACGTAAGTTTTTGGTGAATTAATTTTAAAAAAAATCCCTTGTTTTAAAGCCAAAAACAAGGGATTTTTTTTTATTGTTTAATACTTTTATTTTTTGAGCATGACTAAATCTAAAATTTCGTCCACATACCTGCGGTCATTTGCCAAGCGCGGCACTTTGCTTTGCCCTCCATATTTGCCTTTTGTTTTTAGCCAATGATGAAAAGTTCCTTTGGGCAAATTGTGCAATTTGAGGCGTTCCATTGCCAAACTTTTAAAACGTTTGGCTTCATAATCAGAGTTAATACGCTGTAAATTATCGTCTAAAATATCATTAAATTTTTCAATACTTTCAGGTTCTTTCTCAAATTCTACCAACCACTCATGCCCACCTTTACCCGTACCATTGAAATAAATGGGTGCAACCGTATAATCCGCTACTAATGCCCCTGTCACTTGACAAGTTTCTGCGATTGCAAGGTCGGTGTTAGACACCATTACTTCTTCTCCAAAGGCATTGACAAATTGGTTGGTGCGCCCCGAAACTTGAATTTTGTAAGGCTGTTTACTCGTAAATACAACCGTATCGCCCGGCGTATATCGCCAAAGTCCTGCGTTTGTGGTGATAACAAGCGCGTAATGTTCGCCAATTTTTACATCTTCAAGGGGTACAGTTTGTGGATAAGGTTTGTGCCATTCGCTTTCAGGTAAAAACTCGAAATAAACTCCATTATCTAATAAAAGCATCATATCTTCTGCGCCAAACTCGTTTTGGCTCGCAAAAAAGCCTTCGGAAGCATTATATATTTCCCAATATATAAAATTGGGGTCAGGTATAAACTGTTTAAATTGTTCGCGGTAAGGGGTAAAACTTACGCCACCATGAATATATCCTTTAAGATGAGGCCATATTTCGAGTGCGTTTTTTTTCCCTGTTATTTCGAGTACGCGCCGAAGCAAAACCACCGTCCAAGTAGGCACTCCGCCCAACATACGCAAATCTTCGTGAATAATGCGTTGTGCGATGTCTTCGATTTTTTGTTCAGTATTCGATTGCAAGGCTATACTGAGGGGGGGGGTATAAATCATATTGCCCACCGCAGGCAAATTAGAGAGCATAATGGAAGAAACATCGCCAAAGCGCGTAGCAGGATAAGGCGCGTAGGTCTCGTAACTCCCCCCCATCAAAAGCATTTTTCCATCAAAAAAAGTGGAATTAGGGCGACTATCGTAAATCATAGTCGTAGTGTCCCAACCACCGCGAAGATGGCAAGTGCGTAGGTTTTCGCGGGTAACAGGTATAAATTTACTCCTATCGCTCGTTGTGCCGCTCGACTTGGCAAACCAATTGACCGCCCCCGACCATAAAATATCGCGTTCGCCGTTCATCATGCGATAAATGTCGGTTTTGATGCTTTCGTAGTCGTGAATGGGAACTTGGCGAGAAAAATCTTGGGGAGTGCGTATTTTATTGAATTGAAAACGTTTACCGATTTCGGTATGGGTATTTTTCTGCAAAAATGTCTTTAACAATGCGGCTTGGGTGCGGTGGGGGTCGTCAGCACAACGCCGAATACGAGACATACGCCCTCGAAAAACCAAACGCATTATGGAATTGAGCCAAGCCATGATAATTTAATTTTTGATTGAGAAATATGATTTAATGCTTTGTTTTTATTCTTTCAAAAAAGAAGTATTTTTTTTAGAAAATTTTTAGCAACTTTTTAGAGAACTAAAAATTTGACGAAAAATAAGACGTTTTTTGTTTACCACAAAATATTTATTATAAAAACATACACATCTTACGAATTATTGACGTTTACAAAATTTTTTTTTCAAAAAATAAATACTTAACTTTCTCTTTTTACATTAAATTAAAATTTCATAAAAAAAACTCAGCAAACTTGGCTTGCTGAGTTTTAAACAGAAATTAGTGAGAATAGAAAAATTCTTTATATATCATATTGAGAATAGATTTGTCAAAACGCACCCCCTCAGTAAGACTTCTGTGGAAGCAAACAAGAGGTGGGTGTTTGTGTTGGAACAGTTTAGCGTACTCAAAATTTTGGTTAAAAACTAAGATGCGTGTTTCGTAGTGTTTAGTTTTCGTTTTTTACTTCGTTTAGATATTACATTGTTAGTAAAATTGTACTTTTGCGGTGAAAATATAATTTTGTTTTTGTTGTTAATTGGTACTCCTAATGTTTTATTGTTAGGTAAATGGGAAATATTTTATCATAGTTTATTTTTTTCAATGTATTGAAAATTAAATGTTATATTGTGTTAGCCTAAAACCTATGAAAAATATTATCTACCCTAATTTTAATTTAGGGGTTTGAAAACTTACTTTGACGCTGCAAATTACGAGTGAAATTGCAAAAAAATCAAATTTTGAGCATGGACAAAACCATAGACAGCACAAAAGAGCCTAAAAATTACTACAAAAAATCAACAAATGAAACATACTACAAGCCTCTTATTCTCTTTTTTTTTATTTTTTTATCTTACTGCTTGCTTTCAGCAAGGTGAGCAATCAACAACTAAACCGCGCAGCGTTAACCTTAATGCCCCTGATTTATTGTATTATCAAACGCTTCCTATTGATAGTCCCGAAGTCATTGCACACCACATTAGCCGCGAATTGCAGCCTCATTGGTGGAGTGGTGCGTGCGAAGGTTTTTTCTTTTGGCTACCCGATTCGGTGGGCGATGCGTATTTATTGCGCCTATTAGATAGTTATGACAAAGTTTTTTCGACCGATTCTATTATTGCTTTTTCTCAACTGATGAGGGGGCGCATCTTCATTGAACAAGCTATTTTTGATACGGCATTATATTGTTTGCAAGATTGTTACACGATTAGTCAACGGAGTGGGCGCACGTCAAGAGCAATTGACGCAGTTCGATTGATTGGAAGATGTTATATGAAAAAAGGCAATTTTCCGCAAGGCATCGAATTTTTGTTAAAAGCCTTTGAAGAATACGAACTTTTATTTCCGAAAGGACGAGGGAGTGGGAGTCGCAACCTCGAAACCATGATAGAAATTGCAGGTGCTTATCAGACCATACAAAATTTTGAAAAAGCCCACGAATGGTATGAAAAAGCGTGGCAAACTTCGTGCGAAATGCGGTTGACAGGCTATCAAATCACTACGGCGGGTAGATTAGCAGGCAATTATTTGGAACTTGGCAAAATAGACGATGCCAAATATATGATAGATACCGCTTTTTATTTGCAAAACAAATATAACAACCCTTATAACGAAGCCGAGCGATATTATATATTGGCTTGCATCGAAAAAACACTTGGCTACCATGAAAAAGCCTTAGCACATTTTAAATATGCACATATTAAAAATGAAGTCAAAGATAATATTTTCATAAAGTATAAGTATTTGAGTGGCATAGGAGAAGGATTTGCCGCCGTTGGTAAATATGACTCCGCAATGCACCTTTATCAAGGGGCTTTGGCGACCCCCGACTCGCTTCAAAAGGCTAAAATCTTGGATTTGATAGCCCAAACGTTTACGCATTTGGGAAAATATGAGCAAGCCCTCGCCTATCAGCAGCAAAGCAACGATTTAAAAAATCGCCTTTTTACGACTGAAAAAAATAAAGCAATCGGATATTTGGAAGCTAAAAACGAGATGAACCAAAAAGAATGGCAATTTAAACAGCAAGAACAACAATTTAAAATTAAACGTTTAAATACTTTGTTAGTCATTGTTTTTCTGTTTTTTATACTGATTATTATGGCACTTTGGTCGGTGCGACAACACCAAAAAAGAGTTATTTTGGAACAAGAAATGCAAATCATCAAGACCCACGAACAATTGCGCATACAAGAACTTACGCAAACGACCCAAAACCTCAATGCCAAACTAAAAGCCTTAGACGCAGCGCAAAAAGTGATAGCACTCAAAAATACACTGATTGAAGAATTAGAATTGCAAAAACAAGACGATAAACAAGAAAAAAATATAAATATTTTTCGTAATACTCAAATTTTGACTGCCGAAGATTGGCACAAATTCCGCAATCTTTTTGATAAAACTTTTCCTGAATTTGACGAACAACAAAAAACGCAATTACCGAGCCTAACGGCTGCCGAAATTCGTTTGTTGATGCTGCTAAAAGTGGGGTTCAATAATGCCGAAATTGCTTACGCTTTGGGCATTTCGATAGAAAGCGTTTATAAATCGCGCTATCGTTTACGCCGTAAAATCAGTGTTTTAGAAGACTTTGATTTAGAACGCTTTGCCAAAAATTTTTAAAAATCATTCGTTCATTCGCATTTTTCGCGCTATACCCCCCCTCAGTAGGGGTTTCATTTCAACGAACTTTCGCATACAATAAATAAAAAAATAAATGCTAACTTACTGATAACCAATTGTTTAAAATATTTAAAAACGATAAATAGCGATTGCTTTTATAGAGATTTATTGGTTTTGTCAAAAAATTGTGGCATAAAATACCTTAGAAATTGAAAGAAGTATGTACCTTTGACCCAAGTTTTTTGAGGTTTTGTTAAAAAAAAACGCCAAAAATAATAATTCTTACAAACGCGACAGGTTGAACCCCACTAAATATACCAAAATTATGAATATAAGACCAAACAAACTATACAACGAAAACACTTGAAAGTTTTTAATATATCAATAGCCATAAAGGAAAAAAAATTCGCTTATCATTCAAAAATTAAAGACATTAAAAGATTTTAGCGATAATAAAGTAAAATTCGCTCGTTTTAAAAAGATATTTAAAAGATTTAATTTTTGTAACAAAATTTGCTTCTAACCAACGTAGTAAAAAACTTGTAACAAAATTTGATACGTTAACAGTAAAAAATTGCTTAACAACCTTACTTAAAATTGTTTATCTAATGAAGACGAAACTCGTACTCTGGGGTACAAGCAACCAAAATGACCGCGTATTAATTGCCCTGCACTTACGCGCAAATGATAACAAAGTCACTATTTATGTTATCCCAGACAAACAAGTTACAGAAGAATTACAAACTAAACTCTTTAGCGAATGGCGCGGTGGTCAAGTAGATATCACTTTTCCCGAAGGTACTACCATTCTCGACCGCGACATGAGTGTAACTGAAAACATTTTGCCCGAACACTTACAGGTAGAACGCCCCGATGTTATCAATCGTGCGCAATCTGAGTGGCACTTTGTTGTGCTTTCTTCCAAACTTAACGAACAATATCGTTCGGAACTTGCCGAAATCGAAGATAAAATTGCCCAACTTACGGAGTATAGTGCCGAAATTTGGGACAGCCTCAAAAACTTTTGGTCTAAGGTGCAAGACCAAGTGCGCGAACGCAACCTTTTCCGCGAACACGCCGACATTTTGCGCGATACCACCAACGAACTCTTTGACCGCTTAAAGTCTATGCGCTCTACCGTTCCAAACGAGTTCGAGGAAATCTCTAAAAATCTTTTCCAAAAATTTAACGTTGCCATTGATGCCATTGAGCGAAAAATCGAAGAAGGTTTGCAACGCCTACCCGATTTGTTCGAGGAATTGAAACGCACACAAGGCGAATTTCGTGACGCGCGTATGATGCGCGAGCATAGTGGCGAAATTTGGCAACGCATTGATAATGCGTTCAAAACAATCAAAGAAAAACGCTTTGGCGACAATGCCATCAATGACCGCTCGGCATTAGAGCGTATTCAACGCCGCTACGAGGGTTTGATGGAAGCCATTGATAAAATGGAACAATCTATCTCCCGCGACCGCGAAGAATTGGAGTTCCAACAAAAGAAAGCCGCTCAATCAGAAGGGCAATTAGAAGCACAAATCCGCCAAGCTAAAATCAATATGATTTCAGAGCGAGTGCGCTCAAAAGAAGATAAATTGGCAGAGATGAACGTGACCAAAGGCGAATTGGAAACCAAAATCCAAATGCTCAAAGAAAGAGACGCACGCCCCGCACGCAACAACGCCAACGGAAATGCCCCTACTGCCGAAGCGACCCCCTCAGTACCCCCTACTCAAGAACCCACACCCGTGGTAGCCGAAACGCCCAAAGTAGTCGAACCTGCGCCTGTGGTAGCCGCACCCAAACAAGAAGCACCCAAAGCCGTTGTAGCAGAAGAAACTGCGATAGCTGTCGCTTCTCGCGTGGAAGAAATCGAAGACGATTTGAAATGGTAAATATATGATGCCATAGCATCGTGCCGTAGCATCAAGCTAAAAACAGCGTTAATGATTGTATGGTGTTTTGTTGCTGATTTTGAGCATCAAATATTTTTAGCAAAGCATTGTTCATCAAATACATATTTATTTTTTATCAAAAATAAAAAGGTTGTTTCCCAGAACGCGGAACAACCTTTTTCTATTTTTTACTTTTCATCGAAACCTCCGCTTAAAACGAAGATTTCGACTGATTAAGATATGGCGGATTGAGGTGGGGCATCAATTCTTTTTAGCCCACTCAAAACGGGCTTCTTGATACCCTTGATTGCTGATGTGATTTTGCAATTGGAATTTTTTACTGACTAAAATCTTTTCTTTGGGTGAAAAAAGAAAGATTGCAGGTTGTTCTTCATATAAGATTTCTTGAAATTTATAATACAATACTTTCCGTTTTTCGGGGTCAAGTTCGCGGCGAATTTGCTCAATCAAGGCATCAGTTTGTTTATTACCAAACCCAAAGCGGTTGCTACCGTCAGGGGTATCGCTGCTTGTTGCCCAAATTTCTTTCGGGTCGTCAGGCGTGTGAGCAGGTAAAAATGCGCTAAAAAATAACTCTACATCGCGGTGACGCATTTTATCTAACAAAATTTTTGCGTCAAGTGATTCCGATATTATTTTGATTTTCAATGGTTTAGCATTTTCTTGTAATATCAAAGAAATATTTTTTGCTAAGGCATTATTTTGAGCAAATGAAAAACGAATTTCCAACTTTATTTTCTGTCCGTTGACTACTTTATCCAAAATACCATCGTTATCTGTATCTTTCCAACCTGCGGCAGCCAATAATGATTTTGCCTTAGCGGTATCTAACAAAATGGTTTTCAATCCTTTATGATAATATTCGCGTGAGGGTGCGAAAGGCGAAACACAATGCTCACCAAACCCATTAAGCATTTTAGTTATAACTAACTGAGTTTCTGTTAGGTGTGCAAAAGCGCGGCGCACCCGCTTATCGTTCAGTTTAGGATTTTTGCAATTAAAACCAATATAAGTAAAAGCTACTGTCGGAAAACTTCTAAAATGGTATTTATCTTTAAGTGTGCTATCTTTTTGCAACTCCAAAAAAGTGCGCGAAGAAAGGCGGTGTGCTGCATCTAATTGTCCATTTTGCAACATCGAAACCATCGCCGCCTCATCAGATACCGGATAATAAGTGATTTTTTCGGGGCGAGCAACCAACATCGCATTTTTCGCGCCCATATTATTTGCCCACCAATTATTTTTGCGCCTCAATACAATGCGCTGCCCCGTTACCCATTCCTCCAAACGATACGCCCCACTTCCAATAACGCCCTCGCTTGAGCGCGAAAATTTAGGGTGCTGTAAATGCTCGCCAAATCGTTGCAGGGCTGATAAATCCACTTCTTTCAAACCACTTTTGGCACTATCCCGAATAAATAAAGCTAATTGCGTAACATCATATTTCTTTAATTGATTATCAGCATCGTAAATATATTTGGGTAAAATAGGCAAAATGCTTAGGTTCGCTTCGCTATTGATGTATTTTTGCCCTGTCATAATACGAAATTTTCGTATATTTTGACTATCCGCCTCAAATTTTCGGATAAAATCAATACTTGTCCGCAAATTGTTAGCACCCGAAAAAGGACTTAAAATCGCTTTAATCGAAAATTCTACATCGGCGGCAGTGATTGGCGTGCCGTTATCCCAACGTGCCGAATCGTGCAACTCAAAAGTAAACATCGTACCCCCCCTCAGTATCCCCGTATCAATCGGCTGCGCAAGGGGTCTCGACTTCGCTAAAATGGGTTTTAACTCCAAGGTAACGGGGTCGAAATCTAACAAGGGTTGATATATTTGTTGCGTCAGTTGCAAAGCCGAACTTTCTTCCGTTAGCCAAGGATTAAGGCGTTCAGGCTCGGCTACTAACCGAACATTTACTGTCATTTCTTGCGGTTGCTTCGGGGTATCGTTGCAAGCCTGCCACGCACCCACACCAAGCAGTAAAGTAGCTATTTTTGTATATCGAGAAAAAAAAGCGCGTGTAGTATTTTTAAAATGCAAAGCAATAGTCATTTTATAAAAGAGCGTAGCTGATTTTTTTATGGAGTTGGATAATAATACTAATGGTATTAGCAGTCAATCTGACATTTAGGTTCAATAAGATTTTTTTATAACATATAAAGAATTGCTGAACAAAATTTTATACAATTCTTTCTATTTTAGTTTTTTCCTATATGCACATTTTCATATTTCAAATATATAGATTTTTATTTCATTGGTTTTCAAAATAATATTTTTTAGCCATTATTTTTTTGGGACACTTTTTTGAAGTATTTTTTGACGGAAGTTTTGAGTGCATTGAAATATTATAAATTTTCTTTAATTTATTTTTTTATAAAACTGAAATATAAATGCAAGTTAGTAAGGTTCATTTTCTTGAACTACTGTTAAATTAAATGCGAAAAAAGTACATGCGTAAATAACGTTCAAAGTTAGTAAATTCTTTGCATTTTCAGCCACATTTTCATCAATTTTGAAAACATTTTTTCGGAAAACACTTCAAAATACCTCAAAAAGTACTGACATGAAAAAGGTCATTGCTTGTTTGAAGAAGCAACGACCTTTTTTTGAGTATATAAAATATTTATTTTTTTGCAATAGAACGCCGAAAGCGATATACCTTGAATTTGGCAATGAGCCGCGAAGCCAAGAAACCGAAAGCCAATGCAATGCCCCCAAAACCAAATAAAATATTGCGTGTTGCGACTACCAAATCCGTAAAATTAGCAAACAAAGGACGAATGACTATCATTTCCACGCAAAGCATAACCGCCGCCGTCAATAATAGCACCATAGCAACGGCACGCGCTGTTTTTTGCATAGCAGGTTTTTCGCATACGATACAGTGTTCCAAAAAATATAGGTTTGTCGCATTTTGAGGGTTGATTTTGATGAGTTCCTTTAAAATATATTGAGTTTTTTCATATTGTTTTAGATGAAAATGAGAAGATGCTTTTTTAAAAAGCATGTTTTCATAAAGTTCTTCGCCATTAAAAGTTCTCAAATTTTCAACAATAGATATTTCAATGACTATATCTGCCATACGTAAGTGCTTGTTATACAATCCCAACTCAAACAAAGCGTTTGTGTAAGCAAGTAGTAACTCGACATACTCCTCAAAATCAAGTGCTGCAATCTGCCCTTCGTTGCGCTCATAAAAACGCACAACCGCGCTATATTCAGCAGGGTTAATGTTTCGGAAATCCCGATAAAGTTTAGAACGATAGGTTGTCGGTTGAATACGCATGGCTAATTCTTCAATATAATTAAATTGGTAATTGATAAAATATTGACAATCAAGCAAATATTTTTAATAAAATCCTAAAACGGTGGCATCAACAATGGAAAAACCATAGGTAAGAATGAATACTTTTTGATGTGCCAAAGTTAAGATTTTTTAACACAATTCAACCCTATTTTGATTGCTTTGCGATTTTTTTTTTTACTTATTTAGATTTTGTATAAACAAAGGATAAGTTTGTATAAAATGTACTGACGCATTGAGGTCGAAATGTAGCACTCTATCCCCCCTCAGTAACGGCACTTTTTCGCGGTAAGCCGCCAAGAGTTTTTCTAAGGTGGGCGAAGTGCGTAGCGGTCGGCGCAACTCAACGGCTTGAGCAGCGCAAAAAAGTTCAATCGCTAACAATCTTTCCACATTTTCGACTACCCGATAACATTTTGTGGCTGCATTTGCCGCCATGCTCACGTGGTCTTCTTGCCCATTAGACG
>JACCEC011776901.1_pt1 | contig 10767 bp, 6 predicted proteins | sample 7450121 | NCBI WGS metagenome assembly JACCEC01 (sample SAMN15323455, study PRJNA562643) | freshwater metagenome | isolation source: river surface water | place: USA:Blue River Watershed | collected 2017-08-18 | reverse complement strand
TGCAGAAGGAGGTCGACGCCGTGCTGGTCAAGGCCGACGACCTGAAGCGCTTGCGCGAAACGGTCGCCCTGCTCAAGGGCCAGGAGAGCCAATTGCAGAAATGGGTCGCAGACTTGAAGGCGCAACAGGCCGCCCTCACCAAATCGATCGAAGCCCAGAAGGCTCAGCTCGCCACCCCCGTTACCAAGTAACTTACCATGGATCCTTTCATCACGCAGTTCATCGCCTGGAGCTCAGCCTTGGTGGCTTCTTCCTATGTAGGACTGAGGTTCTACCAGGCCATCCAGCAGCAGCGTAAGTTGCCGGCTGCAACTAAGCTCGCCAACCTGGAGCAGCTTGTTGAACAAAAGGCCGCCGATCTTGCTGAGATCAAGGACCGCCTTGAGGCGGCGCAGAAGCTCATCGCCGAATCGATGGTCGCGGAAGCCAAGATCAATGACGCGAAACAGCGATATGATGCCCTAAGCGCAGAGCTGCTTAAACTGGAGGCGGATCGTAAGGAACAGGAAGCCGTTCGTGCTTTGGTGGTACTAGCCAAGCAGGAGCTCGGAGTCCTTGAGGCTGCCAAGAAAGCCTTGGACGCACAGATTGTCGAACTGAACAAGGAGATCGGTAATCTGGCCGGCCAGAAAGCCGCCTTGGAATCCGAGTTGTCCGCGATGCGTAAAGAACTTGAAGCCCTGAAGGCCGACTACGCCGCCAAATCTGCCGAGTACAAGGGGGTCTTAGAAGAGTTGGCCCGCCAGAAGGGCGACGAAGAACAGAAGCTGCGTGAGGCCAAGAGCGCCACGGATCGGGCCAATAAGGAAAAAACAGACGCCGAGAAGGCGCTGGCTGATGTTCTGGCGAAGCTTGAGGCAGCCGAAAAGGCCAACGAAGAAGCCAGAAAGAAACTAACGGAACTGCAACGCCTGCAGAAGGACGCCGAAGATGAGGTCAAGCGTCTCAAGAAGGAGGAGGAAGACCTCAAGAACAGGCTTAAGGTCCTAAAGGGAGAAGTGTCCGAGGCCTTCGTGGCTGGCACCTCTGGATCAGGTTCCGCCGCCAATCGCTACGAAGACCTGTGGGGTGATGTGCGCTTCCAGCAAATCACCTTGTCCGGGGCTAAAATCAGTGAAACCGAGGCCCTCAAGAAGGCGAAGAAGTATATCGCCGACTGCGGTTTGACCTTCCCGAATCGTGTCATCAACGCCTTCCATGCCTCTCTCAAGACGGCGGACATGTCCCCCCTTGTCGTCTTGGCTGGTATCAGCGGTACGGGTAAGTCAGAGCTGCCGATGCGCTACGCCGAAGGCATGGGCATCCACCTCGTGAGCCTGGCCGTCCAGCCTCGCTGGGATAGCCCCAACGACCTCTTCGGCTTCTATAACCACCTCGAGCAACGTTATAAGGCTACAGATCTTGCCCGTGCGATGGTCCGCTTCGAACGACACAATCGCAAGGACTGGGTCATGCCAGCCGGCTGGGAGGCGGACAATGTGAAGTCCGATGGCATGCTCCTGGTCCTGCTCGATGAAATGAACCTTGCCCGAGTCGAATACTACTTCTCCGAATTCTTGAGTAAGCTGGAGACTCGCCGAGGCGTGAACATCGAAAGCGAATCCGACAGGGCTAAGGCCGAGATTGCCTTAGATATGGGCAGCATATCGCTCAAGGAAAAGGCCATCAAGCTCTACCCGGATCGCAACGTGCTCTTCGCTGGCACCATGAACGAGGATGAGTCGACGCAAAGCCTTTCCGACAAGGTCTTGGACCGTGCCTGTGTGATGCGCTTCGGCCGTCCGCGCCAGCTTGCGCTAAGGCCCAAGAGCCAGCGCATCATGGCCAAGCCAACGGAGACCGGCCTGACATTTGCACAGTGGCAGCAGTGGCTTAAGCCCGAGCTCAATTCCGAGGACATGGACACGGTCCAAGAATGGATCGACCGCCTGAATGTGACCATGGAGAAGCTAAACCGTCCGTTTGGACACCGCGTCGCCCAGGCTATCGCCCGTTATATCGGCAACTATCCCGACGACGGGAGCATGGATGCGGAGGAGCGCCTCAAGTGCGCCATGGCCGACCAGATCGAACAACGCATCTTGCCCAAGCTCCGCGGCATCGACCTGGAAGAGCAAGGCGGCCACCTCACGGAGATCCGGAAGCTCATCAACGACCTTGGTGACGACGCGCTGCTCAAGGCCTTTGATGATTCCAGCAACCGCGACGCCAATACCTTCATCTGGCGAGGCGTCGATCGCGCTGAGTCATAATTAATGCGCGCCACCGAGGAGCCTTGGGGTTTCCTCCTGCAACCGCAGGCTGCGGAGCCTTTGTTGGTTTCGCAGGCGGACGGGTCTCCGGTGTTGTTCTGCCGGGAGGGAGTCACACCGCTGTTGGAGACGCCTTATGGCGTACCTAAGAAATTCGGTTTCCCGTTCACGTGGAACCGGACGAGGCACCAGGCGTGGTTTTTGCCTGCTCCTAACAAGAAGACCCATCAGCTCTCGGAATTCAGCCTGACGGCCGTGATTGGCGGCCAGGACGTAGTCATCCGACAAGGTGACGTCACGCCCAGGCCTTCGGAGCAGCACGCTTTGGAGCGAAGCGGCACGCTGGCTCGGCTCATCAATTGGATGAGTCACGGATTTCAGGAGTTAGCCCACGAAAAGCTCGCAGCCCGGCACGCTAAATTGCCCGGGCAGGTGCGTCGGACCTGGGAGGATGCCAACAAGATTTGGCTGGATCCGGATCTGAGCGAGCCACGGATGGAGATGCTTATTCGCATGGCCCAGGACCGAGCTTTGCGTTCGAAGCTGGAATCGATCGCCAAGTCCCCCCGGCGTATTCTTGCTCGTATCCGCGCCGAGACGCCGGTGGGACGAATCCAAGAGCTGGACGCGCAGTGCATCCGTAATTTCGCCCAACGCTCCGGGCGGTCGGCCTTAGAGAAGGCCGGCACCAGGCAAAGCCTGTTGGCGGTGCAGCGTAAGACGACCCACGATACTTTAGAAAACCGCGTAGTGGTCTGGGTCCTGGAGTCGCTGGCCAGGCGGGACGCCCAATGGGTATCCGCTAATACGCAGTGGATCGAGCGCCTCAGCCGGAGAGCTTTTGCCGTCAAAAGATTCGGCAAGTATTCCGCCGAGTGGCGCCTCGCTGAAGCTTTGCAGGAGGTCTCCGCCGAAAACCTGCGGCATCCCGTCCAAGCCAACTATCCGCTCCTACTCGATCAGCGATATAAGTTGGTCTACGCCGCCTATGTCGAACTGATCAAATATCATCGCATCGAGGACGATGCGTGGACGTGGCGCCGGGTGCTTTGGTCAGAGACGGTCAAGCAGTTGCTGGCCTGCGCCTTCAACAAGAGCTGGGGTGACTCGGCCAGAGCTTCTCGCCCGTATTATCGCTCGGAACCGGATCGGGGAAGTTGGTTGGGCAACCAGACGACGCCTGGCCCCTACCGTCACCCGGTGTTCGAGGATATGGTGCTTATTGATTCCCGCGAAGCCCAAGTCGTTAACTGGGATAAATCGGCGCCAGAAGCCTGGATGAGGCATGTGGGCGCGCTCGGTTGCGATACGATCATCTGGTGGCCGAAGAAAAAAGCGGCCGCGGTCGTGTGGGCAAGTTTAGCGGCCAGCGATAACCTAGTGGAGTGGAAAGCCAGCCTAGGCAGGGCTTCGCAGTCGTTAGCCGAGTTCCGGAAGGTTCTGGAATCAGAGGGGGTCTCGACGATTAATTTATCCGGCTTGGTCGTCCAAACAGGACGTGGCGCCGGACGAGCGCCCTCCGTCGACATTCAAAGCGTCTACGCTGGCGGAAGCCATGTGGTCGGGGTTTCGTTCCCGCAGGAGGTCAATCAGGCTGATGTAGCCCAGTTTGCGCACATCGTCGGGGAGTTCCACGCGGCCATTAACCTGACAATCGAGTACGCCCATGGCTGACCTGAAGATCATCGACGTCTTGGGCGCTCGAGCCCGAATTATTCGATGCTCCGGCACCGAGGTGGCTACTCATGACGTTGCTCATTCCCCGGAAGCACAAACGCATAGCACGATGCTGCTACCAGAAAGCCGGGGCGACTATTTTACGGTCGGCGAATCGACAGAAAAGCATCGTCGAGGTCGTGCCCTAAGTTGGCCGATGGAGGCGCAGTCTCCCCCTGGAGGCCTGCCGACCAACGGCAATGGGCGGGTTTACGCTGAAGCGGTACTGAGGGCTTTCGCCTGCCAGGAATTGGCGGACCGTACGTTCGTCTGGCGTCCGGATGGATCAACCGAAAGCGTGGTCAGCGCGGAAATGCTGCTCGGGGAGTCACTGAAGGGCGAGCTCTCGCGCGACGCTGAGGTCGGCCTTGTCGTCCCCGACGGCCTGGAGGAAAATCAGAGACAGGCGGTCATTGATGCCTGTGCGCCGCATGGCCGGGTCTGGCTCATCCCGCGGACAATGGCAGCGGCCATCGCATGGTGCCGATCCCCGTCCGCTAAGCCTTATCTCGCTGGCCAGGCGGACGAGAACAATCCCATCGGACATATCATCCTGATGGAGGCAGGTTTTGGCCCATGGGCGGTGACGGCAGTGCCGATCTTCCGAGTCGCAAAGGGGAAGAAGAACTGGCTGGTGCCTAAGCGCGAGGCCAGCCACCGCAAGGTGGTCGATGCTCTGACGGGCTGGGGATTGCTGGCTCGACAAGCGAATGGCCAACATGGGTATCCGGCCATGACCCTGATGAACGACCCTGATTGGGTTCTAGGCGTCCTCGATGGCGAGCAAGCCTTGGTGGACGAATGCGTCAACAAGCCTATGCCCGAAGAGGAAGTCTTGCCGCAGATGCCGGGATTGGATGGCGGTAAGATTTGGTATGATGGCGCCCGGCGGCTGGCCTCCGAGGTTAACGCGCTCATGTCGGGAATGAAATCCCCGTGTTTGGGCGGCGAGATGGTCGGCGCCCTGGCCAGGGTAAAGAAGCAAGGCGGTTATCTTCGCGATCAGCTCCTGGCGGCCTTTCGCCTGAAGCAGCTTGATGTCAGCGACGAGGCCGTTTCTGCGGGCGCCGCTTTAGCCATGGTTGGTAAGGCTAACGGTACGCCGACATGGTTTGAGAACCTGGAGACCATCCACCTTTTCTTTAAGGATAAGAACAAGCTAGGCGACCCTATCCCCGGCTGGGAGCCGCTCCTGCCGGGGAAGCAGATGGATGCCGGACGAGATTATCACAGTGAGCAACCCATTGATAAGTTCAGCATTCCCGCCGGCCGAAACACCATCACGCTTACTTTGCAGCACACGCATGAGGGTGGCTTTGATTATCGACGATCAACCACCGCGCAATCCCAGGTCTGCAAAGACGTCACTCCCATTCTTATCACCGTGCACGCAAAGCCGGGTCAGGGTTTCGCGGTCGTGACCGTAAAGTCGAAAACGCCCGGTCTTTTTGCAGGCAAGCTAGACTGGCGCAAGATGGAGGTCTGCAAGAAGCCAGAAATCAAACATAGCTACACCCCCACCGCGAAACTGGTACCTGTTGTGGTCCTGTGGAATGGCGCCCTCGAGCTGATAGAGGAGGCCTCCTCCAGGCTTCGGACAGGGCGCATCGATGATAGTTTAGTTAAGACATTGCGTAAGATTAATACGTGCCTGAATCGGTGCACGCACTCGGGCGCGGCTGTTCCTGATAAGTGGAGGGTAGTTGGTGCGGAAAAGGGCGCCCATATCTACTATGCCCCTGTCTCGATTGAAGGTCGGGCGCCTTCGGCGGAGTGCCAAGATGCCCTGAGTCAATTGCACGAGCTCCTCGAGGAGCGCATTATTGACGTGATGCCGTCAGGTGGCCCCGTTGCCAAGAAGGCCTTAAAGAAGGCTCAGAATGCCGGTGGCCGGCTTATGGCTTGGAATTACCATGGGTGCCCTGATTGCGTCAAAGACACCGCCATCGAAAAGCTCATGGCGGACGACAAGCTCACGGTCCTGGACCTGCATGTATTGGGTCTGACAATCTCTGGGAGAGAGGAGATCCAAGCCTTCATGGAGAGGCTGGCTCGAGATCTTCCAGAGATCGAAAAAGCCAATAATTGGCTGAGAGCCTTCCGTAATCTCGTTCGGCTCAACGAGCATGCGCTGCGTGACGTAGATGACGCGACCGTATACGATATCATCAAAGATGTCCTGCGAAGGCTCGAAGTAGCCATCGACAAGCAGAGCAGCAGCATCGCCGCGAACTGCCTGGAAGCCATGCTTTATGTGTTGAAGCGACGCCGCTACAGCAGCGGCTTCATGGCCAAGGATAGTGATGAAGCGCTGGAACTGCTGCGATTGGTCAACGGCGACGATGAGGTCGATATGACCGATCCGGGCTATTCTGAAAAAACACTATCCTTCCTTTCGGTTAACAACCGAAATTTCGTCTGTATTCTCATCAAGTTCCTTTACGAAGATGCCACGGATACGGACATCGAGAAGTCGGCGAATGTAGGTAATTCGGAAGAAGAAGATGAGGAGGAGGAATAAAAAGGGGACCTCCTGCGGAGGTCCCCTGGATGACTAAGCGCGCGGCTTAGCGGCTGGGCGGATTGTTGCCTCGGCCTCCTCCCGAGGGGCGACCAGTGGTGCTGGGCCCGTTGGGAGGCGATGATTTCGCCATGTTGGGTTGGTTGTTCGGCGCGATCGTCGTTGATCGCGAAATGGTCAGGTGCGGTCCTGGTGGGTGCGTCCGTGGGTTCCGAGACGGGTGATCAGCATGGCCTTATGTTCCGGTGAATAGACGAAGTGCACGCTGAGCGTGTTGGTCCCGTCGAAGAGCGTGCAGTGCCATTCTCCGAGGTAGGATTCGCCCTGGTAGGTGCCGGTGTAATCCTCGCCGAAATGGGTCGTCTGCGTATCCGAAAGGAAGCGCGTGAAGCCCTTCATGCGCAGCTTGGTCTTGAAGAACGTGTTGATGTCAGATCCTAGGGCTAGGTCCTCGTTAAGGGTCGTGGCCGCGGCTCCGAGCTGCGTCATCATGTTCTTAAGGTCCTCATCGCGATGGAAGAAGACGCCATCTAGCCCCTGGGCGGCTTCATCACAGAGCAAGACCTTGCCCAAGAGATCGGGAGAGGAGAGCAGGGAGGCGACCAAGGGCTTGATGGAGGCGGCTTCGCGGCGCTTGGTGGATTTCTTCTTCTTGGGTTCGGCGATCTTCACGCTCGTGACCACCCGGAGGCTGCGGATGTTGGCGATGACACGTCCGTTGAGCTGGTTGGCTTCAAGGGGGGCTTCGACGTAGATCGTGGAGCCCGAGGGCTCGGCCTTGAAGATTCGAACACATACCCCCTGGTGCAGCTGCAGGTAGAGCTCTCCCGTTGCCGGGAGGTCATAAGACTCCGCGGGGTCTTGGAGTACGCTCAGGATGTGCTGGAGGGTCTTGGTCGGGGCCCACGGCGCCATGAAGGCGTTGATGGAGAGGGCTAGGGTTGAGCCGGAGGCACTGTCTTCGATGTTGTATACCATTGTAGGGCGTGGATAAGTTATTTCTGTTTTTAAGGGTTATTTTGGTTGCGTCAAGTTCCGAATACCACATCAGTATGTGAGATGAAGCAAGACCAAAAAACACAGCTGCTCAAGCTCGGTACCGCCCTTGAAAAGGGAGAAGATCACAAAATCGTCGTTAAAGCCCCGTCGGGAGACCCCATGTTCTTCCGTGCCAGCGGCCTCCAGGTGATCCCTTCGGAGGACCAAGAACTCGATACGGGCGGCTCATGCGTCCTGGTGATTAACCCCCAAGCTGCGCTGCTCTCCGGGGTCATTATCCGGTGCCTCCGTGTACTGGGACTCGAGGCCGGACGTGAGCGTGCCAAGAAGGTCGTGAAGGAGATGTCCGAGCGACTCGTCCGTGATCGCGGTCAGGCCGCAGGGGCCTGGGAAGGGCAGGCGGCCAAGGACTTGGTGACGATCGCCCTCAAATGGTCAGAGAAGCCGGCCAAGAAGGAGCGGCCAGAAATCTCGCAACTCGGGGAAGAAATCCCGACAGACCCATTCACCGGAGAGCCTATCCCGGAAGAACTCATGCCCCAATGGCGCATGGCCAAGCGTCGTGCCGCCCGTCGGATGCGCGAGGCTGAGGAAGATACGCTCATGCAGTTTACCATGGAGGCCAGCGCTGAGCACCAGAGGGAGGTTAAGGAAGGCTGGGTGGTCATCGGGGGCCTTCAGGGGGTGATTGCGGCAGATGCCTGGTATCCCGTCGTAGGGCCGGAGGATCGGATCGACGAAAAAGTTATTCGCAAGGTGGCCAAAGGGCTGGCTCGTCGGGGCCTTAAGCCAGAACTTGCTATGACCGTCCTGGCTAACATCCGCTGCCGAGACGCCCACAAGAACGTCAAATGAAGGGTCCGGCCCAACAGTCCAAGCAGCTCACCCTCGGGGACGTCGCCTACGTCTACCAAGGGATCGGCACGCGTGACTTGAAGCTGGGTCAAGAACCTGGAGAGGGATTCGTGGCCTGCTGGGCGGTTGGGGCATCCGCGATCGACGGAACGTCGTCGAAGCTGGACCGTTCACGGTACGTTCGTGCCGCTATCTCCAAGCGCCTGGTCGAAAATCCCCTGCGTGGCTCCGGTCAGATGGCCAAGCTGCAAGGCCAGGAGATCCTGATCGCCAATCGCGGTAATTATAAGGTTAGTAACTTGGTCGGCCTGGATGACCCACTGGAGTCTTATCACGAATACTTGCCGGTCTATCCCGCTGCCACCGTTCTCGTGGTCAGGCCTAAGGAGAAGTACGAATGGCCTTGGCGCCTGCTGGCCTACTTGGATTCGCCCTATGTGCGGGAGCAGCTCCTTAAAGCTGCTTCGGGAGCCGACGGCGAGGGAAGGGTCATCACCAAGACCGATCTGGAGGCACTCCCTCTGCCCCCGAACTACCTGACGATTGACGATCGATTCCATGCCAGGAACCGCGCTGGTCTCGAGAGACTTGAAGAACTCGACGTCCGTCTCTCCAGGCTAAGGCGCTTCGCGATGCAAGCCAAGGCCTGGCGAGAGCTGCACGCTCCTCAGCTCTTGCCGGAGTATCCTTACCTGAGCCGTGAAGCCTCGGAGGCCATTCCTGGTTGGAAGGAAGTTAATTCACGAAAACTTAAAGCTCACCAGGCATGTATCAGCCATAAAATGGCCATGCCGGAGGAAAGCGCCAAGCGCGTGGATCAAGAGCCGGAAGATTTGGTTCTGGAGGATCTTGAGGCAGAAGTTAACCAGTTGCAGGAAGAGGAAGCCAACCTTTGTCTGAATTTTCTCCGAGAGCTTTTTGTCGCGCTTCGCGAGCATACGGAATTCACGGAGGGTCAGAATCAGTTCGCAGATGCTTTCAAAAACACGCACGGGCTGAATCTGACTCCGGAGGCAGTTCATGGAGATCCCCTTATCGGGCGAATCCTCGCTGAGCCAATTGACTCGTTATTCATAAATGAGGGACTCTCCTCGGCCGTCCGGATGACGCCAGGTGTCATGGACCTAATGGGTGCGGTGGCGCAGAGATTCAAGTCTCTCGTCGTTCTCAACCCTGGTGCAGGTCACTTGCCGCACATGATCGCGCGTAAGGGTGGGCCCATGGTCTCAGTCGTCCCGACTTTGTCCTATGGCGCTAAGCTGCTACCCTTTGCTAAGGCATATGGTCAAGTCGCCTCAGGCATGGCTGTTTTCACGTATGAGTCTTTGGACGCCTTCACGAAGGCAGTAGATAGGCGGGAAAATTATCAATGGAAGCGTGGCGCCGTCGTTGCGGACGTGGGCGCGACTGGGAGTTCGAGCCGCTTGTTCATGGAAGCCTTGGAAAAAATCTCTCCGGGAATTGATGAGCAAGGCGTATGCCTGGCCTACGTAGCGGCAGACCAATTCCGGAAGATACAGGGGCTTCTGAGTAAGATCATTTCCTTGACCGTACTGCCGCCATTGCCGACAAACCTGAAGGAGTCTAAGGCTGCTCTGGCCCAAGGTTTCTTGGTCGAGTTCGCGTTGAACAAGACACAGCCCCGGGGCGTGGTGGTAATCTTTGACGCGACTAGAATCGTGCCGGTAGATAAAGTCGGATATGACTTGGACGACCGGACCATCATGGCAATCAGCAAGGCTATCAGCGATGATACGTCAGTTGAAGGAGTCTTGAGATCTACGGTTAAACGTGAGGACTTCGTTCGTCATGAAGTATGGCCCGGCTTGATCGCTCTGCAGGGTTCGAACTATGACACGCTGATGGCGGCTACCCCTGAGACGATCCATGACGAGCGAGACCGTCTTGAGCGTGAAAAAGAGCTTTTGGAGAAAGAAATTCTTAAGGATGGTGATCCAGGATTGGTTCCCCGTCGAATGCAGGCCGCCAAGGAGGCGCAAGCTGACACGGATTAGAAATAAGCCAAGCAGGTCGCCTTCGTGGGATGCCCCCGGGCGACGCCATTTCGGCGATTGCTGAGGACTTTATTTCCAGCGGCTGGATTTAAGCCACACAAGCCTGTTAGGTCGTCCTTGTCCCGAGATTGAGGGTCTATTTGATAAGTCTAGATAATTGGGTTGAGGCCGCCGCGGGCGTGACATGATAACTGTATGGCTGATTCCTCCAGCATGCGCGCAGGTTTGAAAGGCAACGTCGAAGAGGCGCTGCGTCTCTTCGCGATGGAAGCTGAGTGGGGCGGCCTTAACCTCGCCGAGACGGAGTTCGTCCTCGAGGAGGCCCTGAAGTGCTATGGGTCGATCGCCGATGCCTCGCAGGTGCGTAACCTGTTCGCGTTCTATCGTCGCTACCTCGGGATGGCCGACG
>JACCEC011797634.1_pt1 | contig 10769 bp, 5 predicted proteins | sample 7450121 | NCBI WGS metagenome assembly JACCEC01 (sample SAMN15323455, study PRJNA562643) | freshwater metagenome | isolation source: river surface water | place: USA:Blue River Watershed | collected 2017-08-18 | reverse complement strand
CTAGGCAGCTACAATACCCAGGCGCACTGGGTCACGCACGCCGACGGGCTGTTCCTCGTCTATACCCGCCGCGGGGCCGACAACGAGAACATGGCCCGCGCCCGGCACCGCGCGCCCTTGTTCCTGGCTCAGGTCGACCCGGAGCGCCTGGTCGTGCTCCGCGCCACCGAGCGTGAACTCGTGCCCAACAAGGGTGCCCAGCTCGGGAATTTCGCGGTGGTCGATGTGAGCGAACGCGAGACCTGGGTCACGACTTCCGAGGGCATGGCGCCGGGTAACCCCGCGCAGTTCGGTGCCAACGCCCGCGTCTACGCGGCGCGCATCCTCTGGGAGAAGCCCAATCGCGATTGGAACCGGCACTGAGCCCTCGCGCGGCGGGGAGAAAGCCGGCGAAGGGGTTTTCGCGGGAGAGACGAGCGATTCGGGACTACCGCGAAGCGACGCGGAGGAAAACGAATGCGCGGGGGATGGGTCTGCCGCGCCTGCTGCGAGTCGATCAACCTTGATGGGCGTGGGCTGACGCCAGCGCGATCAACGCGGGCGGTTCAAGAACCCGTGGCCGGGGAGAGGATGACGTCGTCGTCGCTCCAGAGCCGGCGGTCGGGTCCGGCGCTGCGGATCTCCATGCGGCGGGCGCTTTCGGCGTGGAAGAAGAACGGCGTGCCCCAGCGATCGCAGAGCTCGCCGTCGGCGTTCACCGCGGGGTGTCCGCGCGGGAGAAACGCGACGGCCGCTGCGTTGCGGCCCTGCAGGGACGCGGTGATCTCGGCGTTGGAGCCGACGGGATTGCCCTCGCGGGGAAAATTCGACCGGAACGCGTCAACCAGCCCGAGCACGATCCGTAGGTCGGACTCGATGGAGCCGCCCACGGCGTTCAGGCCGTCGGCCAGGCGCGATTCCTCCGAGGTTGCGGCCGCGATCGAACGAGGCGGCTCTACCTTCTCGGAGGCGGAAGCCGGTTGGCTTGAGGCCGTGGGCGGAGCGGGCCGCGGTTCCGGCCGAGCCCACCACCAAAGACCGACGATGGCGACGGCGAGGGCGGCGCCGAACAGCGCGCGCCGCGGGGTCATCCGAGGAAGCCGAGGTTGGGGCGGGAGAAGCGGCCGATGTTGGGCAGCACGATCGGCAGGTCGGTCGCACTCACTCCGAACCAGGTCGCGAGGGTGGCGGCGTATTGGTCGACGCTGGTGGTCGGGATCCAGCGTCCGAGCCCGGTGTCGTCGGGGCCGTTGATGGAAAGCGAAGGCATGCGCCCGTAGAGTTCGCCGCCGCGCACGGCGCCGCCGACGACGAAGTGGTGGCTGCCCCAGCCGTGGTCGGAACCATCGCCGTTGGAGCGGAACGTGCGGCCGAAGTCGGACGCGGTGAAGGTCGTGACCTGGTTCTCGACGCCGAGCTCGAGGGTGGCGGCGTGGAAGGCGTTCACCGCCTGGCTGATCTGGGAAAGCAGGCCCGCATGGCTGCCGGTCTCCGGGCTGGCGTTCACGAGTTGTCCAGCGTGGAGGTCCCAGCCGCCCAGCTGGACGAAGAAGATCTGGCGCTTGAGTCCGAGGCTCGGGGCGGCGGCGATGAGACGCGCGGCCATCCTGAGCTGGTTGCCGGCGGTGGTGGCGGGAAACGTGGTGCGGATGACGGGTGAAGCCGCGAGGACCGAATTGAGCAGTTCGGCGCTGACGATGGCGTCAGAGGACGCTGAGCCGAACGCCGCCTCGAACAGGCCGGACTGCGGCTGGCCGAAGAGGTCACGCTGGGCGCGGTAGCGGATGCCGTCGAGATTGGTCGGGGCGGTCGCGGTGGTGGTGCCGGTGAGATTGGTGGCGCCGCCGGTTCCCACGGCGTACTGCGCGACGGTGGAGCCGACTTGGAAGGTGTTCTTCCCGGCGATGCTGATCGACATGGAGATCTGCCCGCTGGAGTTGAAGGCGTTGACGAGGTCGGCCACCCGCCCGCCCCAACCGGTGGAGGTGGGCTTGTCGGGAACGCTGTGCTGCCACTGCACCTGCTGGTCGCTGTGGGAGAAAAGCTGGGGGGGCAGGGGCACGCTGCGGGCGGTGTACTGCGCCTTGGTGGTGGGGTAGACGAGGGTGCCGACGTTGGCGATGAGTGCGGCCTTGCCGGAGTCGAAGAGGGACTTGAGCTCGGCGACCGCGGGGTGGAGTCCCCAAGTGCGGCCGTCGGACGTCCGCGGCGCGATGGCCAGCAGCGAATCGCGCTTCAGCGCGAGGTTGGTGCGGGCGGCGCTGTAAGCGGCGTAGCTGGCGGCGTCGGTGGCGGCCCCGGCCCCGGTGGGCACGATCAGGTTGTTGGCGTCGTTGCCCCCGTTCAGGAAGAGGCACACGAGCGCCTTGTAGTCGGAGGGAAGCGCGCCGGCGCGGGCGGGCGGCTGGGGCCCGTTGACCGGACTGGCGGCCGCACCCATCAGGCGCAGGCCGCCGAGCGTGGAGAGGAGGCCGGTGGCGCCGACGGCCGCGCAGCAGGCGCTGCCGAAGAATTCGCGGCGGGAAACCTCGGGGGCTGATTTCTTGCGGTGGCTCATGGGGACGGTGGGCAGGCGGTTATTTCTGGATCGCCGCGTTGGGCGAGGTGAGCACGAGCAGGATCGCCGTGCGAACCCGGTCGAGGGCCGTGGTGGTCGACGGGAGCGCGGTGAGCGCCGTGGTGATGCGGGTGCGGGCGGCGGCGGAGAGCGAGCCCGAGCAAAGGACGAGGTTCAGGTGGTCGAGCAACGCGGGCACGTCCCCGAGGAGCGCGGTCTCCTGGGTCAAATCCAAGGTGAGGGTGTAGTCGGCCGCGGCGGTCGGCACCCCGTTGCTGGTGGGGATGGCGGCCACGACGAAGCCGCGGAGGAAGTTGGGAACGAGGATGGCGAAATTATCATCGGTGATCTGGAACTCAGGCGCGACGAGGCCGGCGGCCGCGAGGGCCCCGGGTTGGACGTAATCGCCTTGGAAGAAGTTGAAGACCGTCGGCGACCGCAGGGCGGCCTGTGCGAGGTTGGTGAGGGCGTTGCCCGGGAGGGTGGCGGAGTTGACGGTCGCGATCTGGGTGGCCGCGGCCGGCTTGGGCGTGGCGGAGGTGATGAAGTTGCCGTCGACGGTGTGGCGCAGCCCGAGGAAGCGGCCGCTGGGCGAGGACGCATTGAACCCGCGCAGCAGGCCGGTGAGCCGGAGCAGCGGCTCCCGGAGCTTGCCGTGGGCGACGTTGCCAAGGAGTTCGGGTGAGCGCGCCTCATGGTCGGTGAGGATGGCGCGCACGACGGCGCCGAGGTTACCACGGGTCCCCGTCCCGTCGTTCTCGAACTTCTGGGCGACGCGGTAGACGTAGCCGGGGCTCGGGTTGCTGGTCACGAGCCGCTGGATGAGAAGCTTCGAGATGAACGGCGGCGTGTTGGGGTGGTTGAAGAGCGCGTCGAGCGCCAGCTGCAGGTCCTTCGCTCCGCCCTGATTCGCCGGGATGAGGGTCGCGAGCACCGGGCTCAGGTCCTTCGCGGTGTCGTCATGGAATGCCGGGAACAGCTGCATCGGGCTGATGTGGTTGGCGCCGGCGGTGCGGAACGCGGTGGTGCTCGTCGACGGGTAGGCCCAGCCGGTGAAGACCTTCGCCATCTCGGTGATGGTGGTCTGGTTGTAGGTCGGGATCGGCAGGCCGTCGGAACCGAGCATCAGCGTGCCGTCGGGCTGCAGCCGCACGAGGCCGATGGTGAAGAGCTGCATGACCTCGCGGGCGTAGTTTTCATCCGGCGTGGTGAGGGTGTTGCCCGCGGTGTCGAACGTGGCCTTGGCGTTGCGGAGCGAGCTCAGGTACTCACCCATCATCGGGCTGAGGGTCACCTGCTCTAGCAGCGTGCGGAAGTTGCCGAAGGCGCCGTTGCCAAGGATGTCGTAGTAGTGGGCCAGCGGCTCCGTGCGGCTGTCGTCGCCGAGGCTGATGTCGGACACGACGAGGATCTGGCTCAGCGCGAAGGCCACGCGCTGCCTCAGCTGGTCGCGCGCCGTGAGCGCCACTTTGAACCAGGCCGACTGGCGGTTGGGTGGGTGGATCGCGTTCCAGTTGGTGAAGCTATTGCTGCCCCCGAAGCGGGTGCGGTCGTCGACAACGGCCTGGCGGTGCGAGGTGAAAGGCAGCGCAAGCTGCGCGTCGAGCCACGCACCGATGTTGCCGCCGGTGAGGTCGTTGATCTCGCTGCGCTTGGGTCCGAAAGTGGCCTGGGTGAGGAAGCGGGCGGCGTCCGCGGCGGAGACGTTGGTCAAGGAAACCGCCGGAGGGGCGGCGGGAGGAGAGAACACGGCTGATCCCGCGCCCTGGATGAATGTGCCGCGCACCTCGCCGGCGGGATATTTCGCGGTGTCGACGCCGACGTAGATGTTGCCGGACCGGAGCGCGGCGAGCAGGGCGGAGTTGCTGTGGTTGCCCGTCGGCAGCAGCAGCCATTGCGCGGTGCCCGAGGAAGCGTAGGGCAGGGTGAAGACGAAGTCGCCCGAGGGCCCGATGCGCAGGTGCGCGGAGGTCACGGCGGACGAAAGGTTGGAGACGTTGAAGGTGACGGCGGCGACGGACTCGTCGGCGCTCAGCAGAATGGTGGCGGTGCCCGAGGCGGTGGACGCGGTGGCGGAGGAGTCGGGTCGGATTGAGGCGACGAACAGCGTGGCTGAGCTGTCGGTGATGTTGACCGTGGCGGCGGGCTGGGCCCCGAGTGCGTAGCCGCTGCCGGCGACGACGGTGACAACGACCGAGTCGGTGCCCTCGCTCTGCAGGTCGGGATTCGGCTTCACCGGCACGGAGACGGAGGAGATGCCGGGCGCGAAGACCACGGTGCCGGGCAGGGCGACGTAGTCGAAGCCGTTCACGGCGGAGCCGCCGACGCCGTAGCGCACTTCGAGCGGAAAGTTCACCGGGCCCGAGCGGGTGAAAGTGAACTCTCCGTTCCGGGCGCCGGACTCGTCGGCGCCGGCCTTGGAGGCCGTGACGGAAACCGCGGGTATGGCCGAGGGGGTGAGGTCGTAGACCTCGACGATGGCGATGCCCGCCGTGTTGCCGGCTCCGGTGACCTCGACGGTGTAATTGCCGGCCGCGAGGTCGACGATCATGGCGGCGTCGCGGCTGCCGGTGGGGAAATCAAAGGCCCCGTTCGCGAGGAAGGTCTGCCGGAGGAGCTCGGCGGTCATCGAACCGCCCTGCGTGCCCCAGTCATCATTGGTGGCGACGACGGTCGCGGTCCCGCCGGTGCGACGCAGCGTCATCGTCGGATTGGCGAGGAAGCCCGTGACGCCGAGGGCGCCGAGCGCGGGACCGGCGGCGCGGATGAGGAACTTCCGGGTGCCGGAGCCGGGGGAGACGACGAAGCCGGGGGTCAACGGGACGGAAGTTCCCGTCACGCGCGCGCGGGTCGAGAGGTTCATGAACTTCCCGCCGGAAGCGTCGGCCTCGTAGACTTCGACGATGGCGTTGCCGGTGGAGGTTCCGGCGCCGGAGACCTGGGCCGTGTAGGCGCCGGGCGCCAAAGTGGTGACGACCGCGGCGTCGCGGCTGCCCGCGGCGAGGGCGAAGGCCCCGACGGAGGAGAACGTGGCGGCGTCGGCGGCGTTCCAATTGTCGTTTGAGGCCGCGACGCGGGTCGAGGAGCCCGGGCCGAACACAGTGAGTTGCGGGTCCGCCAGCGCCCCGGCGACGTTGAAGGGTGCGGCGCCGATCGTGGGGCCGACGGCGCGGATCACGACGCGCTTGGGCGCCGTGCCGCCGATGACGAAGCCGGCGGTGAGCACGTCGTCGCCGGTGCCCACGCGGGTGAGGGCCGAGACGTTCGCGAGGCGGGTCTCCTGCGCGCCGAGTTTGCCGGCGAGCGGGAGGATGAGGGCGAGGAACGCGCCGCATGACGCGGCGATGCGGGGGCGCAGCGGTTTCATGTCCGAGGAATGTCGTGTTCTTAATCTCGATTCCCGCCTGGTCAACCTGTCCCCGCTCCTCGCGCGACTTCTTGGCGGTGCCGCCGAACCCGCTGTGGCGCGGACGGCGCAACCGGGTGATCCCGTTTGGGGACGAGGCGAAGCCGGCGGTCTGCTTCTAAGCGCCCGGCTCGGCGCGGGGCGGTGCCAGGAAAGCGAGGAGGCCGCCTCCTGGGTGAAGCGGCCTCCGGGACATTCGCCTTTGGGGCGGAATCAGACGGTGACTTCAGTGCCGTCGAAGCGTGTGAACGTCGCTCCGGCGAAGGACTCATTCCACTGGAAGCGGCTCGACCGCAGGCAGGAAATCGCCACCGCCTCGCCCAGCAGCATGCCATCGTGCGCGTCGGTGCGCCAATGCACCCCTGCGAGGTTGCGCCCGATCGCGATGTTGGCGGCCAGCTTGTTCAGCTCCCCTGTGACCGTAAGAGGTCCGGCGGTGTAAGCGGTCAGGGCGGAGCCGTCGGCGATCGGCTGGACCGGGTTGGCGACCGTGGCGTCTCCCCTGAAAAAAGCCTTCAGGACCGTCGTGCATGCGCCGGCGATCGTGGCGTGACCCGAGGGATATGCCGGGTGGATTGGGCAGCCCTCGGCATACGCCATCGGCAGCAGTGCCGTCCCTGTCCTCGCCCGGATGCGGGCAAGCGCGTCCGAGTTCCGCAGGTCGGCGTGAAGCCCGTACTTGTTCGTCGATCCGTTGAACTGGACGCGGCCGCCGAACTCCTCCGGTCGCAGGCGGCGATGGAAGCGCCATTTCTGGCACCAGGCAGCTCGAAGCGCTTCGACGGCGACCCGGGCCACCTGGTCAAGCACGTGGGGGCCGCCAAAGGTCGCGAAGCCTCCTTGGTTCGAATATCCGAGGTACGGATTCCCCGCGTTCAGGGGGGACCTGGCTCCCAGGAGGATCAGCGCTGCGTTCAGGAAGGCCTGGTAGGAGTAGTCCTTGTGGACGTACTCTCCGAGGTCGCGGGCGTTGATCAAGTACCGGTTCGAGGGCACGGCGGGGCCGCTTCTTGCCGCCCCGTTCTGCACCGCCAGCCATTCGTCGGGGCTGGTCATGAAGTCGGCGCCTGCGGAGGGAACAGGGTATCTCTGCGGGTACGTGATCGGACCGGTGGGAATGTCCTTATAAAGAAACTGGGAGACGTACGGTCCCGTCAGGCATCCCGGAACTATGCTGCGGAAAAGCGTGTTTGGTGAAACCACGAGCCCCGCGCTTGTACTCTGCTTCGGGCCGCGGAAGTCGGCGAGAAGGCTCAGGTCGACGCAGGCCGCGGTGGCGTCCTGGCTTGCGGCGTACTCGGCGAACGGCAGGTCCCGCAGCAGGGCGTGCCAGTACAGTTCGACCAGCTCGCCCGCAGTTTCCGCGGAGCCGAGCGAGGGCGCGGCCCGCATCGTGAAGTCGAAGGGGTCTCCGCCGTCTAGGCTGAACGCCCAGCCGGCCTGCGGGCTGACCAGCTTGGCGGCTCCGGCGAGCGGAACGGCGGCGAAATCCGCCGCTTGCCCAGAAATACAAGCGGTGCGCAGGAGCGAATAGGAGGCCGGTACCACGTTGCCTTCGGCGTCATGCGCCAGAGCCTTGGAAAAGCTGCCGGGAAACCCCGGAATGCCCTCGTCGGCATTGACCGGATGATTTACGGGGGCGGTCAGTTCGAGGGCTTCCCGGGCGGAGAGCAGCCGGGCGCGGAGCGCCTTCCCGCGGCGGTCGGAGCCGGTTTCGTAAATCGCTTTTCCCAGCACTTCATAGGTCGCACTGTCGGCGCGGGACACCGTGGACGTTGCGACAGAGGCTGAGGCGAGAAGGGCGGCGCGTGAGAGGAAGCTGCGTCGCGAGACCGCGGAGGTGGGAGTGCCTGCAGGTGCGGATGTGTCCTGAGATTGGGGAGCGGTTTCCATGGATGGCCTTGGCTACTGACGTGGGTTGTTCTCTTGGGGATAGGGTTAAAACCCTGGCCTCGTGCTAAAAAAACCCACAAAAGTTCCAAGAAAATCTTCATAACTATCGTAAAAAAATAACAATAACATAAATGTTACGCTTTGTTACCCTCGTCCCTCGTTCGCCTTCCTCTGGTTCGTGAACCGCCGTTCCGTGAGTACCCGCCGCCATCGGGAGGGTCGAGAGTTTCCGTTGGCCGTTTGCGCCCTCCGGAGTTTGCGGGGTCGTGACTCTTGATCCCGCTCGTCCCGAATCACCCGGCGTCGCCTTCTTGAGCGAATCGTCGCTCTCGCCCGCTGCCGACGATCGGCCCTTTTCCCGGCTCTTGCCCGCTCTTCGGCGAGCCGACGACCCGACGCATTCGCGGAATCGAGCGCCCCGGCGGCAGAGGCGTTTTGCATGGGTGTGGTGAAGGTGGTGTGGGACGGTTTGACCAGGGTATGTTTAGGGCCCTGCCTTGCCTAGTTTGCCCGTAGAGCCGGGTCATTTGGCGCCTCAACCGTCCGTGGCTGCGGCCTTGCCGCGACCCGGGTGCGGCCTACGGTGCGCGTCCATGATCCGCGGCGTCGACCACATCAACCTCGTCGTTTCCGACCTGGAGCGCTCGGTGCGTTTTTACACGGAAGTGCTCGGCTTCCGGAAGACGGCCGACGTGGTGATGGAAGGCGACTGGATCGAGGCGATCATCGGGCTGAAGGGCGTGCGCGGGCTGGTGGCGTTCGTCGAGCCGCCCGGCGGCGGGCCGCGATTCGAACTGCTGCAGTACGTGACGCCGCCCGGCGCAGTGCTGCCCGAGAACTCGCGGGCCAACACCCAAGGCCTGCGGCACGTGGCGTTCCGCGTCGACGACATCACGGCGATGGCGGCCCGGCTGCGCGCCGCCGGCGTGACCCTCTTCAGCGAGCCGGTGCGCGTGCCCGCCGGCGTGGTGAAATTCGCCGCCGGCGACAAGACGCTGCTCTACTTCCTCGATCCCGACGGCGTCATCCTCGAGCTCGCCGAATACGGGTGAGCGACCAGCCCGCGGAGAACCGGCGCCGTTCAGCGCTTCTTGTTCAACGCGGCGCTGAACCAATCGCCCGTCAGGTTCTGCGGCGGCCGCGGCGCAACCGGAGCACCGGGTCGGGGCGCCCCGGGCCCGCCGGGACGTTGTCCCGGGCCTGAGCGGGGGCCGGAAGTGCCCGCTCCGGCCGCGGTTTTCGGGCCGATCACGGGATTGCTGCGCATCGAGAGGGCGATTCGTTGCCGCGGAAGGTCGATCTCCGTCACGGTGACCATCACCCGCTGCTGCGGCTTCACCACGGCGGCGGGATCCTTGACGAAGCTGTCGGCGAGCTGGCTCACGTGGACCAGCCCGTCCTGATGCACGCCGATGTCCACGAACGCCCCGAAGGCGGTGACGTTGGTGACGATCCCTGGCAGCTTCATCCCAGGCCGCAGGTCCTCGGGTCGATTGACGCCTTCGGTGAAGCTGAAGGCCTCGAACTTCTCGCGGGGATCGCGGCCGGGCTTGGCCAGTTCGGCGAGGATGTCGTGGAGGGTGGGCAGGCCGACGTCGGCGGTGACGTACTGCTCGGGACGGATGCGGGCGCGCAGCGCCCCGTCGCGCATCAGGTCGGCGACGGTGGCGCCGACGTCGGCGGCCATGCGTTCCACGAGGGCGTAGCGCTCGGGGTGGACGGCGCTGGCGTCGAGCGGGTGGGCCCCGTCGCGGATGCGCAGGAAGCCGGCGGCCTGCTCGAAGGCCTTGGGTCCGAGGCGCGGCACCTCGCGGAGATCGGCGCGGGAGCGGAAGGCGCCCTTCTCGTTGCGGCGGGCGACGATGGCGGCGGCGGTGGCGGCGTTCAGGCCTGAGACGTAGCTGAGCAGCTGCTTGGAGGCGGTGTTGAGCTCGACGCCGACACCGTTGACGGCGCTGACGACGGTGTCGTCGAGCGAGCGCTTGAGGGCGGTCTGCTCGACATCGTGCTGGTACTGGCCGACGCCGATCGACTTCGGGTCGAGCTTCACCAGTTCCGCGAGCGGATCCATCAGCCGGCGACCGATCGAGACCGCGCCGCGCACGGTCAGGTCGTGGTCCGGAAACTCCTCCCGCGCCACCTCGCTGGCCGAGTAGATCGACGCGCCGGATTCGTTGACCATGACGACGGTGATCGCGGGCGGCAGGCCGAGGGTGCGGACAAAGGCCTCGGTCTCACGGCCGGCGGTGCCGTTGCCGATGGCGATGGCCTCCACCTGGAAGAACTTCACGAAGCCGAGGAGTTTCTCCCGGGCCTCGGCGGGATCGCGATCGGGGAAGACGACGTCGTTGTGGAGCAGCTTGCCCTGACGGTCGAGGAGGACGGTCTTGCAGCCGGTGCGGAAGCCCGGGTCGATGGCCATCACGGCGCGCTGGCCGAGCGGCGCGGCGAGGAGCAGCTCGCGGACGTTGCCGGCGAAGACGCGGATGGCCTCCTCGTCGGCGCGCCGCTTCGACTCGAGCCGCATCTCCGTCTCCATGGCGGGGCAGAGCAGGCGCTTGCACGCGTCCTGCACGGCCAGGACCACCTGGTCGGCGGCGGGGTTGCGGGCCTTGACGAACAAGGCCTGCACGGTGGCGAACGCCGCGGATTCGTCGGGCAGCTGCACGCGCAGCATCAGGAACAGCTCCTTCTCGCCGCGCCGCATCGCGAGCACCCGGTGCGAGGGGGCTTTGGCGAGCGGCTCGCTCCATTCGAAGTAGTCCTTGAACTTCGCGCCCTCGGTCTCCTTGCCGATGATGACCTTGGAGGAGATCACGGCCTGCGCGCGGTAGAGCGCGCGCAGCTTCTCGCGCGCCGCGGCGTCGTCGCTGATGCGTTCGGCGATGATGTCGCGCGCGCCGGCCAGCGCCTCGGCGACATTCTCGATCTTCG
>JACCEC012319844.1_pt1 | contig 10772 bp, 10 predicted proteins | sample 7450121 | NCBI WGS metagenome assembly JACCEC01 (sample SAMN15323455, study PRJNA562643) | freshwater metagenome | isolation source: river surface water | place: USA:Blue River Watershed | collected 2017-08-18 | reverse complement strand
GAGATGAAGAGCGCCTCCATGGTCGCCGCGCCGGCGCTGCTGCTGCTCTCGGGCGGCTTGCTGCTTCCAGTCGTTGCCGTCAATGCCGGGCTGGACGTTGCTGATCGGGTGGACGCATCGACGATGGCAGACAATTGCGGCGGTCAGGGCCAGAAGCCTTCGGACATTGCCAAGGATGTCGCCATCGGCGCCTCCGTCGGAATAGCGACCGGCGGGCTGCCAAACCGATGAAAAGCACGCTGTCCGATACCCTCGTAACTTCCTCCTTGAACGCATTATCGTTGGCGAGCTCTCGTGGCGCGTGACACGACTGGCGGACTGCGCTGGCACCTGCGTGCCTTCCTGCGCCGCGGTCGGTGGCGCATCACCACGGATCTGATCGCGGGCTGGCTGGACGGCATTGAGCCCCGGTATCCTGAATTGCTACTCATTGGCGGCAGCGCCGGTTGGATGATGTCCGGCCGCTGGCTGCAGCGTTTCAGCCGCGTCGTGCTGGTCGATGTCGATCCTTATGCAGCCCGCCTGTTCCGCTTCAATCACGGGCGTTTGCTGCGGCAGTCCGGGACGCAGCTGGAATCATTGCAGCTGGATGCCATGCAGGCGCTGGAGGAGCTGCTGGCGAGATATCCGAATGCTTCCGTGTTTTTCGACAATGTGCTGGGTCAGCATCTGTATCGGGTGCGGGAACTGGAGCGTGCAGAGCAGGAGCTTGAACGCATTGCAGAGCGGCTTGCAGGACGAGAATGGGGCAGCGTGCATGATCTCTTCTCGGGCCCTGTCGAATCAGGCCGCAGACCGCTTAATCCTGAAATGAGCTTCGCGGCGATCAACGCCGAGCAGGGTATGAACGTCAATGGACTTTCCGGCACGCCTCTGCACAAGCGACTGCTGGCACAGGTGGGCGGCAGCGGCGAATGGATGGACCATCTGACTTCGAATGTTTTTCCGGTGGGCACAGAAACCCGTCTGATCGCCTGGCCCTTCCTGCCCCATTACGCGCACTGGTTGCAGGCTGGCTGGATGCGGCCACACCTTTAGCATCACGCTAAAGTTGGCTCGTGAAAAGCCGATTCCCTGAAAGGCGCAGGCTTCGCCGGTACAATCGCACCACCTGGCCGTATCTGCGCCGTATCTAATTCTTCCTGAAGGCTTGCAATGAAATTTAAGTCTCTGTTTGCTTCAATGGCACTGATCGTAGCTGCCTGCGCGCATGCCGGCGGTCCCGATCCTCAATGGGAGTATGAAGGTGAGAAGGGCTCGCGCACCTGGGGCGGTCTCGATCCCGCATTCAAGACCTGCGGTATTGGAAAGCGACAGTCACCGATCAATATTGAGGAGCGTGAGGCCGAGCGCGGCGGACTCAAACCGATTCCGTTCAATTACAAGGCGGGTCCGGGCGAGATAGTCAACAATGGTCACACCATACAAGTCAATCTGGCCAACTCAGGTTCTGCCCGCTTCGACGGGCTGGAGTACCGTCTTGCGCAGTTTCATTTTCATACGCCCAGTGAAGAAAAGATCAATGGCATGGCCACGCACATGGTGGCTCATCTGGTACATCGTGCCGGAGACACCAAGCTGGGTGTGGTGGCCGTGCTGATCAAACTGGGTAAGGAAAACGCTGCGCTGAAACCTATCTTCGACAATCTTCCGCCGAGTGAGGGCAAGACGGCGCCTCTGGCCAGCTTCAATCCAGCGGACATTCTGCCCAGCGATCCCACGTATTTTGCCTATGTCGGTTCTCTGACCACCCCACCTTGCACCGAAGACGTGAGGTGGCATGTGTTTAAGACCCCGATCGAGATTTCATATGGGCAGCTGGCGGCGTTCAAGAAACTCTACAAGATGAATGCTCGCCATACACAACCCACCAATGGAAGGCGCATACAAGTGCTGACTGCTGATGCGGTAGGCTCAGCCCCACCGGCTGCGGCGCCGGCATCGCCACCGGGTAAGTCAGCGGGTCACTAGGAAAAAACAGGGAATTTGAAGCCCTCTGTCCTGTGCTGCCGCATCAGATACAGCGAGGCAGCGCAAGCAGAGGGTAAATGGTCAGATCTTGTCCAGCGACTGGTGAAGCCGGAGGATTTTTTCTTTCAGTTCCGGGCGTGATTCCATCAGCTCTGCATGGGCCAGCATCGGCGATTCGACCACGGGCTCAACCATGGGAGCTTCTTCAGGCTGAGTCTTGTCACGAGGTGCAGGCACATAGATCGCTGTCAATGTCAGGCTGATCATCAGCCACAGTATCCACACGCTGCCTGAAGGTATCTGGCCCAGAGTAGAGAGTGACGCGAAATCGCTCAGCCAGCTGCCCCAGTACAGCCGCAGCCACCAGAGCAGGTTGCCTTGCGCAACCGATATCCACACATACACCAAGCCGAACAGAATCCAGTTCAGCGCAAGCAATGAGGATGCGCGGCGCGAGCGAGCTGACATGCGGATGATGTCCTTAGCCTTTCAGCGCAGACACCAGTTTATCGCTCAGCGACTCGGCGATCTGCAGGCGAAGCTTGGATGTCTCATGCACTTCCTGTTCGCTGCGGCAGGCAGAAACCACCAGTTCAGAAGCAAGGTTGCGCACGCTCTCAACTTCCTTGCCTAGTGCAAGGATGCGGGCTTCAAGTGCTTTTTTCTCTTGCAGCTTGGTGCCAATCAGTTTGATTGCAGCGTGTACCTGCGTCCATGCCTGAAGGCGGGGGTCGTTGATCTGCAGACTGTCGAAAACGTCTTGAATGGATTCACCTAGAGCTACCAGTGCTTCTGCAGAGTAGGAATCATCTTCCAGCGGATCTACGCGTGGCTCTACGCGAGCTTCCATGCGTGGATGATCAGTAATCGACACCACTTCCGCTGTCGGTGTGGCGTCTGCTTCTGACCAGCCCGATTTCGGTTCAAAACGCATCATGGTTGGTTTTGATGATGCTTTTGCCATAATCAAACCCCTTTTCTCTTTAATAATTTCAAAGTAGTCTCAAAAAAATATTGAATACTAGAAATTTATTGATCTATACTCTGCGTTATATTATGGCAAAATTTCCCCCAAGGCAATATTTTCTTTGGGAATGTGCCTGAAAATCAAAGGCTTGCGGCAAAATCAGAGGAATCTCATGAGCAAGGCGCTTAAAATACTGATAACCAGTCAAAAGGGTGGGGTAGGTAAAAGCACTGTATCTGCCAATTTGGCGGCATATTTTGCCTATATATCGGGTAAGAAGACTTCTCTGATTGATTTTGACCATCAGGCGACTTCCGGTAAATGGGTTAAAAAAGCTTATCCGATTGGCATTAATTGCCAGACCGTGGACCTGCCTAATTCCAAAGGATCCGGCGTAGCGCTGCTCAAGGCCAAGGAAGCCTTGCGCAAATCGGTTGAAACGATGGAAGTCGTGATTGCTGACCTCACCTGGGCTGATGTGTTGCCTCCGGATTTTCTGTTCGAGTTTGATCTGGTGCTGGTCCCCAGCTCGCTCTCGCGCGTCGAACTCGACAGTACGCTGGAGTTCGTCAACCGTTTCTCGTTTGTCTTTAATTCTCGCCTGCGTAATCCGCCCAAACTGGTGATCGTGCCCAGCCGTGTGGACAATTTGCAGACCTACGAAGGCATATTCTCAAAGTCTTTCAATGCAGGCTTCTTCCTGTCGCCACCTGTCATGTACAGTAACAGCGCCGGTGAGTTCTTCGGCAATGAATTCTTTGTGATGACGAGCAACGAAGAAATCCGCGAAAACTTCCTCGACTTTGGCCGTTCGATTGAACAGCTGGGTCAGACGGAGGCCGACATTCGACAGGCGTCGAAGCAGGGTGCACTGACGCACAAGGTCAGCGGTTCCATTCTTGATCGCTTCCGTGCAGTGCGCAATTCCACACCGGAGCCGGTGCCGCGTCCTGCAGCCAATGACGCTGAGCGAATTCCCGTGGCACGCAATCGCATCAAGGCAGCGATTCCTTCATTCCTGATGATGGGCCGCGACGGCTGATCTGTCAGCCGGTTATCGTTTTAATTCCGGATCAGGTTATTTTCCCGCCTGTCCCTCAGCAGGTGGCGGTACCGTGCCATAGAGCAGGGCTGCCACCTGCGGATTGTCCGCAGCGAACACCTCAAGCAGTGAATCCACTTCTGCGGCCATCGCGGCAGAATCTGCAGTACCCATCCACTGGGAACGGTTGTTCCTGATCATCAGCAGCTGGTCTACTGAGCAGTTCTTCGCGCGTTTTTTCAGCCAGGTCATGGCTTGTGTTCGGCGCTTGACGGGATCATGCACATCGATACCCAGAGCGCGGAATTCTGCGACCACGCAGGCAGGGCCCTCAGCCTTTGCAGTCTTGCGGCTGTCTTTTTCGCCAGAGGGCTGCTCGGCGCTGCTATCGCCGGCTTTCGGATCTTCCGGCTTGCTGTCGGGCTTCTTGCCGTCGGCTGCCTTGTTGCCGACTGCTTTGGAATCCGCAGGTTTTTTTGCGTCGCTGCTCTTCGATACGTCGGCAGATTTTTTGTCATCTACAGCCGCTGCGGGCTTCTGATCAGCGGCTTTGGCATTCGGAGAAGGTACATTCTGCGCAAGTGCATTGCTGGCGGCGGCAGCCAGATACAAGGTCAGGCAAGCATGCAGGAGGGCACGCATACATCAGCTCCTGCCACCGACATCCTGATACAGGATGGTGATACTGATGCGGCGATTGCGCGGATCAGCCGGGTTATTCGGTACATAGGGCACCGTGTCAGCGACGCCTTCGATACGCTGGAAACGGCTCTCAGGCAGACCAGCCTCCTGAAGCAGACGGCGAGTGGTCTCGGCACGCATGCCGGACAAGGACCAGTTACTGTTGACGCCATCGTCATAAGCGAGACTGTCGGTGTGCCCGCGTACCGCGACCTTGTTCGGCATGGCAGCAAGGGATTTCGCGACCTCACGGATCAGCGTCATTGCCCGTGCCTGCATCTTGTTGGTTCCCAGACCGAACATTGAGAAGTCGGCCTTGTCGATGACTTCAATGCGCAGCCCGTCCTTTTCACGGATGAACTTCACCTGATCTTTAATCTTTTCGAGTTCTTTATTCATTGACAGACTCTCGCGTACTTCCTTCTCGAGTTTGTCGAAGTTTTTCTGATCGGCCTCGGCTGCAATCCGCTGTCGCTCTTCGGCTGACAGTTCATCGGGATTCTTATCTTTGGTTTCGTCCTTGGTTTTGCCGTCACCGGACTGCGTACCGCTTTCAGAACGCGGCGTTTCGCGCTCGAACATGCTGGTGGTCTTGCCCGCGTAGGGCATGCCGTCGTTGTCCATCACCGAGAAGCCACCCATCAGTCCGCCCGCACCAGGGCGGTCGCTCATCGTCACGTTACTGTGAGAGGTTGGCTTGAAGTAGTCAGCGATACTCTTGCGCTGGTCTTCGTTGGTCGAACCCAGCAGCCACATCAACAGGAAGAACGCCATCATCGCCGTCATCATGTCGGCAAGCGCAATTTTCCACGCACCGCCATGGGCTCCGGCGTGGTCGCCATCGATCTTCTTCTTTTTGACAATAGGCTCTGGCGCTGGCGCGGCTTCGGCGGCTGGCGCTTCGGCGGGTGCGCCCTCGGCAGGCTTCTGGTCTTCGGCTTCGTCAGCCATCCTGATTTCCCGGTCGGACTATGAGACAAATGAATCGGCAGCACTGGGCGAAAATGAAGCCTTGCGGGAAGAGCCTCGTACAGCGCCCGACTGTGCACTTTAGACAAGATCATACTCCACAATTTCTTTGTAGCATTATTCGTCCTGACCACCTTTTTCATCCAATCCAATCTTGTCGCGGGCCCATCCTTTCACTCATGTGCGATCGCTCCACCATGCCCCTATCGTTCAGCACGCTTGTCAGCGTCTCTGCCCGTCTGTGCCTGATGGCCGTTCTGGCCCTGTCAGTGCCGCTGCAGGCGAGGACCCCCGAAACTGCTGACGCCAATCCTGAAGCCGCCACGACCGCATCGGTCAAAGGTCTGGTGCGCTCGCAGCAGTGGATGGCGGCGTCGGCGAACCCGCTGGCCACGGAGGCCGGCACCTGGGCGCTGAGGAAGGGCGGATCAGCCGTGGACGCGGCGATTGCAATGCAGCTGGTCCTGTCGCTGGTCGAGCCGCAGTCTTCCGGGCTCGGGGGCGGAGCGTTCATGCTGACGTTTGATGCGGCCAGCCGCACAGTGAAGAGCTACGACGGACGCGAAACTGCGCCACTGGCCGCGCGTGAAGAGCGTTTTCTGATGGATGGCAAGCCAGTCGCTTTTAAGGATGCCGTGAACAGCGGGCTGTCGGTCGGAACCCCCGGACTGCTTCGCATGCTGGAGCTGGCCCATCGCCGGCATGGTCGCTTGCGCTGGGCAGATCTGTTTGAACCAGCGATACGGCTGGCTGAGCAGGGCTTTACGGTATCGCCGCGCCTGCATGCGCAGATCGCCGGCAACCGTGACTTGTATGCGCAGCCAGCTGCGAGGGCGTATTTTTATCCTGATGGCACAGCGGCACCGGTGGGGCATGTGCTGAAGAACACTGCACTGGCACAGGTACTGCGGCGCGTCGCTGCGCAGGGCGCGCAAGCATTTTATGAAGGCGAGATCTCAAGTGACATCATCAATGCAGTGCGCTCGCACGCCAGGCCGGGGGATCTCAGCCTTGAGGATCTAGCCCGCTATCGTGCTGTTGAGCGCGCGCCGGTGTGCGGCAGCTACCGCAAGTTGAGGCTGTGCGGCATGGGTCCGCCATCATCGGGAAGCATGGCAGTTTTGCAGATGCTGGGCATGCTGGAGCAGCATCGCGTGGATGAGATGATGCCGCTGTCGCTGGAATCGGTGCATTACTTTGCTGAGGCCGGCCGCCTCGCATTTGCTGATCGTGATCGTTATCTTGCCGATCCGGATTTTGTCAGCGTGCCGGTGAAAGCGCTGCTGGATCCGGGCTACCTGCGCGCACGCGGCGCGCAGATCGACAGCAGGATCAGCACAGGGACCGCGCTGCCCGGCGATCCTGTACGATTTCTGGAGCGGCGGGGAAAGGACAATGCGCCGGACTTGCCGTCCACGACGCATCTGGTGGCCGTCGACAGTCACGGCAATGGCGTGTCAATGACAAGCACGATCGAGTCTGAATTCGGCAGCAAGATTTTTGTGCGCGGTTTCTTGCTCAATAATCAGCTGACGGATTTTTCGCTCTCGCCTCACGATGCCCAGGGTGTACTGGTGGCGAACCGGGTCGAACCCGGAAAGCGCCCACGCAGCTCCATGGCGCCAATGATGGTTATCGCTGACGGACAACTCTCTCTGTTGGCGGGCTCTCCCGGAGGCAGTGCGATCATTAATTTCGTCGCGAAGACCCTGATCGGCGTGATCGACTGGAAAATGGACGTGCAGCAGGCGATCAATCATCCAAACATGGGCAGCCGTAACCGCGACACTGAACTGGAGCAGGGAACGGTGCTGGAAGGCCTGAAAGAAGAATTGCGCCGCAAAGGTCACAGAATCAGCATCCTGCCAATGCCCAGCGGTGTGCAGGCCATTGCGAGGGATCGCGGTGGCTGGAGCGGCGGCGCTGACTCAAGGAGGGAGGGCGTCGCGGCAGGAGAGTAAGAAAGCCCTGCCTTAGATCTCGATTTTCGTGCCCAGCTCGACGACGCGGTTGGGCGGGATCTTGAAAAAGTCGGAGGGTTTGGCAGCGTTCTGCATCATCCACGCGAACAAGCGCTCGCGCCAGATAGCCATACCCGGCAGGTTGCTGGGTACAACTGTATCTCGCGATAGGAAGAACGAGGTATCGGCGAGATCGAGTTTCATTCCGTGCTGTTGCTCCAGCAATGCCAGCACCTGATTGATGTCCGGCGTTTCCTTGAAGCCGTGCACCGCGCGGATCACATAGACATTGCCGCCCAGCTCGCTGACGGTCAGCCGCTCTTCGTCGCGCACATAAGGTACATCCCAGATCGACAGCTTGAGGAACAACACGCGCTCGTGAAGAACACGGTTGTGCTTGAGATTGTGCAGCAGCGCCACCGGAACAAAATCAATGTGCGCAGTCAGGAACACCGCAGTCCCTTCCACACGATGCGGCGGATGCGAAAGCAGCGCAGAGACAAAATCTGGCAGACGTATTGAATCGGCGACCACGCGCTCGCGCAGCAGACGACGTCCCTTGTACCAGGTGGTCAGCATCACGAAACAGATCGCACCCAATCCCAGCGGATACCAGCCGCCATCTTTCACCTTGATCAGGTTGGCGGTCCAGAAAGAAAAATCAATCACGAAGAACATCGACACCAGCAGTACGACGAATACAGGCTTGATCTTCCATTCGTTGTACATCACCACCGATAGCATGCTGGTGGTGATTAGCATCGTCGTCGTCACCGAAATACCATACGCAGCAGCGAGGTTTCCGGATTCCCTGAACTGGATCACAGTAAAGATCACGAGCGCGAGCAATATCCAGTTCACCATCGGCATGTAAATCTGGCCGCGCTCGGTGTCGGAAGTGTGAAGTATCTGCATGCGCGGCAGAAAGCCAAGCAGAATGCCCTGATTCGCCAGCGAGAATGCGCCGGAGATGACGGCCTGAGAGGCAATCACGGTCGCTGCGGTTGCCAGTACCACCACCGGCCACAGCAGCCACTCAGGCACCATCAGGAAGAAAGGATTTTCTATCGCTTCCGGGTGAGACAGCAGCAGCGCGCCCTGGCCAAAATAATTCATCAGCAGGGCCGGCAGTGTCACCAGCAGCCAGGCCAGTCGGACTGGCTTGCGACCAAAGTGGCCCATGTCCAGGTACAGCGCCTCCACTCCTGTGACAGACAGGACCACCGAGCCCATCACGATATACGCCTGAAACGCATGCTCCTGGATAAAGGCGGCAGCGTAATAGGGCGAGATAGCCTTCAGGATCATCGGATTCTGCCAGATGTTCATCACGCCGAACACGGCCAGTGCCAAGAACCACACCAGCATAATCGGGCCGAACCATCGCCCTACGGCCGCCGTGCCGTAGCTCTGCACGTAAAAAAGTATGGCCACAATCACCAGCGTGATCGGTATCACGTAGCGTTTCAGGTCGGGCGTGATGACCTCCAGTCCCTCGACCGCAGACAACACGGAAATCGCCGGTGTGATCACGGATTCACCCAGCAGCATGCAGGCGCCTAGCGCGCCCAGCATCAGCAGGCCGGCGGTGACCTTTTGGCGATCGGATCGGGTTGCACGCATAGCCAGCGCCATCAGGGACAGCACGCCACCTTCACCGTTGTTGTCTGCCCTGAGAACGAACACGACATACTTCACAGTAACGATCAGGATCAGCGACCAGAAGATCATCGAGATGATCCCCAGCACGGCGCCCTCGGAGTAGGGGATACCATGTTCTGGGCTGAAGCATTCTTTCAGCGCATACAGCGGGCTGGTGCCGATATCACCGAACACCACCCCGATGGCAGCCAGCACCAGCACGGGCACCGAAGCATGGGCGTGGATGCCCATCCCGGTCACGTTTACCGGGCGCATGATCGAGGATTGAGAAAATTCCGGATTGCTGATTGACACGGCCGTTCCTGTTACGTAGAGATGCCTCGGGCAGGCGGCAAGGGTATTTCCCGATTACAAAATCAGCCCGAACAATGCAACTGCAGGCTGACAGCATTCTGACATTGTTGAACTTGCTAAGTCGGCGGGCCAGTGGCTGGACACTGCCGGCCTGCCAGACTCAGGGTAAGGGACGGCTGACCACTACGGCTCCCCGCAGCTTGCCGACGCTGTAGCCGGTGGCCTGGTCTTGTGGGTATTCGGTGCGGATTTTTTGCGCGAGGCTGGCCGGGATGTCCGAGGCGCTGCCGTGGCAGGTTACACACATGGGCTGCACGGCGATGGCTTTTGCGTAATGCAGCTCTCGCTTGCCGTTGGCCTGCTCAACAACCTGCCAGTATTCCATGCTGGCAGGCTGCTCGCCTTGCGCCAGCCTTCCCTCGAATTGGGCAAGCGCTTCTTTTTGCCAGGCGTTTGGTGTGCCCATCGCCGGATTACGCACCTTTGTGCCTACCCGCGTCATTTGTGCGCCATGTTTTGCAGAGAGCTCTCTGGCGATAGCGGGCGAAGCCTCTTTGCAGACGCTGACGGCCGCTTCGGGGCCGTCCGAGGACAACGCTGCTTTCAGTCGCTGGCCCAGTTGAGCGAGCAATTCATTTGCCATCGCGCGCGTCGAGACAGCGGCTGCCTCGTCCACTCCGGTAGGCGGCGAGATGCTCTGAGCATGGACGATGCTGCCCAATGACAGCAGCGCGGCGGCGATACAGGGTACAGAAAATTTCAGGCGCATGATCAGCTCCATGTTCATCAGGATCAATGTGTGGCAGTCGTATTAACGGCAATTCAGTCCGGGATCAGAAGCCTCAACACGCAGCAGCAGATAGAGCTTGTTGCGCGCGACAGGCGTGAGGTTTTTTAATGCATCGACACGCTGCGCGTAATCGGCAGGCACGATCACCCAGCTCACCGGCATGCTGCAAAACAGCATGCCCATCTGTGTCGTGTCAATCAGTATTCTCTTACCGAGCTCTGGCTTGAATTTCGATGCATCCGCCAGTTCCTTGGGCCAGCTGTCTTTGATGATGGGTTCGTTCCATTCATTCACCACGATGAGCGGCGCGCGCAACCCCGCATAAAAGGGCACATCGAAGCGGTAGGTACGCACGAAAATGAGCGGCTGAGAGGCCTCGGCATGCTGACGGTAAGCAGTGGCCAGTGGCCCAATGGAGCTTTCATCAAGATGATT
>JACCEC010578281.1_pt1 | contig 10775 bp, 12 predicted proteins | sample 7450121 | NCBI WGS metagenome assembly JACCEC01 (sample SAMN15323455, study PRJNA562643) | freshwater metagenome | isolation source: river surface water | place: USA:Blue River Watershed | collected 2017-08-18 | reverse complement strand
TAGCGCCTTCCAATGGATTGCACCAGAGTCGAACCGCCTTTAGACACGCTTCATGAGCACTCTGACCGAAATCGAAGCCGCGGCCGCCGGACTTTCCGCCAGTGAAACGAGTCGCTTGCTGCTGTTTCTCGCCGCGCAGCTTCGTGCGGAGGGAGCTCCCGCTCCGGAACCCCGCCGATTCACCAAGGAGCAGATGGACTCGTGGATTAGGGAAGACGAGGCGGACACAGAGCACTTCCAACAGGCCCCATAAGGTTGTTTCTCGACACCAGCGTGTTGGTGGCCGCGAGCGCCTCGGCTCGAGGAGCTTCGCGAGAACTCTTCCGACTCGCCCCGGCGAACGGCTGGGTCCTGGTGACCACCCCCTACGCTCTCGATGAGCTGCTGCGCCATCTGCCGGAATTTCCCGCCGAGGCAACCCATGACTGGGCGAGTCTCCGGTCCGGCCTGCTGGTGATGGACGACGTCTTCACCCTAGAATACCCAGTCGTTTTTCCGGTGCCAAAGAATCGGCCGATCCTGTTCGGGGCGCTGGCCCGGTCCGATGTGCTGTTGACCCTCGACCGGAATGATTTCGGGAAATATCTGGACGACGCGTTCTACGGCATGCCCGTGCTGAAGCCCGGAACCTTTCTCGAGCGCGAGCGGGCTGCCGGACGGCTTGTGTGAACTAGACTTCATCGCTCCATGTCGGCCACCAATGCCGGCGAGCCCAATCAAGGCAGGAGCGATGACAGACAGCGCAAGACGTGGTGTGTGGGGAAGGCTCATTATTTTTTGCTAACGTCGGAGAACAGGCGCGCCGCTAGGCGTTGCCTGCTCCGAACTGTTCGACCTTCTGCCTTGATGTAGCCAGTCGCTCTGCAATCCAGACCTTAATCAAAGACTGTCGCGGAACCCCGAGTCGATCCGCCTCGAAATCCAATCGGGAAATCATCCACGATGGAAAATCTACATTGACCCGCTTGGCTTGGTGACCGGGACGAACGGCCTTCGCCAAATCAAGATACGGAAGAATGTCTTCTTCTCCTCTGTCAAAAATTTCGTCCAGTTGTTCAGCTGTCATAGTATGTTTTCTCCTCGTTTTCTCTGGCTCGTCTCACCGAAATTATCCGAATCGAAGTTTCTCGCACGGTGTAAAAAGCCACCCAGACCTTCCCATCCTTCATGGCAACCAGTGCATGGCGCTCTTCGGTGTCACTTCTTGCAGGGAACTCGACGCGATCTTCATCCAGCCAGAGCACTTGGGCTTCGACGAAATCAATGCCGTGCTTCTCCCTGTTGATCTGGCTCTTCGCTGGATCACACTCAACCTCCACTCGGTATGGCAGCTATACCGATATATCGACTGCCGCAAGAACTATTTTTCTGTCGAACGCTCGAGCTAAGCTGCCCGCGGAGACTGTCACCGGTCACTTCAGTTTGATGGAGTCGTAGGAGGCAGTTAACTGGCATGGTTTGATCGTTGTCATGGGCCTTTAAGATCGCGGGATTGCACGCCGCTCTACAACCTCATGTCATCTACCAATAGCGGCGTTTGGTGAGGCATTCTCGGCGTAACCTGGAGCGCCGCGTTGTTTGCGCTTTGGTGGGGATGGCGAACGGTCCGGCCCGTGCGCGCCGAGGCGGCATAACTGGTGTCCCCATAGCTCCGCTTTTTTGCGCCGCAATCGGGGTTGTTTTCTGCAGGGGCATTCCTCGTCCACGTCTCCACTCCCCCCTCCCGGATTTGTCTGCGTGCGCAGATTGCCAAGCGGCGCCGTTGATGAGCTTCCGTGCGCACACCGATTGTTCGTCTGCAGCGACTGGATAGCATCTTCAGGGATGGGCTAATGATCTAAGTAAGAGATGCCCAGTTCTTTTGCTGCCTCATCCAAACGGCGATCCCTAGACCACAAGAGATTTCCCGAAAGGCGCGCCGCGACCAGGATTTGAATATCGTTCCAACCGATACCGCGTCCATAGAGACCGTGGATTTCAATAAATTGCATACACTCCTCTACCGTGCCGATTTGAGTTTTTGGCAGGCAACGTAACGCAGCAATGGTTTTTGCGCGATTAAGGAGATTTCCCGTAGCTAATTCCCCGAGGACAATGGGATGTATTGCGATTAGACCTTTCTGAAGGGTTTGCGCAAAATGAGGTGATCCGTGACGGAAGTGGTAAATCCAAACGGAAGTATCGGCGATAATCATTCTTCGCTGGATTTCTCAGACCGAGTCCGTTTTGGGACATCTAAAGAGGGCATGAGTCCGCCCAATGCCGCCAGCCGTCGAGCAGCTTCACGTTCAACGAGGGCTTCCAGGCCCATTCTGACCAGTGCGGTTTTTTCAGTTTCGCCGGTGTATTCGCGAGCCAAAGCGAGTAACGGCGCATCGATGTTGAGCGTTGTTCTCATATGCATGAATATGCATGCCGGATATGCCTCATGTCAATTTGCCAGACGCTGGATTCCTGTTCGCGTTGGTTTCGCGGAAGGTCAGACGATCCGTGTGGCGCACCGCCCGGATGGGCAGGCTTTTCTCCGGATCACCCGGAACGATGGCCAGGCCGTTGTCACCCCCCCCGGTTTGCCATCCGGCGCGGGTGTCGAGCAGGAGGCCGCCCTTCTGCTTGGTATCCTATTTTCAGCAATTAGACCGCTCGGGCAGAGGATATTCGCATACAACGTCGCCCTGCTTACTTCCAAGGCCTTCCAGTTGCTTTGACTTTTTTGTGGTTTCGGAGAGCATCCCTCTGTCAGATTGCCTCGGCGGCAAGGCCTTGCTTGAAGCATCCCACACTTTCAAGCCCGTCGAGCCGTTAGCAATCAGTCGTTTGGGGGGGTATAGCTCAGTTGGTAGAGCGTCTCGTTCGCAATGAGAAGGTCAGGGGTTCGAATCCCCTTACCTCCACCAATCCTAAAAGCTCAGAAACACTTTGCGCTTTCTAGGCTTCCCCCGCTCCAACCCAGCCGCCGTGCTGGGAACCAAACCGACCTCGCGAAGCATTGCCGCTCGTGGTCTGACCGCCTAAGTCCATCAGGTGCTCCTCGGTCTCTCTTCAAGAAGATGCAAGTCTCAACCCTTCTCCCCCTCCTCGCGACTCTCCCCCTAATCGCCCACGCCGGTACCGTGGACTTTCAGCGCTCCATTCAGCCCATCTTCGCGGAACATTGCCTCGAATGCCATGGCACGGACACCGCAAAGGGCGGCCTCTCCCTCACATCCCTCAAAGCCGCGACCAAAACCCTCGAAAGCGGGGCGCAGGGCGTCACCCCCGGCAAACCCGAATCCAGCGAAATCCTCGCACGCATGACCACCACGCACAGCGACGATGTCATGCCCCCACCCAAAAAGTCCAAACGCCCCACGCAAGCCGACATCCAAGCCGTCCGCACTTGGATCGCGGAGGGCGCCGAGTGGGCTCAACACTGGGCCTATCGTCCCGTGACCCGTCCCGTCACCAACTCCAACATCCTCCCCAAACAAATCGACGAAATCGTCCACGCGCGACTCGCAAAAGAACACATCACCCCCTCGCCCGCAGCAGACAAGATCACCCTCATCAAGCGTATCAGCTACGATCTCACCGGCCTCCCGCCAACCCGCGAAGATGTGGCCACCTTTCTTCAGGACAACTCCCCCAACGCGTTCGCCTCGCTCATCGACCGCACCCTCGCGTCCCCCCACTTCGGCGAGCGTTGGGGCCGTCACTGGCTCGATCAGGCGCGTTACGCCGACAGCGACGGATACGAAAAAGATAGTCCGCGCCCCGATGCTTGGCGCTACCGCGACTGGGTCATCGACGCCATCAATCGCGACATGCCGCTCGATCAATTCACCATCGAACAACTCGCCGGCGACCTGCTCCCCAATCCCACGCCAGACCAACTGCTTGCCACCGCGTTCCATCGACAAACCCTGACCAACCGGGAAGGAGGCGTGGATCAAGAGCAGTTCCGCAACGAAGCCGTTTTCGATCGCACCGAAACCACCGGCACCGTCTGGCTCGCACACACCGTCGGCTGCGCTCGATGCCACTCCCACAAATACGATCAACTATCTCAAAAGGAGTACTACCAACTGTTTGCGTTCTTCAACAATGCGGACGAAACCACCGCAAAGGTCGCCGCGTCCAAAGCAGAAATGGAAGCCTACGCATCAAAAAATGCACAGCACCTCCAACACCTCGCCACCCTCCGGGATGAGTTTCAAAAAGCCCGTAACCCACTGACAAACAAGCTCTCCAACTGGGAACTGACGGTAAAAGAGCAGATTGCAAAGCTGGAAGGGAAAAGCGCCAAGGCCACACCGCTCGCACCGCTGACCGCAACCACCGCATCGAAAACCAAGCTCGAGACGCAATCCGATCAATCGCTCAAAGCCAGCGGAGATCCCGCAGCCACCGACTCCTACACCCTCACATTCACTCTCCCCGAAGGCGTCATCTCAGGCCTCCGATTGGAAGTGCTTCCCGACCCCGCACTCCCAGCGAAAGGCCCCGGCCGGAGCACCAACGGAAACTTCGTCCTTTCACGCTTCAGTGCCACGTCGGAGGGCAAAAACCTCGCGCTACATTCCGCAAAAGCGTCGTTCGAACAAAACGGCTTCAACGCAGCGGCCGCTCTCGATGACGATCCCGAAACAGGCTGGGCCATCATGGGCGGGACCGCAAAGGCGCAAACCTGGAGCGTTCAACTGGTTCAACCCATCGCAGCCAAAGCATCCCGCAACCTGACGATTCGCCTCGACCAACTCTACACCAAGAGCAAACAACACCTCATCGGGCGCTTCCGTATCGATGCCTTAGTCGGTGAATCAGAAGAAAGCATCGCCCCAGCAGAAATGCGGCGTCTCGTAGCCACCGGCTCCGAAAAGTGGACCAACGAACAGCGTGAATCCATCGTCGACTGGCTCGTCCGCCTCGATGCCAAAGCCGACGCTGCCCGCGCCGCGCTCGCAAAAGCCGAGGCCTCCGGTCCAAAAGAGCCTGTCATGGAAGTGCGCATTCTCCGGCAACGCAGCGCCGCTCCGCGCGACACGCGCATCCTTCACCGAGGCGAGTTCCTCTCCCCCACCGATTCTGTCACCGCCAACATCCCTTCGATTCTCCCTGCGCTCTCCGGTGCGCCGACGAATCCCTCGCGCCTCGATCTCGCAAACTGGCTCGTGAGCGAACAAAACCCGCTCACATCACGCGTCCTAGCCAACCAAATCTGGATGCGCCTCTTCGGCGAAGGAATCGTTCGAACCGTCGCCGACTTCGGAGTTCGCGGCGAACCACCGAGCCACCCCGAACTGCTCGACCTTCTCGCAGACACCTTGCGCACAACTGGTTGGAGCCGAAAGCAACTCATCCGAGGCATCCTGCTCTCAGAAACCTACCAACGCTCCTCCGCCTCGCGCCCTGATCTCGCCGACAAAGATCCACTCAACACGCTCCTCGCTCGCCAAAACCGCGTTCGTGTCGAAGGAGAAATCGTTCGAGACCTCCACCTCGCTGCCGCTGGATTAATCTCACGCAAAATCGGCGGGCCCTCCGTCTTCCCTCCCATGCCCCCCGAAATCGCGGCGCTCAGTTATGCAAACAACTTCAAGTGGGCAGAAAGCAAAGGCGAAGATCGCTACCGCCGAGGAATGTACACCTTCTTCAAACGCACCGCACCGTACCCGGACCTCATGACCTTCGATTGTCCGGACGCCAATCTCACCAACGTCCGGAGAACTGTTTCCAACACTCCCCTCCAAGCGTTAACCACGCTCAACGCAGGCACCTTCGCCGAGGCCGCTCTCGCACTCGGCAAACGCATCGCGTCCCTCGAACCCCTCGCCGGAGGCGATCCAGAACGCCTCGTCGAACTCTTCCACTCCGTCCTCCTCCGCGAACCCCGCCCCGCAGAACTCGAAGCCCTCGGACGCCTGCTAACAGACGCGCGCGCAACCTTCCGAAAGGAGACCGAAGCCGCAACCAAGCTTGCTGGCTCCGCTGAAAGCGCTGCATGGACCACGGTTGCGCGCACCCTTCTCAATACCGACGAGTTCATTACCCGAGACTGATTGCTCGCTTAAAAACCTCACCCTCAACTTTTTTCAACGCCATGAACCCCCTTCACCAAGCCGTCCATCTCGCCCGCCGCGATTTCTTCACGACCACTGCCAATGGTCTCGGCATGCTCGCCCTCAACTCCCTGCTCGCGCAGGACGGAGTAGCCGCTCCCGCCATTCCCGCCGCCGCTGACCCCCTCGCGCCACGTAAGCCGCACTTCGCCCCCAAAGCGAAGAACTGCATCTTCATCTTTATGGAAGGGGCTCCGAGCCAACTGGATCTGTACGATCCCAAGCCCAAACTCAATGAGCTCAACGGTCAGCCGCTCCCAGAATCGCTCACCAAAAACGTGCGATTCGCCTTCATCAAAAAAGAGTCGGCAGTGCTGATGGGCTCCCCACGCAATTTCACCAAACATGGCCAGTCAGGCATGGAACTCAGTGATCTCCTGCCGCACCTCTCGCAATGCGCAGACGATCTCCTCCTCGTGAGATCCATGCACACCGACCAGTTTAACCACCACCCAGCCCAACTCGTCCTCACCTGCGGACGGGGCACCTTCGGACTGCCCACCATGGGCTCATGGCTCAACTACGGTCTCGGCAATGAATCCCGCGATCTCCCCGGCTACGTGGTCCTGACCGCAGGTCGCGGCGGAAGCGCAGGCACCTCCCTCTGGCAATCTGGCTTCCTCCCAAGCGTCTACGCAGGCGTTCTCTTCCGTAATCAAGGCGATCCCGTCTTGAATCTCCGCAACCCCGATGGGCTACCCGCCGCCCTCCAGCGGCGCAGCCTCGACGTCCTATCCGAACTCAATGCCGAACGATTCAACACGATGCACGATCCGGAAATCGCGTCCCGAATCTCTGCCTATGAACTCGCTTTCCGCATGCAGACGGCCGCTCCCGAGTTCATGGATCTTTCCGGCGAATCCGATGAAACCCTCGCCATGTACGGAGTCGATCGAGGCGAACCCGCAGTGAAAGCCACGCGCGCCGGAGGCCCCGGTCAATACGCCGCGTACGCAAAAAACTGCCTCCTCGCACGGCGCCTCGTCGAACGGGGCGTGCGTTTCGTGAACATCGTCCACGCCTCATGGGACCATCACTCCAACCTCGATAACGAACTCACCTTCAACGCAGGAATGGCCGACCAACCCATCGCCGCCCTCATCAAAGACCTGAAGCAACGCGGCCTACTCGACGAAACTCTCATCGTGGTCGCCGGCGAATTCGGCCGGACCCCTCTCGGCGAAAACCGCGGCGGTAGCAAGAACGTCACCGGTCGCGACCATCACCCCTTCGCGTTTTCCATCCTGATGGCAGGCGGCGGACTCAAAGGCGGACTCACCTACGGTGAAACCGATGAAATCGGATGGAACATCACGCGTGATCCAGTCCACATCAACGATTTCCACGCCACGCTGCTACATCTATTCGGGCTCGATCACCTCCGCCTCACGCACCGCTTCCAAGGCCGCGACTTCCGACTAACCGACGTCGCCGGAAAACTCGTGAAAGACTGGATTGCCTAACCCGAGTTCTGTACCGGTAGGGGCCGTACAACGGGACTCGCCCCTACAAGGCTCAACCAGAGTTTTTCCATCCAAACTGGGGCGATGCCCCGGGTACACGTCCCCCATTCCTCAAGCCGTGCAGGGGCGGCACATCTTACCCTTTCCATTTTTTCGAGCGGGGCTGACTTCTCACTGCCCCGCGACCCACTCGCTCACGGCTCGACCAGATACCCTCGTAAAGGTGCTCTGCCCACGAAACCACGTCGCTTGCCGCTTCGCATATTGGCGCGTTCCAACCACCAGCGCCTCCCGACAATCCGCCAACGTCCGCACCCCGTCTAAGCACTCCTCAATCTCCCGAAACCCAATCGCCTGCCGCACGCCCGCACCCTGCCGCGCATCCTCCCGCACGCGCGCAACCTCTTCCATCACTCCCGCCCCAAACATCGCACCCGTGCGGCTCACGATGCGCGACCACAACTCGTCACGTTCCCAGCTTAAACAAACCCCCGGCACCGAAGATGTCCCTCGATCCGTCCGAAACGAGGAAAACGGACGCCCCGTCAACCGCATCACCTCCACCGCCCGAATCACCCTGCGAGGATTCTTCAAATCCATCACAGCCGCTGCCTCCGGGTCGAGAGCCCGAACCTCCTCCACCAACTGCTCCAACGCCACCCCCTCCAACTCCCGACGCAACACCTCATCCCCCGCCGGCATCTCACCAGACAAACCCTCAAGCAACGCCCGAAGATAAAAACCCGTCCCCCCAACCACAATGGCTCTTCGCCCCCGAGCGTGAATCTCCGCAATCACTTTCCTCGCCTCCAAGCCATACCAACCCGCATCCGACGTTTCTGAAACCGCACGCGTTCCAATCAAGTGATGCCGAACGCGCAACATCTCCTCCGCCGAAGGTTGCGCGGTGAGAATCGGCACTCCCGCATACAGCTGAAAGGCATCACACCCCACAATCTCAGCCCCACTCCGCTCCGCCAGCCAAAGGGCAAACGCGCTTTTTCCCGAAGCCGTGGCACCCACCACGACAAAATCGGGCAACCAAACGTCGCTCGGCGGTTCACCAGCCCGCTCAAGAAAATGAGTCACCTCACTCAGCATCCCCACATGCTACGCACCAAAACAAACCAAAGCAAAACGGCCCCTGACAGTATCGTCCCCCGCCAACTCAAACGGCCACCCATAAACTGCCGCCCAAACCACCCAACCCTCACTTCCCCTCAACCACTTCGCCAATCTTACGGAACTTCTGATAACGCGACTCCAACATCGCAGCCTCCGGAACAGCAACCAACTCGTCCAACTGACGCACCAATGCCGTTCGCAACGACTTCACCGCTGCTTCCTGATTCTGGTGCGCACCCCCCATCGGCTCCGGCACCACCTCGTCAATCAACCCCAGTTCAAACATGTCAGAAGCCGTAAGCTTCAACGCCGCTGCCGCCTCAGGCGCATGCTTCCGATGCTTCCATAGAATCGCCGCACAACCCTCCGGGCTGATGACCGAGTAATAAGCGTTCTCCATCATCAACACGCGATCCGAAACCCCAATCCCCAAGGCCCCCCCCGACCCGCCTTCACCAATCACCACCGCCACCGTCGGAGTCTTCAACGTCATCATCTCGCGCAAGTTCAGCGCAATCGCCTCCGAAATATGACGCTCCTCCGCACCAACTCCCGGATAGGCGCCAGGCGTGTCGATGAGCGAAATGAAAGGCAATCCAAACTTCTCCGCCATGCGCATCAGCCGCAATGCCTTGCGATACCCCTCCGGATGCGCACTGCCAAAGTTCCGCTTCAGATTCTCCTTGGTATCACGCCCCTTCTGATGCCCCACCACCACGCAACGATGCTTCCCAATCCGCGCTAAACCGCCCGGCATCGAGGCGTCGTCCCCAAACAAACGATCTCCGTGCAACTCCGTAAACTCGGTGAACGCCAGTTGCATGTAGTCCAACGAAAACGGACGCGCCGGATGACGCGCAATCTGTACCCGCTCCCAAGCCGTCAGATTTTGGTAAATCTCGCGCTTCGTTTCCTCAATCTTCGCCTCCATCCGCTGCACCTCCTGCTCAAAATCCAAATCGTTCGCTTTGGATTGCCGCCGCAACTCGGCCAACTGTTGCTCCAACTCCAATACCGGTTTCTCAAACTCGAGCGGCTGTATCTTCATGTTCCGTCTGAAAGGTTCTTTTTTTTGAGAAAAAGGGCAAACCCCGATTCACCGCACACCACACCCTCACTGAATCGCCACCTCATCCCCCCGACGCAACAGCGCCGACAACTCGCGAATGTGCCCAGCCTCCAACTCGTACCCAGACGACGGACGCGTGTTCTCCCCCGCCCCTGCAACATCCGTGAACAACGTGTGCCCACCCGGATTCACAACCAACCACGGCACCACCACCTCATCCCGATACCCCTTCTCCAAGAATCCCACCCGAACATTCTCCTTCCATCCAAACCCCTCACTCACCTTAGCCTTCACGGGAGGCGTCCCCGCTTTCACCGGCTTCGCCGCATTCCCCACCATTCCGCGAATCGGGTACTGACAGAAAAATTGTCCCTTCCGATAAACCAAAACCCGCTTCGCCTTGCGATCCACCCTCGCACTGAATCCACCCTGCGGCACCAACAAGCGCTGCCCCTTCTGCAACACCAACGTATTCAGCCGATTCGCCTCATAAATCAGCTCCACCGTCGAATCATGCCGCGTCGCCACGCGCTTCAGAACATCCCCAGACTGTACCACGTAAACCACCTTCTCCGGACCCGTCTGCCCCGACAACCAATGGCGCACATTCAAGCGTCCCAGACGCGTCCGCGCTTCATCCACCTTGCCCGACTCAGGATACAAAACCAAAAACTCAGCGTACGCCTTTCGCGCAGCCGTAGAGCCGGACACACGCTCAATTTCCTCGCATCGCAGAAAGTGAGGAAGTCCCTCGTCCGGAGGCGCCTCCAACGGCGGCGGTCCCTTCGCGATATCCTCCTTCAATCGAATCTCTGGGAGAATATAGAGCCGATACGTCGCGTACCCCCCGCCGCCAATCACCGCACCCGCCAACCCTAACACCACCAGCGATCGGACGAACAAACCCATAACTCCGCTTCGAGCCCGAACCCGTTAAAATAATCCCTTCCGCCGAAAATCGCCGAGATTGTCGCCCGCAGACTCCTGAATCAAATCCGCCGTAAACTTCAAAAGGCTCAC
>JACCEC013085598.1_pt1 | contig 10778 bp, 7 predicted proteins | sample 7450121 | NCBI WGS metagenome assembly JACCEC01 (sample SAMN15323455, study PRJNA562643) | freshwater metagenome | isolation source: river surface water | place: USA:Blue River Watershed | collected 2017-08-18 | reverse complement strand
TACTTGGCTTATGTCAACTAGTGTCAAGAACCCACAAGCAAAACTCAATACTCAAGTGGATGCATCAAGCAATCATGGCATTGCTCCACAAAGCCAAAATTGATATGGCCAACACAATCACTGAGAGTGATATTGCTGACTTTCTCACCAATGCAGCATGGGCCATTTGCTCTACCTCACACAGTACTTAAAACCTCACCAGGTGCAGCAAGTTTTGGATGGGATGTTTTGTTTGATGGCCCATGCCTGGCTGACTGGTCAAAAATCAAGGAATATAGACAACAACACACAAACAACAACATAGAAAGGGAAAGCAATGCCCATGTAAACTGGGATTATCAACCCTGTGATAAAGTACTGCTGCAAAAAGATGGTATCCTCAGCAAAACTGAAAGCAGATATGAAAATGATCTTTGGACCATCATGACAGTTCATACAATGACACCATAAGGGATCAACGTGGAACTAAATCTGAGAGGCTGAATATTAGGAGAGTTACACCCTATTTTGATTAAATTAAGACACACATTGTGCATCACTCCCCCCTCGCCACATAAAACTTACGCTTTGTCATTTGCACACAGTATTTATTTCCTGCCTGAGGTTATCACACAGGAGGTTTTACTTTTTGTCTGCATTGACACCTTCATCTTCCATTCATGAAGGCAAGTGACACAAGCCAAGGATGCTCTTAGGAACTCTTGCCACAAATAGACCCCAAATGGGACACAAGATCACCCTACAAATCGAAGATATCCTTTAGATACCTATCATCACAAATACCAAGAACATCATGGTACTCCCAGGGTTCAAGACCAAGACATCTGGCAAGACCAGGAGGTCTTGACAAGACCATGACCACCAGCAAGACCCAGTCTTCTGGCAAGACCAAGATAAACCATGATACAAACCTACAGCCAGTTACTGTAGAAAAATGAGTTATCATGTAAATTACATGATAAAAACATAAGGACTACCAGTCTGTAGTTCTTGGTTTAATGAATTCAATAGCTTATAAAAATAACTTCCAATCATCTGGAAAACTCGCTCTTATTCCTATTTTCTACAACTAAAGATTTGAATAACTATTGGCTCAGGTCACGGTAGCCTGACATGTAGAATATTGCAACATCTTCCTGTCAGTTCTCACCCCCATTCCAGAGTGAGCATCATTTAAAGTTGCCATTCCACACTCATGGACCACATTTTGACCACACCATCCACATTCCCCAAATCCTCAACCAATTCTCAACTCCATCACTGCTGCAACCTTTGCTAAAAGATAAAATGTATTGTTATTTCATGTCAGAAAATCACTGCAAAAATGATATTCAATTTCATTTGATCAGCCTGAAACTGAACTCCTTCACATCCCTTACTACAAGCCAGACCCAAGAATCTGGGAAACCTTTCATCAACCTTGCCAGAATTTTGGTCAATCCTGCCAAGCTATTCTGTACAGCCTCCTTAGGCCCACCTGGAAGCTGATTGGCATCCCTGAATCCAAGAGGGTACAAGTAAGTCCATACAATTCAATCAGCATGTAAAATACATGACAAAGCATGAGGATCACCAATTGGCAATCCTCATTTTGATCCAGTTAAGAATAGCTCATAATTTTAATCTTCAATTACAAAGAAGCCATTCCTACTACACATCTACAACTAACTTTTACTTACCATTTGGCTTAGGTCAGACTGTGATACAAGTCTTCCATGTTATCAAAGTCATCAGATGTGAGACCTTTGTGCAGATGCATGGACATTGCACCATGCTACCACTGCATGTGACCAGTGCCATAGTCCAGATTTATTCCTGTTTTTTCTCAAGAAAATTGGTGCCAAGAATCACGTCATACCAGCAGAACTTGTTGTGAAAGACTTTGTTTTTTGTAGAGTGATTCATCTGTTTTCATAAAAACTGGGATTCCAGTACCATGCAGAGTGACTACATATTATGCCAAGAGTTCACAATTCACAAGACAATATTTTAAGAAATTTGCCTCATGATGTTTCTCAATGGCTACTCCTTGAGGCAAGCACGATTGCTTGATTACAAATAGAACAAGATTGAGTTGAGAAAATGTGGAACAATCACATGCTGTACATTATGCCAATGATGTTTGCAGATGTCTCATTCTTTAGAATGACCTAAGTCCATAGAAACCAAACTTGATGTCAGTGTAATAACCTTTGTAAGCTCCAAGGTTGACAAAAATAGCATTGCCTACTGAATCATTGTAAGTGCTGGCACAATTGAGAGGCCTAATTGTCACATCCTCAACAAGAAATACAGTATCCTCATGATATTCCAATACTATATATTTTTTACACATAACAGAGTAGTCATCTGGCAATGATTCATCATTTGAAACATTTATACTTTTAGATTCTATTACGCTGTAGTCAGACAATGAGCAATGATTCATCATCCAGATTCACTGGGACAAACACACACTTTGGTACATCAGACCAGAGTTCAATGTAAGATTATGTAGGCATGATTTTGTACATGGAATGTCTCATGTGATAGTCAATCAATCTCTTGGACTTGCTTCAGAAGTTTGTGATGGGTCCTTGGTGTGTTCCACAAGAGCTTGCTTACAATTAGCCTTGAGTTTTCCAACTCATGTATCAGGAGAACAGCCCCTTTTGGTGTTAATGGCATGCAGGTCTATCATGAGTTGGTTTGTCTCAATACTGTAAGCATGGATCAAGCATGGTTTCAATACGCACACCCATGACAGCTTGTTGCTTGGTGTGAGAGTAGATAATATCAGCTGATGGAATCGATGGAATATGGTGTTTTTTGGGTTGGGGTTTTAGTAGCTTTGAGGACTGCATTTGATTTGTCTTGTGAGTTGATGGCATGGTGCCATTTGTGATGGATTGGAAGGATGGTTGCTGGCATGGCTGATGTTGTAAAACTCAATCATGTTGTGGAAAGTGAAGTCATTGGCGGACCGTGGCTCGACCGGACGGGACTGAACTTGAGGTAGGACTGATGCCCACTGAAGCTTGATTGAGACAGCTCCATAAGACAAGCCCACTATAGTACCTTCAATATTATTTGAACATGATTTCAATTCGTGTTTTATGGATGATAAAAATGGAATAAAATGTACTAAAGTATAAAGGTAATTCAAACTCTCCCCTACTGTATTGTACGTTTGGGCACTCATGTGTGACCCGAACCAGACCCGAATCGACCCATATACATCCTCGCAAGCGACGATCTCGACAGATCTCGACAGATCTCGACTCATGTCGAATACAACAGGGGAGTCATATAGTTTATATCTTCCGAACCGCCAATATTGTTGTCAAAGCCCTCTTTTGCCACCTCTCTCGCGACGTTCACAATTGAAGCTATTCATTTTTAGGCGAAGAACACTGACTAAGCAATAATTGAAAATTTATAGTAACACTTATAATCGATTTCAATGCTACTCATCCGCGTGATTCGTGGTAGCTCGGCAGAGGAGCCACTGATGGTTGAAAGTGGGCGTCGATCAATCAACTCGCTGACCATGGCCGACAGCATGCAAGTCGCTAGATGTTGCCGATCGTCTGCAGGTCTCATACAATCGCGACGCCGGCAATCTTCAGATCTCGTCTCAGCAGCAAGCAGTGCACAAATCACACTCTCGTCCCATAGAATCAACAGCAGCGGCATTTCTTCAATCAAACTAAATATAGGCAACGAACAAAGAATCGACCATGGTGAAACACACACTCGCTAAATCTCTCCTCGTAGCTGGATCTTCCTTGGCCGTCAGTGCGAAGGAAGATTTGAGACACCAAGCATCGAAATTACGAGGAAGTCAAGCTGGGGTAAGTGCCGAGAGATACAAGAGTTTCTGCCTTTTGTCACTTTGTCCATCTTGTTGGACCTCGTGGTTCTTACCGTCGTCATCCAAATCTTAATCATTCACAGCGGGAGCTCTACAACAATGTGGCCCCTGCTCCTACTCCCAGCCCTGTCAGTAATAGCAACAATGGGTGGCTTGATGACGGGTTTGATCGCATTGTCACCCCTCCTCCCATCAATGGTTGGACAGGGGATGCATTCGAGTCTCTTCCGGCCCCTGTTGTGAAAGGCAACGGAAACATCTACATCAATGTTAGTGGCAGCAAAAGTGACAAGGGCGCGGGTTTTTATGTTGGCAGTGGCAGCAAGAGTGACAAAGGACACGGCATTGGTGGCAGCTTCAACATCAGCGGTAGCAAAAGTGGCAAGGGCGCGGGTTTCAATCTTGGCAGCGGCAGCAAGAGTGACAAAGGATACGGGCTCGATATTAGCGGTGGCAGCCCCAAAGCGGAAGGCGCGAATGCTATTTACATCAACGTCAGTGGCAGCAAGAGCGACAAAGGTGGCAGCTCGAATGTCAATGTAAGCGGGAGCAAGGGAAGTACGGTTAACATTAGTAGTGGGTGGATGCATGACGGCTTTGACCGTATGGCCACTCCTGCTTATACGGACGGATGGAAAGGTGATGCATTCGAACCCCTCCCAGCTCTGGTCACTAGTTGGACTGATGATGGATGGGATGATGACAGGTACCCCGGCCCCAATCTCGCCTCTAAAGAGAGCGCCATCTACGCAAATGTCAATGGTAGCAAGAGTGGCAAGGGTTCGGGCTTTAATGTGAGCGCCGGTTCGTCGAAGAGCAAAGGTCATGGCATTGGTGTCATTAGCATCGAGGGTGGAAGCAAGAGTGACAAGGGAGTGAGCTTCTCTTTCAGTGGTAGCAAGAGTAGCAAGGGCGCCGGATTCAATGTCAATATCAGCAAGAGCAAGGGTTCTGGTATCAATGTCAGTGGCAGTAAGAGTGATAAAGGATTTGGATCAAATGTGATAGGCGGGAAAATGAAGAATAGCTCCAAGATCAATGGCAGTTCCAACAGCCAGGGTACGCTTGTTAAGCCAGGGAACTCTGTTCAATCGATCTCATTTAAGTGGAAGAACGATGGACACGTACAAGTACAAACCCGTGGAAAGTGGACTGACGATGGATGGATGTCTGCTGTTGTCACTCCCAGGCCAACCCCTCTTCCTACCTGGCAAGGAGACGCTCACCCACTCGTCACTCCTCCACCCACTTGGAAAGGTGATGCATACCTGCCAACCAAGAAACCTGTTGTTCCACTCATCACACCTCTTCCTACTTGGAAAGGTGATGCTCACCCACTCGTCACTCCTCCACCTACTTGGAAAGGTGATGCGTACCAGCCAACTAGCAAGCCTGTCGTTCCAATCGTCACCCCAGCTCCTTCTCCATCTCCTACACCATGCGAGGAGAGAGTGGTTTGGCATCCCAACGCTGACTATACCATTTGCACCAACGACATCAATTACGAGTCTGGCTTTCAATACATTTATGAATCGCTCGAAATATGTTGCCTGTCTGTCTTCGGTTCTACGACATGTGACTACGAAGATATTTGTAAAACTCCTGAAACCACACCCGAGCCCACTCCTGCGCCTACACTTGAGCCGACTCCAAATCCTACCCCCGAACCCACCCCCAAACCCACGTGTGAGCCCTCGCCCAATCCGACGCTCAAGCCCACTCCCAATCTGACACTCAAGCCCACTCCCAATCCGACATTCGAACCTACCCCCAATCCGACATCCGAACCCACCCCGAATCCTCCTCCCAATCCTACTTCAAGTCCTGTCACTCCTTCTCCTACTCTTTGCGAGGCTCGACTCTTCTTCTTCCATGGAAACAGTTGCAGCAACGAATTTTATATTGAAGACGCCAATTCGTACACCTCTGTTATGGTTTGCTGCAATGTGAACTTTGGAAGCGGATCATTCATGAATGGAATCTGTAACTATAATGCTGTGTGCAACACTCCCTCTCCAACCGTCTCGCCAATTACTCCAATTGCCACCCCTCCTCCGTCTCCAGCACCAACAACATGTGATGAACGTAAGTGGTATGCACTGAGCATGGACGGCGAGTTGATGTGCAGCAATGGTTACGACCTTCCAGCTGGCTGGGATGGCTCTGAGTATTATTTCGAAAGTCTTCAAGCGTGCTGTGACGCTGAATTTGGGGCGACAGGCTGTGTTTACGAAGATATTTGTGTGACACCAACTCCAACCGTGTCGCCTGTTACTGGAGAGCCAACTCCTGTGCCTTCGCTGAAACCAATAGGCTCTCCCGTAACCCCATCCCCTACTCTCTGCGAGGACAAAGTTTTCTTCTTCAATGGCAATGCATGCAGCAACGATATCTACATCGCTGATGCTCCATCTTACGACTCTGCTATGGTATGCTGCAACCGAAACTTCGGAAGTGAATCGTACATGAATGGAAGCTGTAACTTTCATGATGTGTGCAAGACTGTTCCACCAACTCCGTCCCCCATAACTCCTGCTCCTACACCATGTGAGGCACGAGTCTTCTTCTTCGATGGCACCATGTGCAGCAACAAATTTTACTCTGCCAACTCAATTTCCTCCGACTCTGTCTCGGCTTGCTGCGACCAACATTTTGGAGGTGGATCATATATGAATGGAAGCTGCAACTACGTTGACATATGCAGTACTCCTTTTCCATCACCGTAAGCATACAGTTGATATTAGTTTGTGGAACCATTTGTATGGGTTCATGCTCACATTCTATCTCCCTTGATCTATTTAACAAAGTGCCCCTACCATTGCAAGTACTTTTGGTAGCACCCCAACAGTCTCGAAAGAAACCACTGGACCTCCAACAATGTATGCTGGAAGAGAGCGAAGCCATTTCAAGAGAGATGTGACAACTGACTGTCGTGAGATTACAGGTGGACATCCAGTTGTTTGTGTCAAGGTCTGCACAGCAGTCACATCAATATTTAATGGAGACATTTTGATTGACGAGATAGCGGAGACGACCGAGGAAGAATGCAATTAAGATAGCTCCACACAGTAATCAATTCTTTGTGATTTAGAATTAGAATCAAGAAGATGCTATTCAAGATGCATTGAATCTGGAAGCTGTCAAAGAAAATAGATTTTTTCTGTTCACTGAATTTCTGTTGCCAAATTCCCAATAGATCTGAATCGATTAAAGTAATATTCTGATTGTTTGCATTACCTAATTAGTTGGTAGTTGTTAACTTACTAGAAAAACCGCCCTTGGACATTTTTTTTCTTTTGACTAATACACTCTCAATAGTTTATATAACTGTAGTCAAGATTTTTAAAATCTTAGTTGTGTGAGGGAACTTTCTCCTTTCTTCTTCCTCTCATTGAGATGATTTTTTCAAATTAAACTTTCATGGATACCAACACTATTCTTAAACATGATTACCTCATAAAGATATTGATTTGTGGTATTTAAAGGCATTTTCTCAATGAAAACGAACTGTTCACTGTAAATAGTACTTTTGTGTAATCGGTGCATATAACGGCACCATGAACATTTTTACTTGTAATTATCTAGCCAACTCTTCTTTTTCTTTTTTATCAATGAAAAAAATTCAAGTTTGACTTTACAGGTATCAATCCCATTACCATATAACCTAGATGATAAGGCCCACAAATGTCAAAAGACACACTCTGATTGGACTTATCATACATCTGAGGCTTGCGATGTTAAGACCTTTTCCATACCTAGAGATTTTCAACCAAAGTTCTAGACCACAGGAACCCCAACAGGTCACAGGTCATGAGCCCTCAGATACCTGAATCTGTCCATTCTTCGAAACTATCGGTATTACATGAGCCAAGGATGCTCTCAGGGACTCTTGCCACAAATAGGCCACAAATGGGGCACAAGATCACCCTACAAATCAAAGATATCCTTTAGATACCTATCATCCCAAATACCAAGAACATCATGGAACTCCCAGGGTTCAAGACCAAGACATCTGACAAGACCGGGAGGTCTTGACAAGACCATGACCACCAGCAAGACCCAGTCTTCTGGCAAGACCACGATAACCCATGGTACAAACCTACAGCCAGTTACTGTAAAAAATGAGTTATCATGTAAATTGCATGATAAAAACATAAGGACTAACAGTCTGAAGTCCTCAGTTTAACCAATTCCATAGCTTATAAAAATAACTTCCAATCATCTGGAAAACTCGCTCTTATTCCTATTTTCTACAACTAAAAATTTGGCATCTGCTCAGGTCACAATCATACCATAGCCGAACTTCAAAGTTATATCCCATGCACCTCCACACATCAAGGATCTAACTATGACTAGCAGATGGTTTAAAGAGTCAATTTTCATCATTCAGGGTACTATGAATGCTGTGCACCACCATGCCAATATTTTTTCCTTCAGCCTCCCAGAAGATCCTACAAAAGACATATTTAGGTTCGCAACTAGAAGAGAAGCTTTGAGTCGTGTCCTTCATGAAGGCTGTTCCCAAAGGGCTCAAGTTGATTGAGTGTGAGCATGGCGTTGGGGGTCAGAATTCCCCAGTATCCTACATTCTCATCCTTTGCAGGATGCCCTTGAGCAAACCAAAAATACCACCTACTTCAAGTAGACTCTTCCTTACACTGAGAACAAACTCAAGGTGGCAATTTGGGTGACCAGGACTCCTGAGCAGTTCTTACTGCATGTATGCACCACCATCCATGCATGCAAGCAGATGGGGCTTGATGTGGACTTCAAAGAGACTGAAGTGGCTCTTGAATCTGCAAGTCAAGACTTTGACAATGCAAAGTCAGAGTATAGCTCCAAGAAGAAGGAGGCAGAGGAACATAAGAAAGAGTACATTCCATGTTCTGAGGCTACATCTCCCTCAGTAGTCACCAAGACAACCTATGACAAAGGCCTTCAAACTGTACTGAAATCTCCTCTCCAACAAAGCCAGGCAGCCTTGGGAGAAGATCATCAAGGCCCAAGTGACTTATGCTCCTTGGGAAGATGTCTATGGGATCCTTCACTCCAAGACACACACAATGACATGGAATTCCTTCTGTGACTGTGGCACATTTCAGCTTCAACAGGTGTTAAGGTATAATGTGGGTGAGACCCTCAAGTACTATATCACAAATATGTTGAAAAAGCCAAACAGGGTTCCGCTTCATCAGTTCTTTGTCTTAGTTGGACAGCTGAACAGCTACCTCAAGACTCTTCTGTGCTTGTATTACAGCCCTAAGGCCAATCAAGCCACAAAGAAGATATTGCCCCCTCCAACCTTGTGACTCACCTGTTGCATATGTGTCCAGCCAAGTGGAAAAATCAGTACGATTTGACAGAGAATATCACTCCCATCAGTACTAAAGCCCTTCTGCTTGTCCTCAAGAACATGAGAATAATGCTGAGCTTGACCATATGCCCCCCAAAGTAAACAAAACAGAAGGAGATGAAGGGAAGCACAAGATGGAGTCTACAAACTCTCACATTTCCAAGAAAGCCCGCACAGTGCCCATCCACTGGAAACTACCAGAGAAACAATGCATGCTATGCAAGAAGCAGGGAGGGCCAAACAAGAGCCACAACAAGTGTGACTGCCATAATTTTAACAAAGATGGCACTTTGATCAATAAGAATAGGGGCACAGCCAAACCACAGTGAAAAGACAAGGGATGAGATGGTTTAAACTTTGCACAGCTCATCTGATCAGAGTTTAGGAAAGTAATTTGTACCATGACCAAAAAGTCACATAGGCACAGGAAACATTGCACAAATGATTTGGACAGCAATGATGACCCTGACTAAAGTTCTTGAAGATGTGGGTTGGATAGCACTAGGGCATTCGATGCCTTTAAGAAAACTAAACTAAGTGACTCAATTAAAAGGTACCCTTACCCTAATTCCAGTAAAGCTATCCCACAAACTAAAATTGAATTTAGCAACAAAATTAATTTTGATGTCATGAAGAATGAAAAATCAAAGAACACTTGTAACAAAAATAACAAGTCCAAATTAATTCATTTGAATAAAGTGAAGACAAAATGAAAAATATAAAAAAATGTGACAACATCGAGGACACAAAAAGTGCTCCCAATAACAACTTCACTGTCAAAGACCATATATTCAGTATATGTTACAATAGCAACAACAACACCAAGGACCGCCTAGGCATAATGGCACTAATAGCCATTATGGAACCGGCGAGTGAAAGTCACACTTTCAGAGCACACAAACAACCTCTGAAAAGCTGCCCCAGTAAGAAAATAAAAGTCCCACTGGACTCAGGGTCCAACTGAGACCTCATTTTCCTACCAAAAGGGAAAGACAAACCTTTTCCTTACCTGACTAGGCAGGTGCCTATGTCTTGGTATACATCGAATGGGAGCATGCAGACAAATGGAAGGGAGAAAATCAGAGTAAGACAAATGGAAGGGAGAAAATCAGAGTAAAGTTCTTTGATTAATCTGCAAGCAGGGAGCCTTTTTCAACTGGATAATTTAGAATATGACACAAATGTCATGATCAACAAGGGTTTGACCTCATTGTGGTAGATCTCAAACCTGGTCCCAAATAGTCCCATGCACTCAAATTGTCCCAAGGAAAGTAGGCTTTTATAATAAGGAAAGTAGGCCTATATAAACAAACACTATCAAGACAGGCTGTAGTAATATGATTGTTTTAATTTAAAGGCCATAACAATTGTCAAATGGTCCCAAGAAAAGTAGGCTTATATAACAAGGAAAGTAGGCCTATATAAACAAACACTATCAACACAGGCAACAGTAATATGATTGTTGTAATTTTAAGGCTGTAACAATTGTTTTCTGAAGTAGGCCCATATAAAAAATCAAAATCAAAATGGCTATAGTAAAATGATCGTTTTAATTTTAAGGCTATAACAATT
>JACCEC010901360.1_pt1 | contig 10778 bp, 7 predicted proteins | sample 7450121 | NCBI WGS metagenome assembly JACCEC01 (sample SAMN15323455, study PRJNA562643) | freshwater metagenome | isolation source: river surface water | place: USA:Blue River Watershed | collected 2017-08-18 | reverse complement strand
CTCGTCAAACAGGGCGGCGCGGGTCGATGAGGTGCCGATGTCGAGGGCGAGGAGCAGTCCTTTTTTTTGGGCGGATTTCATGGTGCGACGTGGGGTGAGCGGGTGCGGGTTAAATGCGGCTGAAACTGAACTAGGGGAGGGGGCGTTGTCCTGAGGCGAACTGGCGGAGAACTTCCGGGTAAAGGCGATGCTCGGCCAACTGGATGCGAGCGTGGAGCGTCTCGGAGGTGTCGTGCGGGAGAATCGGGACGCGTTCTTGAGCGATGATGGGGCCGGAATCCATGCCGGAGTCGACGAAATGGATGGTGCATCCGGTTTCCGTAACCTTCGCTTGGAGTGCTTGTTCCCATGCAGCGAGGCCCGGGAAGGCTGGGAGCAGCGAGGGGTGAACGTTGATGATTCGTTGCGGGAAAGTTTCCAGCAACGGCGCCTTGATCATGCGCATGTAGCCTGCGAGCACGATGAGATCAGGTTTAAAGTCAGCGAGATAGGATGCGAGGGCGGACTCGGCTTCTGGGGTGAGTTTGGTTTTGAAGGGTCCTTCTGGGATGGAGTGAGCGGGGATGCGATGGTCTCGCGCGATTTGGAGGATGCCGGCTTGGGGATTGTCCGAACCGACGGTTACGACGGTTGCGGGGAGCGTGCCCGCGTTGATTGCCTCGAGGATTGCTCGCAGGTTGGAGCCGCGTCCGGAGCCGAGGACGGCGAGTCTGAGAGGGTGTTTTGTTTGGGGCTGAGAGCTCATTACAGCATCGAGGCGCGGGGTTGCCGCGCCTCGGGTTCAACGGTCTAGGGGGGGTATTTACCGTTTATCGAGCACGTTGTTCCACTCTTCGAGGTGGGCTGATTCGTCGGCGAAGAGAGCGTCGGTGGAGTCGAGGACGTCGACGGACTTGATGGTATCACCTTGTTGGATGGTGTTTACGATGTCTTGGCCTTTGGTGACTTCACCGAAGACGGCGTGTTTTCCGTCGAGCCAATCGGTGGGGATGTGGGTGATAAAGAACTGACTGCCGTTGGTGCCTGGGCCTGCGTTAGCCATCGAGAAGATGCCGGGCTTGCTGTGTTTGAGGGTGGGGTGGAACTCGTCGCGGAAGCGGTAGCCGGGGCCGCCCATTCCACTGCCGGTGGGGTCACCGCCTTGGATCATGAAATCTTTGATGACGCGGTGGAACTTGATGCCGTTGTAGTATCCGCGTTTGGAGAGGTTGAGGAAGTTGGCGCAGGTCATGGGCACCTTGGATGCAAAGAGGGTGGCTTCGATGTCACCTTTGCTGGTGTGGACGATGATTCGGATGTCGCTCATAGGAGTTGGGAATCTGGTGGGGCGTCGCTGAGCGGACAAGCGCGAAAGCGGGGACGTGATGAGGGACATGGGGAGTATGAGTCTAGATGGTGCGGATGCCGTGGGAGTTTGGTGAAAGTTTAGCGGACGGTTGCGCATGAAGATGCGTGGTCCGGAAGTTGCAAACAGATGGGGTTGAGAGGAGTTGTTCCTCAAGGAGCGTTGGTTGTTTCCTCGCTCCGTTCTTCACCCCCGAGAATATGTTACGTTTCACCCATGATCGACTGAGCGGCTCCGTTCGGGGAGGCCTTCCTTCGCGGCGCGATTTCTTGCGGGTGGGCGGGCTTGGTGGATTGGGGCTTGGGTTGTCTGATCTGTTGGGGTTGAAGGCGTTGGCGAAGGGTGAGCACGAGTTGGTGAAGGATCGGTCGGTGATTTTTTTGTTCATGCACGGGGGGCCGTCGCAGTTCGAAACGTTCGATCCAAAGATGGGGGGGCCGTCGGAGTATCGGAGTGTGACGGGAGAGATTCGGACGCGGACGCCTGGGGTGACGTTTGGGAGTACGTTTGAGGGGTTGGCGAAGCTGTCGGACAAGTTCAGCGTGGTGCGGTCGTTTGTGCCTGGGGATGCGAATCACGACATTAAGAGCATCGTGGGAAAGCATTCGTTGAACGCGAACATTGGGTCGCTTTACAGCCGGATTGCGGGGGCGCAGGACCGGACGACGGGGATGCCGACGAATGTTGCGTTGTTTCCGAGGGCGGTTGCGACGGAGTCGATGCCTCCGTTTTTGAAGTTTGGAGACTTCACGTCGGCTGGGGAGCTTGGGCCTGCATTTCGTCCGTTTGTTCCTGGCACGGGTGGTAATGCGCAGGAGGACATGACGTTATCGTTGCCGGTGGACCGGTTGAATGATCGGCGGCATTTGTTGACGGTCTTGGATGGATGGAAGCGGGGGATGGATTACGGGGCGGCGGTTGAGGGATTGAGTGGGTTGCAGGAGCGGGCGTTTGACGTGCTGCGGAATGGGGTGTCGGACGCGTTTGATCTTTCGAAGGAGGATTCGCGGTTGGTGGAGCGGTACGACACGGCGGGTTTATTGCCGAGATCGAAGATCAGCACGCAGTGGAAGAACATTGATCACTACGCGGATAATGCGCTGTCGCTGGGTCGCTTGCTTTTACTTGCGAGACGTTTGTGCGAGCGTGGGGCGGGTTTTGTGACGGTGACGACCAGCTTTGTTTGGGACATGCATGCGGACGTGAATAACGCGCCGATGACGACGGGGATGGAGTATGTGGGGCGACCGTTTGATCGTGCGGTTTCTGCGTTTATTGAGGATGTGGAGGCGCGGGGGTTGAGGGACAAGATTTTGCTGGTGTGTTGTGGTGAGATGGGGCGGACGCCGCGGATTAACGCCAAGGGCGGGCGCGACCATTGGGGTAACCTTGGGCCGCTGATGGTTTACGGTGGGGGGTTGCAGATGGGACAGGTGATTGGGCGTTCGTCGAAGGATGGTGGGGAACCGGCGGATAATCCGGTGACGATTCCGGATTTGATTGCGACGATTTTGCATTCGTTGGTGGATGTGGGGCAGGCGCGTTTGGTGGATGGATTGCCTCCGAATCTTTTGAATCTCTTGAGTCGCGGGACCCCGATTCGGGGTTTGGTTTAGCGGCGGTAAAAAGTGTTTTTGTTGAAAAGGGTCATGAACGAACTGAGCAAAGCAACCGAACGGATCGGGCGGCGTGAATGGATGCGCGTGGGTGGGTTGGGAGTGCTGGGATTGTCTTTGCCTGGGTTGATGGAGCGGCGTGCGGCGGCGGTGACGAAGGGAGCTTTGTTTGGGCGTGCGAAGTCCTGCGTGATTTTGTTTTTGGGTGGGGGGCCGCCGCAGCACGAAACGTTTGATCCCAAGCCGGATGCGCCACTGGAGATTCGCGGGGATTTCAAACCGATTTCGACGAATGTGCCGGGGATGCAGTTTTGCGAGACGCTTCCTTACACGGCGAAGGTTGCGAATGAGATGACGGTGATTCGGTCGATGACGACCGACATCAGTTCACATTCGACGAGCGGAGCGTTCATGTTGACGGGGTATGCGCCGTTGACGAAGGCGGAGAATGTTCCGGCGGGTCCGGGGGATTGGCCGAGTATTGCGTCGATGGTGGGCGCGTTGCGTCCAAGTGAGCGTTCGCCGCTGTCCTCGGTGGTTTTGCCGGAGGTGATTGCCAACGACGGGAATATTGTTTGGCCGGGGCAGAATGGGGGGTTTATGGGGCCGAACTGGCATCCGGTGGTGATGAAATGCGATCCGATGGAGACTCCGTTAAAGATAGAGGGGTTGAGTTTGGTCGAGGGACTCTCCGAGTTGAGGCTGAGCGAGCGGCACGATCTTTTGGCGCAGGTGAATCGTGGTTTTCGTGAGGGGGTGGAAAGTGGCGCGGTGACGGATTTTGGACGGATGCATCAAAAGGCGTTTGACGTGTTGCATTCGGACGCGAGTCGACGGGCGTTTCGGATTGAGGAGGAATCGGGGGCGTTGCGGGACAACTATGGGCGGCACAAGTTTGGCCAGAGTGTGTTGATGGCGCGCAGGTTGGTGGAGGCGGGGGTGCGGTTGGTTCAAGTGAACTGGCCTCGGGAAGGCGCGGCGGAGGTGAAGGGGAGTCCATTATGGGACACGCATTCGAATAATGCGGGTCGGGTTCGGGACGTGTTGTGTCCGCAGTTTGACCGAACGTTTGCAACCTTCATTGCGGACATGAAGAGTCGCGGCCTGTTGGACGAAACGTTGGTTGTGGTGATGGGCGAGTTTGGGCGGACGCCGAAGATCAATGCGCGGGGTGGGCGGGATCATTGGGGGCCGTGCTTTTCGGTGGCCCTAGCGGGTGCGGGGACGGGTGGCGGTCGAGTGATTGGGTCGAGTGACCGGATTGGCGCGTTTCCTCGGGAGCGTCCGGTTCGGCCTCCGGACTTGGCCGCGACCATTTTTTATCTCTTGGGTATTGAGCCGCACGCGGAGTTTATCGATCCGATTGGGCGTCCGCGGTACGTCACGGATTATGGGATACCGTTGAAGGAGATTGTCTCGTAGGGGCGATGGATTGCGGTTTGATGGGGAGGGGCTTCGTTGGATGGATTTTAGGCGATGATGTCAGAGACGACTCGGCCGGCGACGTCGGTGAGTCGGAAGTCGCGTCCGGAGTGGCGGAAGGTGAGGCGTTCGTGATTGATGCCGAGGAGGTGGAGGATGGTGGCGTGGAGGTCGTTGGTGTGGATCCGGTCGCGGCTGGCCATGATGCCGTGTTCGTCGGATTCGCCAAAGACGTGGCCGCCTTTGACGCCACCGCCGGCCATCCAGGAGGTGAAGCAGAGGTTGTGGTGTTCGCGCCCTTTGTGATCGGCCTTTTGGTTGAACGGGGTTCTGCCGAACTCGGTGGTCCAAACGACGAGGGTGCGTTCGAGCATGCCGCGTTGTTTGAGGTCGGCGAGGAGTCCGGCGATGGGGCGGTCGATGTTTTTGGCGAGGCGTTCGTGATCCATCATGTTGCCGTGGGAATCCCAGTTTGCGCTGGAGCCGACATCGATGAGTTCGAGGAAGCGGACGCCGCGTTCGGCGAGTCGGCGAGCGACGAGGCACTGCCAGCCGAATCCTGTGGTGGCACCGCGCGTGAGGCCGTAGAGGGCGAGGGTTGCGTCGGATTCTGAGGAGAGGTCGAATGCTTCGGGCGCCTCTTTTTGCATTCCGAAAGCGGTTTCGAAGGAACGGATGCGTGCGTCGAGAGCGGCGTCGTCTGCGCGACTGCGGAGGTGGAGACGGTTGAGATTTTGGAGAAGGTTGAGTTCCTTTTGCTGATGCTCGATGGAGGAGGCGTTTGGGTGGAGGTTTGGGAGCGGTTCTTTGCCGGGGATGACGTGAGTGCCTTGATGGCAAGCGGGTAGGAAGTCGCTGCCCCACGTTTGTGCTCCGGCGTAGGGAGCGGCGGGTGCGAGCACCATGAAGGAGGGGAGATTACGATTTTCGGTGCCGAGACCGTAGCTGACCCATGCGCCGATGCTGGGCCGAGCGGCTTGTGGCGTGCCGACGTGTGCGGCGAGGGTGGCTTTGTCATGTCCATCGCTATCGCAGTACATGGCATTGAGGAGGCAAACATCGTCGATGACGTTTCCTACGTTTGGGAACAGGTCGCTGACCATGATGCCGCTTTTTCCATACGGCTTAAACGCCCAGTGAGGGCGGATGAGGAAGCGCTCGAACTGGCCGGACTTGTTGAGCCAACGCGCGGCGGTGACGCTTTTTCCGTGGTCACGAAAGAGGGCGGGTTTGTGATCGAACGTGTCGATGTGGGAGGCACCGCCTGTGGAAAAGATGAAGATGACTCGATCGGCTTTTTGGAGGTGGTGGGATGGTTGGGGGGCGAGCGGATCAAGTGGACCAGATGCCGATGCGCCTTGGGATTCTTGGAGCAGTCCGGCGAGAGCGAGGGCGCCGAAGCCGCCGGACGCGCGCTGAAGCCATTCCCGTCTTGAGAGGGCGTTGAACGCGTTGGTGAGGGGGGCGTTAATCGACATAGAGAAAGGCATTGGAGGTGAGGAGCACGCGAGCAATGGAGATCCATGCCGTGCGGAGTTCGGGATCGGTCTCACCGGTTTTTTGTGAAGCACTGCCGCGCGGGAAGCTTTCGAGAAACGCGGCGATTTCCGCGGATTGTTCGGGGCTGGGTTTTGTTCCGTGAACGGTTTCGAGGGCGAGTTGAATCCGGCTTGTCTGATGATCTGTGGTTTTCAGCAGATGATCTGCGAGCGACTGCGCGCGTTTTGCGACGAAGGGCGAGTTCATGAGAAAGAGTGTTTGGTTGGGGGTGATGGTGGGGAAACGGTTGGCGACGGACATGTTTGGGTCTGCGGCGTCGAAGAGGGTGAGGAAGGGGTGGCGTCGATTGCGCTGGGACATCAGGTACAGGCTTCGCCGATCACTGTCGTACACGGCGTGGAAGGGGTTGTGGATGGTGAACTTCCACGAAGCCACGGGAGGAAAGGGATGGGGTTGGGGCGGGGAGGTATCGAGATCACCTGCAACGAAGAGCATGGCGTCGCGGAGGGATTCTGCATCGAGGGGGCGCCGATTGAACGCTGACAGCCAGCGGTTTGATGCATCCTTGGCGCGGGTGTTTTCGGACAGGTTACTGTCCATCGCGTAGGCGTCTGATGAAAGGATGAGGCGGTGGAGTGCTTTCACAGACCATCCGGATTGGACGAAGGACGAGGCGAGCCATTCGAGCAGTTCGGGGTGCGATGGCGGATCTCCGCGTGTTCCGAAGTCGGAGGGAGTGGGGACGATTCCGGTTCCGAAGTGCCATTGCCATACTCGGTTGACGAAGACGCGTGCGGTGATGGCGGAGTGGTCTTGGGTGATCCAGTCGGCGAGATCGAGTCGGCCGCTGGTGGTATCGGGGTGCTCCACTCCTTTGCCACCGAGCACGGAGAGGAAGCGGCGAGGGACGAGTTCGCCGGGTTTGTCGGGTTCACCGCGTTTCTGGACTTTGACGTCTGTGGGTTTGCCTTCGGAGACGGCGTAGGCGACGGGGTACACGGGTTCGTCTTTGATGGAGTCCCGTTCTTTGGTGAGGTTGGCGGATTGCGTGTCGATTTCCTTGAGTCGGGCTAACTGTTGGGGTGTGGGCGGTTTTGATTCAACGGCTGGGGCGTCTGGTGCGGGGATGGGGCTGTAGCGGATGCCGAGATTGTCGAGGTCGTGTGTGGGGGGGACTCCTGGGGTGTGTCCGTTTCCGTCGCAGATAAAGGTGTCGAGAGTCTTGTCCCAGTTGGGAGGAATGGGGGTTTCTGGGAGTGCGGTGAGGTCGCCGGGCTTACCGATGTGTCCGGTGATGCGACCTGATTTTCCGTCGATTTGGACGTGGAGGGTGAGCCATTCGCCGGGAACGAGTTTTCGGATGGTTTCCCATTTTCCGCTGCGCTTCATCGCGAAGCTGTCTGAGGAGAGGCTGAAGTCGGCGGCGGTCGACGCAATCACGCCGCGTCCGAGGTAGAGTCGGTGTGCGCCTGAGGAGGGTTGTGAGGCGTTGGGGACGCGGAGGTCGACGGCGAAGTGGATTTGGTTTTCGGGGGTGAGGTGGAGAGGCGCGGCGAGGACGTAACGGATTCCGTCGCCGGACGCGCCGCCCCCGACGCGGACGCCGAGTTTACCGTTGGGGTGGAGATGGTTGTAGGGGCTTTGTGCGCTGGATTCGATGTTGTTTTTTCCTTGGGAAAGCCATGGTTTTCCGGGGGGCTTTCCTTCGGTTTGGTCTTCGAATCCGAGGCCGGGTGCGCCGCCGAAGATGGCGGTGTCGAGGGACGTTCGTTCGGCGGCGAGGGCGGAGAGTTTTTTATCCAGGGCGGCGAGGCGTTCGGCGTGTGTTTGCTCGAGGCGCTGGGTTTCGGGTGGCGGGAGGAGGGAGGGAAAGTGGGAGGGGCGTTTCTGTTCTTCTCCGCCGGGAAATGCCCACGTGGTGCTTTGGAGGATGCCGTACAGGGCGTAGTAGTCTTGGGTGGTGACGGGTTCGTATTTGTGGTCGTGGCAGCGTGCGCACCCGAGGGACATGCCGAGGAGGGAGCGCCCGAGGGAGTCGATGGCGTCGGCAAAGTCGAGGTGCTGGAAATCGGGCGAGGGTTTGTAGCCGTACCGTTTTCCGATTGCGAGGAATCCGGTTGCCGTGACGAGGTCGGCATATTGTTCGGGTGGAGCGGTTTTTGCGAGGATGTCCCCCGCGATTTGCTGCCGAATGAAGGTATTGAAGGGGAGATCGTTATTGAATGCGCTAACGACCCAGTCGCGGTAGCGTCCGGCTTCGCGGACGGGATAGTCGGAGCCGTCTCCGGCGGTGTCTGCGTATCGGGCGACGTCCAGCCAGTGTCGGCCCCAGCGTTCGCCATACGCGGGGGACGCTAGAAGCCGGTTCACGACGGTGGTGAAGGCGACGTGATCTGTGGCGGTGTCTTGTTCGAAGGCGTGGATTTCTGCGGGGGTTGGAGGCAGGCCGGTGAGGTCGAAGGTGGCGCGTCGGATGAGGGTTCTGCGGTTGGTGCGCGGGTTGGGTGAGAGACCGTTTTGCTCGCGTTTTGCTGCGAGGAACTGGTCGATGGGGTGAGTGGCCGTTGCGGGTGTTTTTGGAAGGGGAGGAGTTTGGAGGGGTTGGAATGCCCAGTGGGTTCGACCTTTCTCGAGATCGACGGGGGCGGAGAGAAGGGGAGTGGTTGGGGGGCGATCGCGCGGGTCTGCGGCGCCGGCGGCGATCCACTTTTCGAGGAGTGCGACCTGATCGGGGTGCAGGCGCTCTTTGGGAGGCATGTGGAGATCGGGCAGGGTGTAGCGAACGGCTTTGAGTAGCAGGCTTTCGTTTGGTTTACCGGGGACGAGTGCGGTGCCGGTATCACCGCCGCGTTCCCATCCTTCGCGGGAGTCGAGGCGGAGTCCGCCTTTCTGTTTGGAGGCGCCGTGGCACTCGATGCAGCGGTCTTGGAGGAGTGGGCGGATGTTGTTCTCGAAGAAGTCGTCGGCGGTTGCTGCGAGGGAAAGGAGGCAGGCGAGAGAGCGCCACAAGATTTTGAGCATCCGCATATCTGGCGATTTGCAGGACGCGTGCCCGGCGGGTGGCGGTGGCGGTTAGGGGTTGAGGCGTGCGACGGCGAGGATTCCGAGCAGGGTGAGGTCGGGAACGAGCGCGGTGATTTCTGGCATGCCGGCGGTGATGAGTTCGGAGCCGCCTCCGGTGGCATAGACGGATAACTGACTGAACTGCAGTTCGTCACGCAGGGGCTCGAGGATGCCTCGGATGAGGCCTCGGTAGCCGTGAAATGCGCCGGATTGCATGGCTTCTTCGGTGGTTTGGCCGAGGGCTGGCGGGCGTTGGGTGAGGCTGACGCGGGGAAGTTGCGCGGTGCATTCGTGGAGGTAGTCGGTCATGGCGCGCAGGCCTGGGGCGATGACGCCGCCGCGGTAGGCGGGGCGCGCGTCGATGACGTCGAAGGTTACGGCGGTTCCGAAGTCGATGACGATGGCGGGGGTGCGGCCCTGAGCGACGACCCAGGCCGCGTTTGCGAGGCGATCTTCGCCGATGCCGGCGGGGTTTGGGTAGTCGATGGTGAAGCCGAGTTGGGAGGTTGCTGTGACTCGGCGCGGTGAAAATGGGGCGAAGTGTTCGAGAAGGATTTGTCGTTTGCGTGGGACGACGGAGCAGATGGTGACTTGGTCAAAGGACCATCGTGCGGTGAGGTCTGCGAGGGATTCTTCGGAGACGAGGGGTGTTGCGATGCGTTTGACTTCGAGAAGTCCGGAATCATCGGCGAGTCCGAGTTTGGTGAACGAGTTACTGTTATCGATGAGAAGGTGGCGAGGCATCCGAGTGGGGGTGAGCTTGTGGAGCAACGTTGCGTTGGGAGTGCGGGCGGGTCAGGCGTTTTTGTGGCGTTGATTGATTTGGGTGATGGCCCATGCGGCGTGTTCGGCGATGAGGGGTTCGGGGTCGGCGGCGGCGGTGTAGAGGGAGGCGATGTCGTCGGGGGTGCCGACGTTGCCGAGGGCGACGCACACGTTGCGGAGGAAGCCTCTGCGTTTGATGCGTTTGATGGGGCTGTTTTTGAAGGCGCTTCGGAAGGATGCTTCATCGAGCGAAAGGTAATCGCGGAGGTGAGAAGGCTTGAGGGCGTCGCGTCGGGCGAAGGCGGATTCGGTGCTTGCGGTGGCGAACCGGTTCCAAGGGCAGACGGCGGCGCAGTCGTCGCAGCCGTAGATACGGTCACCGATTAGGGGGCGTAGTTCTTCGGGGATGCTGCCTTTGAGTTCGATGGTGAGGTAGGCGATGCATCTGCGGGCATCGAGGGTGTAGGGGGCGGTGATGGCGCCGGTGGGGCAGGCGTCGATGCAACGGGTACAGGAGCCGCAGCGGTGTTTTGCGGGCTGATCGGGTTGGATGCGGACGGTGGTGAGGATGGTGGAGAGGAAGAAGAATGCGCCGAGTTTTTGGGAGATGAGCATGGTGCTTTTTCCCTGCCACCCGAGGCCGGCTTTGGCGGCGAAGTCGCGTTCGAGGATGGGGCCGGTGTCGACGTAGGAGCGTTGGATTCCGCCGAGGGCGGCGAGGTGGGTTTCGAGGGTGCGAAGACGGGGTTCGAGGAGGTCGTGATAATCGAGGTTGAGTGCGTAGGATGCGACGCGTCCTGGGGGCAAGTGGTCTTCGTCTTGTCCGTAGGCGGTGGCGAGGGCGATGACGGTTTGGACGCCGGGCAGGACGTTTCGCGGGTCGGATCGGCGTTCGGGAGTGCGTTCGAGCCATTTCATTTCCCCGTGGCAACCGTTGGCGATCCAGGTTTCGAAGGCGTTGGCGTGTGGGGCGCGGGTGGCTTCGGTGAAGCCGACGGCGGCGAAGCCTGATTGGAGGGCGAGTTGAACGAAGCTCGTTTTCCAGTCTGCGCTGGCGAAGGGACTGG
>JACCEC011878414.1_pt1 | contig 10779 bp, 13 predicted proteins | sample 7450121 | NCBI WGS metagenome assembly JACCEC01 (sample SAMN15323455, study PRJNA562643) | freshwater metagenome | isolation source: river surface water | place: USA:Blue River Watershed | collected 2017-08-18 | reverse complement strand
CTACATTCCAGTCATTTCTTGACCACGGTATACATATTTTAGTACCCGCCGGCATTCAATAGTTCCTTAACTTGTTTAACATTCTCTGGTTCACGATGAAACTTCAATGCCCACTTCTCAGGATCAATGTAATCGAATACAAACTTAATTTGAATTGGATCTAACGATTCTACAAACTTAACACCGCTCTCGCTTTGAAATAACATCCATGGACTAATTCTACCTCTAGTTATTTCTAAACAAATTCTATTTACATTACCATATCGCAGATAATCTTTGCTTTGAATCTTTTCTTTCTCAGCCATCAACATAGTTGTTTCAATACTACGATGAATTGCATCTAGTGGATCTTCTGTACGAATGTACTCAAGTAGATAGTTTGTATAATTAGTATCAGTGCACCATGTATCAATTCTAATTTGACTCTTTACTAACCAGTCAGCAAATCTACTAACATTCAATGCATTAATATCTACACAATGATTACCAAACTTTACGAATGCAGTATAGTATGGACTCTTAATGAATTCTTCATATGTTTTTGTTTTTTTACTTGATGAATTCTTTTTGTAAAACTGGATAAACGCTTGATAACCTATACGATTACCATGCATATCTTTTTGCAACCAACGGCGTTTAGATTCACATATGTGTTTCAAAATAGTAGCCTCCCTTACGAACTCTGCCCCGCAGAATTCGCAACTGAATTTGGAAGTCTTACCGATTTCCTCTATCTCTTTCGTACTGCTCAATTTCTTCATCTGTGACCGTTTGACTTAAAACTTCAATATCTGCAATCTTCATTGCAGGGTAAACACTTGCTAAATAAAATTTCTTTTTCTGTTCTGTTACATAAGCTTTCGCTACTTCTGTGATATCTTCTTCGTTTGCTTTAGGATAGATTTTCTTATAATACTCTTTTACATCTTTCAATACAGCAGGTTCTTTTAATAAGCTAACCTTCTCTTTAATCTGCGGAATCCAGGGATGAAATTGTTTTCCCATACCCGGACTTGACGCACATAACATCAACCATTGAAGCTTAGGATGCTTTTGCACATACTCATTAAAGATATATTTGTTAGCATGATAGTTGGTGCTCATTGCATAATAACCTGCAACTTCACCCGAGCCTTTAAGATAACTCATGTAGCGAACTAACATGAATGCTGTAAACTTTTTCTGTTGTTCTAACGGTAACTTGTCATAGAAAGTATAGTCTTTCCTATCTAATGCCGCAATTGCATCAAACAAAGGAAAGTCTTGCTTCTCAAGTTGTTCGTCTTTAGGTACTGATGCTTTTTTAGTTGCCATTAGAATGCCTGACTATAATCTACAATTTCACAATTACGACTAATCTCTTTTACAAAGTATACACATCGTGGTTTAGGACCATCATCAATCGGTACACATAAGAACTGTCCGTTCTTCAATCGAGGTGCATACCATGTCACATCATGATAGATATCTACAATCTCAATAGGTACGAATGAGGGACTAAATGAACTTAGTGGATTAAACTCAAATGCATTAAAGCCTCTATCATTGATACTTGTTAGTGGTAATGTTTCTAAGTCTCCGTGCTCTTGTTCACCGATAAGTATTTGCCAATCAATAGGCATCTTAATAGTACTGTTACCGATCTTCAACACAAGTGCAGGACTGTTAAATGATTCTAAAAAGATTAATGGGATGTAATGATAATCTACATTGCTTGGGTTACTGTTATCTAAGATAGCAAAACGCAAGTCATCAATCTCTTCGGGTAGTGTTTCTAAATTATAGAATTCGTTGTCTAGGGTTAATATACGCATGTTGTTATTATAACACTTTCTTATCTGTATGTCAACTTCTCAATGTCAAAAGGGTAATTTGCTTCTTTGTAAAATGTTTTACGCTGTGTTAAATGCCGTTTGGCAAATTTACAACTACTGGTTATATCCCAGATTTGAACAAAATCTTTATCCTCAGCTTTTCGGATGCCCCTACCAATAGACTGTATAACTCGCACAAACGATTTACCAGGCTCAATGAGCACCAAATTAAAAATACGAGGTATGTTGATACCAACAGCGGCGACACCATAAGTAGCAACAATGATTTTATTTGTACTTGTTGCAACTTCATCATATTCTTCTTTCCTGTCAACCATATTAGTAGCACCACTAACAAACACACTGTCAGGTAATCTACTAACAATCTCTTTACCTGCATTAACTCTATCTACTAGAATCAATACATTACCACTTTCTTTAATTTTTAAAATCAATTCAGCAATAGCATCCAATCGATGTGTATCCTCAAGCAAATGTTTCAATTCACTTTGATAATTGCTAAACTCTACTTCATCTTTAAGCTGTACAATATTCACATGGCACTGTGCTAGTACACCCTGATCCTGCAATTCACTTGCGCTTAGTTTACCGATAAGATGACCTAAGCTAACATACAATGATTGTGCTTCATACTTTGCTTTAGGAATAGTTCCAGTCAGTCCCCAACGAATGGGCACTTTGGCAAATACACCTGTAAGCAATGTTTTAAGTGCGTCTGCTTTTGCCATGTGAACTTCGTCAACCATGACACAAACAACACCTTCAATGAAGTCCCCGATCTCTACTTCTGCTTCTCCGGCTTTTGTTTTCTTAAGCATGTTGTTAAGACTTTGCCATGTACAGATGGTATGTGTCTTATTGTATTCTTTACGATCACCAAAGTATACACCTACATCTAATCCTAGATTAATGTAATCTGCTTCTGTTTGTGTTACTAGTGATTTGTTTGGAACGATGACAATACTACGACCGTACTTCTCAACACTATAACTTAGTGCGGCAGTCATTAATGTCTTACCTGCACCTGTAGCAATCTCTTGTAGTGATTGTGGATTCTTTAAAAAGTTGTTAACGATGCTGATTTGATAATCACGCAGTTCAACTGGTTCACCTTCTTTGGGATGACCTTTAGGCCAATTCTTGTGTTTGAATGTATCCTCGGACACTTCAGCAAATTCGAATGTTGTCTGATAATCTCTGGTATCATCTAACTCAATATCATATCCTGCTTGATCCAATAGTGGTAGAATCTCAGGTAATAGATTGATATAAGTGCTTCCACCTAATGCGAAATAGCTCATCTTACCATTCCATCTACCTAGACGAACAGCAGGCAAATATCGTGCTCCGGGTATCTCATACTCAAACATTTTCATTAATGTTTTGCGATCACCTAGCTCTAGGCCTTCAAGCTTGACATTCACTTCATCTCTAATTATCAATTTACATTGTTTCATTTATTCCCTAAATTTATTGGTTCTGAATTTACAAATTTAATTATTTTAAATAACTTCATAGGCTTTTCACCTGATAGTGAAAAAGTACCTTTCTGATATACTATAACAGGATTGTCATAGCTTATCAAGTCTTTCGTGTTTTTACATACATTGATTATTGGGTTATTGATAGGCAATACGAACTTAGTTAGGAATGATTTAGGTTCGCTGATAGCGTCACAACCCAATTCGTGTAACCAATTCAATACAGTATCTACATCTTTAATTTCCACTTCTGCATCAAAACTCGTAGCGAACTTTACCTTTTCAATAGATTCAAATTCTATTAAATGATTCTTTACTGATTGATCTATGTTGATACCATACTTAACTAGTGTAGCAATAGTTTTTAAGTCATCGGTAATTTCAATATCCTTGATTGCTTCGTACAATGGTTCGTTCATTGCGGCGATGTAATAGGAACCTGAATTATATATTAGAGTGGGAACCCAGTATTTAATGTGTTCATATTCGCTAAGACTATTGACAATTTGTGTAACTTTATCGCAATAGTTTAAGATTGAATAATGATCAGCCGACAAATATAATAGATTTCTCAATACAGTCGGGCTGTAATTCGCTTCATATTGCCTCTTATCTTTAACCCATTGTAATGTATACATAGGTTGTTTTCTAAGTGCAGTTAAAAAGTTTTTGTTATAGGGCGATCTAAAAATAATTTTATTATCTTCAATTTTAATAGATGCACCGGTGTATTCGGCAATACTGTCTACGACTTTAACATTCCAAGGTAATTTCAATATATCTTCTACAACTATTTTATGATGTAGAAATTGCCGATTATATTTACTTGCTACTTTTTTAAATAGCAAATCCTGATTGCTAGTAATTCTATTATGTTGAGTGATATAAAGTGTCAGGTTATTGACAAATTGTTGATCGTACCTACTTAACCGAATGTTGCCTAGCATCCATGTTGCAATATCATTGAGAGTTTTAAAATCCATTTCGTATTATAGCACAATCGTAAATAAAAAACAAATTAATAGGCAAAAAAAGGGGAACCTAAGTTCCCCGAAAGACTAACTAAAGAAACGAAATGAAAAACTTATCGAAGAGGACTTATTGACATTGCCTCTACGCACACTGCAGGGGTTAACCTTTCATGCAAGTTGTCTTAGCAAGATTCTGCCAGTTGTTGGGACTGATCTTAACCAAGTCTGCAATCTTCAAACACATACGCAAGGACACTTCACGCAATTTAGTATGATTGTCCCACATAAAGTCAATCACAGTCTTAGATTGTTCTTCAGTGAAATCATAGTCCTTGAACAAACCACCATCAGCATCACGATGAACTTGCTTGATGCGCAACATTTTATCACGATCACCATCAATAGTCAAGTCAAGAAAGTGACAACGACTTTGCAAAGCTTCTAAGTGATCTTGCAATTTCTTAGATTTGAGATTGCCGAATTTCAAGTTAGTGATAAAGATAGCACTACCATTGAAGTTGAAAGTATTAGGGATACCTTCTTCACGCAACAAACGTGAATCGCTGTTCCAGCAAATTCTACGAGTCTTACCTGAGTCAAGCGCGGCCTTGAGAATGTTCAAACTCAAGTCATCAGTAAAAACACTGTCACAGTCATCAAAAATCAAAACATTCTTGCTGTCAGAATATTTGTACAATTGTGCATACAAACCCAATGCTGTCATTGCACCTTTGACAATTTGAAAACGAACTTTCTTACCTGCAAGCTTATCAAACATGCTTGCCTTTTCCATTTGTGTCTCAACACCATGAGACTTACCTACACCGGGCGGGCCTGAAACAATCATAGCACGAATGTCACCGTTGATACATGCACGAGACATTTCATCAAGTACCTCGAATCGTGTTGCAATGCGGTCCATTGCTTCTGTTTCAGTTTCTTTAACCGCTTCTTTTTTAAATTCTACTGTATTTGCTAGCACTTTTTCTCCATTTAAGAATTGAATGTTTTCGATACTATCAACAAGAACCTTAACCTCAGGGATATTGATTGCGAATTGACCGTCATTTTTAACAGTTACATAACCACCTTTAGCACCGGTCTGATAACCTTTGACCAATGTAAACTCTGTATTGACTACTGCTTGTTTACGATAAGAACCTGAAAGAATGCGAATCGTTGACATAGAATCTCCTGTGTGTTAATCAATCAATACAAGTATTATAGCACAATGACCATTTATTGTCAAATTACGCTACCTTACGAAAGTATTGATATGGCAAGCCCAGAGTCCAAGCAAGAAAGTCATCATCTCCACGGGTGTCTTCAGCTTCGTGAATCCAACGCATGGCCATTTCCGAGTCCCGGGCGCCCATGCTGATTAATTCAGCAACACGGCGTTCAAATGCTTCAACAGCCTTGCCTTGGGCGGCCTTGCGAGCAATGTCCTCACGCTCAATAATCTGACCCAGATAGTCAAATTCCTTACGGAAGGTCTCCAGAGTCCAACCACTAGTGTCGATACCACGGGGACGAACACCATAAGCGTCTTTGTAGATGTCCCAGTATGTGGCCTGGGCCTGTTCCAATTCTGTCATGTCTTCCCAAGATGTAAATTCTGTAGTCATTTGCAAGTCCGTTTCTTAACTGTCTAAGATTCTATTATAGCAGAAACACCATTTATTGTCAAATTTTGGCTATCAAATTAGCATGAATTTGATCCATTTCCGACTGCTCTACATAGAAATCGGTGCGAGGATCGTAATATTGACCCTCTTTGTTGTCATAATACAACACTCGACCGGAGAAATTGAATGGACCTTCTAGACCTTGACGAGGACCGTACTTAGTACGCATTTCGTCCATTTGATACTTGTCAGCAACAACTTTGTAACCCATAAACAACTCCTTTTCTCAACTGTCTAAGATTCTATTATACAGTAAAGACCATTTATTGTCAAGTTTTGGCTACTCAGACAAAGTTAAATTTTTCAATTCTTAAGTATTCATTGTCATCACGCATTGTTTTTTTGTATCTACCTGCTATAGTAACATCATTATTCTTCAATGTCATATCTAACATTGAAATAAGTGGGTTACTGGGTTCAATACTGAAAGTTACCAGATTATTAGCTGAATCACTAAACCAATATTCTTTGCGTTTGGCCCGTCTAGTATTAACTGAAAGTTGTGTTACAAATTTCAATTGTTTGCGTTCTGTTACAAATTGTGATTCCTGTCGTTTAACTTCTTTGTTATATTCAAATGACATTTTTTCAAATTCAACATCATATTCATAAAACTCAGGTAAACGATATGCTAAAGGCAGCATAGCCTCTTTGAATGTTTTTCCGTTACTATGAATAAATGTATTCAAATCTTCGCGGTAATTAGTAAGATTAATGTTCTTAAGTTTCCACACCATGATTTTCTTACTGTAGTAATCACGAATAACATTAGCGTGAGCAATATCTTCCTCACTAACTAATCTGAATAGTTCGCTATCTAACAATTTAGTGATGGTAGGGTGTAGTCCGGGTTCATTTCTAATCTTACGATATCGTGCCCAACATACACTTAGCGCAAGAAGGTCTTGGCTGATTTCATAGACTTCATATTTTTTAACATTACTGTTAAGTCCTGCGGTTAAAGAATTCCAATCAAAATCAATTCCACTTCCAGAAGTTAAACTAGCTAATGAGATTGTATTTTGACTTGCGGCTTGTAAGTTTACGCTAGAGCCGGCTGCACCTATTTGCCAATTGTTTGTATAATTTCCTGACATGTTTATCCTATTGTAATGTCTTCCATACCACTAGTGCGTAGTCGCACGATATGTCCCATCTGCCATTGTTTGGCTTCGAGACCCTTCATAATACCAAGCCATCTATTGCGTAATAGTGCTACTTCGTTAATCAACACTTCCATATCAATTACTTCATCTTCACCTTCAGCATATTTTTCAGCATCACGACTTGTCAATGCTCTATTATACGCCTCTAGGTATTTTTGAAAATGTTTTCGGCGAATTTTCCGTAATTGAATGTTTAGGTAATTCAATACAGCTTCAATCTCTTGTAGTTGATTAAAACGATGTTCGGTAACGCCTGGGATAGCGGCAATGTTCTTTTCAACATTGCCGTATATCTTTACTTCTTGTTTAGCCGAAATTAATTCGTTTTCGTAATGTACGATGAAATCGGGAATCACCCCTAGATTTTGGGTGATTCGTGTATACCAGTTCATTTAATCCCATTCTTCGTCTTGGTCATCTTCTTCATAATCTTCATACGATTCTTCAGTATCTTGAAGTGCTAAATTCTCTTTAAGAGCAGTTAGCATTTCTTTATCCCCTTTAAAGGCATCTTTGATATCTTCAGCTTCGTAATTATTATCAATCAGTAGATTGACTAGTGAATCGGCCGCTTCACTGCGGTCATTAAAATCGATATGAGTACGCAATGCATCCCATACTTCAGCAACAAAATTTAAACTCATTCTGTAACATCCTCCTCCGGTGTTACATTACTTATCTTTGTTGTTGCCTTTTGTCCATACTCACTCATTACTTTGTCTAAGCAACCATCAGTATTCGATTCCCATGCTTTGCGAAACTTCTTAATGATTTCACCATCAAGTGTTGTATAAACTAAACTGTTACCTTCTTTCTTAACAAGTTCAGCCTTCTCAATCATGTCTAACATACCTGAGTAAGGGCTCATACCTGTTTCATATGGAATCTTAACTTGAACAGATTCAAATGGTTTCGCATAACGAGTTTTCATAATCTTACATGCCGCACGAATTCCTCGCACATCACTAATCTTATTACCATCTTCATCTTCTTTAAGTTTCAATTTCTTCATAGCAACAACAATACTTGATGCGTAAACGAAACCTTGACCACCTGAGATTTTATCATCTGGGTCAAACATATCTTGTGAAGCATATGTGTGATTAGTAGCGACTAATCCAACATTGTGACTACCGAACATATTAACACAGTTACGAACAAGTGCTGTTAGTGCTTTAGGCTTACGACCCATATCACCTTTCATATCACCTGCTTCAAACTGATTAACATCAGTAGGTGTCAATAGCATACCCAATGAGTCAAGCACAAACAAAACTTTCGGTTTGTCTGTTTCGGGTAATACTTTGTATGACTTCATAAACTCTGAAATTGTTTTAGCTACATCATCAATCATAGCCATGTTCAACTTCAATAGTTTATCTTCGTCAGTAGATACACCGAGAGCATGTAGCCATGCTTCATCTAGTGCGTTCTCTGTGTCAATTAAGACTACAAAGATTCCTTGTTCTTGTGCGTGTCTAACAAGGTTTCCTGAGCAGATGAATGATTTTCCTGCCCCTGACTCTCCGGCAAAGACAGTAACTTTACCAAGAGGAACGCCTTTATTAAAATCACCACTAATGAGGTAATTGAGAGCATAATTTCCTGTCGAGATCCAATCAGTCGGGTCATTAAATCCGATTGATAGACCATCAATACTTTTTGTAATATCTTTTCTAAATTTACTAATGTCGAATGGTTTTGCCATTATAATCCTTATTATTTCTGTATACCGTTAGTATATACACTAAACGGTTGTTTGTCTAGCATGTCTGGACATTTCTCTGTCAATATGTCAATTTCCCAATCATTAGGGAAGTGTCTTAATGCACCTCTTGCTCTATCTCTAATGATGCTAGGCACTCGAGGTGTACGACCAGGGTCGCATAGTTCCTCCAACAACTTTTTACCTTGCTTTAGTGCGCGGTATCTTTCGTCTGGTAGTGTCATGGTGTTCTCCTAAGGAAGGGAGCATTGCTCCCTAGCCCCTTAAGTATTACTTAGTTTGTCTAGCACGAATCATTGCTAGAATGTCTTGTGCTTTATCACTAGAAGTTGCTTTAGGAACTTCGATTGGTGCTGATGCAGTTGATGCTTCATCATCCCAAGGTGCTGTAGAAGTTTCTGCTACGGGTTGAGCAACGGGAGTGGATGCTTGTGTGTTCCCACTAGTTTCTTTCGTTGCGCCTGCAGGTACTTCAAGACCATATGGACGATAGTATGCACCCCACTTCTCAGGATCATAAGGACGACCGTCAACTGATGCTTCAAACATTTCTTTGATAACACGCAATTCAGCTTCGCTTGGTTTCTTAGGCAAGAAATCAGCCAAGTTGTGCAAGCCATGTGCTTCAATAGCGGCTTGTTCTGCTTCTGTTAAAGGACTCTCACGGCGTGCCCAGTTACTGGTTGAGTAATCAGCATATCCACCTTTGCTAGTCTTACGAATGTTGAAATCTAGACCACGAGCATAGTCTGTTGGCAATTCAACCATTTCAGGATCCATCAAACCAGTACGAATGATTGGGATGATTTGTGGGCTAATGATAAATCTACGAATAGGATTCGCAGGAGTCTTGTCATCGCCTAGAGGGTTTGTGCGAACGAAACCTTGGAACAAGAAACTGCGCTTCTTCCAGTATTTGTTAGCCATTTCTTTTAGTGATTCGTCTTTATACCAAGGACGAACTTCTGCCAAGATAGGGCAGTTGTCACCATACATTTCTACGCATGGTACTTGTACTTCAATACGCTTTACATTAGAATCACCTTTAACACCATTGAATGGCAGTTTGATGATTTGTCGTTCGACCCAGAAGAATTCGTTCTTTGAGTCCGCATCTGGCAAGAAACGAATTACAGCACTTGTGCCTTCGTCCATATTCCAGTGTGGGTAAATTGCGTTGTCAGATTGGGTGTTAGAACCCTTGTTGCTTGATTTGTTTTCTTGTGCCGCGATACGAGCACGAATTTCTGCTAATGATGCCATGATATTTTCCTTAATAAAATTGAGATGGTCTCTGTTTTTAGTATTCGACACTCACCATGAGTGTCTAACACAAGTGTAAGTATAGCAAACGCTTACAAGTATGTCAATAGTATTTATGCCAGATGTGGGAAACCGCACAAAAAAGTGCGGCTAATTTACCCTTTTAGAAACGCTTCTTTGGCTTATTTCGTCTGCGCTTGAGTGTTTTATCTGCCGCATTCTTTACAGCCGCTACTTGTGGTGTGGGCATTTGTGGCAACTGCTTTTGAATCATTTGCAATATCTTAGCATCAGTAGGATCGTTTGGATTCAATTTCTGTCCACCAATCTTAACTGGCTCATCAGGCATTGTCTGAGCTTGCTGTTCAGGATCGCTCGGTGTATTTGCTTGCGGTGTCATATATGGGTTAGGACGACCAGTCTGTTGAGCAAGTGTTTGCTGTTGTGGTTGATTATTAGCAGTTGAACCCATACTAGTACCTTGATCTGATGTAGGGAATCCATTTGCTTCACGCCATGCATCATCAAAAGCAATGTAGGTAGAATCTTGGCGATCAATTTCTCTTTTAGTACCGTCCATTGTCCAACCACCGGGTAATTTTGTCCAAGTTCTACCTTTAGCGTCTTTAATTTGTGGTTGTAGTTTTGG
>JACCEC010537442.1_pt1 | contig 10781 bp, 10 predicted proteins | sample 7450121 | NCBI WGS metagenome assembly JACCEC01 (sample SAMN15323455, study PRJNA562643) | freshwater metagenome | isolation source: river surface water | place: USA:Blue River Watershed | collected 2017-08-18 | reverse complement strand
TTGGCTTGCCTGTTCTGCCCAAACCAGACAAAGTAGCACCAGCATCACCTACTGCAATAGCGGATTGAAGCTTTTCGTTTTTATCCAAGTCCATCAGGATGACACCCTTACCACCAGTTGGTAAACGTTTTAAATCATCCAATGGGAATACAAGTAAACGACCCGATTCAGATAGACAAGCAACACTCTTCATACCTTCTACCACTTTTGCTGGAGCCAATGGGGCATCACCCGGCGCAAACTTGGCATCCACACCAACAAATGATTTACCAGCCTTATTACGGGTTGTCATGTCTGTCACATTAGCTAAGAAGCCATTGCCTGATCTCATCGAGAGCAACAGCAAATCATCATTGTGACCTGCGTAGTAGGCAACCATTTGAGTACCAGCAGCTAAATTAACAAAACCTGTTAATGGTGAGCCATCGCCACGAGCACCAGGAAGATCAGCTACGGCAACCGTATAGACACGACCATTATTGCCAAATCCCAACACCACATCTGTTGTACGGCACTCAAATGTGCCATACATACCGTCACCCGCTTTGAAACTGAATTGTTGTGGATCATGGTCATGACCCTGACGGGCTCTGACCCAACCTCTTTGAGATATCACCACCGTCACAGGTTCGTCGATTACTTTTGCTTCTGCAACAGCTTTTTTCTCTTCCTGGATCATGGTGCGACGCTCATCACCAAAGGTCTTCATGTCCGATTCAATTTCTTTAACAATGCGTTTACGCATGTTCGCATCGCTACTTAGAAGACTTTCTAGATCATCTTTTTCAGTCTTTAACTCATTCAACTCTTGCTCAATCTTAATTGCCTCAAGGCGAGCTAATTGACGCAAACGAATCTCTAAAATATCTTCAGCTTGACGCTCAGATAACTTAAAGGCAGTCATTAAATCTGCTTTCGGATCATCGCTACCGCGAATAATCTTGATGACTTTGTCAATATTGAGAAGAACTAACTGACGGCCTTCTAAAATATGAATACGATCATTCACCTTACCCAAGCGATGCTCTGTTCTGCGTGTCACAGTTGCTACACGGAACTCAATCCACTCACGCAAGATTTCACCTAGACCCTTTTGACGAGGTCTACCATCATTGCCGATCATGACCAAGTTAATGGGGGCATTGGATTCCAATGATGTATGAGCAAGTAATGTTGTTGCGAACTCATTCACATCAATATTTTTAGTCTTAGGCTCAAACACTAGGCGTACTGGTGCATCTTTGCTTGATTCATCACGAACAGAATCTAGTAACGACAAAATGGTTTGCTTGAGATTATTTTGTTCTGCAGTGAGCGTTTTCTTGCCAACCTTCACCTTCGGATTGGTAAGCTCTTCAATCTCTTGCAGCACTTTCTGCGTGGATGTACCCGGTGGCATTTCAGTAACAACTAGTTTCCACTGCCCACGAGCCATATCCTCAATCATCCAGCGAGCTCTAACTTTCAAACTGCCTCTGCCAGATTGATAAATTTGGGAAATTTCAGATTGAGAAGAAATAATCTGCGCACCACCCGGAAAGTCGGGTCCAGGAACATGAGTCATTAACTCATCATGAGTTAATTTAGGATTCTTCATGAGTGCAATAGTTGCACTAGCGACTTCTTTCAAATTGTGTGATGGGACTTCTGTAGCCATACCAACAGCAATACCTGATGCACCATTTAATAAAACGAATGGCAAACGTGCAGGTAATAACTTGGGCTCCTGTATCGAACCATCATAGTTAGGTATGAAATCAACCGTGCCTTCGTCAATCTCATCAAGCAATAAGCTAGCAATCTTAGTTAATCTAGCTTCGGTATAACGCATCGCTGCTGCGCCATCACCATCTCTAGAACCAAAATTACCTTGACCATCAATTAACGGATAACGTAATGAAAAATCCTGAGCCAAGCGAACTAAAGCGTCGTATGCAGATTGATCACCATGGGGGTGGAATTTACCCAAAACATCACCCACTACACGCGCACTCTTTACAGGCTTAGCGTCTGCGCGTAGATTCATTTCATTCATCGCAAATAAGATGCGGCGCTGAACTGGCTTTTGTCCATCAGCAACCTCTGGCAGAGCACGCCCCTTAACTACGCTAATGGCATAGTCTAAGTATGCGCGCTCAGCATAAGTTGCTAGCGTTAGTGAATCTACATCTGCAGTATTCGGCACCACTCGAGAGCTCACAGCCACTGGTTCAGAAGACTCATCCCCTAAATCTGCAAACAGATCTGGCTCTTGATTTGGATTATTTTTTTTCTTACTCATTATTTTTTCTAAATATCGGTGGATTAAATATCTGCTTCAACTTCGTTGCCGCGCTCTTCCAACCAACTCTTACGAGCACCAGATTCTGATTTACCCATCAGCATATCCATGGTTTTAACTGTTTCCACTTCACCTAACTCACCTTCAGTCACAGGCAATAAACGTCGAGTATCTGGGTTCAAAGTGGTATCCCATAATTGCTCAGCATTCATTTCACCAAGACCTTTAAAGCGGCTGATTTGCCAAGAACCTTCACGCAGTCCATCTTTGCGCAATTTATCTTCAATCGCTCTTAACTCACCTTCATCGAGAGCGTATAGCTTTTGGGCTGGTTTTTTACCGCGAGCCGGGGCATCTACACGGAACAATGGTGGGCGCGCAATATAAACATGACCTCGCTCCATTAATTTCGGGAAATGTTTATAGAACAAAGTTAATAACAACACTTGAATATGCGCACCATCCACGTCAGCATCTGACAAGATACAAATCTTGCCGTAACGTAGATTGCTCAAATCAGGTTCGTCTGCAACACCATGCGGATCCACGCCAATTGCTACAGCAATATCATGAACTTCATTGTTAGCAAATAAACGATCACGTTCCGCTTCCCACGTATTTAGGACTTTACCGCGCAAAGGCAAAATTGCCTGATACTCTTTGTTGCGTCCCATTTTTGCGGAACCACCCGCGGAATCACCCTCCACTAGAAAGAGTTCATTCATCGCAATGTCTTCACTCTCACAGTCGGTTAACTTACCTGGTAATACAGCTACACCAGAAGATTTTTTCTTTTCTACCTTTTGCCCAGCACGAGTTCTTGCTTGAGCCTGTTTAATCACTAACTCAGCTAACTTACGACCATAGTCAACGTGCTGATTCAGCCATAAATCAAGAGCGGATTTAACAAAACCTGAGACTAAACGCACAGCATCTCTTGAATTTAAGCGCTCTTTGATTTGCCCTTGGAATTGAGGGTCTAAAACTTTGGCTGATAAAACGAATGAGGCGCGCGCGAACACGTCCTCAGGCATTAACTTCACACCTTTGGGTTGCAAAGCATGAATATCAATAAAGCTCTTAACAGCATTGAACAAACCGTCACGTAATCCGCTTTCATGAGTACCGCCTGCGGGAGTCGGAATTAAGTTCACATAACTTTCGCGAACCGGAGCTCCCTCTTCAGTCCAAGCAACAACCCAACTGGCACCCTCACCCTCAGCAAATGAATCTTCACCAGGTCGGTTAGGGTCAGCAAAATGCTCACCATCAAATGCAGGTATCACCACAGGACTGTGACCACCTTGAGCCATCGCCTCATCTAGGTAGCCTCTTAAGCCTTGTGTGTATAACCAAGTTTGTGGCTCTCCGCCCTTTTCTTGAATTAAGGTGACTTTTACACCTGGCAAAAGAACTGCTTTAGAACGCAATAAGCGCTGTAATTCTGCCAAAGGAATTTGGGCGCTATCAAAATACTTGGCATCAGGCCAAGCTCTGACGCGTGTGCCATTAGGGCGATCACCCATTGGGGCAATTTTTGTTTTGAGTGCTTCAACCACAAAACCAGCTTCGAAAGCCAAGGTAGAAACTTGTTTGTCACGCCAAACAGTTACTTCCATACGCTTAGATAAGGCATTAGTGACTGATACGCCCACGCCATGAAGACCCCCTGAGAAAGCATATGCACCGCCAGAGCCTTTTTCGAATTTACCGCCAGCATGTAGCTGGGTAAATACCAACTCAACTACTGGCCGCTTCTCTTCAGGATGCATACCCACTGGAATACCACGGCCATCATCTTCAACACTCACACTACCATCGGTATGTAAGGTCACGACGATGTGCTTGCCATAGCCTCCTAAGGCTTCATCGGAAGCGTTATCGATAACCTCTTGGATCATATGTAAAGGGTTATCGGTCCGTGTATACATACCCGGACGTTGTTTGACTGGTTCAAGGCCCTTTAGGACTTTGATCGACGATTCGCTGTATTGGTCTGATTTTTTTGTTGCCATGGCGGAGAATTGTATCCACATGCGAAAATGACTTCCATGGGAGCACTTAATCACCTTCGCGTTTTAGACCTCAGTCGAGTACTAGCAGGACCCTGGTGCGGGCAGAACCTGGCAGACCTAGGAGCCGATGTAATCAAGGTTGAGAGGCCAATTACAGGGGATGATACCCGTCAATGGGGCCCTCCTTTTTTAAAGAATTCTGAGGGTCAAGAAACCACAGAATCTGCCTTTTATTTAGCAATTAATCGCAATAAAAGATCGATTACCGTTGATATTTCGAAGCCAGAAGGTCAAGAAATCATCAAAAAATTGGTTTTAGAGAGCGATATCGTCATCGAAAACTACAAAGTCGGGCAATTAAAGAAATATGGGCTCGATTATGAGAGTTTAAAACTCCTAAAAAATGACCTAATATATTGTTCTATAACGGGTTTTGGACAAACTGGTCCATATGCACATCGACCTGGTTACGACTATATCGTTCAAGGTATGGGCGGATTTATGAGTGTCACCGGTGAAAAGGAAGATTTGCCTGGTGGAGGCCCTCAAAAAGCTGGTGTAGCCATTGCAGATATCTTTACTGGCATGTATGCAACCTCAGCAATACTAGCCGCAGTGGTTCATCGAGATCGAACTGGTGTCGGTCAATATATTGATTTATCGCTGTTAGACGTACAAATTGCCACAATGTGTAATGTTGCAAGCAATTATTTGACCAGCGGTGTATCACCTAAGAGCTGGGGTAATGCTAGCGCGAACATAGTCCCCTATCAGACTTTTAGGGCATCCGATGGATGGATCATCGTGGCTGCAGGCAACGATAGTCAATTCAGACACTTTGTTGAATCCGGTCATGAGCCCCAACTCGCTGATGACCCGCGCTTTTCAACCAACCCAGAGCGAGTTAGACATCGCGCAGAACTAGATCCACTTCTTCAACAAATGGTTTTGAAGAAAACCAAAAAAGAATGGATTGAATTATTAGACATCGCTAATGTTCCATGCGGACCAATTAACAACTTCAAAGAAGTTTTTGAGAATGAACAGGTAATCGCTCGCAACATCAAAATGGAAATGCCCCATCCAACTGCGGGCAAAGTTAATTTGGTGCGCAGTCCAATGAGACTTAGTGAAACACCTGTTGTTGAAAATCGACCACCGCCACTACTGGGTGAGCATACTCGTGAGATTCTTCAGGAAAAATTAAGTCTGACAGAAGCTCAAATTAAATCCTTAAAAGATCGAGGCATCATCTAAACCATGACTTATCAATTAAATCTAACAAGAGTATTGATTGCAGGCGGCCTCTTGGTCACTCTATCGATGGGTATACGTCATGGGTTTGGATTATTTAATTTACCTATCACCCAAGCAAATGGTTGGGGCAGAGAAACTTTTGCATTAGCAATCGCCTTACAAAATTTAACCTGGGGCGCTACGCAACCATTATTCGGGGGTTTATCAGACAAATTTGGCGCATACAAAATTATGTTGCTAGGTGGTTGTTTGTACTGTTTAGGTCTCTATGGGGCCAGCCAATCAGTTAGTGGACTAGCTTTTGTTTTGAGTATGGGCGTTGTTTTAGGTCTAGCGTTGGCTTGTTCTACTTATAGCGTTGTATATGGCGTCATTGGTCGCAACTGCCCACCGGAAAAACGTGTCTGGGCAATGGGCATTGCAGCGGCTATGGGCTCTTTTGGTCAGTTCTTAATGATTCCTCTAGAACAAGAACTATTAGGTAACTTTGGCCCTCAAAATGCCTTAGTCATCTTAGCGATCATGGTGACCTTGATGGTGCCACTAGGCTGGATGCTAAGAGAGAAAAATCATACGCCTGCACAATCGGGACATCAACAAACAATCACTGAAGCAATAAGCGAAGCATTTAAACAACGTAGTTTTCAATTACTAATTCTTGGCTATTTTGTTTGCGGGTTCCAAGTTGTTTTCATTGGTGTGCATTTAGCTCCTTATCTCAAAGACATGTCTGCCACCTACCCTGATGTGGGTCATCCGCAGGTGGCAACGCTAGCTCTAGCTTTGGTAGGGTTATTTAACGTATTGGGCACCTACTATGCAGGCGTTCTTGGGCAAAAAATACCAAAGCACTACATACTAGCTTTCATATACGGCTCAAGATCCGTTGTGATTGGCGCATTCTTGTTACTACCCTTATCACCATTAACAACCTATTTGTTTGCGGCACTCATGGGTATTTTATGGTTATCGACAGTGCCTCTCACCAATGGAATTGTGGCTCAAATTTTTGGCGTCAAGTATTTATCGATGTTATCGGGTTTTGCATTCTTCTCTCATCAAATCGGCAGTTTTATGGGCGCTTATTTGGGAGGAGTTTTATTTGACAAAACTGGCTCATACAACATTGTTTGGATCATTGCTATAGCATTGGGTATTCTTGCAGCGATGGTTAACTTACCCATCAAAGAAGATGCGATTGATAGAGATGCCAATTTGGCAAAAGCCTAATCAACCAAATAAATCATCATGAAAATATTGCGAGCTGATATTTTAATTAAGACCATGGCAGTCATTACACTGATACTGGTCTTCTTGGCTTATTTAAAGCCAGATTTAATGGTTGATGTAGCAAATACAGTACTAACTCTTTGCGGGTGGTAAGCTAGCGACCTATTTCAGATCTCGCCATAGTACAGTGGATAGTACAACTGCCTCCTAAGCGGTAGACACAGGTTCGATTCCTGTTGGCGGGACCAAAACTCCTTGAATGACGCTTATTTTGTAACTGGTGGCACGACAGTGCTGCGAGGAGCCACAGTCAGCATCACATTCGTTTTACCAATCCATCCAGCATCTTCTATTTCAATCGTAGCAGTTCTATCTTTCTTGATAAAAACCAAGATGCTATTTTTTGTTTTGGTGGATGAGACTAGAGTCCAGCCAGCCTTTTGGAATTGATCACGGAAAAATGTGAAAGTTTCATTTGAGTTTTGCTGAGCAATAATTGCGACTCTACCAGCCCAGCCATCACCGCTACCCAAGATTAAAGTATTTTCATTATTAATCTTAGCCCCACCAGGCATAGGCATATCACCTAAAAGCTTAGTTTGAATATCTTGAATAGACTCACCATCAGCATTTGCAATTGGTGTAGATGCACACCCAGCGAAGAACATCACTGATAGGCTTAAAAGAGTTACTAGTAATTTATTCATTGATCTTCATCCATAAAATCCAAAGCGATAGCAACAACGTGATTGAGTTGGCCACAACTATAGGCCAAGCTGCAATTAACACACCATACACCAACCATAAAAAAACACCAAGACTAAAGATCAAATACATCCAAAAAGAAATAGCTCTAGCATCTTTAGATTTGTAAACACGCAGTGCCTGCGGCAAAAAAGAAATTGTGGTAAGGCTAGCAGCTAAATAACCAAGGATATCTTCAAAATTCATCAAAAAATAATTTTCTATTTCTTTGTCAATAGGGGAAAAATATATATTTGCATAAAAATTTAATACAACTTATCCACAGAATTTGTGGACTACTCGATCATTAAAATTAAAAAATCCTTATACGACAAAGCCCGAGCTGACCTGCTTAAAATTTAAGCAATCTAAAAATTGATTGAATTAAATTGCTTGACACAAAAAAATCTTACCGTCTTTCTCTTCGATATTAAGTTTAATCAAGGTTGCTCCGTGTGGACATGGTCCAGAAATACACTCCCCTGTATCTGGAAGATATTGCGCATCATGTGAAGCACAAATTAAGGCAGTTTTATCTAGTGTAAAAAATTGACCTGGTTGCCAATCTAATTCCATGGCAACGTGTGCACAACGGTTGAGATATGCATGAGCCTGTCCATCGTAGCGAACCACAAAAGCTGGAAGTGTTTCATCAATACGATGATCAACAGTACCTACCTTATTTGCTATATCTGATGTTCTAACCATGAAACGAAAACCTTCACCCTGGTCTTCAACAGCATTGGCAGAGCAGATGGCATGACCAGCCTGCACTAAAGGCTCAAAATCATCTGTAGATACATCGTTTTGATTGCTTGAAGTCATACTATCCCTTTATTTTTGAGGCAAATTTAGACCAGATTGCCTGCTTTGACAGATAATCTAACAATATTAATAAATATTGTAGACATGTCATTAATTTCTGCCACAACACGCGCCGCACTAGAAGAGATCTTAGAGACCGCTCTAAGACCAGCTCCATCAAACTGGCAATCGATACGTTTTGGCACTGAGGTGATTGGTCATATTCAGCCAGATTACCTAGGCACAATTGAGGCATATATAGCCAATTCAGAAACTCCGGCTCTAGTTCGTTTTGGGGACTACTTACAACTTGAAAAACTATCACCTTATTTGCTGAGCCAAGAGCTTCAAGAATTAGCGGAGTTTTTGAAGAAAGAGGGTTTGGCACCAGGATGGCGCAATGAGTCGTTTGCATGGTTTGACCATTTGGGTCATGAACGTTTTAGGATGGAAAGAGCTGCATTTAGATCTTTAGGCCTTCATAGCCGTGCATGTCACATCAACGGGTACACAGAGAATCAGGAGATTTGGCTAGGTCTTCGCAGTCCGACAAAAGCAACCGACCCGAATATGTTAGATAACCTAGCAGCAGGCGGTGTTAGCGCTGATGAAACCTTATTGCAATGTGTCATTAGAGAATTATGGGAAGAATCGAGCGTCCCTAAAGAATTGGCACGTCTGGTTGAACCTGTTGGTCACATACACGTGAGCCGTGTTGTAGAACCCAAAGGTCTTCATGATGAAAGCCTCTACACCTATGATTTAGAGCTTCCGCTAGACTTTATTCCTCAAAATAATGATGGTGAAGTTGCTGACTTTATAAAGGTCCCATTTAGTCAAGCTGCTAACTTGATACTTGAAGGTGCATTAACACCTGATGCCGCAGCTGTAACAGCGGAGTTTCTATTGAGAAAAGCATAATTGGCATCAATAAGTTCGATGGAAATTTTTGCGTTCATATTGTCGCTGGCCTGTGTTCTATTGAATGCATATGGAAAAATCCTAACTTGGCCATTGGCAATTGCTAGCTCAACTGCTTATGCCTATGTGTTTTTTAATAGCCAATTGTTTGGTGATGCCGCCCTTCAATTTGTGTTCGTCGGCCTCGCGATATATGCATGGATCACTTGGTATAAGAAAGACTACACCCTAACATCTTCAACAATTGAAAAAGACGCATCTTTTTCCAGAACTCCCTCAAGTGCCATCATCAAATGTGGCATAGCTTGGTTACTGATGTTTTTCCTTATCCAATACATCTTAAAAAACCACACTAGCTCAGATGTACCTAATATTGATGCCTTCCTTACAGCAGGAAGCTTATTGGCGACATATATGAGCGCTCAAAAATGGCTTGAGAATTGGCTGATATGGGCTTTTATAGATGTTATTTATATTGGCCTTTATGTTTATAAGGATTTGTATTTAACTGCTTTGTTGTATGCTCTACTGGTTGCCTTATGTTTCTTAGGTTGGAGACAATGGTCCAAGCAGATGAAAGTTGAAGCACGTTCATGAGTCATGTTTTCAAAATCGCCATCATTGGTGCTGAATGCACAGGTAAAACGACACTTGCCAAGGATTTAACGGAAGCGTTTAAAAAGGAATACCCCTGCGCCTTTGTTCCTGAGTATTTGAGAACCTTTGTTGACCAAGAAAAAAGGACGCCAAAGTCAGAAGAGCAAATCAATATCGCTCTAACTCAAAAAGAAGCAGAAAAAAACACTGCCAAAGACTTAATAAATACAAATCCAGATGCAGCCTTTGTATTGTTGTTCTGCGATACCGCCCCACTCTTAACATCCATTTACAGTGAAGTTGTGTTTGCAGGTAGCAATACTGGTTTGAAAGAAATCGCTCACAACCATGACTATGATTTAACACTCTTTACCCAAGTTGACTTCCCTTGGGTTGAAGATGGTATGCAAAGAGATGGTCCAGTTGCGCAAACAAAAGTTCATTACCGACTTAAAGCTCGGCTAGATGAATTGAAGATCCCATATGAGTCTATAAGCGGCATTCCACTTGAAAGAGTTAAAAAGACCCAAAAAATCATTAGGTCTTTGCTTCAAAAGCCCCAAAAATAAAAAACTATGTAATTACACGTGTCTAGATATATAAACGCATTTCTACGTGAGGAATAGCTGCTTCATCAAAGATGGGGCCATAAGGTTCGAATCCTTCTTTGGCGTAGAAAGCAATAGCATGAGTTTGGGCGTGCAAGATAAATTCTTGTGCGCCCTTTTCTTTTCCTTTGTTGATGAGTGCTCTAAGTATGTCGATACCAATACCCTTGCCTCTAGATTCTTTATCAACAGCCATACGCCCGATTTTGGCAATGGTTTGATTGAGTATTAATCTACCAGTACCAATAACTTGGTCTTGTGATTTAGCTACTGCATGAAAAGCATCTTGATCATATTCATCCCACTCTAGGTCTTCTGGGACAT
>JACCEC010676002.1_pt1 | contig 10783 bp, 9 predicted proteins | sample 7450121 | NCBI WGS metagenome assembly JACCEC01 (sample SAMN15323455, study PRJNA562643) | freshwater metagenome | isolation source: river surface water | place: USA:Blue River Watershed | collected 2017-08-18 | reverse complement strand
GCTGAGAATGTTGGTAGTGATATGCTAACAAGCAGTGAAGTTGAGTTTTTAAAAAACAACGGAATAGATGTATCAAAACTATCTAAAAACACATTACTTGAAACAGCGTTTAAGTTCGGTATAGTTTCAACTTATTTGCCCGAAAACAAGCTTAAAAACTTAACGTTTAATGATTTAAAAAAGATACTACCCGAACTAAAATTGCCTTTAAATTTGGTTGAAAATTATGCCTTAAACAACATAAAAACACGTGCCTATTCAGACATAAAGGGGCTTGGTAATAAGATTGAAGGCAACATAAACAACATACTCATTGAACATTCTAAAACAAAAAGAGAGGTTTACGAGAAGGTAATAAAAGAAACTGCCGAAAGAGCTGTTGAAAACAGAAAATCAATATCTCAGTTAAAAAGCGATTTAGGACACAAAACAGGTGACTGGAGTAGGGATTTTGGTAGAATAGCCGATTACATAATGCACGATGCCTTTGAACACGGTAGAGCCGAAGCAATAAAAAACACATACAAAGACGAAACACTTGTTTACAAGTCGGTTTACAAAGGTGCTTGTAAGCATTGTATTAAGCTGTTTTTAACAAACGGGATTGGAAGTGAGCCGATAATATTCAAATTGTCAGATTTAGAGAAAAATGGTAGCAATATAGGTTTGAAAACAAACGATTGGAAGCCTACTATTTCGCCAATTCACCCGTGGTGTCGTTGCACACTGCACCGTAAACCTGACGGCTATAAATGGAACGCTAAAACACAAATGTACAGTGATGTTGATGAGAACTGGAAAAGGAAAGTTGAAAGAAAGTCAAGCGGTAAAATAAGCTTTGAGTAAATAAAAAAAGAGCAAGATTAATTTAACTTTCTTGCTCTTTTTTGTGTTTTAATTTAATTTACTTTTTTATTTCATAAATATCTATGCTTTTAATAAAACCTATAAAACTAGATTTCCATCCTGTAAATGGAATTACAAAAAACAAAACAGAGACATATTTTTTATTTACTTTCCTATCTGTTTTTATTGCTACGCGAATAAACAATATCTGAATTATTCTATTTAATAGTTCGAGTTTAGTCATAACTTAACTTTGTTTAAATTTCAAGCATTATTTTTAAGAAATATAATATTTTTTTTACATCGACTTCTTTTATAACGTTCTTTTCGTTTATATTCAATACTTTATCACTTTTTAATTGCTCGTATATTTTTTTTCTTTTTGAATAAACAATGCTGGTTTGCGGAATGGTAATTTTACCAATTAGCTCATAATTAACAATCTCTAAGCACGAGTATATAAAAAACATTTTACCGCTTTGCAAAAAGTGAATTTCATTCGGCTTAGAGTGTAAAACTAAAGTATTTGAACACTTTACACATTCAGCTCTTAAACTCTCTACTAACTTGTAATGTTTTGGATTGGTAAAATTTACCTCAACGGGTTGATGTTCTATTTTTGTCGATACTAATTCATTTGAAACTATCTCCCCATCGCAATCAAACAAAGACAAATACACTTTACTTTGCAGCAAATCTTCGTTAATATCTGACAAGGTAGCGGCTATTGCAATTAAATCTTTTGTCGATAAACTTTCAACCCCTGCAATACCGTTTTTAGACAAAAACAAAGCTAAATACTCCCTACATTCTTTTGTATTTGAAGCATTTAACTTTGTTATTTTGTAAACTATATCTGATATTTTACTATCCATTTACGACTTTTGATTTTCTACAACTTTGAAACCAGATATATTGCTCATTTTTATGGTATTGTCTTTTTATTATCGACGATTTAGTAATAAAATTGGCAATTTCAGTTTCAATACTGTTTGCATTTGCAGTTGCTAACTTATCTATCAGTTCGTTTATAACAAGCCCCTCAACTGAATGGTGTTCTTGACTGATAGAAGCAGCGTTGAAGGCATTAACAATAAAGTATTCACCTGCTATGTACAAAACTGTGTAGTTGTACAATAAAATCGAATTTACAGCCTTTTCGTTGTCTGTGTTATATCCACTAGCTAAAATCATTTTTAAGCTTATTTAGTTAGCATAAAGTTCTTTTTACTTACGTCAAATTCTTTTTTCATCAACTGCATATTAGGAGGCAAGATGCTTTGAGAGTCTATCTCTTTTCTTTTTTCAGCAAGCTCCCTGTTCGCTTGAAACTCTTTGCTTTTTGAGCGAGCTTTTAGCATTTTTCTTTTTTCTTCTTTTGGCAAAGAGCTAAACTTTCCAAAAGCAATATTATCGAAGCAGTAGCCCCCGTCTGGAGGTAGCAATTCGTAACTATTACCTTCACTATCAATAAGCTCTTTGTTTGTTGTTCTATCAACAACAACAACGCGACCATTATTTTTAAAAATAGTTGAATGTTTGTGTGTTTCAACTACTTCGCCCGTTATTTTATTTACAAATTTTGCCATTTTGTTTTAATTTTTATTTCAACACAAAATTAATGAAAATTTTTTAATTTTTAAGCATTATTTTGAAAATAGTTTGTATATTTGCAACGCAAGAAAAAATAAAACAAAAAGATATTATAGTCTCAAGACGACGTAATTAGTTTTTTCAAAAGTGTTTTATTTTTTCTTGCACAAAAATTATTATACTAACTAATTACGTGTCAAGAGACTCCACACTGAACACACAACGAGGCGAAACAAGTCTGTTGTGTGTTTTCTTTTTTTACACAAACTGAAAACATTTCTGTTAAATCTAATTCTTAGCTTCTCGGGACTTGTCTGAGATTAGAGCCTCTTTTGCTTTTTTAAAGCAAATGTGTGTCAGGATAAACAATTATAAATCACTCTTATCTTTCTGAGAATTTATTGCTTTTTTAAGCTTTAAATTTCTTAGGGGGGTAAGGGGGGACTTGTTTATTCTGACCATCTAATTTAATATCTTTTATATAATTCTTATAATAATACTTATATAGATATATAATATAATACTTAATATATCTAATAATATATCTATATAATATCTAATAATAATATATTAATATATATTAGCTAAAATTTTTTGAAAAAATTGAAAATCAAGTAGTTACAAAACACACTTTTCAGCTTAATTTTTGTCTTTTTTCTAAAATCAAAAATGAAAAACTAAATATTGATTTAAAAAACAATTCTCAGGTGTTGTATTGTATTTGAAACATCGTTTAAAGCATTTTTAAACCCATTTAAAGCCCTTTCAGCTAAAAATTAATAATTACTATTACTCGATTAAAAAAACTAGCTTAAAACGCTTAAAAATTAAAATAGATAAAAATTAAAAAATAATTAATTAAATTGTGATAATTTTAAATTTAATTAATTACCTTTGCAGCGAATTAAAATCATAACCAATGTCAAAAAAAGTAACCTATTCAGAGTATCAAAAATCATTCTTTACTGCTTGTACAGATTTGTTGATTGAAGATTGCAATTTAGATAACATATTGCTTGCAGCAGTTGCTGGGAGTGGTAAAACGTTTTCGATTGTGGAGTGTATTAAGTTTTTTCCTCGTCATGCTAAAATTCACTTTTTTGCATTTAACAAATCTATTGCAGAAGAGTTGAAAGTTAAGATGCCAAAAGCAAACGTAACAACTATTCATAGTTACGGCATGAGAATGTTACAAACTTTAGGTATCAAACTAAAGGTTGATTCAAACAAGTATTGGAGTATTGCAGAAGAGGCAATAAAAGATTGCAACCCTGAGTTTACAACAAAAAAAGAGAAAAACTGTTTTGCTTACAACATGCTTAAATTGTATGATTTATTTCGGGTCAATTTACTTGAATTAACAGACGACAAGAAATTAGACAGAGACACAATAACTCAACTATGCTTGAATAACGGTATCGAAGAATCTTTGCAGTTGTACAATGTGTTTTGCGTGTTTTGGGTACTGCAAAAAAAATACAACGCTCAAATGCTTAAAAAGAGTTCAACAGGCAAAGAGTTTAAAATTGACTTTACCGATATGATTTATTTGCCAGTGCAATTTCAAAAATCTTTACAGTTCCCTAAAAACGATATTGTAATTGGTGATGAAGTGCAAGATTGGTCAGTATGCCAACAAGCTATTGTTTCGCTTGCAAAAGGTAACGGTAAGTCGATAATGGTAGGTGACGAAAAACAAAGTATCTATCTTTTTGCTGGAGCTGATGCTAAGGCGTGGAAAAAATTAGAGACACAAGAAAAAACAGTAAAAATGCCTTTGTCGGTTTGTTACCGATGTGCGAAGGCGATTGTAGAGAAGGCTCGAAGTGTTTACGACCATATTTTGCCTTATGAAGAACAAATCGAAGGAGAGGTTATCGAAGGTGATTCAGCCGATGTATTTGAAGCAAACGCTGGTGATTTTGTTTTGTGTCGTAATACACGACCGTTAATCTCACTTTGGTATGAATTTACTGTTTTAGGTAAAAAATCGTATATCAAAGGCGACGAAACAAAAAAAGAGCTTTTAAAACTTGTTGAATCTGTTTCAGAAAAAAACATTGAGGACGGTTTAAGTCATTTAGACTACAAATTGCAATGTTTACATGAAAAAGTATTGCAGCAAGGTTTAGAGCCTGAAAAGAACTATTCTTATTGCAATTTTATGGAGCAAATTGAATGTATAAGGATTTTAATTGAAAAATCCGATGATGTTTGCAATATGTCAGATTTGTATTCAATTTTGGAAAATGTTTTTTCGGGCGACAACTCAGAAAAGATTTGCTTAATGACAATGCACAAAAGCAAAGGGCTTGAATCTGATAATGTTTATATTATACGACTTGACTTATTGCCAAGCCGATACGCTCAAACAGAAGAACAACTATTGCAAGAAAAAAACTTGAAATATGTTGCTTTTACACGGGCAAAAAAGAAGTTAGTTATAGATTCAAATTTTATTGAAAAATAATTTCAATAAAATGATTGAAATTTAAAAAATAGTTATAACTTTGCAACATCAAAATCAAACAAGATAAAATGTCAGAAAAAATAACAATGGCGTACGAGGGTAAAGTGGTAACAATCATTTTACCCGACTTTGAGAATGCTTCTTTCGATATGGATGCAATAACAAATATTGACTACTCAAACATCGAAGGCGAAATATTAACTTTCTCAACTGTTTTGAATAGGATTGGCATTCTTTGCTCCGAAATTGAGAAAACGTATAATGAAAAGAAGTTTGAGACAAAAGTACTTGAATCATCTTTGTACGAAAAATACAGAAAATCTTTAATATCGAAAGACGACAAAGATAAAATCAAGTATCCTAGTGAAGGGCAAATCGAAGCTGCTATTAACAACGATATAGAGTATCAAAAAGCTGTAAAAGCTGAGTTAAAAGCTAAAAGACAACATTCAGATATGAATAGCCTATACTGGTCAGCTAAAAGCAAAGATAGCAAACTAGATACTTTTTGCAAAAAGATAGTTCCCGAAGAGTTTGAAAAAAACATTGTAGAAGGTACAATAAATGGAATCTTAATAAAGGTCAAAAAGACCACTTTAACTTAAATAATAACAATTTAATTTTTTACAAAAATGAGTTTAAGAGACAGTTACAGACAACCCGCTACGGCGGAAGAAATTGCAAAAAAGAAAGAAGAAGAGCTGGCTGCTATGCCTCCGAAACAATCAGGCGGTTTTTTGAAAATTGAAGAAGGTGATAACTTTTTTAGATTTTACCCTGCGCACCCTAAAGATAGGGCTTACAATGAAATTCTTATTATGCGTAGAAAGCTGCCTACGTTCAAAAAGGATTCTGCTGGAAAAGATATTGTAAACACTGTTTACGATGCTAAAACACATGGCGGTTTCTCTAAAGACCCTTGCGAGCTTTACATTGATATTGCAAGAAAAAAATTAGAAGAAAAGTACAACGGCTACGAGCTTACCGACGAGGAAGTGCAAAAACACAAGGATTTGCGAGGTCTTTTGTATTCAAAGATTTTCCCACTTGTCAACTACATAAGTGGCATAAATTCAAACGTTAGCTACGCTCGATACGCTGACAAGTACGCTAAACCTGTTTTGAGTGCTAAAAAAGAGTTTGGTATTGTTGAGCTTTACAGCAATCAACGTGACGAAATTGAAAAAGCTTCGTCAGCTTTAATTGATGTTGACGATAGTATTGGCTTTGACCCATTCTCAGATATTGATAATGGGTGGTTGGTTAATGTAAAATTAACTAAACAATCTGAGATTGTTGACGGTAAGACAAAAAACAAAACAATCTACGCTATTGCACACCGCGTTGTTGCTCCGATAAGCGATGAGGATTTGGAGAAATTTGAGAAAGTAAAAACGTTGCGTGAACGTTACAGAAACAACTACTCTCGTAAAGACTTCGATAAAACACTCGAAGGCTTAACAGCTATTGAGAAAAAATATCGTTTCGGTGTATTAAACGAACCTGAATTTGTTGCTTTGATTGAAAAGATTGACGCTACTTTGCCAGAAGATAACGGTCAATCTCAACAAAAAGAAGGCGACAAGTTTGACAAAATGAATCGTCAACAGCTTGAAAAATTTGTTGCTGAAAACGGATTGTCATTAATGATTACAAAGTCAACAACTGACAACGAAATTCGTGTTGCAATACGCAACTATTCAGAAGACGAAGATGAATTGCCAACAAAAAAAACAGCTTCAAAAAAACAAGAAGTTGACGAAAACGAGTTGGTAAAACCTCAAAAAGGTGATTTGCCTTGGGATAATGAAGAAGAAAGCGAAAAAAAGCTTAAAAAAGATATTGTCGATGAAGAACAAGAAGAAAGCGATGACGACGATGTTGCAAACACCGTAAGAAGCAAGTACTCAAAAAAATAGCATATTTTTACTTTTTGATTTTTGATTTAAAGACGGCGTAAAAGCCGTCTTTTTTTAAATTATTTTATATGGAGAAAGTTGTATTAATAACTGATACACATTTAAGTATCAATACAATAGACATAAACAAAAGCATTTTTTCACAAGTTGAAAAATACTGTTTGTCAAACAACATTAAAACAATTTACCACTTAGGTGATTGGCTTACTGATAGAACTGGCAGTCAACCGTTGAACGTGTTACTTGCTTTATATGACATTTTAGAAATGTTTGAAAAAAGTGGTATAAACATTATTTCAATCGTTGGCAACCACGACAAAGTACAGTTAAATGAGGATTCGAGCTATTTACATCTATTCAGAAAGTTTAAGAACTTTTGTTTAGTTGAGAATGTTGGGAGGTGTAGATTAGGTATTGCAGACGTTTTTTTATTGTCTTACTTCAAAGAAATTGACAAGTACCCTGAAGCAATATCTAAAATAGTTGAAACAATATCTTTAGAAGCAAAAAGAGATAATTCTAAAACCTTCTTGTTTACTCATATTACATTTGACGAAACTATAAAAAACATAATAGACAAAGGTTTTGATTTTGTTGCAATTGGTCACTACCACGACGCTGAAAAACTCGAAAACAATGCTCATTATATTGGTAGTGCATATCAATCTAATTTTGGCGAAAACAACGATAAAGGCTTTATTGTCTTATCTGAAAACGGTACTTTTGAGAAAGTAAAGTTATCGTTCCCTCAATACAAAACTATTGAAGTTGACGTTGAAAACATTGACAATATAAGTTTAGAAATGCTTAAACAGCAAGTTTTAGATGGTGAAAAAGTTCGCTTAGTAGTTTCGGGTGACAAAGACAAATTAGACGCTTTAAACACATCTAAAATAAAGCAACTTGGCATTAAGCTTGAAAAAGAAACAAACGAGATATACAAAAACATAGAAATATCTTTAACTGAGAAAGTTGAAACTATTACAACCGAAAACATAGTACCTAAGTACGAAAAGTTTTGCAAAAAAGAATGTATTGAAAGTGAAACTGGTGTTAAACTATTAAAAAACATATAGCTATGTGGAATATCGTAGAGGTAAATATAAAAAATCTCAATACGCATGAAGATACAACGGTTACTTTCCCAACGTCGGGTGCTGTAATGGTTTCGGGAATTAATGTTGATAAAGATAATCGAAGCAACGGTTCGGGTAAGTCGAGCGTAGCTGAAGGTATAGCGGTTGCTTTCACTGGAGAATCGTTTAGACACAAAAAAGCTGGTTCGGGTGTTAAGGATTTGATAAGAAACGGTGAAAAAAGTTTAACATCAACAATTGTACTTACTAATAGTGTTTCTAAAGATGTTTGTGAGATTAGTAGAACTATTTTTGCAAACAAAAAATCAAGTGTTTTGTCTATTAAGATAAACGGTGAAACGCCAAACCAATTACCAACATCCAGCAGCTCCGATGGTGTTGATTTAGATGCTGGCGACAAGTTTATTTTAGAATCAATTTTGCAAATATCTAAAAGCGATTTGTTTAATTACTATCTATTATCGAAAGACACTTTTAAATCATTTTTAACATCAACGGACACTGAGAAAAAATCGGTAATAAATCGTTTTTCAAATGTCGAAACTATTGAGCCTGTTTTTGCAAAGATTAAAGCCGAAATAGAATCTCATAAAAAAGAGATTACGCTAAAAGAGAAAGAGGTTTACGGTTTAGAAAGTAAGATAGAGTCTGAAACTGAGAACTTGCTCGAATATAGAGAAAAGTTAAAAGTTGACGTAAAAAGCGAAGTTTTAAAAAAGCTATCTGAAAAGATAGATACGGCAAAGAAGAACATAGCAAACTACAACGATTTGATTAAAGAAGAAAAAAACAAAGCAGAAGAAATTGGCGAAGCTTCTTTTTTTGACGAGTTAATAAAAAGCTGTGAAGAAACTGTAAACGGTTCGTCAACAGAAATTTTATCTATACAAGAAAAACTTGATAAAGAGCAAAAAAGAAACAATTCAATAAGACAAGCTATCAACGAACTAAATCAAATAAAAGCTGAAAATATTGCAAACATTAATGGAGCGGTAAGCTGCCCGAAATGTAAGCATCAATTTTCTTTAGTTGATAGTACTTTTAACATTGAAGAAGCAAAAAGTATTGTTTTAGAAATTGAAAAAGATGCTAAGGTACTTAACGAAAAGTTTGCAGCTTGCAAAACTAAACAGGCGCAAATAGTAAGCGAATTAGAACAAAAGAACTCTTTTATTACACAGAAAAAAAACGAAATAGAACCTCTGAAAAGAAAGGTAAAAGAGATAAAACAAATACTCAACAACATAGAAACAATTCAGCAAAAGATTGAGTCAAATAATGAAATGTTGACTATGTACGTTTCTGAATATGAAAAAGAAGAAAAAACATCTTACGCAAAAAAAGATGAAAGTAACGTTTATCTCGATAAGATTGAGAAATATAGAGAGCAAATAAAAACTTTTCAAGCTGAAATAGTTAGCGTTGAAGCTAAAATATCGAAACTATACGAGCAAGAAAGTATTTTTAAGCGTTTTAAAAACTACTTATCTAATCAATCGCTTTCAATCATCGAAGGCAATACAAACAAGTTTTTACAACTTTGCAATTCGGATTTAGAAATTGAACTCGACGGCTACAAAGAGTTAAAGAGCGGTGAAATAAGAGAGCAAATAAACGTTGTTATTCGTCGCAATGGTGAAGTCGAAGGTGCAATAACTAAGTTTTCAGGTGGTGAAAAAGCTACTATAACATGTTGCAATATACTTGCTTTGCAAAATGTAATTAACTCAACATGTAGTTTAGGAGGCTTAAATTTCGCTTTCTTTGATGAAATAAATGATTCAGTCGATGCAACAGGTATAACTGAATTGTACAGCTCTTTAAATACGTTGTCAAATGTTATATTGCTTGTGTCTCATGTAAGAGATAGCGGCTTTGATAACCACATTTTTATAAAGAAGCAAAATAATGTTTCTCAAATAATTAGCAGTAACGAGTATTTTAATTTAATAAAATCTTAAAATTATTTAATTAAATTTTGATAATTTAAAATTTAATATTAATTTTGCATCATTAATTATTAATCATAATCAAAAGTAAATTTATGAAGTTATCCGATTTAAAAGAGTTTGTTAAAGAATCTAAAAAGATTTTTAATACAAAAGTAGCTCTACCAGTTTTAGACAACATCTTGGTTAAAGATGGTTATTTAACTTTCTCAGACTTAGAGACAACGTACCGAAAAAAATTTGTAGAAATTAACCCAAACTTTTACGGTTTAATTCCCTTTTCAGAGCTTGAAAAAATAGTCAACAAAGTAAAAGACTGTGAAATTGATTTTTCTTTTACGTCAACAAGTGAGGATGTTAGTAGCGAAGATTTTTTTTACGATAAATTAAAAATCACTGCTGGAAAGTTTGTTTTTAACTTTAGTGTTACTAACCCTAACAAGTTTCCGATTATCAAAGAAACGAACGTTGCATTAGAGCCAATTTGCGCTTACGACATTAACTTAATCAAAGAAGCCGTTGCTTTTACATCAGATGATGAGTTGAAGCCTATTATGAACGGTGTTTTTGTTGACTATGAAAACATAGTAGCAACCGATTCGCACAAACTTACTTACAACAAAAGAAAGTGTGCTGGCACTAAAACTTTTATCATTCCTAAAAAAACTATCAAACTCTTTAACCCTAAAAACGATTATTCTGTTTTTACCGATGAAGAAAGTCAAAATTACAGATTTGTTGATAGCAACGGAGCTGAAATAATTTTTCGTTGCGTTGAAGGTAAATATTATGCTTATAGAGCTGTTATACCTAATATCAATACAGTTAATTATGTTTTTAAAATCAGCAAAGCGGGATTGTTAGAGGCTTTAGATGCTGCTTTATTGTGCTGTAATCAAGCGTCTTTTC
>JACCEC010450343.1_pt1 | contig 10786 bp, 9 predicted proteins | sample 7450121 | NCBI WGS metagenome assembly JACCEC01 (sample SAMN15323455, study PRJNA562643) | freshwater metagenome | isolation source: river surface water | place: USA:Blue River Watershed | collected 2017-08-18 | reverse complement strand
CATTTTCTAAGCAACCTCGCTCCCATAGGTGTTAAGGTTTTATCCAATACCTGAATCAACGGAATACCACCTTCATGCTGAGGATAAACCAATTCTAAATTTCTGATGGTAAATTTATCCAGCCAAACATATTTATCTTCATCTAAACGTGTAATTCGGGAAATATGCCCCATCTCTCGGTGTTCGGTATCCGCCAAATAACGCAGTATTACGCCAGCGGCTGTAATTCCTTCTGGCAAATTTTCTACCCCAAAACCTTTCAAAGTTGCTACGTGAAAATGATTTAGGAGTAAATTATGGGCAAAATCATAGTTAAATGCCCAATCCTCAAAAGTAAATTCGCTAAATTTATCTCCAAATAATTGATGAAACTCTGCTCTAAATTTCTTACAATATAATACTTCTGCTGGAGCAAAGCTTTGCAATAATTTATCAATATAGGCTGTATTGCCTTCTGTTGTTAAAAATTCACCTGTAGAAACATCTAAAAAAGCAATTCCGAAATAGTCGTTTTTACAGAAATGAATAGACGCTAAATAATTATTTTGATTATGGTTTAAGACATTATCATTAAAAGAAACCCCTGGAGTCACCAGCTCTGTTACACCTCTTCGGACTATTCCTTTTGCAGTGGAGGGGTCTTCTAATTGATCGCAAATGGCTACTCGTTCTCCAGCACGTACAAGTTTAGGTAAATAATTATCTAAAGAATGATGCGGAAAACCAGCTAATTCTTCATGAGCCCCACCATTATTTCGGCGAGTAAGTACAATACCTAAAATTTTTGATGCTTTAATCGCATCTTCTCCGAAAGTTTCATAAAAATCACCCACTCTAAATAAAAGCATTGCTCCTGGATACTTTGCCTTTATTTGATTATACTGCCGATTTAACGGTGTTTCTTTTGCTTGTTTGATTAATTCATCTTTGCTGGGTCTTGCCACGATTCCAAATAATTTAATGTAGATACACTTGTGTTTCGATGTATTTTCATACAAACAACAAAATTATAAGAAATTATTTATTTATGGGATGCTTTCTAATGATTCAACAGAAAAACTTATAAATAAGTATAAAAAAGAAAGACTCACCAATGGCGAGTCTTCTTAAAACCTTTCTAATTTTTCCTAATTTTTTTGTTAATTGCTATCACCCCCCGATTTCACATCATCATTTCTCACTTTAGATTTTTTAGTTTCTGTAAATTTCATTTTACCGATTTTATAACTAAATGTTATTTTAACATTTTGATTGTATAGTCGATTGACACTTACTTGATTAAATTGTGGTGTATCCAAAGTAGTTCTCATAATCATCCCTCCAAAAAAGTTTTCTGAAGCAATCCCCAAACTACCTTTTTTATTTTTAAAGTCTTTTCTTATACCTAAAGAGTACATCCCTTGTCCTCTTTGATAGCCTTGCAATTGAACTCTATTTCCTCTAAAACCGCCAAATAACTGCATTGCCCATCCATTTTTCAAAGAAAGTTGCGACTGGATTCTTCCGCCAATGACAATACCATCGTTAGAAATTTTACTCGAAATTCCGTTCATTCCAGTTTGTTGACCTTCTAAATAATTATAATAAATATCCACACCTCCATTCAAAGTCCACTTTGGTGTAAGCGATATATTTCCAAAAATATTTGAACCAAATGTTTGTTCCTTCCCGATATTTTGGAATGTTGTTACTAAAGCCCCAATTAAGGTATCAGATGGCATCGTAATTCTGGTTATAGAATTATTAGTTTGGCGACCGAAAACCGACATATTCAAATATGTTTTTTTGATACTTGTACTTAAACTCAACTCAAAATTGTTTGAAATTTCAGGTTTCAAGCTTGGATTTCCAATCGAAATATTTTGGGTATTCGCCGCATTAAAGTTTGGATTCAATTGTTGTAATCCAGGTCTTTGGATACGATTATTATATGCCAACTTCATTGTTGAAGTCTTGCCTACTGGTTTTGAAATATTCACACTTGGTACAATATTTGAATATGCCGGAATATTAATAGCTCCTTTTTTATCTTCAGCTTCGATTTTAGTATTTTCAAACCTCGTGCCAACTTTGAATGTGTATTTGTTTTTGGTCGAATAAGTATATGATAAATAAGCTGCCGTGATATTTTGTGAATAATTCAAGAATCCAGCAGGATTTCTAAAATCTGTTGCAAATTCACCGGTAGCACCCGCAATTTGATACTCAAAATCGCTATTTACATGACGAATAACTGTTTTTGCTCCAATTTCAAACATTTGATTTTGTTTGATTGGCGTTTGATAATCTGTTTGTAGCGTAATTTCGTCGTTATAATTTGTATTTAGGTTTTTCTGACGACTCGACAATACTTCCGAGTTATTCAAAATATCAGCATTAAAATTATTTTTCAGCTTATTTTGACTGATTTGTGCAGAAACCGACCATTCTTGAGAAGGCTTAAAGGTTCGGATATAATCCAAACTAAAATCAATCGAATTTGACAAATCGGCACTCGCAACATTTCTGAATCCTGTGTTGTTCAATATACTATTTACGTACGTATTGGTAACAAAATCTTGCGTACGACTAAAATTTCTAGTACCAAAAGCCAAAGAACCTGTCAAAGATTGATTTTTTTTCAAATCATAATCAAAACCTAAATTGTATCGACCAAAAAGTCCATTATCAAAAGCATTTGCTGATTGATTTGTTAAAACCATATCCCCTCCTCTATTAGTCGTTTGATCAAGAGTGATGTATGATTTATTATAGAAAGCTCTTCCATATCCACCTAAATTAAGACCTAATTTTCCTTGTCTGTAGTTTCCATTCAGACTTAAATTAGACCCTCTGATACCAGCTCCTGAATCAACATTTAAGGTTAAACCCTGTAAAGTAGATTTTTTTAGCACAATATTAATAATTCCGCCCGACCCTTCTGCATCGTATTTGGCAGATGGAGAAGTAATCACCTCAACTGTTTTAATCAAATCGGCAGGAATCATTTTTAGAGCGTCTGCGATACTACTTGCAACGATAGTAGATGGTTTATTATTTATCAATACCCTCAAATTAGAAGTACCTCTCAAAGATAAATTTCCGTCCAAATCTACTGTAAGCATTGGCACTTTTCTCAATACATCTGCTGCATCTCCCCCCTTCGATGTTAAATCTTTTTCTGCATTATAGACCAATCTATCAACTTTTTCCTCAATCATCGATTTCTCGGCAGTTACAGTCACCTCATTTAATTGCTTAACACTTTGAGCCAACTTTATCACCCCCAAATCATTATCTTTACTTTTTTCTACCTTTACTTCAACTGTTTTATCTGAATAGCCGATAAAAGTAATTACTAAATTATAATCACCAGGAGCAACACGATTCATTGAAAATTTACCTTTTTCATCAGCAATCGTTCCATCAACCGCTTTTTTGGTAGTTTTATTATAAAGAGCAATATTGGCAAATTCGACAGCAGACGACATATTTTCATCCACTACAAAACCAAAAATTTTAGAATTTCCCTTCGGAGCATTTCCTTCCAAATTTAGAGCGGGTTTTGCTGCTTGTTGAGGAAAATTTTGGCGATTACGTCCATTACCATCACCTCCAAATCCGCCTCCGCCTGGTGGTGGACCAAATTGGGCAAAACTTAATTCGGTAAAAAGCAAACTTAATGTCAATACTTTAATAATCGTATTCATAAACTTCTATTTATTGATTAAATAATTTTATTTCTAATTGAAACTCTGCCACAAAATAACAACTATAATTTGACATTGTTTGATAAGAATAGACCAAATACCCACTCCGCTCGACAATCGGTGCAATGATTCGACAATGCCGAGCAGTCGAAAATTAACCAATAAGAATCGATGAATACAGCATAAGTATAGAAGAATGATAAAAATGCTGATATAATGACAAATTTTTGACGATATTTATGTAAAATTTAGTTTGGTCAATCTATTATATTCACAATGCAATCATTTATCCAACGAAACAGAATTTTATTATTACATATATCTTTTTGGAGTGTTTATTTCTCTTTTTTCTTTTATCAGGTTTCTTTTGCTAGAAGAGGAGAAGAAATTAACTACCAACGAGCGTTTTATGATGCTTCTTCCCAAACCATAATTATTGCTATTTTGAGTTATCTCAATTATTTCTTTTGGCTTCCTCGCTTTTTATCTTCCAAAAATTTAGGTCGATATTTATTAGAATTTTTCATTGTCTTCACCATTATTGTTACCTTGCACATTGAGCTAAAAAGGTATATCTACTTGGATTTAAAAGAAGCTAAAAGATTTATTTACAGTGAAAAATTTGTAATTCAACATGCTTTAAGTACTCTATTTATCATCTTTTTTGTGGGAATGCTCAAATTTGCTCAAGATTGGTTTGACTTGGAGTCTAAGAAAAAAGAAATTGAAAATGAAAAATTGACAGCCGAGTTACGCTTCTTAAAAGCACAAATTAATCCTCATTTTTTATTCAATACTCTTAATAATTTGTATTATTTGGCAATGGTCAATTCGCCCAATACAACGGAAGTAATTGAAAAGCTTTCTGCCATGATGCGGTATATGCTCTATGACTCAAACCATCCACAAGTGCCGTTAAAAAAAGAAATTGATTATATGAAAAACTATATCAGCCTTGAAAAATTAAGGTTAGATAATAGTATTCCTATCAAATTTGATATTCAAGGCGATACCGAATCGATACAGATTGTGCCATTAATTTTTATAACTTTTCTCGAAAATGCTTTCAAACATGGGGTAAGTAATAATTCAGTGAATGCCTTCGTGAATATTTCTATTAAAATTGATAATAAATCGTGTATTTATATTGTAGAAAATAGCAAATTGAGCAAAAATCTTGAAGCTTCCAATGAAAAATCAGGGATTGGCCTACAAAATGTCAACAGGAGATTAGACTTAAGTTATCCCGATAAATATCAGTTGAATGTAGTACAAAATGAAGAATCATATCAAGTTACACTTCACCTAAATTTGGCATAAATTATCATGTATTCTTGTATAATAATCGAAGATGAGCCTCTCGCTCGAAATCTGATGGAAGCCTATGTAAATAAAGTTTCTCATCTGAAATTATTACATTCTTTCGGGAATCCTCTCGATGCCCTCGAATTTCTCAGAAATAATTCTGTAGATATTTTATTTTCAGATATTCAAATGCCAGAGGTTACTGGCATCACGCTTCTCAAAATTTTACAAAAAAAACCTTTGGTGATTCTGACAACTGCTTATTCCGAATATGCCTTAGAAGGATATGAATTGGAAGTTTTTGATTATTTATTAAAGCCTATCAGCTTTGAAAGATTTTTGAAATCGGTGGAAAAAGCAAGTAAAAGACTTGACGAATCACATAAAAAACCAAATGAAAGAATTGTATCGGAAGTATCGGTCATTCCAAATTTTGAAAAAAACGATGCTATTATCTTTGTCAAAGACGGTACAAAACTAGTTAAAATTAGACTTCAAGATATTTTGTATATCGAAGGATTAAAAGATTATGTCAGTATTCATACAAAAGATAAAGAAAATGGCATCAAAAAGGTAGTTACGCTTCAAACAATGAAAAGCTTGGAGGCACAACTACCCGAAAGCCAATTCATTAGAATACATAATTCTTTCATAATTGCTTTCGATGCCATCGATGCTATCGATAAAGAAAAAGTACAAATCGGTAAAAACTTTGTGCCAATCAGTGATACTTACCGAAAAGCATTCAAGGAATTTATTGAAAAAAAGCAAATTACTTAAATTTGGCACTTAAAGTAATAATATTAGCAACCATTCCATTACTTCTATTATAATGTCCGTAACGAATTTCTGCCGTATTCCAATGTTTGATACCGAATACTCCTCCCGGTGGTGCTAGCCTTATTCCTGCACCCCAAAAAGCACTTCTGAAATCAGAGATATCAAAATCTGATGTGTAATAGCTTTCAGTTATCGAATGGCTATAAATTGGTGCAAAATATTTAACTGCTGTCTGGGTATTATAACGGTAATGGGGCGTAATCGACACAAATGAAGTCAATTTGATTGGAGTCTCAATACTAAAAGTATGTGCTTGCATATCCCAATTATCTTGATAGTAACGATAGAATGTTCGAATAATAAATCTATCACCTAAAAAGTAACTTGCCCGAAGCCCAATAGGCAACTTCGCCCTTGTTCCTGGCAATTTCTCAACCTTTTCTGTTCCATTTTTAAAGTATAATCGATGGTAAGGTGTACTCAATAAACCTTCCTGATAAGAAGGCTCGACAACTGCCATTACTTGTAATCTTTTATTGACAATTTGAGATATTCCCAAGCTTAGGTTATAGGAATTTCTTTTTTTATAAGCAATATTTTGATCACCTTCGGCTCCCGAACCATAGCCTTCCGGCCGCAATTCATAGGGTAATATCACCGACCACGTATCAAAGAATGCTCCAAGTTTGAAATTAAATTCTGTATTATTATCTTTCGAGGTTTTAGAATACATAAAATTAATGCCATTTGATTGGTAATCCCATTCGGTTGAATACGATAGGCTAGTACCAACTGTTTGGTGTTTTTGGTCATTTTTCATATTCCAAGACAAAGTCGGATAGAAATGTACATCTGTCATGGAAGCAGAAGAAACTGAACGTGGGTCAATCATATCTGAAGATGCAGAGGAATAATAATCAAGAGCAGCTTCTGCCAATAAAGTATGTTTTCTTGATTTTTTATCCAAAAAAGACATCTTAATATCTAAAGAATTAGCAAAATCTATCAATTTTTCTGTACCTATTCCGCCAGTCACTGCCGAATGATTTCCGTCTTGATTATAATAAGAAGATACTAAATTTATTTCTTCTAATTTTAATTTTCTGAAGGAGCTTTCTGAAGGATTTACAACTCCCATACGAAAAGATTTTCCTTCTGAAAGATTTTCTTTTCGGTTGGACTGAGTTGATTTTTGAAAAAGGTACCTTGTATTTGGATTTTGTGCATACATCCCCGTCAAAAATCCAGCATAAAATCCTATGGATAATATTATTTTTTTCATTTTTAAACAATTAATTGTCGATTAATTACACCCACATCCTCCGCTTGATTTGCCTCCATTTGCTCCAGATGCCCCTTCACGATATAAGTAAAAACTTGATTCAAATTTTTCGGATTTTCGGGCAGATAATTCCATTTCTGAATCGTTGATTCTATTTTTTTGATATTCTTTGACAGTCACACAAGAGACAAGCGAGAATCCTAAAAATAGTGTGAGGCAGCAAAATTTGATAATTTTCATAGTAAATTGATATTTTTTGATGTAAATACTTGGTTTTCATCATCAATGATAATACAAGCAATTTGTTTCATTTGATTGATTAATGACAAGCCCGCTTCGACGCCTAAGATAGTGACGGGTGTTGCCATTGCGTCTGCTAATTCGGCATTAGGACAAATGATTGTTACGCTCTTGATGCCAGTCACTGGAAATCCAGTTTTAGGATTGATGGTATGAGAATATTTTTTTCCGTCAATAATAACATATTTTTCATAATTTCCTGAAGTTGCCACCGATAATCCGCTAATACTCAAATAGGATAACGCCTCAAATTTATTATCAGGATTAGCCACTGAAATTGTCCATGCTTTACCGTTCGGTTGTGTTCCCCAAGTAGTCAAATCACCTGAAGCATTCACAATTCCGCTTTTAACTCCCAGCTCAATTAGGACATGTTTGGCTCTTTCGGCTGCATATCCTTTACCTATTCCGCCAAAGCCAATTCTCATGCCTATTTTTTTTAGAAAAACAGTTTTATTGGTACTATCTAATTGTATATTTCGATAATTTATCAACGAAACTGCTTCTGAAGCTAAATTTTTATCGGGTAATTGCTTCATTTCTTTATCAAAATTCCAAAATCTTTTATCCAAAGATCCATAAGATAAATCAAATGTTCCATCTGTAAGTACAGAAATCCGATTAGCTCTTTCAACTAAAGCAAAAAATTCATCGCTAACTTGTACCGCTTCAATTCCAGCCATTGCATTAACTTGGTTGGTTAGACTATTTTCGTTGAAAGTCGTCAAAAGACTTTCAATTCTTCTAACCTCCTCAATGGCTTTTTCAATTTGTAGCAATGCCCAACTTTCTTCCTCCGCCACCACGCTAATAGAAAATCTATTACCCATCAGTAATAGCGTTTGAGAAAAAACTTTATTTACTTGCATTCGAAAATACTTTTATTTCGGAGACGAAACTCTCTGGATTTATTCCCGAAGGATAGCCGTCCCAAGATTTCAAAACCTTGCCATTGGTATCTATCAGAACTGTAAATGGGAATTTCCCCTCTTGATTATATTTTTCAGCCATTGCTTCATTTCTACCGATTTGTATTTTATCCAACTGATTCTTTTTCAAACGAGGAAAATCGGCACGAAGCAATACGAGATTTTTATCAGCAAAACTCGAAAATATCTCAGATTCAAAAATATCTTTTTTTAGCTTAATACATGGTCCGCACCAATCAGAGCCAGAGAAATTAAGCAAAATTAACTTACGATTTTCTTTTGCCTCTGCCTGAGCTTTAGCAAAATCTCCTCCCCAAATCAAACCTATCTCTCCTATAAATAAGGATATCAAAATTGTCAATACTTTCATTTTATCTTATCATTTTATTAATAAACAACTAATGTTTTGCCATCGGTGGCAACTTTATAAACTGCCAATCCCCTACTTCCTTTGCTATTCAAGCCACTGCCTGTTACAGAAAATCTAGCTGCATGAGCGGTACAATACCATTCATTGTTATTTTTATCATAAATCACTTGTTTTTTAGGCTCATGTGAGCAAGTCACAGTAGCTGCAATGTATGTATTAGATTTTGACAAAGCAACAACTATTCCATTGATTATCACATAGTTGCCAATTGTACTTAGCTTAGAATAAGTCGAGGAAGTTAAATCTAATTTAGCTTTGATATTAGTAATTTTATTCAATTCATCGGTACTGACCAAACCTGAAATATTAGAATTTGAATTACCTCCCGAAGTTGAACCAGAACCGGAAGCTGAACCACCCGAACTACCTGAATTTGTAGAAGTATTATCTGGAACGATGGTATTTGCTTCAACATATTTATCACTTTCTTTTACACATGAAGTCAATAATGCCATTAATGCTGCTCCACTGAAACCCATGGATTTTAAAAACTCGTAACGTGTCATTTGCAATTGATTAATTAAGTGGAAATAAAATTAGTATTTACTATCCAATACGTAAAAAAAATGATAAGGTGGGGAAGGATTTAATTTTTTTATTTAATCGCATTTGCTAATACTAAAATGCGTATAGTAACTAAACTAAGTATTGAATATAAAAAAAGAGGAAAACGTCTTTTCCTCTTTCATCATCAAATTTATTTTTCTACTTAACTTCCTCAAAATCAACATATTCCCCACCCTCAAAGCTCGTATTTTTACCTTTTTTATTGGAATTATCTTTCACCTTCACTTCTCCTTCTTTCCCCCGTTGCTTTTCCATGATGTCATTGTAACGCTTCTGCTCTTTGGCAATTTTTCGACCAACGAGAATTTCAAACAGAAACGAACGTAATCCTGGTACAAACGCAATTAGCAGAAAAAGTATAAAAATATATTTAAACATATCGTTGGTGTGCTTGGCACTTTTAAGTTTTAAGTCAAATACAAATATATTTGTTTTTCTTAAAAATTTTAAAGCTGATGTAATTAATTTTATCAATCACAAAACAAACTTTAGATAGAATAATTTGTTTTTTCAAGTGGCTAATTCATTAATTTCAACAAAGTTTCTTTTGTTTCATTATTACTTGGACGGGTAGCATTCAATTCTTGAATAGTACCATTCTTATCAATAATCATATATCTTGGAATACTATTGATTTGATATTTTTTAGTTGCATCCGAACCAAAACCTCCCTTAGAAATCCCATGAAAACCATTCGTCAAACCTAATTTTTCGACAGCAGACCGCCAACTTTCTTCATTCTCATCAATCGAAATATATAGAAATACAATATTTTTTCGTTGTTTTTCACTTAAAGACTCATGTAATTTTTTGGAATAAGGAAATTCAGCACGGCATGGCCCACACCAACTTGCCCAAAAATCAACATAGACAACTTTTCCTTTAAACCGATTGAAATTAAATTTTTTCCCATCTAAATCAAAAAATATAGGTAAGTCGCTGTTGTCTAAATTTTCTTGTGTTTTATCGGTTTTCGACAAAGTCTCTTCTTTCTTCAACAAAGTTTCTTTGCAATTATCTAAAATATGGTTGCGATAAGAAATATTATTAATCTGGCTCAGCCAATATTTAAACACTCCCGCCGTCACTTTTGCACAATTTTCTTTTACCAAAACTGCCGTGGCATAATCTAAGCTTGAACCTTTCAAAACTCTTTCAGCATAATTACATTTATCAGTCAGGGATTTGGATTGGTCTGAATACTTAATAAATTTTTGTTCTTCTGAATTAAAATACGTGATAAAAAATGGCAAAAACTCTTGAAAACTAATAATATTTATCAATTTCTCATCGGATATTTGAGAAATATTCAGCGACTCTGTCATTACTTTAGGCAACGACACGACCCGGCTAAGTTTAGTATCCTGATTGCTTCGGATAACAGAATATGCTAATAAAAAATGCCAATATTTCCATTTTATTTCTTGAGCGATATATTCTGAAAAAACTTTATCCAGAGGTTTATTGAATGATTTCAAAAACTCTATTTGATTTTTTCTTTCAT
>JACCEC010398572.1_pt1 | contig 10786 bp, 10 predicted proteins | sample 7450121 | NCBI WGS metagenome assembly JACCEC01 (sample SAMN15323455, study PRJNA562643) | freshwater metagenome | isolation source: river surface water | place: USA:Blue River Watershed | collected 2017-08-18 | reverse complement strand
TTTTTTTTATTTAAGGACCAATCAAATCCAAGACTTGCTTCAAAGTAACAAACTTATCTGCTCTTGTACGAGAAAGAATATCGATATCGTTAGCCAGTTGTAAATTAGGTACGTTACCAAGACCAACCATAACGGCATTAGGGCTTGGTTTGTTCAAAATAGCAAGAGTCAGTCTGTCAAAAGCTTCAATAAGAGCATCCATCCCCTTCATAGAAGCAAGATCGTCAAAGTGTCTTATAGGAGGAAAGGTATCCTGGACATCGGTAAGTTGATCCCAATAAGCTTGTCTTGGGTTATAGGTACTTACAGCTAATGCTTGTAAAACATGGTTTCTATTAGCACTCCATTTATCGCCAAGACATTGGTAAGTAACTTTATAACTACCAGTAAGAGCCGGATTAACAACAGCTACACCACCATACAGACTACGCTCTAACGAACGTGCAGCAGCTTCATATGGAAGACAGAAAGCATAATCACTAGCCTCATTTAAAATAGTCTCTACTCCTCCTGTACCAATATGTTTCAAGGAGAAGTTCGTGATATAGAATGGAGCATGTACTGGAACAATAATCCTGTACATGGACAGATTTAACTGAGTTACCGTATGAACTTCAGTTACTAAATTTGAAGGAAGATTGCCTTCAATATCTAAGGGATACGTGACTGATACTGGCATGTTGCCTCCGTGTTTTGAACCATTTGATAAGGATACATTATGTACCAATACAACTCATGCATCGTCTTAAGTAGGACTACTGGAGCACAGTGGGAACAAAAAAACATCACTAATGTTTTAGTAAATAGTATTTTTCTAATATATCGAAACGTATATCTCACACTTACTGTTGTGGAAACAGGAGAGACTATATATGTTGACTTCATGGCTGAGCAAAATGAATACTTCACCTATCAAGGAACACTAGCACAGTGGTTAACTCATATCGGAAGTAAGACATTAACTACAGTAAATGCACTTCCTAATACAGTTATAAAGTACGCTAGATATGCTGACGCATATCAACAAAACTATACAGTAGCTTTAGGGAAAATGGGGATGAACTATCCTACTGGATATCCTATTTCTGAACTGCCTGACTTAAAGTTAAGACATAAAGACACTAATGTAAGTTCTCAAGTATTGGAGAACTACTGCTTAGTAACGGTCAATGGTTTGATACACGATACAGCAAGACTTGTTAATGACGAAATAGATCTTTGGATAAAGAACGGCGCTAATACGCTACTAAAGAACACTATGAGTCATGTAGGGATTCTTAGTTTTTTGGATATAGGAAAGTTAAAGAAGTATAAAATCAATAAGCTTAACATCCAGCCTAGTGAAATCAATACCAATCTGTCTAACGGCGCATACTTTACTATTCCTGAAGATATAGGTAATAAAGCTTTCTTTTTAGTACTAGGTGGGTATCTAGTATTCCCTCAGTCACAGGTATTTTGGAGACTTAATGATCACTTGTTTGCTCTTAAGCTTCAAAGACTTCCGTTTATAGACCGAATTTATGAAACAGCAAGACTTATAGACATATCTTCACTGCAAGCCGGTGTTCCTAATTCAGACGGTCTACTTAACAATACTCTTTTGTGGTCTGATGATGTTATTAAGAACTACATGACTATGAGTCAGAGTTTCTTGGTGACTGTAGAGACAGAAACATTGAAGACTGAGAAGATCAATTTAAGACATACTACTGTACCAGGAAGGTTCAGTGTACAGAACTGGCCTGTTGATCCGCTTATAGTTAGTCATGGCAGACTTGCTGAGTACTGGATAGAACGTAAAGATAGAGAATACCAGTTGAGCATAAGGGATCCATTTACTGGCCAGTATATCCTGAGAAACAATCCTGAGTCAACTAACGTAACTGTCTCTAGTGATCCTAACTTCCAAAAACCTTATCAGCATATGAGTGGGTTTTTCTTGCAAATCAGCAGTAACTAAACAACTACTCACCGGCCTTAGTGGCCGGTGAGTAGTATCTCATATACCAAGCATCTCTGAAATAACTCTTAACAGCCAATCGGTAGTACCACCAACTTTGTCTATCATTGTTCCTAAAAAGAAAAAACCTACCAATGTCAATACACTCAGTAAAGACAAAGATATCAGTAACGTTTTAGTGAAGAATTCCTTTAACTCTATAAGTGAAAGTTTATCCTCTTTACGAATATCTTCTAGCTCAGCTAAGACAGATGGATGTAAGTTCCTAGCCTCTTCATCTGCTAACTCTTGTACAGCAAGTCCTTCTATGAAGCCCAAGACTATCTCCTTTCTTTGACTCTCTGTCAATATTTCGTATATATCAGTTATGTCTTTATGAAGATGTCCTCTGCTGTGTAAGTTCTTCAGTATCCTTGCGGCAGTTACAGCTTCATTAAATCTTTCTTGTTTTGTTGTATCGTTTTCATCATTCATTTGAGATCTTTAGGATTTAAGTTAAACTGAGTTTCCCAAACCTGACCAAGTATCTGTTGCTTCTGTGGGTCAGGATCGTTACTCATGATAACATTTACTGGTTTAAAAGGTAAATGTGAGACAGAGATATTAACTCTAGCTTTATCTATTTCAGGATAGTTCTCCTTGAGATGCTGTAAAGCATCTTGTAGTTCGATATCGATCTTACACCAAATAGGTTCTGAGTGACTTGGTGGAAGATATACATCTACTTCGTACTTTAACTTAGGAATGATAGCTTGTCGCTTATCTTCAAAGTCCTTATGGTAGTATTTAAGTACGACGTTTTCTGCATTGAATACATATCTATACTTATCGTGACCTTTGTTAGCACATGAACGTAATGTATTCCAAAGATCTTTAGTAACTACTACGTTATCCTCAATAAACTCATTGAGACCTTGATCGTTCTCAACTCGTTTCTTTATAGTGAACTCATAGCTATGATCGTTAGTTTCACGAATACGCCAGCGTTGTGGTTTATCTAACCCTGGTACTATCATGTTACCAATGATTTCCCTTTGGTGGATTTTCTCTACAGCTTGTTGTAAACCATCGATGTTACCGATCTTGGCATACATAACTAATTCGATTTCTTTAGCTATGTCAGCACTTTCTGATGCAATGTTCCATATGTTGATCATTTTTGTTGTTCTTTCTCGATGATTTCGTTCGATGTATCGATATGTTTGATAAGACTTCTGTAGTTCAAACGTATGACTCGGATATGCTCAAGTAGCTGATCGGCATAAACTTTAAGCATATCGCGTTGCTTGATAAGGTCTACAGTATAGCGGTCTTTCTCTATAGAGCTAAAAACTTCAGGATTAGGTCCAGTTGGAATAGGATCAATATTCCGGTGTTGCTGAGGTACGTCAATTGCTTTGTATTTCGTTATTACTACTGGATCAGTGGTAGCGCAACCAACCAGGAACAACGACAGTAAAAGAGTTAAGAAGATTTTGTGCATGATGATTAAAGTGCTTGGAGTGAACAGGCTTGGGGATTATTACCGAACTGAGATTCTTCGGCTTCTTGTATGAGACATCGATGATCGTGTAAGCTCAAGATCACGATATTGGATTCTTGAACTTGAGCTTGGATAAAGTCAGCAACCTCTTGACTATCTGCTATGCCACTGACATCGATCTGTCGATCAAGAGTAAGAACAGGCTGATTAGTCTTAGCTTCGATTATCTCGATAACCTTTTGCTTAGCCTTACCTGTTTTAGCTACAGCCGCAACTGTTGTCTTTTTTTCTTTTGTTTGAAGTTCTTTATAAGCAACAAGATACTTGCTGTTGAGAAGTTTCAATGCAGTATTTTCTTGCTCAGCAGCATACGCTACGTCTTGTTCGATCTGGATACTTGTCTGCAAAGCATTGAGTTCGATATCTTTAGCTTGTAATACATCAGTTAAGCGTTGAACTTCCTTAGCGTTTTTTGATGAAGTATATGCAAGTTGTACAACAGAAGTGATAATTACTAACAGAATGATACCAACAAAGGTAAAGGCTAGTTTATTGAGGATGTTATTGAACATGATGAATGAAAAAAGAAAAAAGGTTTATTGGGAACTAAAGAGCATTGAATATGCTACTGCTATAGCATCGATAGCGTGTTGATCTAGGAGGTTTAAATCAACCTGCATAACAGACATAATCTCAGCCTTCCTACGAATAGCTTCCTTGACTAGTTGTTTTTTATCAACACCATCAATACCTGCTCCGACTACTTTCTTAACAGCTCTTGGTTCTATCAAAACAAAAGGTATGTTGTAGTTATAACTATGTGTTTCATTTCTAACAGCCATGATAACGTCTCTTAGAACTCCATAAGCGTTAGGCATTTTAGGATGATAAAAAGCATCCTCACTAGCAACAGTACATGGGTTATAGAATTCTAAAAGATATCTAAAAGCAGCAGTCAGTCTATAAATTCTGTTTATTGGCGAATCGTCTATCCCTGGATAAACGTTCTGATAAGTATCAAGTCTTGCTGGTACTAATGTAAACGCCGTTACTGATACTAGTCTTTTAGTTGTATAGTCAACATCAATAATAGATACGCCAGCGTTAACGAGTCCTGGATCAAAACCCATTACTCTAAATATCTTAAAATGTTCAGGTACATGTAGACTCATATAACGCTTACTATTTAGGTTAATGAAAATATGTCATACGATCACTGACCAAAAGGTCAGTGATCGAGACCTTAGCGTTAGAGGATATCCAACATGGGGTTGAGAGAACCAAAGTTAAAGTTCAATGTCAAGTCTTTGTCTTCATAACGCATAGGCGAGTTGGTAGACATAAATACAGAAATCTGCGTACCTACAGCTTCTGTATAGTTCTGTGTAGTTCCGTTGAAGTTACCAGGCAAAGCCATGTCTACACCGGAGCATAGTCCAAACTCAGACAACCATGCATAGTCTGGATCACCATACAGAACGGTTGCTGCGTTAAGGATTTCAGAGATTAGGAACTCATCGAAAGTAAAGACACACATAGCGTCAACCCGATAGTAGCTCTCACTTGTATTCACAGTACCGTTGGTATTGAGTACAGGAGGAATAGGTGACATGTCGGAGACAGCGTACTCAAAGTCAAGAGGTGCGCCTGTTACTGAATTGTAGAAACGTTGACGAATGTCAATGTTATCAGTATTGATACGAACTGCATGATATACTTCATACTCAACTCCACGAATGGTCTGAATATTACGCAAACGATATCGTGCTCGCTCTACGCCCGTCAGTCCTTCGTTGACTGGACGAATTGCCATAGGTAGCAAATCGTAAAGACATGTGTTGGTAGGACGTGGTGGGCGATATTTAACCAAAGGCTTGCCACCGGCACCAGGAGCTACTTGAAGACCACCGTTACCGGCTACGAGGTATTTGATACCAAATACTTCTGAAGGCGGAATGAGTACAGAAGGATGGATATCTAGTTTTTGATTTAACGTTGAGTTTGGTTTAGGCCGATACGGCTTATTTAGTTTTTGATGTGCTGACAAAAACTGTCCAGCAAGCGAAGGAACAACGTTATCAATACGAATGGAAGGCATGGTTTATTTGCTCATGAATTTTGTTAAAAGAGACTGCTGTACGGCAGGTGCTAGGCGATCATAGTATGTCTGGGCGTCGTAAACTTCTACCTCAGATGTGGTACGATCAGTTCTTATATAGTCCACTGACTTAAGAATAAGATCATCACCAATAATTTCATAGACAGTGTTATATCTACCTACTACGTTTTCAATATCATCGAACGCTATATTAAAAACAGTAGACTTATTGGCTAGTTGAATAGTTGGCAAGAAATCGCCATCTAAGTTATAGACTTTATAGTCTTTAGTTCTAAGATACTTAACCCCTATCAGGTCATATACTGTACCTACTTCTAAATCTAACTTTCTAGAGAATCTAGTTATGTCAACTCCAGCTTTGTCTAACTTAACAGTTACTAAAGACTCGTCGTTGATTTCCCTGTGGTAAGCAATAGAGTACGATGTTAAGTGCTGCATCATTGAGATCATAGCACTCTGGATATTTTTAAGTAGCTTGGTTTCATCAATGAAGAAACCTGTTGCTGCTTGGAATATGTCTGATATAAGTTTAGTTCGATCTGCTTCTAGACTAAACTCATAAGGTAGCGAGTTAAGCTTCATCCAGCTCTTGAAATCCATACCGTCTGGTACTTTGATCTCATACAACTTACCTTCAAAGAACCTATCGTAGATGTGCTGTAACATTCCTTTTTTAAGGACTGAATCCATAAGACCAGTTACAGTACCTTGTCTTTTCATTTCATTGAATAACTTTACGCCTATTTCATAGAACTTATTGACAGAGTTAATACCATAAACACCTGGAGAGCTTAGAGGGTACTCCGGATGACCGTTAAGGCTATCTAAAGTATATTCTTTAAGGATAGGGTTACGGTTTGCTGTTGTATAACCAGTAAGATACTGGTATGTTGGCTTGCGTAGCTTTCTTTGTTTTGCTACGTATATTTCACATTTATCAACTAACCCCATGCCAAGTGAGTCGTTCACTAAAAACATGAAATAAATAAGAGCGTCTTTAGAGCTTAATGTCTTAAGGTCTGAGACCCCAGGGAGTTTGAAGTTCACGTATGCACTATAAAAGTTCTTTACTCTAGAACTACTACTTACATATTCTAGGCTAGTGAGATGTATCCATTGTCTTAAAAGTATTTTGTCAAGAGTAAACTCGTCGTCACTGCTATAGTCAGCCATAGCTGAGAATAGTGCTTTAGACTGAACTACTGAACTACTATTATTCTGTATTTTCTTCTCTATGACGCCAGCCTGAGCTTCATGATAGATAGCGTTAGTCGGTAATGTCTTTTGCTCAATACCAAACACTTGCTCTAAAGTATAGTAGTTATTAAGCTTTTCGTTAATCTCAGGATTAAGTGCTTTTGATCGAATAGTTAGATCAGGATACCAGTCGTTGTTAAAACTACTAAGTTGTCGGATACTAAATTCAGACAAAGGTATGAATCTATCTGTCAGTAGTTTTTGTAACAATAGATCAAACCGTTCAACCTTACCAACGTGCAACTGGAGCCTCTTTAAATTTCTATATATGAACATTAATTGTTTAGTAGTCATATATGGAATATATACGTCTAACTTAGAGTTAGATTTAAGATACTCTCTTATATAAAAACTATGAGCAAACGGTGTCTTTGATGCATCTAGTCTTATAGCAAAGATCTTCTGAAGTATAGCTAGATATAGACATGTGTAGTAAGCCAATACATAGTAGGGATTAGTCAAGTTAAATGCATGAACGTACCATCTAAAGGCATGGCCGTCTATGAAATACTGTATGCTGTCAATAAGTTTGTACTCTTGTTGTTCAACGTACTCACTATCGTAGCCAAGAATCTGAAACTCACGAGCATCTATGGCGTTTTGCTTGTCACATGGATATAAAATCCCTAAGATAAGTTCTTCTTTATCTGGATAACGTTGTATCAGAGAATAATAATAACGTGTTCCGTAACGATAAGCATTTTTAGTTGCTAAATGTATCTCTAAGTTTTCTTTGGTGAAATCTATTACTTCCTGGGTGTCCAATGATATGACTTCCATGACCGTACTGTCATGCAAAGGATGGTACTCGCCAGCCAGATGCATGTAGTATGCCCAGGTAGATTTGTCTTCCTTTATAACTGAATTATCTCCATGCTTTGCTATTATTTCACTGTTTAAAATATCAGCAAAAGCACTAAATTTAATTCTTAGCGACATTACCAAGGAGCGACATTGCTCTAGGTACTGTTTTTCAAAATTAGTGTTCATTGTGGAAAGCCCCTAAAATGTCTGATGAAAAAAATAAACCGAATTTCTTACTGAACTTAAAGCAAGGTGGGACAGTTGATCCTGTCAAACTTGTTGCTAGTCGTCCATATGCGGCAGCTATCGCGTCTAAACTTGTTACATCACGGGATGAGATTTTAGGAAGTAAAGCAAGACGCAGGCAAGCTACCACTGCCGAAGCAGGGCAGCTTGATAAAGTTACTAAGGATTTGATTTATCACACCGAGGATAACGAGAACATTCAACTGATGTTTCCCGACATCAAGCTTGCACAGCAGATTGTTGTTAGCTCGATCGTATCGCCAAAAGATATGGTCCAGCCGCATTTAAATTATGACTGTCGTAAAAAGGAAATCCCTGCACAGATCAGAATAGGATTGCTCGATACAACTAAGCGACATTTTGAAGATGGGTACTTTATTTTAGATCGTCTTTATAAAGTTGTTGATGAGACTTTGTTCCAGTCTGGCGCATACGTTCGTATCACTATTCCTGAATCTATCGTGGATCAGATCATTCACGGTAATACAGAGATCACAACAGAAAGTATCGACAAACTAAAAGAACACTTTGTTGATCCAACTACTGGACTCATGGGTGGTTATTTTGAAAACGAACCAGGACGGATAGCTGCTGAGTCTGCGATTGGCATAGATTCCAGTAAACCTGAACCCTTTATCTATAAGAACAAAGAGTCTGCTTATGCTTCTTGTAAGTATATAGATTTCACAGATAACTACGAGATCATCAAAGTTCCTGCTCTACAAGGTAAGTTTAAAAAACTTAAGACTCGCTCTATTATCAAAAAGAGAGCCGCTAGACTTAGTGCTGCTACTGAAGCTGAGAAACTATCTGACGATAGGATACAAAGTCTGTTGTTTTCTGGTCGTCAAACAGTAACTAAGGATTTCCACGAGATTCCTAACAGTAGTGATGCTAAGCGTAGGTCTATTGGTCGTACCCTGTCTATGCATTGGCCAACAACTTCTATCATTCCTATCTATTCGCCAGGTGATCCAACTAACCATATTGGGTACATTGGTATCGTAGATCAAAATGGATATCCTATCAGTTCTAACGATCAAACGTTACGTACTCAGCAACTGACATCTATGTTGAGTAACGAAACTGGCATGCAAGGTAATGACTTAGGTCACTTCCTTATAGATCGCGCTAAGAATACGCTTCATGGTAAAGGATCCATGAATCAGCAGTTGGAAGTTGTCACTAGGCTCTTTAGCACTATGCTTGAAGAGAACATCATCAGACGACTGAAGAACGGTATCAACGAAGATTCGTTTAAGCTTAGTGAGAATCAAGACATCTATCAACTGATGATGGCTCGTACTTTCTCTAACCAATATACACGTATTGTTTATATCCCTGAAGAGTTTGTAACATACTACGCTAATGAATACCATAAAAATGGTATCGGTAAGTCTATAACTTATGGAATGACGTATCTGTCTTCTTTGAGAGCTATGACTCGCCTAGCTAAAGTAACTGGTATGCTTAAGACAGCTATACCTATCACACGTGTGAACGTTACGTTTGCTGAGGATGATCCTGATCCACATGCAACTGCTGAGATGATCGCTCATGATGTACTGAGATACAAAGCTCCTCCATTACCTATTGGTAATAACTCTCCACAGATGCTTGCTGACTTCTTAGTTAGATCTGGTATTGAGTTTAACTTTGAAGGAAGTGAACGCTTTCCTGGTACTAAGATTGAGTTTGAGACTAAGAGCTTACAGCATAACACACCTGACGACTCGACTGATGACGATATGCGCAAGCAACAGTACATGGCTATGGGTGTATCGCCAGAGATGGTTGATAACGGTTTCTCGCCTGAACATGCTACTACTGTTACTAAGAACCATTTGCTTTTGTCGCGTCGTGTGATTACGCACCAAAACAAATTCGAGCCTTCGCTTGCACAAGAGGGAAGGAAATCATTACAGTTTGATTCACTGTTCTTAGAAGAAGCTCATAGAGTTATTGAAGATAACAAAGGCTTACTTGAAAAGTATCTAAGTGACGATCAAAAAACTGAACTTGGCGCTCATAAGAAAGAAATCTACGATCAGGTTATTGAGGAGTTCCTTGATAACCTTGTTATTACGTTTCCTAAGCCGGATGATGCTGCTAATGCACAGATCTATGAATCGTTCGATAACGAGAAGAAATACGTCACTGATGCTATTGAGTTCTGGTTCTCCAATACAGTTATTCCTAACGACGTAAGTGGTGAGATCAACAATAACGCTGACACTATCAAGAGTATGCTTATCGCCTATCACATGCGTGAATGGATGACTAAGAATAACTTCATGATGGACTTAGGTGATGTTGTTAAGACAACAGAAGATGATAAGCCTATGCTTGACATCTATGAAATGACTACACAGCACACTAAGGGTGTGATGCGGTCTATCATTAAACTGTTAAGAGCTCTTCGTCCAGCTAAGAATGCTGCTAATACTGATCTGACTAACATGGATACTGAGGCGGGAGAAGCAAGCTCTACGACAAGTTCAAGTGATAGTGGATCTGACGATGGTGGTTCAGAAGACGATCAAGGTGGTGGTGATGACTTTGGTATGGGTGACTTTGGTATGGAGCCAGATGGCTTTGGTGATACTGAAGAAGAGGAAACCCCAGAAGGTCAAGTTGGAGCAGACGGCGGTGAGCAAGTAACGCCATAACAAAAAAAAAAGATAGACCTACCCACAGGCACCGCAAGGTGCCTGTGGAGTGGTTTACTCAGATTTCAGAAAAAGCCTAGACATGGTTTCAATCGTCATACCGATGTTGGGTGCAATAGTTGGGAATTCTGGATCCCCAAGAACGTGTGTCAGGACACGCTCACCGAGCTGACTGTTTAAGCCGGCTGTTTGCCAAATCGTGTACCCCTTGCGAGGCACGTTGCAGACTATCACGGGAGCTTTGC
>JACCEC010532449.1_pt1 | contig 10794 bp, 11 predicted proteins | sample 7450121 | NCBI WGS metagenome assembly JACCEC01 (sample SAMN15323455, study PRJNA562643) | freshwater metagenome | isolation source: river surface water | place: USA:Blue River Watershed | collected 2017-08-18 | reverse complement strand
TATAATTTTGTTCAAAAATTGTAAACTAAGCAAAATTTTTAGAACCAATCAACCCTGCCCTTTGGGGAGGATTTAGGCGGGGCTGCTTAACATGGTTTTTTCTTGAAAAAAACAGCTTTTTAACGCATTTTTAACCCATTATTCGCATAAGTTGATTAGTTGACACTATCAATAGTACCAATTAAATTGTAAAATTCATTGGCTGGCTTACCAACAGAGCCAATTATTTTTTTATTCGGAAAATCAAATACAAAACATACCGTATAACCAGTTTCTTCAAGAAAAGATACAAACCAGAGACCATTTCCAAGTGAATTGTAAGCAATGTTTTTTTGCTCCATTATCATACCTTTCTCTGCACCAGCTGTTCCACGAAGCGTAGCCGTACTGTCACTGCGATAGGAGTTTTGATAGGTGCCACCTGCAAAAGCACCCTTTGTCCATGTGTGTACAATGGTTTTCCCAAAAAAGGGGTTTTCGGTTGTTAAATCAGCACTTCTGATTTCTTTTTTAGCGTCCATATTTTCTGCTTTGTTGTTGCAAGACAATACCATCAAAGCAATGACTGAAGTAATAAAAAATCGTTTCATTTTTTTTAATTTTAAATTTGAAGTGCAAAATTAAAATCAAAAGAATGAATGACACTTAAGGTATCTTAAGAAATAAAATTATTTACGAGAAAGTTGTTTTCGGATACTACTCAAATGTTCAGGTGTTACACCAATGTAAGAAGCAATCATTTTTAGCGGGAGTCTTTCATACAACTTGGGATAAGTTTGTATGAAGTTTATATACCTTTCCTCGCCCGTAGAACCTAAAAGAAGAATTAACCGTTTATTTTGCCAAACAATATTTTTTGTAAGTATTTTAACTTCTTCAAATAAGTCAGCACTTGACAAGTTTTTAAAATTGTCGTAGTCAACTTTATTAATATAGGCAACCTCAGTATCTTCAAGTGCTGAAATATAAAGTTCAGAAGGTTTTTCATTTATAAAACTATCCAAGTCAGAAATCCACCAATCTTCAGGTGCAAATTGTATGATATTTTCTTTGCCTGATTTGTCAATTGTAAAACTTTTCAAACAACCTTTTAGCACTTTAAAGCAATATTTGGATACCTCTCCTGCTCGAAGGATTTCAGTTCCCTTTTTAAATTGTTTTATTTTTATTTCATTTGTCATTTTTCTCTTTCTTGGATTTTAAAGTTCAGATAGTGTTTCGTCTTTTTGAGTCTGCGTTACCATTACCGCTAACGGTTTCGGGCTTGGCGAAGGTGGCGATTTTCAGCACAAATGTTGATACGGAGAACTAATGTTTGATGAACAATAAATGTGTCTGCGTAGCACCGAACCGCCACTTTTGCCAAACCCATGTTATGTGCCGTATTTTTTATTTCTGTTTTCTTAAATGAAGTTCTCGTATGAATAAGAATAATGGAAAACCAAAAGCATAAGCAATGAAAACCGTCAAGAAAAGATATAGCCAAATTCTTTTCATTTTTAGTCGAAGTCCTTCCACGAGTATAAAAAAAGTTCCTGCAATAGTACCTGTCCAAAAGTCTAAGCTCAAACTTTTTGCATAATAATTGTCTGTCCAAGTACTCATAATAAACTCAATACTGTCAAAATCGCCGTTGTGTTCAATGATGCCAAGAACCACAAAATAAAATGTAAATCCACCGCCAAGTATTGCTAAAAGAAGATAGAAGTAATGTTTGTTGTTTAAAATTGCAGTCATATTTATTTTTGATTTAGGTAATGTTCGATAATATTTGAAAATTTTTAAATATTATAATAGTTACTTGATGTCCAATTTTTTTTTAGCCCTATTGCCAATGCAATAAATGGTTGTATGTCTCTTCTTGAACCTTTCGTTACTAATCTAATTCTTATTTTTGTATTTTAAGTGTGATTAGGTAATATGGCACATAACGTTTTGGGGGTTTGCGGAGAAGCGGAATTAGAAGTACAAATGCTCTTTTTCCGTCATTAAGGTATAAATTTTTCAAATGTATTTCCGTTGAACTTAAATGTTCCATTGTCAGGTGTTCCAAGCCACAAGTTTCCTTGTTTGTCCTTATACATAGAAATTAAATTCACATCATTAGAACCATCTTTTACTAAATAATTTGTAATGTCTTTTCCGTCATATTTATATACACCTTGACTCCAAGTTGTCAACCAAATATTACCCTTGTTGTCTTCTACAATGTGGGAAAAATAAACGTATTTATCGCCGTCAAATATCTTTTCGTTTCCTATCCCTTCCGTTTTTCTATATTGAAGTCTATCACTTTTGATTGTCTTTTCAAAATCGAAAATATACTTGTGCCAAGTGTTACAAAGCCAAAAGCTGCCTTCTTTGTCTTCAAAAATAGAACGAATACCAAAAGTGCCGCCATTAGGTGCATAGGTCAAATCATCTTCATACATCCATTTTACTGTTTCTCCGTCAAAACGACAGGCTCCAAAAACTGAAGTGCCAAACCATATTGCACCTTTTCTATCTTTATAAATGGAATACACTTCGTAAGGACTAAAAAACGAATTGATAACTCGTGGATAAATTTCAGCGTGAAGATAGTGTTTTGGAAATTCTAAATTATATAATTTTTTTCCATCATAGCGATACACACCCTCATTCTTTTTGCCCAATATATAAAACCACAAATCATTGGTTTCTAATTTCCATGCTTTGCTTTTGATTGGTTCTAAAGTCGTAAATGTCTTTCCATCAAACTTGTTGATACCACTAAAAGTTGAAATAAATATATTTCCAAATTTGTCTTCTTGAATTTGTCTTATCGTGTCGTTTGCGAGTCCATCTTTTGTTGTGAAATTGACTATGGTTTTGCCGTCATAACGATATACTCCTTCACCATTACTCCCAAACCAATAGTTGTTTTTGGTGTCCTGAAAAATATACCATAAATGCTTGCTAAGTTCATTTACAGATTTTCCAATCGTCTTTTGTCTATTACACGAAGTAAATAAGGTAAGTAAAGTTAAAAATAAAGTTAAGTTCTTCTTCATTGTTTACAATGTCTTAGCAGCGTTGTCAATATTTTCTAAATATACTGTTCCTAAATAATTTTCAAAAAATTAGTGGATAGCTTTCGTAATTTACCCCCCCTCAGTAAGTGATTATTTTTTAGTTAATTTATTGACAATCAATTGATTAAACTAAACAAAATAATAATTAGGTCGAAATCTTCGCTTAAAGCGAAGGTTTCGATAAAACCAAAGAAATGGGTAAATTTAATATTGATTTAGAAACTATATAGAGATGATTTTTCAACATGGTTTATTACTTTATGGAGAATAATAGCTACCGAGTCATTCGTTTGACTTTTCCCCGATAATGTAACCCACAAAAAAATTAATGTCAATATTTGTTTCATTATCTTATTTTAATTGATGATAACACTCGCCGCCTCTTGAGCCTTTGGTAGCGAGTATTCGTAAGTATTTTGTTAATAAAAATACAATGCTTATACCCTCTAACGGTCAAATTCCTTATAGTCAGTAGAGGGGTCATAGTCGTTTTTTGTTCTGAAAGCATGTAATTCGCTTTCAGGTCTTTTAGACCGAATGAGGGGAAAAAACAATTGAACATACCACGGCTCCTTTATTTGATTCCATGCTCCAAATTTTGTAGGATATTTTCTGGTTATTTTAGCCGTTCCAAAAATAATATCCCAAATAAAAAGCAAGTTTCCATAATTTCCATTTGGGTGCGAAACACCGTCTTCAGCAGTAAGTCCGTGATGTGCAAAATGTGTACAGGGGGTAGAAATCACTCTTTCAATTACCCAAGCAATAGGACTCAAAAACTTGTATTTGTATAAAAACCTGTCCCATTTTGTCTCACTATGTGCAAGTAAAATAACGACTAACTTGATTGGTAGATAAAATAAGTACACATACCCCATTCCTAAAAAGATTAAGCAAGCGGATAACCAAATGCCGGGCATTAAGGCATAGTAAAGTATGGCATTTCTGTAAGTTACAAGTACGCCCATTTCTTCTACAACATGATGTGGTCGGTGCAATTTCCACATCAGCCGATTCGAATGAGACAATCTATGCCACCAGTACTGTGTCATATCATCGAATATCAAAAATGCCAGCACTTGCCAACCTATTGCTAAATTTATACAATAATCTTCGTATTGAGGAATCCAATGTTTGCCTATCCAAATGGTTAAAACAAAAATCGCTGGTTGTATAAGCGTTGGTAAAGTGAACAGACTGACCAATTCAATCGTCCAATCATTTTTGGTTCTCTTATCTTCAAGATACAGCCCTCCCATGGCTTCAATAATCCCTAAGATTAAAAGCAGCGTGGTAGGTATCAATTTGCTAATTAACTCATTCCCCATATTTTATTTTTTGTTATTACTTCTGCTAACATCTATAATTGCGTGAATATCCACTTTGTCAGCACTATCGAAACCCTTTTTCGAGATTTTTTTGAGATTTTTTTGATTTTCAAACATAGCAACAAATTTACATTACCTTTCTCAAATATCCAAATGGTCTAACGGACTTTTTAATTTATTTATAATATTAATATAAATTCTTATATTTCATCGCGCTGATGCGTTAAATATTTTTATATATAAATTAAATTTCAATTTATGTAAAAAATTTTCAAGTACTTATTGTAAAATAAATGCTTATTTGAAATTGTATAACAAATTGGTTTTCAAGGGCTTAAAGTCCTCTTTCGGGGGAAGATTTACGTGAGACTACTTACATTTATTTTATAAAAAAATATTTAATAAATTTTAACTTCAAAAAAATAGTCATTTTTAAACAATTACCCCCCCCCTCAGTAAGCAGCTACTGAGGGGGGTATTATTCTATTAACACATAAAAAAATATTAAATTTACTGAAAAAAATGAATAAAAAATGCGAAAGTGAAAATTTAGTAGCGTAGTTTTTGGCATATAGTTTTAAAAAAAATTTTGCTTTTTCAGTTTTTTACTAACTTTGACCCTATGAAATGGTTTATAAAATCGAATAATCAAACCGAAGCTCAATTTTCAAACGAATTTTCATGGGCTTCGTTGGCACAGACAAAAGGGGTTTACTTTTTGGCGAAGTTCTTTTCTGCGGTATTTCACCCTTTGCTCATGTTGACCTATCAAATGTTGATGTTGTTGACGGTCAACCCTTATCTATTTGGTCTGAATAGTGTTGCTGACCCAGAGGGGCTTAAATTAATGTTAGTGGTATTTGTCCAAAGTTTTTTCTTGCCCGGTGCAGCAGTAATGATGATGAAATTGTTGGGCTTAGTTGGCTCGCTCGAAATGCCTGAACGCAATGAGCGTATCGGACCCTTCATTGCTACGGGCGTTTTTTATCTATGGCTTTTCCAAAATGCCAATAATAGTAGTGTTTTTCATTCCTCTTTTGCGGCGTGTGCGTTAGGCGGCTTAGTTGGTATGTTTTTGGCATTTGTAATTAATATATTTTGGAAAATCAGTATTCATGCGTTAGGCATGGGTGGCTGGTGTGGGGCGGTTTATTTAACGATGCGTTATTTTAGCTATGGAACGTTTCCTTGTCACTTGCCTTTTTTAGGTGATGTGGTGGTGAGTATGAATTTAGTCTTGATGTTGAGCCTACTAACGGCGGGTGTAGTTGCCACCTCGCGCCTCATCTTGAAAGCCCATACTTACGGACAATTAGCGGCTGGATTTGCGTTAGGATTTGCAACCCAAATTTTCGCGCTCCGCATACTTACTTAAACTAAAAATATGGTAATTTATATTATTAGAATTAACATATATTGATTATAAATACTAAATTTTTGATATTGTATTGCTTATGTATTAAAAAAAACAATATGTTCAAATCGTTTTTTCAAAATTGGGCTATAATGCCACGATTAAAGGCATAATATAAAATCGTCTCAAAGTTTAAGTTTATTCAATAAAAAAATTTTAAACATTTTTAAAACAAAAAAAATTAACAATGAGTGTAAAAAAATTATCCGTTTTACTTGGATTGAGAGATAAAGTCGAAAAAACATTTGGCAATATGCTTGATGATATGCTACAAAAATTCAAGAATAAACAAAGCCTATTCAGAGGCTATAGACGCACTTACACAGCTATTGACGGTTATGCAGACGAGCCTACCAAACGAGGCTACGAATTGGTATCTTCCACCGTTAAAGAACAGTTAGATTGGTTTAAACAACATAGCAAAGACTATTTCAAAATTGTTTTAAGCATAGAAAAAACAAATGCAGAAAGTGTGAAAGCCGATTTAATTGTAGCAGGTGAAAATTGGGGGACTTATACCACACTTGAATTGCTACGCCTGAAATCTATTTTAGATTCAAAGTTTAGGGCAATGTTACAAGAGTTACCTATTAGAAAAGAAACTGTTTTATGGACAAAAAGTAATGACGATAACTACATTAATCGAAACATTTTTGAGTCTCCGTTAGAAAGAGGTTTTTCCAAAACAACCCTAAAAGAGTCTTATATCCTACCCGACCCCCACGCAGACTTGAAACGGCAACCAATGATAGCAGAAAAAAGCACACAAGTGAATATTGGTGAATATACTTCCCAAGAGTTTTCGGGCGAATTATCGAACAGGGAAAGGGCTGAATTAGCCGTAAAATACGATGTTTTGTATAAAGCCCTCATCGAAGCCCTTGAAACTGCTAACAATATAGAAGTAAAAGAAAGTGATTTGGGTGATAAAGTGCTAAATTACTTTTTCTAAAAATATTATGACTCTAACTTTAGCCTTAGTTTTACAAATAGTGGTATTAGTATTAATGTCAGTGTTGTGAGTCGAGCTTCAGTTGTAGTATAATGCAGAAAGTCATGTTATCTCTATCTCTACTCTGGTTCGATTCCAGACAACTCCTCCAAACTATTTTTAATTTATAAAAAAATTATTTTCAATATTTTAATTGGAGTTGTCGCTAAGTGGTTTAGCAAGATATATAAGTATAAAATGGCATGAATACGAGTACGCACAAAAGCAGCTATTGCCCAGGATACAAACGCAGTAGCTGCTACTTTTTAAGTAAAAATGATAGATTATATTAGGAGATATGCTAACATGGTAAAGCAGATTTATTGCCACTGATAAATTGTTTATAGGTTCGAGTCCTATTCTCCTAACTGCAATTAAAAGATTACCCCCCTCAGTAGGTATGCGTACTGAGGGGGGTAATCTTTTAAAAGAATCTTATTTATTCAAAATATTTCTTTTTATTCATAATGTTTATTTTATTATATATTTCTTGTTGAAATAATCCTAATTCTTGCATTTCTATAAGATATAGGGGACAAGTTTTGAACAATATTGAGTGCCTATGGCACAGCAAACCCAACTAAGTCATTGATTATCAAGAGAAAATGAACCGTAGGTTCAATATATCTGTAACCTCCGATTTTAATCGGGGGACTAAATCCCACCCCCTCAGTACCCGATGCAGCGCATCGGAACAAACACACAATAAAAATCTTAAAATATTAAACTTTGTTAATTTATTTTTTAATCATTCCTAAAAATGCTTTACACAAAGCATTTGACGGCAAATTAAGGTACAAAATTTTGATTTAAGTGAAATAGTTTAAGCGAGCGGCTGCCGCCTTTGAGGGTACGTAGCCTTTTTAATTTTTTTAGTGCGCATTATTCGGCTTTTTTGAGCGGCGTTTAGTCGAAAATACGTATTTTCATGGTCTAAAAGTTGTATCTTTGCTTAAAGTTCTCCCCTTTTCGATAGTTTATTAAATTTTACATTTCATTTTTTAATTTGCATACGCTTATGTTGTAGATGATTAAAACGAACACTTATATAAAAAATATTAATTTAATGAAAGGTTGTTTTTTCTTTATTAAAAAATTATTTAAAATACGCAGGTACTGAGGGGGGGGGTAAAATGTCATTTCTGTATCTAACAATATTTTTTTTAAAATAGCATAACTAAAACTAATTCAATCAGTTAAGCAATGGGCATAGATGTTTTGCTTTTGATAGTGGCTGCCTACGGCTTTTATTTAGGTTTTTCGGAAGGAATTGTAAAAGCGATTTTTGCAGTCATGTCTATTGTATTAGGCATTGTGGCATCGTTCAAATTTGCCCCTGCCACTACCCGTTTTTTAGAAACCGCATTAGGCAGTCAGAATCCTTTATTATTTATTGTTGGTTTCGTATTAACATTTTTTGGGGCGCGTTTTTTAATCAACACTTCGGCAAGTGTTATTACAGAAATGCTCAATTGGTCGGAAGCGGGCTTAGTCAATAAAATTTTAGGTGGCACAGTGCTAACTTTTATTTTCATATTATCATATAGCATTATGCTTTCTTTTGCGACAAGCGTTTATTTGGTTGATGCAAAAACATTGCGCGAGTCAAACACGTATGAATTTTTGCACGATTTGCCCAAAGATACGAAGCGCGTTTTTTTATATATTACCCCCATTTTTACCGATTTTTGGCGCGAATCAAGTCGCATTATGGATAAAATAGATAAAGAAGGCGTGCAACGAACAGACCGCGATAGCGAAATTTATGATATAGAAGAAAATGCTAATCCACCACAAAAAAAAGGGCAACCCCAAAGAGAAACGCGATAATGCGTAAATTTATATGCGAATAGTTCACCTTATTTTTTTGTTAGCGTTTTTTGCGTACCTTTGGCAAGCATAGGCTTTGAAAATGATTTTTTATAAAATTCAAAATTATAACTAATTGATTAACATTTTTTTTTGAATTTAAAAAACATTTATTTATTTTCAACGCACTATTTAAAGAGGAAGTAGAGGGGTTTTCACCCTCCCTTCATCGCTGCTACGCTTGTTTGTCAAAAATATTTTTCTAACATTTTGGGCATTTTTTCATTTTTTAGTATTGTGGTTTTTAATTAAAAAAAATTTTATTTGGTTAAAATTTTTTTGAAAATAAATTTGTAGTAAAATTGCCCAAACCATTGTTTCAAAAAGTTATGGCTATTTCAAATTCTCAGAATGTGCTATCGAGTGCTGTTAACATCAATATTTCGCCCGAAGACCGCTACGTTCCTGCCCCTGAAACCCTGAGCATCTATCCTAAAAACGAAGCGATATTTATAGGTATTCCGAAAGAAATAACTTTACAAGAAAATCGCGTAGCGTTGATACCGTCTTCGGTAGCCTTGCTTACTTCTCGTGGGCATCGGGTAGTGGTGGAGACGGGAGCGGGTTCAGCGTCTCATTTCAGCGATCACGAATATTCGGAAGCAGGGGCAGAAATTGCCTACACGCCCGAAAAGGTGTTTGAGGCGCAACTGATTCTCAAAGTTGCCCCTCCTACCCTATCCGAAATTGAGCTATGCAAACAGCAGCAAGTTATTATTTCGCCGCTTCAAGCCCCGATTATTACCGAAGAATATCTCAATGCCTTGCGCCGTCAGCAAGTGACTGCGCTTGCCATGGAATATATTAAAGATGATATAGGTTCGTTTCCTATCGTGCGCATCATGTCGGAAATTGCGGGTATGAGTGCCGTTTTAACTGCTGCTACTTTGTTAAGTACTGATAATCAAGGAGTTGGGATTTTGTTGGGAGGCATTGCAGGCGTTCCACCTGCCAAAGTGGTCATTTTGGGCGCGGGGGTTGTAGGCGAATTTGCGGTGCGAACTTCGTTAGGGTTAGGGGCGGAAGTGCGTGTTTTTGATAATAATATTTATAAATTGATGCGTTTGCAAAATCAAATTGGGCGACAAGTTTTTACTTCTTCGATAGACCCCTCAGTACTTGGGCGTGAGTTGGAAAGTGCAGATGTAGCTATCGGCGCCATTCATTCGAGTAGCGGACGCACGCCTATGATTGTAACCGAAAACATGGTGCGCCGCATGAAACCCGATGCAGTTATCGTGGACGTAAGTATTGACCAAGGCGGCTGTTTTGAAACGTCTCATGTCACAAGCCACGATTCCCCGACTTTTAGGGTAGGTGATGTCATTCACTATTGTGTGCCGAATATTCCCTCACGTGTGCCACGCACCGCCTCTAATGCGATTAGCAACATATTAACACCAATGCTTTTGCGTGCCGAACAGTTTAGGGGCAGTCTTGATATTTTGCTTTCTCAAAGTTTGGGCTTGCGCAATGGCATTTACATGTATCGCGGACGCTTAACGAATCAATATTTAGCCGAGCGTTTCAACCTCAATTATACCCCTATTGATTTGTTAATGATGAGCATGACTTAGCTTTTTGTTGCCTTGTGAAATAATGACCGCTATAAAAAAGGTATTTTTAATGTGAAATATATTTTCTACTTACAACTATTTGATTTGTAGTTACATACTTAGTCAAAATCAATTTATGTAGATATTTAGATATGTCACAAAAACACTACATTGCCTTATTTAGGCAAAAAAAAATGTAATTTATTTACCAAAATCTTTATAAAAAGTGTCGTTTTTATTTGGAAGAGCGCGTAAAAAATACTAATTTTGAGTGCGAATTTAATAAAAAGTTAGTATCATAGTACTATTCCTCATGCAACAATGCAAAGCATAAGTACGTAATGATATACAGAAAGCATAAATTGAGTGCTATTTGTTTAATAGTCCGTCAAATTTCATATTTCATCACTTCTATTTCACTTTTTATAAAAAAGTAAAATTAAGATTTAATAAAAAGTGTAAAAATATTGTTTGATGAATAAATCCATAAAATTGTCGTGTCCCCAAAAATGAACAAGCAAAAAAAATCGTTACACATATAAAAAAAATACATTCTTTTTCGCTATTCAGCTAGATAAAAAGC
>JACCEC010002743.1_pt1 | contig 10794 bp, 6 predicted proteins | sample 7450121 | NCBI WGS metagenome assembly JACCEC01 (sample SAMN15323455, study PRJNA562643) | freshwater metagenome | isolation source: river surface water | place: USA:Blue River Watershed | collected 2017-08-18 | reverse complement strand
TCCATCATTCCTTTGATGAACAAACGCATATTTGTTCCGTTGATGGCATTGAACTCCATCGCATATTTTGAAATGTTATCGTTGAAATTACTCACAAATCCATTGATCAATTTGTAAGCAGGATCAGCTTCCAAAGTCTTTGCATTCGGTTTTTCTAAGAAAGCCATGGCTTTATCAGCATTCACCAAAATTGATTTTGAGTAAAGCTTATTCACGTATTTTTCAGCTTGAACTTCCAAATTATCGGCTGATTTGAAAACTTCTTTCAAAACCGCTGGATGTTGATCGGCAGGAATGTCTTTGTAAAACTGAACTAAAATAGCTGCGAGGATGGCTCGGTCGGACGGCTCACGGAAAGCGTTGGCTTTCATTGCTTCAGCTGCTTTCTTCAATCCATCGGTTGCTTTTTTAATGCTTTCTGCATCGTTCTTGCCCAAAGCCTCGGTCAAACCTTTCATTTGCAATGCAAAGCGTGACCATGAAGTAGAAGCCATGATGCCTTCATTCATATAGGTGCTATGAACAGCGTACTTCTCCCAGTTGCCATAAGCTACTTTCCAATCGGCCAATAATGCTTGATAATCTTTTTTACCGTTAGCCCAATCTTGGAATTTCGACTCGGTAGCAAGTTTTGAATCATAAACTTTCAATCGTTGCATTTGCTCGGTTTGACCAATGAAATACTTCCAATAGTTCGCAACACTAGCGTACATGGAAGAAAGCTTCAAACGGTGGTCTACGTTTGCATCCATTTGTTTTTTCCAGTTAGAAAGACGGATGTCGCGCAATTTTACAATGGTTGGATTTACTTTTTCGATGGCCAACTTTACGCCCATGGAGGTTTCATAGCGATTGGTACGTCCAGGAAAACCGTAAACCATGGCAAAATCGTTGTTTTTTACACCTTTGATGGATACAGGAAGGTGGCGCTTTGGGACATAAGGTACGTTGTCATTGGAGAAAGCAGCGGGTTTGTTTTCTTTGTTGGCATAAACACGGAATACAGAAAAGTCTCCGGTGTGACGTGGCCAAACCCAGTTATCGGTGTCTCCTCCAAATTTTCCGATGGATTGAGGGGGAGTACCTACCAAACGGACATCGTTGAATTTTTCAAAAATCAACAAATAGTAGGCATTGCCACGGTAGTATTCAGAAACACGAGCATCGTATCCGGTGCCCTTGGTTACTTCTTCTACGATCTTCTTGTTGATTTCCATCAACTTTTTGTTGCGATCTTTTTCTGGTACACCTGCTAAACCTTCTTGTACACGACCGGTAACATCTTCCATGCGCACCAAAATCGAAACCCACATGTCTTTGATGGGTTTTTCAGCAGCCATGGTAGGAGCCCACCATCCGTTGTCGAGAATGTTATCTGCGGGGGTTGAATTGGCCGCAATAGCATCATAACCGCAGTGGTGATTGGTGAAAATCATTCCTTGTTTGGAAACGATTTCACCCGTACAACCACCATTGAACCAAACGATGGCGTCTTTCAAGCTAGCTTGGTTAATGTTGTACAAATCGTCGGCCGTTAAGCGGAATCCTTGTTTTTTCATTTGCTCATAATTCTTGCCAATGAGCATCGGCAGCCACATTCCCTCGTCAGCACGAGCAGAAAGGAACAGAATTCCTACCAGAAATCCTGCAAAAAGCGATTTTAATTTCATAATTGGTTAAAAAATTTGTCGCAAAGGTAACGTTCAAATCTCAAGAAAAGAGGTCAAAATTCTTGAATGATCTTGCTTATTTTAAGTAGGAATCTAACCAACTGAAAAATTCCCGGTTCCACGCAACCGAATTTTGTGGCTTTTGAACCCAATGACCTTCGTCGGGAAAGACCAAAAATTTGCTCGGAACACCCAATAATTGTGCGCTAGTAAAGGCCATTTGTCCTTGTTCCAATGGCACCCGAAAATCTTTTTCGTTGTGAATCACCAAAATGGGTGTGTTCCAATTTTTCACGTACAAATGAGGGGAGAATTCGGTGTAGGTTTTTGGTTTTGGAGATTTCCAAAACGGTCCATCTGAATCCCAATCGCTGAAAAACACTTCCTCTGTACTCGCATACATGCTTTCGGTGTTGAAAATCCCACAATGTGAAACAAATGCCTTGAATCGATTTTGGTGATTTCCTGCTAACCAGTACACCGAATATCCGCCAAAACTGGCACCAACGGCTCCCAACTTTTCATTATTGATGTAGGATTGCTTCGCAAAATGATCGGTAACCGATAACAAATCCTTCATGGCTTGATCGCCCCACTTTCCCGAAATACTTTCGTTCCAGTCTTTTCCAAATCCGGGTAACCCTCTTCGGTTGGGGTACATCACTACGTATCCATGTCCGGCCATCACCCGTGTATTCCATCGGGTTGAAAACCCTTGGCCTACCATGCTTTGAGGTCCACCCTGGCACAACAATAAAGCCGGATATTTTTGATTGGGATTGAAATTGGCAGGTTTAACCACCCAAGTGAAGATTTCTTTTCCATCGGTGGATGGGACTTTCACCAACTCCATGGTGGGAGTCGCATAATTCTTAAAAATGGCATCATTAATGGCTGAAACTTTAGTTTCGGTCATTTTCAAGCCGTCAATTTGGTAAAGTTCATTTGGGGCGAGTAGGGTGGACTTTAGTCCCAAAAGTTGAGTTCCCACCATTGCGAAATCGTTGTAATTGTGGAATCCTTTGGTGGCGGGTTTCAATGTACTCCAATCGGTCTTCTTTTCGGTTGAATAAATTTGAATGGTACCTTCTATTTCTACAGTAACACCAATTTTTGAATTGGTGAAAAAGACGGGATGATGGGAATTGTATTCAAAAGACCCCGTTATGTTTTGAGATTTTCCAAATGGATTGCCTTGATCGTCGATTCCTTGAACCATCAACCGATTCAAATCGGCTTCGTAACCGTTGCGTTCCATCGACAGCCAAGCCAATTGTTTTCCATCAGGAGAAAATCGAGGTTCTTTGTCATAACCGTCGTTTCCTCGGGTAAAAACGGAGGTATTCCCGTTTTTGACGTTGAAGACATAAATTTCAGAATTGGTGCTGCGGGCGGCATCGGTTCCAAATAGTTTTTTGGTAGCATAAGCAATCAAATTTCCATCGGGAGAAATATCCATTTGATCAATCCCATCATGAGGGAGCATCGGAAAATCCCAACGCTCGTTTTCCATCACATCGGTTCCCCTTCCCACAAAGCGGTCGCCTTGAATATCGATGTAAAACAAGTGGGAATATTGATCATCGGCCCATTGGTTCCAGTGTTTGAACATCAAACCATCGTACACCATGGCCGATGTTTTGGGTAAATCGGAATACTTTTCCGAAATTTTCTGATCCAATTTCACCTCTTGGGTATAAGCCAAACGTTTTCCATCACTAGAAAATTTAAATTCCGAAATCCCACCATCAATGCTGCTTAACTGAGTTCGTTGAGTTCCATCTGCATTGATTGAGAAGAGTTGATTCCCTTCTGGAGAAGCGCATGAAAATACGATTTTCTGACTTTTTCCGTAAAAACAAGCTCCGTTTTCAGATTCAGGAGTTTGGGTGATTTGGGTGATTTTTTTGGATGAAAGGTTGTAAACAAAAAGATCGTTTTGTCCTTTGTTTTTCTCTAAATCGGTTGTTCGAACACTGAAAATTACGAATTTTCCATCGGCGGAAGCAGAAAGGCCATTGGCATAACCCAATTTCCATAAATCCATTTCCGTAAAGGATGGAAGCGATGTTTGACCTTGAGCCGCAAAAAATCCAACGGCCAAAAATCCGGTTAACCATTTTTTCATCATAAGTTAAAATTTGAACGCAAATTACAAATGAAACCTAAAAGATTTTGGAATGCCCGTTTTTCCATATTTTTTAAAGTACCTTTGCGCCCGAATTGAAATTTATGTCATTACCCATTCGTAACATCGCTATCATCGCGCACGTTGACCACGGAAAAACAACCTTGGTTGATAAAATCCTTTACCAGACCAACCAATTCAGGGAAAATGAGAATCCCGGAGAGTTGATTTTGGACAACAATGACCTTGAAAGAGAGCGTGGAATTACCATCTTTTCCAAGAACGTATCCGTAACGTACAAAGGAACTAAAATTAACATTATCGATACCCCAGGTCACGCCGATTTCGGTGGAGAAGTGGAACGAGTATTGAAAATGGCCGATTCGGTTTTATTGTTGGTGGATGCTTTCGAAGGTCCCATGCCTCAAACCCGTTTCGTTACTCAAAAAGCATTGGAATTGGGATTACGTCCGATTTTGGTGGTAAACAAAGTGGATAAAGAGAATTGCCGTCCTGATGAAGTGTACGAACAAGTTTTTGATTTGTTCTTCAATTTGGGCGCATCAGAGGAACAATTGAGTTTTCCTGTGATGTACGGTTCCTCAAAACAAGGTTGGATGGGACCGGATTGGAAAAAGCCTGCTACAGATTTTACCCCACTTTTGGATTCCATTTTGGAAAACGTTCCCGAGCCTAAAATTGCTGAAGGAACGCTTCAAATGCAAATCACCTCTTTGGATTATTCCACCTTCATGGGTCGCATTGCCATCGGTCGTATTACCCGCGGTTCCATTCGCGACAATATGCCAGTAACGTTGGTGAAAAACGAAGGTGGACAAGCCAAAGCGCGTGTTCGTGAGGTTTATACGTTTGAAGGATTAGGAAGAAAGAAAATCGATTTGGGAGTTGCCGGAGATATCTGCGCAATCACCGGAATCGATGATTTCCAAATTGGAGATACCATTGCTGATGCCGAGAATCCAGAGGGAATGACACCCATTAAAGTGGATGAGCCTACGATGAGCATGTTGTTTACCATCAATAACTCACCATTCTTCGGAAAAGAAGGAAAATTCGTAACTTCTCGTCACTTGCATGATCGTTTGTACAAAGAAACCGAGAAAAACTTGGCGTTGAAAGTTGAACCAACCGAATCTCCCGACGCCTTTTTAGTGTACGGTCGCGGAATTCTCCACCTGTCGATTTTGGTTGAAACCATGCGCCGTGAAGGATTTGAATTGCAGTTGGGACAGCCTCGCGTACTTTTCAAAGAAATTGATGGTGTGAAATGCGAGCCAATTGAATCGCTGGTTATTGATGTTCCTCAAGAATTTTCAGGGAAAATCATCGAACAAGTTACCATGCGCAAAGGGGAGCTTTTGGTGATGGAACCCAAAGGAGATTTACAACACCTCGAATTCAACATTCCATCCCGTGGTTTAATGGGATTAAGAAATATGGTACTAACACTAAGCCAAGGTGAAGCCATCATGGCCCACCGTTTGACCGAGTACGAACCCTACAAAGGTGAAATCTCTGGGCGAATTAACGGTTCATTGGTTTCCATGGAAACAGGTATTTCAACAGCTTACACCATTGATAAATTGCAAGATCGTGGAACATTCTTTGTGGATCCGGGTGAAGAGCAATACGAAGGCATGGTTATCGGAGAGCATAATCGCGCGAACGACTTGGTTTTGAACGTTGTGAAATCAAAGCAATTGACCAACTTCCGTGCTGCTGGTAAAGACGATAGTGCGAAAATTGCGCCTAAGAAGCAGTTTTCTTTGGAAGAAGCCATGGAATACATCCAAGAAGATGAATACGTAGAAATTACGCCCAAATCGATGAGAATGAGAAAGATTCTCTTGAAAGAAATGGATCGTAAACGCAAGTAAAAAAGAAAAAAGCCCCTCGAAGAAATTCGGGGGGCTTTTTGTTACAGGGATTTTTTGGATTGACTGATTTTTTTTATTCCTCCATTTGGACCTTTGATGATGAAATACTCTGCTAAATCCGTACCTAACATTTGAATGAATTTTCGTTTTATTCGCGATATTTTTTCGCTGGCCGAGTTGGATAGGGGATGAATTAAATCATCGATTCGAGATTCCAATAGAGGTAAATTGGTTTCATGGGTTGAATTCTGATAAAGTTCAAGAAGTTCGCTTTTGTAATCACCTAAATGATTGAGCTTGATTCCTTTGGGATGATTTAGGAAAAAGCAATAAATCGTCATTTCAAGTGGATTTAGTTTGATCTCTAAGCCATTCAATTCGGGGAAAATTATTTTCCCGTTTTCTTTTTCAATTAGGTACGTTGGAATGACCTTTAGCCTATTAAACCTTTCCCGAAATAGCATGTTGGAACGAACCGACTCCATGACTTTCAGTACTTGCTGCAGCAAAGGTTGCGGAACGGATGAAGCTTCAATCTTCTCCCAACAATCCGGACAAATATCGGCCGTTCTCATTTTTAAACTGATTTCCTTTTTTACTTTGCACAAATCCATCATGCATCCGATAGAAATTGGATGAGTTGATTGAATGTATTCTTGATGGGTTTTGAAAATAAAGTTTTTTAAAATGTGGGTAGCAACTTGGTAAGCTACGGGAAAAGTTGGTTCACTCAAGGCGAAATAATTCCAATGAAGTAGGTGAATGAAATAATTGTTTCTCTCCTTCGACTCATTTCCTACAAACCAATTGAGGTGATTCCCTTTGTAAGTCAGTAGAAAAACCAGATCTCGTGCTGGAATATCATTATCTTTTCGAAAAGAATGAATAATGCTAAAAAAAGAATCCCAAGCATAAGTTCGAAAGTCTTCAGGTTCCAAAAAGTCATTGATCTCTGAAAAGTCACTTCGATGGAAACTTGCTTTAGGAATAGATAAGGATTTCTGAATTTCTGAATTTTTAATTGACTGAATTCCTATTAAACTTCCTTCATCTTCAAAAGATTTTGGTTCACGAACAAAATTCCACCGAGCTGGACCTTCAAACTGATTTAAAAAATCAAATATTGCCTCTGCAACAAAATCGTGGACTTCGGCTGTACGAATTAAATGAACATGAATCATGTATAAAGATGAGACTAAAATTTAAATTTAGAAAACCTTGTTGTTGGTTCAGATGATTTTTCTTCACTGTAATCATGAAAAGCGCTTGAAAAAGCCTGCATCATTTTTGGAATTTCAGATTTTTTGTACTGGTATACTTCTTCTTGCATTAATCCAATTTTACTGCCTTCCGACCAAGCATCAAAATCGGCACCAATCATGTTGAATTGCCAACCAGCTTTCTTTTTTGATTCAATGAGTTCGCGGATATTTTCGTAGGAGAATTCTCTAGATGCGTTTTCGCCTCCATCGGTAAAAATCATGCATACCACATCTTCATCTTCTTTTACATGTTGACTTAATTCGTTCAACGATCTTCCAATAGCATCCAACAAGGCGGTCATTTCTTTCGGATAAATTGCTCCCCAATCGAGATGTTGAATTTCCGTTGTTTTTTTCGACATGAAGTGGGGATGGTAGCTACTCTCAAAGGTCACAAAAGTAACCTCGATCGGTACTTCTGGAAATTCAAGTTGGGTTGCGTGAAGGGACTCGAATTGGCTTTGAACTGCCAAACGAGTGGAATCCCAACTGGATTGCATGCTTCCACTTTGATCAAGAACCAGCAAATAATGTGTTTTTGTTTTCATTGTATTTTGTTTTACCCTACAATGTTCGGCAAGGCAAGCAAAGCAAAAAATGAATACAAGCTTGCAAGGACTTGATATTTATTTTTTGAATGTTTTTGACTAAAAACACATTCCTACCTAATTTTAAAAAAAAATCTAAGCATGTCGAGAATTTTTGTGATGGAAGATCAACCCTTGGTCTTGGATGCTTTGGAAAGGGAAATTCGTCTTGGTTTTATCGACAAAACTCCCCAAGTCAATTTGTTTTCTCAATTGGATGAGGGGTTGGCATTCGCCTCAAAAACCAAAATTGAGTTCGCCATCGTTGATTTAAATATTCGTGGTGAATTATCTTTTCCGCTGATAAAAAAATTAGTTGAACAAAATACCAAGGTAGTTATTTTCTCAGCATTCGAGGAGGCGTTTTATTTGAAATTTGCCATTGATCAACAAGTGCATGGCTATGTTTCTAAAAACTCCTATCCTTCCTATATCATCGATTTCTTAAAAAAACCGTACCATACCCAACCTTACCTGTGTCCCATCATGGAAAAGGTTTTTGCCACCCATCGAAATCTTTTAGCTTCGGCCAAGTTCCCATTCGAAATTTCGGCTACAGCCCTCGAAATGAATATTCTCAAATCCCTTTATCTCCAACATTCCCACGATCGAATTTGTACCCTTTACAACCTTAGTCGATTGGAATTGGAGTCCATTAAAGAAAATTTAGTTAGAAGCCATCACGCTCCCATCCATGAAATTGTCATCAGTTACAAATTCCTTTACGAAGAGAAAGGATTATTGTGGTAATGTTGGGAAAATGCTATTCCACACCGAAAGTAAATCGCCGTTAACGTCCATTTTCACACCTCTTACCCCAGCGCCTTCGGCGCATTGAACATCCCGATCCTTATCGCCAATCATCACGCACCTTTCCGCGTCCAAATCAAATCGACCCAAAGCTTTTTCGACCAGTAGCGAACCTGGTTTTCTACACAAACATTGAGAAAAATCAGGATGGTGCGGACAGTAGTAACATTCAGCAATTTCAAAACCCATCTTTTGAGCTTCATCACCTAAAAAAGAATGGATTTCTTCAACGGCTTCAACGGTTGTTTTTCCTTTGGCAATGCAGGCCTGGTTGGTGATAATGACCAGTAAATACCCAGCATCCCACATGGATTTCATCGCCTCAAAAGCCGTTGGCAAAACGTGAAATTCCGATAAATTCAAGGTGTAATCACCGGGATCGTGATTGATCACTCCGTCGCGATCTAAAAAAACGGCTTTTTTGCGCTCCATTTAACAAAGGTAATGCTTCCAAACTTAGGTAAAATTCCTTATTTTTAAACTCTTTTCAACATTTATTTTTTATTGAAGCGATGATACTCAAAAGTTTGGAAATCAAAGGTTTTAAAAGTTTTGGCGATAAAGTCCAAATTAATTTTGACCAAGGTGTAACGGGAATCGTGGGTCCAAATGGCTGCGGTAAATCCAATGTTGTTGATTCCATTCGTTGGGTTTTGGGAGAACAGAAAACCCGTGCTTTGCGATCCGATAAAATGGAAAATGTCATTTTCAACGGAACGAAAAATCGTAAAGCTGCGCATTTGTCCGAAGTTTCCCTTCAGTTTGAAAACAACAGAGGCATCCTTCCCACCGAATATAACGAGGTAAAAATTACGCGAAAACTCTATCGTACCGGCGAAAGTGAATACCAAATCAACGGAGTCAATTGCCGGTTAAAAGATATTCACTCCCTTTTTCTTGATACGGGAATTGGTTCCGATTCGTATGCCATCATGGAATTGGGAATGATCGATGACATTCTCAACGATAAAGAAAATTCACGTCGACAGTTGTTCGAAGAGGCTTCTGGAGTTTCCAAGTATAAAATCAGAAAAAAAGAAACCCTGCAAAAACTCAAAGGAACCGATGAAGATTTGAGTCGGGTAGATGATTTGCTTTTCGAGATTGAGAAGAACATGAAACAGCTTCAATCTCAGGCAAAAAAAACTGAAAAGTATTATGCCCTGCGCGATGAATATAAAAAACTCGCATTGGAATTTGCCGCACATCAGTTGAAACAATTCACTCAGGAACTCTCAGAAATTCAACAACGGATGCAAGGTCAGCATGATGAAATTCGGGAGAAGGATGCTAAAATTTCATTGGAAGAAGCCCATGTCGAAAAATGGAAGTTAGAAATCGTTCATCGGGAAAAATTACTTCAATCTCGTCAAAAGGCAACCCACGAAAAATTGGACTTGATTCGTCAATACGAGAATGAAAAAAACCTTCAGAATCAGAAACTCTCCATGTTAAGTGAACAGGAGAAAAACCTCCAAAATAGATTGGAAGAGGATAAAGGTTTTCTCGAAAAAGTTCAGCAAGATATTCTGCTTCTTGAAGTTGAGCGCCAATCGGCGAAAGAAAAGGTTGATGAATTGCAGGAATTGGTGAAGGTTTCTAGGGATAATTGGAAGAGTTCTGAAGCTCAGATGCAAGAAACCCGAATCATTGGAAATCAACTTCAAGCCGATATTCAAAATGTTACGCAGCAAAAATTTCAGCTAGAGAAAAGCATTGCCGTCAATAAAATTCAAAAAGACTCATTACTGCAAGAAATTGAAAGAAATTCCAAAGAAAAGGAAGAAAAAGAAACGGAATTTTCGGGTTTTGAGGAAGAACTAAACCGTTTAACTCAAGAGACGGAACACCTTGAAAAAGATCTTCAATCGTTGAAAAAGGATGAAGAAAGTCTTCAGCAAAATATTGAGTTTTTGCAAAAGCAACAGGCGGCTAACCAACACGAAAAACAGCTCGCTGAACGCTTAATCGACGCAAAAAAGAATGAATTTCAGTTAACAAAAAGCTTGGTAGATAATTTGGAAGGATACCCGGAGTCGCTCAAGTTTTTGAAGAAAAATGCTGAATGGGCTACCCAAGCGCAACTATTGTCGGACTTAATTACATGCGATCCCGAATTAAAAACCAGCATTGAAAATTACCTCGAACCCTACCTCAATTTTTACGTGGTCGATACCATGGAAGAGGCTTTTCTTGGGGTTTCCCTGTTAAGTGATGCCTCGAAAGGGCGTGCAAACTTTTTCGTTATTGAATACTTTCACGCTCACGCCCAACACAAACCTATCCTTGCTCCCCAAACGGTCAGCGCCCTTTCCAAGGTCAATGTCGATAGCAAGTACAATCATCTCATCAACTTTTTGTTGGGAAATGTGTACGTTCTTCAAGCAGCTGATGCGCAGCAAGAGGCCCAGTTGGCTTCCGAATATCGGAAAAAATACC
>JACCEC012428572.1_pt1 | contig 10798 bp, 9 predicted proteins | sample 7450121 | NCBI WGS metagenome assembly JACCEC01 (sample SAMN15323455, study PRJNA562643) | freshwater metagenome | isolation source: river surface water | place: USA:Blue River Watershed | collected 2017-08-18 | reverse complement strand
GACCCGCTGCGCTGGCACCCGGCCGCCGCGCCCGAGGGCGACTTCGACTTCATCGACGGCCTGCGCACGATGGTGCTCCACGGCGATGCCGACGCGCAGACTGGCGTGGCGGCGCACGTGGTGTTTGCCAACCGCAGCATGGACCGCCGCGCGCTGGTCAACGCCGACGGCGAGATGCTGGTCGTGCCGCAGAGCGGGCGCTTCACCTTCACCACCGAACTCGGCCTGCTGCAGGCCGAGCCCGGGCAGGTGGTGCTGCTGCCGCGCGGCCTGGCCTTCCAGGTGGCAGTGGACGGGCCCAGCACCGCCTATGTCTGCGAAAACCACGGCCCGCCGTTCCGCCTGCCCGAACTCGGCCCCATCGGCAGCAACGGCCTGGCCAACCCGCGTGACTTCGAACACCCGGTGGCCGCCTTCGACGACGCCCCGGGCGCCTACGAGATCGTCAAGAAAACCGGCGGCCGCTTCTGGCGCGCCACACAGGGCCACAGCCCCTTCAATGTCGTGGCCTGGCACGGCAACCTGGCGCCCTGCCGCTACGACACGCGGCACTTCATGGCCATCGGCTCGATCAGCTTCGACCACCCGGACCCGAGCATCTTCACCGTGCTCACCAGCCCCAGCGACACGCCGGGCACGGCCAACTGCGACTTCGTGATCTTTCCGCCACGCTGGCTGGTGGCCGAGGACACGTTCCGCCCGCCCTGGTACCACCGCAACCTGATGAGCGAATTCATCGGCCTGGTCTATGGCCAGTACGACGCCAAGCCCGAGGGCTTCCGCCCCGGCGGCGCCAGCCTGCACAACAGCATGGTGCCGCACGGCCCCGACAGCGACGCCTTCATGCGCGCCAGCCACGCGGCGCTGGCACCGCACAAGCTCGACGCCACGCTGGCCTTCATGTTCGAGAGCCGCTGGCGCTTCAAGCCCACCGCCTGGGCCCTGCGCAGCGGTGCGCAGGATGCGCGCTACACCGAGTGCTGGGCCGGCCTCGTGGACCACTTCAGCGACCCCAGCCCCCGCCCATGACGCTCACCGACGCCACCCACGACCCGGCGCTGCAAAGCTGGGTCGCCTCGGCCCAGGCGGCCGACACCGACTTCCCGATCCAGAACCTGCCCTTCGGCCGCTTTCGCCGTCCCGCGGTGGACGAACCCTGGCGCATCGGGGTGGCCATTGGCGACCAGATCCTGGACCTCAAACTCGCCACCGCGCTGTGCCCCTGGGACGAAGCCATCCCGCCACTGCTGCAGCCGCTGGCCGAGGGCGACCTCAACCGCTTCATGGCGCTGGGCCTGCCGGCCCGCCAGCGGCTGCGCGCCGCACTGTCCCGCGCACTGGCCGCCGGCAGCCCGCAGGCCGCAGCCCTGTCGAACGGCCTGCTGCCGCAGGCCCAGGCGCAGATGACCCTGCCCTGCGCCATCGGCGACTACACCGACTTCTACACCGGCATCCACCACGCCACCGCGGTGGGCAAGCTGTTCCGGCCCGACAACCCGCTGCTGCCCAACTACAAGTGGGTGCCCATCGGCTACCACGGCCGGGTGTCGTCCATCGGCGTCAGTGGGCAGCGCGTCAGGCGCCCTCTGGGCCAGACCGCGCCCGCCGCCGGTGAGACCACCCCCGGCTTCGGCCCCAGCCAACGCCTGGACTACGAGCTGGAGCTGGGCATCCTGGTGGGCACCGGCAACGAGCTCGGCAGCCCGAAGACAATGGAGCAGGCCGAAGCGGACTGGTTCGGCCTGGTGCTGCTCAACGACTGGTCGGCCCGCGACCTCCAGGCCTGGGAATACCAGCCCCTCGGCCCCTTCCTGTCGAAAAATTTCGCCACCACGATCTCCCCCTGGGTGGTCACGCGCGAAGCCCTGCTGCCCTACCGCGTGCCCTTCACCCGCCCGGCCGGTGAACCGCAGCCGCTGCCCTACCTGAACTCCGCCCTCGACGCCGCATCCGGCGCGCTGGACATCACGCTGGAAGTCTGGCTGCAGACGGCACAGATGGCCGAACAGGGTGCCGCGGCGCAGAAGCTGATGCAGAGCAACTTCCGCGACAGCTGGTGGACGGTGGCCCAACTGCTGACCCACCACACCGCCAGCGGCTGCAACCTGCAGCCCGGCGACCTGCTGGGCAGCGGCACCCAAAGCGGCCCCGCCCCGGGCCAGGGCGGCTCGCTGCTGGAGCTGACCCAAGGCGGCAAGACGCCGCTGACGCTGCCCTCCGGCGAGACCCGCCGCTTCCTGCAGGACGGCGACACCGTGATCCTGCGCGCCTTCTGCGCCGGCCCCGGCAAGGCGCGCATCGGGCTGGGCGAGGCGCGCGGGACGGTGGTGGGGTGATCAGGGTAGCGCGTACCAGTCCACGCGCCGCGTCAGCCACATCGTGGCCGCCACCACGGTGAACAGGCCCACGGAACCGATCAGCAGCGCCGTCTGTTCCCGCTGCAGCAGCACGTAAAGCAGGGCGTACAGCACGGCCATGGCGCCGCCAAAGGTCCAGCCGTCGCGCTTGCGGCCGAAGGCATGGGCGGCGTACAGGCCCAACAGGGGCACACAAGCCAGGCAGGCCAGGGCGTAGGCCCAGCCGAAGGCGAGGTGCTCCGACAGGCTCAGCAGCAACAGGAAGAACAGGCACAACACCAGGCCGACCATGGCGTACTGCACCGGGTGGACACGCCGGAGCTTCCCTTTGCCCACCGACTCGGCCAGGCCCACGGCCGCGAAAGTCAGCACCACAAACAGCAGCCCGTACTTGATGGCGCGGTCACTGAGCACATAGGGGTTCACCGGGTCGATGAAGTCCACCGCCATCGTGTCCAGGCAGTCGGCTTCGGTGGTCTGCGAACAGCGCACACGGCCGCTCAACACGTCCGAACCTGCCGAAGACGCCAATGCGCTCAGGCGCCAGCGGGCCTCGAAGCCCTGTTCGCCGATGGCGCGCTGCTCCGGCAAAAAGCGGCCCGCGAACGAGGGATGCGGCCAGTCGCTGCGCAGCGACCAGGCGCTGGAGGCTGCCGCAGGCACCAGGGCCAGGCGTTCAGTGCCCACCAGGGTCAGCGACACGGTGGCATTCAAGGCCGGCGGCACCGCCCCCGGCGCCTCACCGAAGCGGTCTGTGAGCTCGGCGTGCAAACCTTGCAGCCCGTTGTCGCGCCCTACGCCGGGTCGAACCGCCAGCGCCTGCCCCTCAACCTGAACCGTGGCCTGGCGCAGGCCGCGCACGTCGGTGGTCGATAACCAGAGCTGCGGCGGCTGGCAGCTCAGACGGCTGTCCGCTTGTCCGGGCGACGGCACCAGCGCCGCCAGCGACGCAAAACGCGCCTGCACCGCCAATTGCGCCTGGTATCCGTTGACCTTGAACAGCCCACGGTAGCGCAGCTCAGTTCGCGCGTCACCGTCCACCGTGAGCTGCTCGGGCAGCACCTCCAGCACCCGCGTGCGGCGCTGTTCGACACGGCGCGGGCGCTCTGCATCACCGGTGTCTTCGGTCCACGTCTCCTCGCAAGTTCGCCGCAGCACCGGCCCCACCAGCGTCTGCGCACCGGCCAGAGACCGCTGCACGCTGGCCGTGGCTTCGCGCTGGTAGCCGATGCGCTCGTCCACCAGAAAGCCAATCCGCGCCAGCACGATGCCCAGCCCCACCACCGTGGCGGTCACCGCCAGGCCCTTGCTCGCCCAACCCCATCGCGTCATCCTGAACTCTCCATCTTGACGATGGCTTCAGTCTGCGCACAGGGCGTGCGGCCAGCACGTGCGGCGTGAAGCGGGGGTGAAGTCAGCGCGCGCCGGGCAGCGTGATCTCCACCCGCAAACCGGGCCGCGCGTTGTCAAAGCGCAAGCGACCACCGTGCAAGGCAACCACCTGGGCCACGATGGCCAGACCCAGCCCGCTGCCGCGCCGGTCGCTCGGGCCCGCCAGGGCAAAAAAGCGCTCGCCCAGCCGGTCGAGGGCGAAGTCGGGCACGCCGCGCCCTTGGTCGCGCAAGCTCCAACACACATGGCCAGTGGCTTGGATCGCGACGCTGGCCTCCAGTCTTGAACCCGCGGGGGCGGGGGCCAGGGCATTGCTCATCACGTTGGACAAGGCCAGCGTCAGCCGCATGGCGTCGCCCGAAACCGGCGCGACATCACGCCGCGCCCAGTGCAGCGACAGGCCACGCTGCTGCAGCGCGGCGGCATGCTGCTGGGCGACACGGTCCGTCAATGCCGCGAGGTCCACCGCAGCCGGGTTCGCCAGCCCTGGCAGGCCCTCCAGTTTGGAGAGTTCCAGCATCTGTTCAACCACATGTTGCGTGCGGGCCACCTGGTCTTCGATCTGTTTGACAAAACGATGCCGGTCGGCGGGCTGCAGGTCATCCTGCAGCAGTTCTGCGGCACCGCGAATGGCCGACAACGGGCTTTTCAGCTCATGGGTCAGGGCCCGCACCTGATGTTCCAGCCGGTCGCGCCCGGCCAGGCGTTCGCGCATCTGCGCCATGGCGCGCGCCAGTTCGCCCAGCTCGCCAGCCAGAGAAGGCAGCGGCAGGGGATGTTCGGTGCCGGCCGCGCGCGCAAACGCCTGCAGGCGGCGCACCGACCGCACGGCCCAGGCGGTGACCGCGACACCGATCAGCAGCGAAACGCCCAGCAGCAGGGCCCCAGCCTGCAGGATCTTGTCCTCCGCGCGTTCCACGAACGGGCGCACGGTGGACATGGGCTTGCCAATGCTGAGCACGCCCAGGAGCTGTCCGTCAACGCTGCGCACCGGCGCGGCGACATGCATCACCGAGCTGCCGGGATCGTTGGGATCGGCGCTGGAGCGCGCGCCGTATTCGCCACGCAACGTGCGCGCCACATCGCGCCAGCGCGAATGGTCCGCGCCCACGGCTGAAGGCTCCCCAGAGTCGAAAACCACCCGGCCTGTCGAATCTGTGAGCTGGATTCGCAGATCCAGCGTGCGCTTGCGCAGTGCCCAGATCGACGCATCGACCGGTCGCTGTGCGTAAGCCCGACTCGCACGCGACAGTGCACCATCCCCGGCCAGCGGCAGACCCGGCACCGCAGCGGCGAGCTCAGGCACCGCAATCTCGGCCAGCAGGTTGGCGGTGTCGACCATCAGGTCTTCCATCGCCTGCTTAGTGCTGGGCTCGACCTCTGTGACAAAGACGCGCAGCACGAAGAAGGCCGCCAGGCCGGTGATGGCCAGGAAGCCGAAAAGCAGCCGCAGACCCAGATGCATTGGCGTGGCCGCTCCGGTTCAACGCAGGGAATAACCCATGCCGCGGTGGGTGACGATGGGGTCCTCGGCGGCAGGGCAGGCCTCGCGCAACTTGGCGCGCAAGGTCTTGACGTGGGTGTCGACGGTGCGGTCGGCGGCCTCGCTCTGATCACCCCAGACGCTGACGAAAAGCAGCTCGCGCGCCAGAATGCGCCCGCGGCTGCGCAGCAGCACGCGCAACAAACCGTACTCGAGCCGGGTGAGAGGCAGCGGCACTCCGGTGTAGGTGATGCGCTGGCCCGATTCGTCCAGCACGAAGTCTGCCGCCGGTGGTGCAGGTGGCAAGGCCGCTCGGCGAAGCAGGGCCCGCACGCGGGCCGCCAGTTCACGAGGGCTGAAGGGTTTGGATACGTAGTCGTCGGCGCCGGCCTCCAGCCCCAGCACGCGGTCGATCTCTTCACCGCGCGCGGTCAACAGCACGATGGGCAAGCGGACCAGGCGCGGGTCAGGATCGCTGCGCCAACGGCGGCACAGGTCCAGACCCTGACCGTCGGGAAGTCCGATGTCGAGCACCGCCACAGCGGGCGGCTGCCGCCTGGCCGCCGCGTCGGCATCGCGCACCAGGGCGACAGGCCGAACGTCGAAACCCTCGCGTTCGAGCGCAAACACCACCGTCCCGGCGATGGCCGGATCGTCTTCAAGCAGAAGCACGGTTGGCTTCACGGCCGGCATTCTGCCGCGCAATGCCCAACAAATGTTGACAGGAGAACGCGTTTGAATACACTTGAGTTCATTCGAACGCCAGGAGTTGTGCCATGTCCACCGTGACGCCAACGATGGAACCTCTGTCCGCCCGCATCCCGAGTGACCTGTATCTTTGGCTGGCCCAGCTTCAGGTGGACGGTGCCGCGACCAACAGCGACAAACTGCGGGTGTTGCTTGGGCAGGTCAAGCGCCAGCACGACGGCGCCTTCGACTACGTGACTGCCCACGCCTGGGCGCGCGACCTGCTCTCGCGAGTGCGCGACGCCCTGGTGCGCACCGAAGGCGAGACCGGGCGCCACTCGGAGGTGTTGAACCTCCTGCTGGACCATTTGAGCACGGTGCTGGCGCTGGCGGTCAGCCAGGCGCCGAAAAGCGCCGACGAGGCGGCTCGGCTGGAGGACGCACTGGTGCGTCGCAGCTTTGCGCTGTGCGAATCCCTGCTGCGCCAAGCCACGACACCCGACGCCGCAGCCTACGATCCTGCGGTCGTGCGTCGGCACATGAACGGCACGCTCGAGATTTCCCGCACTTTGGTGGCACTGAAAGGAGACTGAAATGGCCGATTCCCTGAAAACCCGCGTGGGCCGCGTCATCGCCGGCGGTGTGCATGCGCTCATCGACCGCCTGGAAGACCAGGCGCCGGAAGCGATGATGGAGCAGTCGCTGCGTGAGGCGGAGTCCGTGATTGACGATGTGCGGCACGAACTTGGCCAGGTGAGCGCCAACCGTCACCTCGCGCAGCAGCAGCATGCCAGCCTGAACCGACAGCACGAGACGCTGACCGCCCAGGTGGCCGAGGCCATGAGAGCGTCGCGGGAGGACCTGGCGCACGCCGCCATCTCGCGCCAACTCGACATCGAGGCCCAGTTGCCGGTGCTGGAATCCACACTGGCCGAGCTGGCCCGTCAGGAGCAGGAGCTGCAGGGTTTCGTGGCTGCCTTGCTGGCCAAGAAGCGCGAGATGCAGGACGCGCTGGCGCAGTTCCGCGCCAGCCGTGCTGCGGCAGCCGGGCCGTCGGCAACGGCGGCCAAGGCTGGCGGTGCCGCCGGCCGGCTGGAGGCGGCCACCGAGTCGTTCGACCGCGTGCACCAGCGGCAGACGGGCTTGAGTGTGGCCGCCCAGGGGGCGAGCCTGGAGCAGGCCGCCAGACTGCGGGAGCTCGACGATCTGGTGCGCAAGAACAAGATCGCTGAACGGCTGGCACAGTTGAAGGCAGGTGGCGCGTGAACCTCTTCACCGCCCCGGAAACCATGCCTTTCGGCGTCGGACTGGCGCTGATCGTCGGCATTGCCTTGCTGGAGGGGCTGGGCATGTTGATCGCGCTCAGCCCAAGCAACATGCTCGATCAGCTGGTGCCGGAGATCGACGGCAACACCGGGCTTGACCGCCTGCTGGGCTGGCTGCACCTCGGGCGCGTGCCGTCGTTGGTGCTGCTGTTGCTGTTCCTGGCCGGCTTCACGCTGTTCGGTTACGCGCTGCAGATGGTGGCGCGAGGCCTCTTCGGCGGCTACCTGCCGGGATGGGCCGCCGCGATGCTGGCGGTGCCGGCCGGCATGGTGATGGTGCGCGGACTGGGGGCCCTGATCGCCCACATCATTCCGCGCGACGAGAGCACTGCCGTCAGCGAACAGTCGCTCGTGGGCAGGGTGGCAGTGATCGCAGGCGGCACGGCGCGGCGCGGACTCGCCGCACAGGCGCGCGTTCGCGATGCGCATGGCCGCACGCACTACGTCATGGTGGAGCCGGACCTGGACGACGAGACCTTCAGCGAAGGCACGCAGGTCCTGATCGTGCGCAAGGCGGGCGCCTTCTACCGCTGCATCTCCAACCCTCACCCGAACCTCATCTGAGAGCTTGTGAAGCATTCCGCCACACCCGCTCTGGCGCCGGAAACGCCGCCGCTCTTCGTTGCAAATGCGCGCCATAGCCCGAGCTATGGCTGTGCTTTGCGTCTAGATCGACACCGCTTCCGGCGCCCGCTCGGGCGCGCCGGAATACTTCACAAGCTCTGAGTCACTGACGGAGGAAGACACCCCATGGGCAACCTGATCGAAATCGCCGGCTTGGCCGGAGCCGGATTGGTGGCGTTGCTGGCCATCGGCATTGTTTTTGCGCGGCTGTACAAGCGCTCGACCAAAGAGACCGCATTTGTCCGCACCGGCCTGGGCGGCCAGAAGGTGATCATGGATGGCGGCGCCATCGTGTTGCCGGTGTTCCATGAGCGGGTGCTGGTGAACATGAACACCCTCAAGCTCGAAGTGCAGCGGCGCGAGCGCGAAAGCCTGATCACCAAGGACCGCATGCGCGTGGATGTGACCGCGGCATTTTTTGTGCGCGTCAAGCAGACCGAAGAGTCCGTGAGCATTGCCGCCCAGACCCTCGGCGCACGCACGATGAGCCCGGAAGAGCTGAAAGCGCTGGTGGAAGACAAGTTCGTCGACTCCCTGCGCGCCACCGCGGCGACGATGACGATCCAGGAACTGCAGGACATGCGGCGCGATTTCGTGCAGGCGGTGCAGAACGCGGTGGCCGAGGACCTGGAGAAAAACGGCCTGGAGTTGGAGTCGGTGTCATTGACCAGTCTGGACCAGACCGACAAGCAATTCTTCAACCCCAACAACGCCTTCGACGCTGAAGGCCTGACCCGGCTGACCGAACAGACCGAAGCGCGCCGCAAGCAACGCAACGACGTCGAGCAGGACACAGAGGTGCAGGTGCGGACCAAGAATCTGGACGCAACCCGGCAGCGACTCACCATCGAGAAAGACCAGGAATTCGCGACCCTGTCTCAGCAGCGCGAGATCGAGAACACCCGTGCCGAGCAAAGCGCGCTGATCGCCACCCAGCAAGCCGAACGCAGCCGTGAAGCCGAGGCCGCCAAGATCGAGGCCGAGCGCCAGGTGGCGCAGAAGCGCATCGAGGCTGAGCGTGAGGTCAAGTCCGCCGAGATCGAGAAGAACCTCGCCGTGCAGATGCGCGAAATTGAACTCGAACGCAAGACCGAGACCCTGCGTGCCGAACAGCGCAAACAGGTAGAGATCGCGCGCCAGGACATGCAGATTGCGATTGCCAACAAGTCGCGCGAACAGTCCGAGGCCGATGCGGCCGCCAACGAAGCACGCGCCGGTGCAGTGCAGGCTGAAGAAGGCGTCAATACCGCGCGCCAGGTGGCCATCGCTGAACGCGAGAAAAGCATCCAGCTGATCGAGGCCGCCAAAGAGGCTGAACAGAGCGCCATTGCTGTCAAGGTTTCCGCATCGGCCGAAAAGGAAGCCGCACTCGACCGCGCCGAGGCCATCACCATCGAAGCCCGGGCGCGACAGGCGGCGGCGCTGGCGGAGGCCGAAGGCCGGCGCGCCATCAATGAGGCACTCAACACGCTGTCTGCAGCGCAGATCGACCTTCAGGTGCGCACGCTGTTGCTCCAGCAGTTGCCCGGCATCCTGGAGCAGGCGGTTCGGCCGATGGAGAAGATCGAGTCGATCCGCATTTTTCAGGTCAGCGGGCTGCCCGGTGCATCAGGCAGCCACGGCAATGGCCAGGGTACAGAAGGGCAGGTTGCCGCCACATTTCCAGAACAGGTCATGAACTCGGCCCTGAACTACCAACTCGCCAAGCCGATCGTGGATGCCGTGATGAAGGATGCTGGCTTGTCCAACCAAGGGATCACCGGCATGGCGCAGACGTTGTCGACCATGCTCAAGCCACACGGCGACACGCCAGCCGGCTGAACGCTGGGCTCCGGCAGGTTCGACAGGCCACCCAGGCGGGAAACCGCCTGGGGTTGTTACGCATGTGGGGCTTCTGGTCGGACCTTAATATCCGTACATTCGAATATAGTTTTGACGCCTTGCCGCCCATGATCGTTACGGGTCGCCTTCTTTCATGAACCTCCTGCGCTTACGGCTCCTGCTGGGCGGCCTGTGCTGGGCCGCTTGCGCTGCGGCATGGGCGCAGGTGCCCAAAGCGGAGGAAGTGGCGCCTGGGGTCTGGTTTGTGCAGGGCGTCTCGGCGCTGGGCTCGGCGGCCAACCGCAACTTCATCTCCAACGCGGCGTTCGTGGTGACGGACGACGGCGTGGTGGTGATCGACGCGCTGGGCTCGCCGCCGCTGGCGCAGGAGCTGTTGGCGGAGATTCGCCGGGTCACCGACAAACCGGTGCGCCAGGTCATCGTCACCCATTACCACGCCGACCACGTCTACGGCCTGCAGACCTTCAAGGCGGCCGGCGCGGAGGTCATTGCCCATGCGCGCTCGGCCGAATACCTGCAGTCAGACACCGCGCGGCTGCGGCTGCAGGCCAGCCGGGAAGACCTGTTCCCCTGGGTCGATGAGGCCACGCACCTGGTGCCGCCGGATCGCCGCCTCACCGGCGGCCCGACCACGCTGGAGCGCGGCGGGCTGCATTTCGAGATCAGCCATGCGGGCCCTGCCCACACGCCGGAGGACCTGGTGGTCTGGGTGCCGGAGCGGCGTGTGCTCTTTGTGGGCGACCTGGTGTTCCGTGGCCGCATTCCCTTCGTGGGTCTGGCCGACAGCGGCGCCTGGGTGCAGGCGCTGGACCGGCTGCTGGCCTACGACGCGGCGCTCATCGTGCCCGGCCACGGTGCTGTCTCGGCGCAGGCCCGGGACGACCTTCAGCTCACGCGGGACTATCTGGTGCACCTGCGCCAGAGCATGGGCCAGGCGGCCGCCGAGCTGGAGCCGTTCGAAGAGGCGTACGCACGCACCGACTGGTCGCGCTTTGAACATTTGCCGCTGTTTCGCGCCGCCAACCGCATCAACGCCTACAACACCTACCTGTTGATGGAGCGGCAAGGGCGATGAACCGCCGCGAACT
>JACCEC010815110.1_pt1 | contig 10798 bp, 9 predicted proteins | sample 7450121 | NCBI WGS metagenome assembly JACCEC01 (sample SAMN15323455, study PRJNA562643) | freshwater metagenome | isolation source: river surface water | place: USA:Blue River Watershed | collected 2017-08-18 | reverse complement strand
CCTGTCTACAAACCCACCATCCATCACCAACAACGCTTAAAATAAAGGGTGCTGTGATTCTCTTGGAGTATGGCTGGACATAGTAAGTGGGCGAATATTAAACGCCAAAAAGCGAGGGTGGATGCGGTTAAAGGCAAAATATTCACCAAGATTTCCCGTGAAATTATTGTGGCGGCACGTTCAGGAAGCGACCCGGCGGGAAACTTTCAACTGCGAACCGCTATTGACAAGGCAAAAGCCGCCGGAATTCCTAATGATAATATTGAACGAGCGATCGCTAAAGGTTCAGGGAAACTTGGTGCCGGAGTCTCTGAGTTAGAATCCATTCGTTATGAAGGTTATGGAGTTGGAGGAGTAGCAATTTTAATTGAAGGGCTCACCGATAACCGCAATCGTACCGCCGCCGATTTACGAGTAGCCTTTAGTAAAAATGGCGGGAACTTGGGGGAAACCGGATGTGTCAGTTGGATGTTTGACCAGAAAGGGGTTGTCACCTTAGCCGGGCCAATTGATGAAGAAAAACTGCTAGAAGCCTTGGTAGAAGGGGAAGCAGAATCCTATGAATTAACCCCTGTGAATGATAGTGATGGGGCGGAAGTGTCTACGGCGATCGCTAATTTAGAACATTTAGCCCAGGTATTAAAAGAACAGGGATTTAACGTTGTCGAAGCAGAATGGCGTTGGATTCCGAATAATATTATTGAAGTTGATGATGTGGAAAAAGCCAAATCCTTAATGAAACTCATGAATGCTTTAGATGATTTGGATGATGTACAAAGTGTAACGGCAAATTTTGAAATGTCTGATCATTGTTATCAAATGCTTTATAACGAATAATGAAAGGTTTGACTTCCTTTGTGGTGGTTTTAGCAATTGTTTTGCCCCTCGGCACGAAGGGATGGGTAAACCCAACCCTTCTCAATTCTCCGCCGAGGGAACCCACACCTGTCCGTACCGATTTGGGTTCAAAGACTACAATGTTATTAAGTGTTTTTCCGGTTAATGCCATTGTGAAACTTCAGGGTTTAAATTTACCGCCCCCAAAAACCGTTGGGCAAACCACAATTCCCCTGCAATTATTAGAAGGAAGTCAAGTGTTTACCCTACAACTTTCTATTGGGGGAAAATCTGGTAGCTTTTTATTAGATACGGGTGCATCAACCACCATGATTACCAGTGCCGTTGCTCAACAATTAGGTTTAAAAGGTGAACCGATTTCTAATGAAGGGTTAGATTATGCGGTAGCTGGGGATGATTGTCCGAATATGAATGCAATTTTGCATCATTTACCACCGTTAGTGATTAATCAAGTTCGTGTCGAAGAATTACAAGGGTTAGAATTTTCAACCACTGTCATTCCAGAAGAGTTATTTGGAGTTTTAGGAATGGATTTTTTAAGAAATTTTGATGTTAAGATTAATCCTAAAACTCATCAATTACAATTATTAAATCCTTCTAATTTACCGCCTGAATCTGTAGCAGAATCCATTCCCTTACAAAGCCGTTTAGGGGTGATGTTAGCGGCTGTGAAGATTAACGGAAAAGGGCCATTTACCTTTCTATTAGATACGGGTGCCGATACGATTTTTATTTCAGAACAATTAGCCAATCAACTGCAATTAGATCAGTTAAATCGTCAATCCATTCAAGTTCAAGGGTTTTGTGGTTTAGAAGATGCCGAACGTTCTCGTTTAGAACAAGTCGGTATTCAGGGTTATCATCAAAATAATTTAGAAGCGGTGATTTTATCTTCTCCGGTTTTAGATATCTTACAAGTGGATGGGATTATCGGTCAAAGTTTCTTCCATCAATATCAACAATATTGGCGGTTTGGTTCTCCTTCAAAATCAAGTGATTTTCAAGGAAGTTTATTATTAGTTCCCCTTCAATAAATTATCACACTATTTTCAATCAAGTTGCGATTCCCGAGGCAGTCTTTTACGATTGTAATGGGGATTGAATTAAGATTTGATGTCAGAAACTGTACTAAAATTACCTTCAGGTATGATTAACTGTAAAGGGTAAACTTTTGCCTGGGTTAACACATCAGAAATAATAGGTTTAACAAATTTAGTTCTTAAAGGGAGTTGTTCTAATTCTGTTAAGGTAAACCATTTAGCTCCTAAACTTTCGTGATCCGGTTTACTTTTGGGGGGTGTATTTCCTTCTGGACGAGCTAGAAAAAATACCCCGATGCGGGATTGTCCGTTCGGTTGAGGGAGATGCTGAATTCTTAAAATCCCTTCGAGAATAATCGGGATTCCTGCTTCTTCCAAAGTTTCCCGTTTCGCGGCGGCAACAAAGGTTTCCCCAGGTTCCACTCGTCCGGCGGGAAAATACCAAGGACGATTCCCCATCACTTCCTGAATCAATAAAAAGCGGTTGTCAGAACGCACAACAACCACCACAAACAACCCTGTTGAAAGCAAATGACGATACATAGACGATCAGAGTGCGAAGTCAATCTCCTTTATTCTGGCTTCTCTTGTCTGTTAAGGGTAGGCGTAGAATCCCTAAAATCGTTGCGGAGTAAGACTTTGAGACGATTATTCAAAAAATCTGAAAAATTTTTGCTGAAAACCCTTGACAAATCCGGGTAGGATGCTGCTAATATAAATAACTGTGAAGCGATGGGGCGTCGCCAAGCGGTAAGGCAGCGGGTTTTGGTCCCGCCATTCAGAGGTTCGAATCCTTTCGCCCCAGTTAAAACGATTATACTGGAAGTCAGCCTTCACCAAGGGTTGCTTAGGGTTTTTTAATGTATCTTAGGCTGGAAGGCAAAATCTTAATAAAAATTCGGAATATCCGCTTGATTTTGCAGTAGTTTTTGAGTCATGGAAGCTAATTTTTCTAAATTTTCTTCTAATTCTGTAGCTCGTTGTTTTGCGGTTAATTTTCGTTTGAGAGCTTCCCGTGCTAAATCTTCCCGATTTCGTTTTAAAGCTTCTTTAGCAACTCGATTCCAAGAATTCATCTCGTCTAAGGCTTGTTTATATTGAGGATGAATATCATCCCAGACCAATCGGATTTCCCCTAAAGCTTGGTTTAAAATGTGATTAGCATCTTTTGGTGGTGTTCCCATGAACGCTTGTTTGAGAGGCTCAGATAAGGTGTCAATATTAAGATAACGGAGTAGAGGAATAAAATTCTCCACCTGTTGACTTTTACTCACTCCAGTTACACACCAAGTGGCAAAATGTTCACAATTATTAAACAATAAATTATATTGTTGTTCTCCTAAGCGACTTTCGGCGCGGTTTAGGACAGTATCAGGAATATAACGAATGGGATAGTCTCGCAGATAAATTTTTTTTCCTTTGGAAAAGGTATCAATCGAAGTTCGTTCAATAATTTCACTGGGTTTGCGATAATGAATCACAGTTCTATCCCCACAATCAATGCCATGATGTTCATATAAACCCTCTAGGTTGTAAAATTCTCGAAAAACATAGATTTGGTCGCCTCTAGCCATTAGACTATTAATTTTTTCTCCACTCATCGTTTCTATTTTAACAGTTTTTAGGTGAACCTTAAGGGTGGCTATTTCACCATTTTTGATTGAGAAAATTCATCACCTCTATATCAACAAAGGGAGGCGATAATAAATATCCCTGCTCAAATTCACAGCCGAGTTGTTTTAAAATTTCCACTTGATGACCCGTTTCAATTCCTGATTGCTAAGTTTGCAGAAGGGTACTAAACGCGCTAGAGTCTAAAAGGTTAGTCTTGGCTTGCATTTCACAAAATTATGAGCGTTTCTCCCAGTGCATCTTCAGCACCCGCACAACCGGATCATTCCCTTCCCCCCAATGCCGACTATCGCCAGGTTGATCGGGAAAAGTTATCAGAAATGATGCAACGCTACATCGAAGTTAAAGAACAATATCCCCATGCCTTATTATTATTTCGGGTGGGGGATTTCTTTGAGTGTTTTTTTCAAGATGCAATGACAATAGCGCAAGAATTGGAATTAGTGCAAACCACTAAACATGGAGGAAAAGAAATTGGGCGAGTCCCCATGACGGGTGTTCCCCATCATGCTGTTGAACGTTATGCAGCTTTACTATTAGAAAAAGGTTATGCCGTTACCATTTGTGATCAAGTTGAAGATGCAGAAATTGCGGCGCGAGAAAAACGTCAGGTTCGGCGAGAAATTACCCGAATTTTAACCCCCGGAACCTTAACAGATGATGGAATGCTTAAAGGTCGCCAAAATAATTATTTAGCGGCTGTTGTCATTGCTGGAGACCATTGGGGGTTAGCTTATGCAGATGTTTCAACAGGGGAATTTTTAACGACACAATCACAAAATTTAGAACAACTTACCCAAGAATTAATGCGGTTACAACCGTCGGAGGTTTTAGTTCCTATTAATGCTCCAGATTTAGGAAAAATGTTGCGTCCAGGGGAAAAATCTGATCAGTTACCTGATTGTTTACCGACTTGTTTTTGCTATTCCTTTCGTTCCCAACTTCCTTTTAGTTTAAGTGAAGCTCGAAACCAACTTTTAGAAGAATTTCAAGTCCGATCTTTAGAAGGTTTAGGATGTGATCATTTACCTTTAGGGGTTCGAGCGGCTGGAGGATTATTAGATTATTTAGATGATACTCAACGGGAAAATCAAGTTCCTTTACAACGATTACGAACTTATACAATTACGGATTATTTAATTTTAGATTATCAAAGTCGTCGTAATTTAGAAATTACCCAAACGGTTCGAGATGGCACTTTGCATGGTTCTTTATTATGGGCATTAGATAAAACAAGTACGGCTATGGGGGGACGGGCACTGCGCCGTTGGTTATTACAACCGTTATTAGATATTCGGGGAATTCGAGCGCGACATGATACAATTCAAGAGTTAGTTGAAAATCATGAATTAAGATATCAGTTACAACAGTTACTCCGCCAAATCTATGATTTAGAACGATTAACGGGACGAGCAGGAAATGGAACGGCTAACGCCAGAGATTTAGTAGCTTTAGCAGATTCTTTAGGAAAATTACCGGAATTATCTGTTTTAGCGAGTCAAGGTAATTCCCCCTATTTAAAGTCCTTACAAACCGTCCCGGCAATTTTAGAAACTTTAGCTCATCAAATTCGATCCTATTTAGTAGAATCTCCTCCCCAACATTTAAAAGAAGGAGGGTTAATTCGAGGAGGAGTTGATCAACAGTTAGATGCAATGCGAGTATTAACTGAAGAGGATCAACAATGGTTAGCTAATTTAGAAGTTCAAGAACGGGAACGCACGGGAATTCAGACATTAAAGGTCGGGTTTAATAAAGCCTTTGGCTATTATATTAGTATTACTCGTTCTAAATTAGATCAAGCTCCTACGGATTATATTAGAAAGCAAACCTTAACCAATGAAGAACGATTTATTACCCCAGAATTAAAGGAACGGGAAGCCCGAATATTAACGGCAAAAGACGATTTAAACCAACTGGAATACGAGATATTTGTGCGGTTAAGATCGGAAGTGGGAGAACATTCAGAATTGATCCGAGATGTGTCCCGTGCTGTCGCTGCGATTGATGTTTTATGTGGGTTAGCGGATATTGCCGTTTATCAAGGGTATTGTCGTCCTGAAATGGTTAATAGTCGAGAAATTAGAATTATTGAAGGGCGACATCCGGTTGTAGAAAAATCCTTACCCCCTGGTTTTTTTGTTCCCAATACTGCCCAGTTAGGAAGGGTAGAAGAAGGGTCAGAAACATCGGGAATTCAACCCTATTCTTACCCTGATTTAATTATTTTAACGGGGCCAAATGCTAGTGGTAAAAGTTGTTATTTACGGCAAATTGGTTTAATTCAATTATTAGCCCAGGTGGGAAGTTTTGTTCCGGCTAAATCTGCTAAATTAGGAATCTGCGATCGCATTTTTACCCGCGTCGGGGCGGTGGATGATTTAGCAACAGGTCAATCAACCTTTATGGTCGAAATGAACGAAACAGCCAATATATTAAATCATGCAACTCCAAAATCTTTAGTTTTATTAGATGAAATTGGTCGAGGGACAGCAACCTTTGATGGATTATCGATTGCTTGGTCAGTCGCCGAATATTTAGCCACAGAAATTAGATCTCGAACGATTTTCGCCACCCATTATCATGAATTAAATGAATTAGCCTCAATTATTCCTAATGTGGAAAATTATCAAGTAACGGTGAAAGAATTACCCGATAAAATTATATTTTTACATCAGGTTCAACCCGGAGGTGCTGATAAATCCTATGGAATTGAAGCCGGACGGTTAGCCGGTTTACCAGATGTGGTAATTCAACGAGCTAAACAAGTGATGCGTCAAATTGAAAAACATAGTAAAATTGCTATTGGATTGAGAAAAGGAATTAAGAAACAAAATAAAAAGCAGGAGACTGGAGAACAGTTAGATATTTTTGAGGATTAGTATTCAGGAAAAATTGAGGAATAAGCTTGATTTTTATTCCCAAATCGGTTATCCTATAAACAGGGGTGCGAGTTGTATAATTAACTGAATTCAAGGATAGAAAACCCCATGAAAAAAATATTGGCAAGTTCTATTTCTGGATGGGCTGTTTTAGGGTTAATTTCAATAACGTTGACCCAAGCTACTCCTGCGAATACAGCCAGGCTCTCCTATACTTATGGATTAGGGGTCGAGGGGGGCTTTACAACCCCCGACTCCCATTCAGAACCGTGCGTGCGACTTTCAACGCACACGGCTCCTAGTGTAGTTGACTGTTGTCATCAGAACATCCGGTTTCTTTTGAGTTGTAAGACCCAGTTGAATGATTTCTAGTTGTGGACTGATTACCACGAAATCATCGGCATATCTTATGACTCTGGCGTAATTTTTATTACCATTTGTCCTTTTGGGGAAATGTTTTTCAATTAGCCATATCATTCCATCCAATGCGATATTAGCGAGTAGAGGACTGATGACCCCACCTTGCGGTGTACCTGCCTCTGTTGCTTCAAATATGCCGTTGTCCATTACTCCAGCTTTCAACCATTGTCTGATTTGGGCTTTTATTATTGATGGACAATCAATTTTGGACAGTAGGTAATCATGGTTAATTTGGTCAAAGCATTTTGAGATGTCAGCATCTAAGATGTAATATTCTCCTAAACGGGTGCTTTGGAAGATTCGTGACATAGCGTCATGGGCGGAGCGTCCAGGTCTGAACCCGTAGCTTTCACCCTCGAATCTGGCTTCCCATTGTGGTTCTAACGCAAGTTTAACCAAGGCTTGCCTTACCCTATCGTTTATAGTCGGTATACCTAGTGGGCGTTTTTCTCCGTTTGGTTTGGGAATCCATTTCCTGCGGAGCGGTTTGGCTTTTTGGTATTTACTCAAGTTTTGGGCAAGTTCTAATCGTTGATTGGGTGTGATAGATTTTATTCCATCAACCCCGGCAGTTTTCTTACCTTGATTATCCTGAGTAACCTTTCTAATCGCTAGAAGTTTGGCGTAATATGACTTGACTAGAAGTCTTTGAAGTCTTCGAGCTTTTGCATTTTGTCCCGATAATGATGCCTGGTAAATTCTCTTTTGCAGCTTAAATACTACCCGTTGGACTTTCGTCCAATTGATAGAATTCCATGCAGCCGTAGTCTTGGTTATACTCGTTTTCACCGTTTTAACTGCTAATTGAAACCTTACCTAACAACTAAACCGGAATCTATGGGCGTATATTGAACATTACGTTCAATCCTTAGCTTCTGACTCCATCTTTCATCCCTATAACATACGCTTTAGATTTGTAGCTACCTATCAGTATTCGACCTCTGTAGGGGTATATGGGGACTTTTAACGTTCCTTGAAAATGGGATTATTGCCTTTAGAATCATCCTCTCCACCGGGGTACTTTCGGAAGCCTGAGTAAGTGTTATACAAAAAACCTTACCCTTTACAAGAGAGAATCAATTCTCTTGTCTTTTCCCCTTGTTCTTTTGAACGCAGCGTATCAAATCGATTTCGCTACTTACTAGAGACGATGGTTCATGACAGATGTTCACTTTCGTTATTCATGGGCAATTGGCTAGAGAACTCCATAGACATTTGATTTATGTCCGATTTCCCGTTATTCCCAGCTTCAGTGTTTTGATAATCAGTCTGGCACTGTGGGAATTGCCGTATCTCTCAGGGTGTAGTTACTTTATCCTATTAGGTTCGGCAATCCACACCCTTTGGCTTCGAGATTGACCTCCTTTTAGGTCACATTTTCAAAGTTAAGGTAGATTCGATTGGATTTTATTGTTGGGTTTAATTCCCTTGTACCAATTGTCTTAACCTACCTTCCTGCTTACGTTTCAGCTTTTGGGCTTGGACTTTGACAGGAACGTTTCGCACTGATAAGTATAGCTTATCAAAAAAGACAAGCTAAGCTGCGTAGCAGCTTACCAACGAGTCTTACATCTTCTCCACAAGCTTGAATTCCTGTGTGTCCCGCAGTATTTGTTGATAAGATTCTGATCCCTTCTTCTCTGATATTCGTTGCTGCATTTTCGTCTCTATTGTATTCGTTATCACTCATGTTTTTTATTTGTCGTGATTCATCTCTCCGCCAAGTCTAACGACTGTGGCGGAGAGATGAATCACGACATTCAAGATAGAGCGGTTCACCCGTAATGAACAGACTAAGGTAAAAGTACGATATAGCAAGTATTTCAAGATATAAAAGTCTAAAAGCTGCTTATCGGACTTGAACCGACGGCCTGTTCATTACGAGTGAACCGCTCTACCAACTGAGCTAAAGCAGCGAAAAAGCAATATTGAGTACAATTGAAAATTGTAGCAAAACTTAATTTCAAGTGTCAAGTTTTTTCAGGAAAACATCGAGAAACCCCCGTTTTAAAGAGGGTTTACAGACATCAGCTTAAAGGTTATCGGGTAGAGAACCACTGGTAGCCCCCGAATACACGATCCCTCGTTGCATATCCAAGGTTAGAATTACCCCATTACGGATCATTTGAGTAGCATTCTTCACCCCGACAATCACAGGAACCCCTAACCGTAAACCAATCACCGCCGCATGACTGGTTAAACTATCAGCTTCTGTCACCACCCCTGCGGCTTTTCGCATGGCATCGACAAAATCAGCACTGGTTTGAGGGGTGACTAAAATTTCACCCACATTAAAATCCCCCAATTCTCCCGCACTGCGGGCAACTCGCGCGCGTCCGGTAATGCAGCCTTGACCGACGGCCGTTCCTTTCCCTAAAGCAGCCGTTACCACTTCCACCTTAATTAAATCCGTAGAACCTGCCACCCCTTGTAAGGTTCCGGCCGTTGTCACCACTAAATCTCCATCGGCGAGAAGATTTTTTTCTCTGGCCACGGTCACCGCCGCTTGAAAGGTTTGGTCAGCCGAAGGTAAATCTAACACTAATAACGGTTTTACCCCCCAAACTAAACTTAACTGGCGTGCCACTTCCACATGGGGGGTAATCGCTAAAATTGGGGTTTGGGGTCGAAACTTCGAGACATTCCGAGCCGTCGATCCGGTTTTAGTTAAAGTCATAATGGCGGCTGCATTTAACTGTTGAGAAATTTGCCCCACCGCCTGACTAATAGCATTGGGAATAGAACGTCCGGTATCTTCAACTTTAGAAATATTCCGCATTATCCCATCTTGTTCAATTCGGGCAGCAATTCTAGCCATTGTTGCCACCGCCTCCACTGGATATTTACCAACGGCGGTTTCATTGGATAGCATCACCGCATCGGTGCCATCTAAAATGGCATTGGCAACATCGGAAATTTCCGCACGGGTAGGTCGGGGATTATTCACCATACTATCTAACATTTGAGTTGCCGTAATCACCGGAATTCCCATGCGGTTGGCGGTGACAATTAAGCGTTTTTGTAAAATCGGCACATCTTCGGCGGGAAGTTCAACTCCTAAATCTCCCCGCGCCACCATCACGCCATTACACAAAGCCAGAATTTCTTCCATTTGTTCAATGGCTTCGTGTTTTTCAATTTTGGCAATGACAGGAACATCTTTTCCGGCGCTGGCAATTAATTCTTTAATTTCTAAAACATCCTGGGGATTTCTCACGAAACTTAAAGCAACCCAATCAACTCCTTGATCTAAACCAAACATTAAGTCTTTACGGTCTTTTTCCGTTAAGGCTTTAATGGAGAGATAAACCCCTGGAAAATTCACTCCTTTACTATTAGAAAGGGTTCCACCAACGACCACCCGACAATATAACCGTCCTTTGGCGCGTTCCACTTTCTCCACGAACATTTCCACTTTCCCGTCATCAAGGAGAATACTGGCTCCTTCTGGAACTTCATCGGCTAAAGGCTGATAAGTCACCGAGGACATTTCCTGAGTTCCAACAATATCCTCACTGGTGAGAATAAACAAGTCATCTCGGTTGAGAACAATCGAACCATTCTCAAATTTACCTAATCGAATTTTCGGCCCTTGGAGGTCTTGTAAAATGCCAACGGGTTGATTCAATTCAAAAGCCGTTTGCCGGATCATCCGAATGCTACGTTGATGATCCTCATGGGTATTATGGGAAAAATTCAATCGTAGAGTCGTTGCACCCGCTTCAATCAAGGCGCGAAGAACTTCTGGCTTCTGCGTAGCAGGGCCGATTGTAGCGACAATTTTGGTTCGGTGCAGTAGATTTTGCGGTTGCATGACTCAATAAACTTCTAGGGAATTGTCTTGTAGAAACGTGCTATAGCGCGTGTGTCTACAAGCCATAAAGAAAATTTAACCATGTCAGGGACACAGAACAATGCAAGAATTCAAAATTAAGGGAGCAGGGGAGGCGGGGGGAGCAGGGGAGG
>JACCEC012861957.1_pt1 | contig 10799 bp, 10 predicted proteins | sample 7450121 | NCBI WGS metagenome assembly JACCEC01 (sample SAMN15323455, study PRJNA562643) | freshwater metagenome | isolation source: river surface water | place: USA:Blue River Watershed | collected 2017-08-18 | reverse complement strand
TTCAAGCGTTATTTTTAATACTCAACTGAAGGAAAATCATGAAAAAATCGTTGCTGATCGCTTCCCTGCTGGCTCTGGCTCTGGCTGCTTGCGGCAAGAAAGAAGAAGCTGCAGCTCCTGCACCTGCCGAGGCTCCGAAAGCTGAAGCTCCTGCTGCAGAAGCACCGAAGGCTGACGCTGCTGCTCCTGCAGAAGCACCGAAGGCTGACGCTGCTCCCGCAGAAGCTCCGAAAGCTGAAGAGAAGAAGTAATCTTTTCTCGCTTGTAAAAAAGCCGTCCACTGGACGGCTTTTTTATTGGGCTGATCTCGCCCGCTTCAGCAACCCACCCATCCGAAGCCATTATCCTGACAGGCGATCTCGACCTGCACCTCTTCCTGCAGCACCTCGCGTATCGCCTCGCTGACCAGCGCCGGCGTATTGTTTTTCTTTGACAGGTGAGCAGCGACCAGTGTCTTCAGCCGTTGCTTGTCCAGCGCCGCCAGCAAGGCCGCCGCATGCGCATTCGACAAATGCCCCATCGGGCCCGCGATGCGCGATTTCAGCGAGGCCGGATACGCCGAGTTGGCGAGCATCTCACTGTCATGATTAAACTCCAGCAGCAGCGCATCGCAGGCGGCCAGCGCGGCGATCACGTGTGGTGTGGACTGGCCGATATCCGTCAGCACGCCCAGCTTGCGACGCCCATCGGTCGCCACGTACTGCAGTGGCTCACGGGCGTCGTGGGGCACGGTGAACGGCGTGACTTCGAGATCGCCCACGACGAAAGATTCCCCATCGCGGCAGAGACGCACGTCAACGCCTTCTGCATCGGAGCGCACCGCGTCCCAGGTGCCGTGGCTGAGCCAGACCGGCAAGCGGTGACGGCGAGCGAGGCGGAATACGCCGCCCACATGATCGGAATGCTCATGGGTGACCAGAATCCCTGACAGACTGGCGGGATCCACCTCCAGCCGGGCGAGACGACGCTCGGATTCGCGCAGCACAAAGCCGCAGTCGAGCATCAGATGGGTGCCGGCACGGCCGCTGGCCGTACCGGAGGAAATCAGCAGGGCATTGCCCTCGCTGCCGCTGCCGAGACTGGCGAATTTCATGAAGACTCAGGCAAGGCGGCGGGGGTCGGCATGATCGACAGACATAAGCAGCGCGCAGTCCGCGAGATGGACGACCGGCAGCCAGCGACCCGCTGAATTACTTCAGCTGATCATTCAGCAGCGACAGGATGCGATCCGCGTTCGACGCGCCGGAGGCCTCGCCCTTTTCATCCAGCACGGTCACGCGCGTCCGGTTATCGCCGTCGGCCTTCACCAGCACGCGGTACCGCTGTGCGCCTTTTTTCTCATCTTTCGAGCGGAACAGCTTGTCGAAGAATCCCGGCTCGCTGACTTTTTTCTCTGCATCGACCGCCTGATCAACGTAGCGGACAAAGTACAGGCCACGGTTGCGGTCACGATCTTCGACCGTGAAACCGACCCGGTCGAGCGCGAGGCCCACACGCCGCCAGGCGCGGTCAAAGCTCTCCTCCACGCCCAGGTAGTTGACACCGCCCTCTTTCGCGAGCTTCGCACGCTCCTGCGCCGGCTTGGCTGCATCGACCGCTGCCTTCGCAGTCTTGGGCGACTCCTGTCCGGTGAGCCGGGCCATCAGGCGTCCGAGGAATTCGGCTTCGAGCTCAGGATCGCTGGGACGAACCGTCCACACTGTGCGCTCCTGCATCTTGTTACCTGTCAGGACTTCGGCCGCGCCGCGGTGGCTGATGTAGATCTCGGTGCCGCCGTCGGGTGTGCGCTCGAGGCGCGTACGGAACTTGTCACGCTCGCCGGTCGAGTACAGCGAGTCGAACACCTTGCCCAGCGTATTGCGAATGAAATCCTGCGGGATCTTTGCGCGGTTTTCCGCCCAGTCGGTTTCCATCACGCCGGATTCGGGGGTTTCGGCGATCAGCAGGAAACCGCTCTCCTGCCAGAACTCCTTGACCTGCGGCCACAGGGCTTCCGGGGTCTGCTTGACCACCAGCCAGCGCTGGCTGCCCGAGCGCTCGACGCGCACGCCGCTCGCCGCATCGGCGGCCGGTGCCACCTTGCCCGGCGTTGCCTGATCGGCAGGTTTCGCCCGCTGTGCATTGAAGCCCGATGCGGTCGCGGTGCCCCGGGCGTTTTCGTTCACCGTGTACCGGCTGTCGCCTTTCATCTGCGTCAGGTCGGGCGGAACCTCCAGCCGGGTTCCGGCATTGCGCGCCTTGCTGGCGCTTTTGTAATCGATCTTCTCGGGTTCCAGCATGTCGCTGACGGAGCTGCAGCCCGCCAGCCCCGCGAGGGCGACGGACACCAGCACAGCGGAGCAGCGACGGTACAAACGATGCGTAGGGACGATATAGGTCATGAAATACGGCTCAAAAAAGAAGGTCGATGGCGGGCTGTCAGTGGCCGCCAGTTCACATCACGCCAGACTCGCGCAGCGCGGCGCGCACGGCGTCGTGATGTGCGCTGCCCAGTGTCACGAGGGGCAGTCGTATGCCTGCCGGTATGCGGCCCATCTGCGCCAGTGCCCATTTGACGGGCACCGGATTGGGCTCGACGAACAGACGGTTATGCAGCGGGATCAGTTTGTCATTGATCGCAATCGCCTCGGCCAGCTTGCCCGACATCGCGGCCACGCAAAGCTCATGCATCGCCCGCGGCGCGACGTTGGCGGTCACGGAGATATTGCCCTGACCTCCGCAGAACATCAGCGCCATCGCGGTCGCATCATCGCCGGAATACACGGCGAATGACCCGGGCACCGCCCGCAGCAGTTCGGTGCCCCGGGCCAGATTGCCCGTTGCATCCTTGACGCCCACGATGCCGGGCACCGCGGAAAGACGAACGATGGTGTCGTTGCTCATGTCCGCCACGGTGCGACCGGGCACGTTGTACAGGATGACCGGCAGGTCAACGGACTCGGCGATCTTTCGGAAGTGCTGGTACATGCCCTCTTGTGTGGGGCGGTTGTAATACGGCACGACCTGCAGCGACGCGGTCGCGCCGACACGTTTCGCGTAATGGGTGAGTTCGATCGCTTCCTGCGTCGAATTGCCGCCGGTGCCAGCAATCACGGGAATGCGTCCGGCGACATGATCAACACACAGCTTGATCAGTTCGCAATGCTCGTCGACCGATACCGTCGGCGATTCGCCGGTCGTGCCGACGATCACGATCGCATCCGTGCCTTCGGCGACATGCCAGTCGATCAGTGTCTTCAGGCCCGGCAGGTCGAGGCTGCCATCTTCGTGCATGGGCGTGACGATTGCGACTATGCTGCCTTTGATCATGTTATGTCACCGCAAAAATCAAAACCGTGATTGTAGCGGATCACCATGCTCGCCGGACAGTTATCCGCCCGTAGGCCACTGGTAAACGCTGGTTCACACTGGTTCGATTGCGCAGGCCTCGGGAGCCATCGTGTCTGTGCCGCGCACCGCACAAAGCCGCTGCAGCATCGCCGGCTTGGGTCGCTGCACAAAACCGTCCTCAAAGGCCAGTACACGTAGCCCGGCCCCGGCAGCCAGTCGCAGCAATTCGCCCTGCGTTAGCAGGAAGGCAGGATTCGACGGTTTGCCAAAAAGGCTATTTCCTTCGGCAAAAGTCTCGTAGATCAGCACGCCACCCGGCGCGAGGCTGGCGAGCAGATCCGGCATCAGCGCACGATGCAGGTAATTCGTGACGACGATGCCGGAAAAGCGTGCTGGCTGCAGTGGCCACGCCGGCCATGCGGCACTGCCCTCGGCTTCCAGATCAAAGGCCTGGACCTGAATGCCTTCGCCGGCGGCCAGCGCGAGCGCGGCGTTGTCTCTGTCCACCGCCAGTACCTGATGGCCGAGCGCGGCCAGATGACGCGCATGCCGCCCTGAGCCGCAGGCCAGATCGAGCACTTGCCCGCCCGCCGGTATCAGGCGGGCGAAGCGTTGCACCCAGGGGGATGGCGAGAGCGTGTCGTGCACAGGCGTCGGGGGTATTCGGAGGTAGTCAGCGGCAGGATCAGCTGTACGAAAGTCCCATTTCCTCACGCACGTCGCGCATGGTCTCCTGCGCGTACTTGCGCGCCTTGTCGCAGCCATCGGCGACGATCGCGCGCACCAGCGAGGGATCATCGAGATACTGCTGTGCGCGCTCGCGCATCGGCTCCTGCTCTTTCAGGATGCCATCGATCACCGGCTGCTTGCACTCGATGCAGCCAATCCCGGCCGATTTGCAGCCCTTGACTACCCAGTCACGCGTACTGTCGTCGGAGTACACCTGATGAAACTGCCAGACCGGGCATTTGTCGGGATCACCGGGATCGGTGCGGCGCACCCGTGCCGGGTCGGTGGGCATGGTGCGGATTTTCTTCGTCACGGTGTCGCGATCGTCGCGCAGCGCGATGGTATTCCCATAGCTCTTGGACATTTTTTGTCCATCCAGCCCGGGCAGCCGCGAGGCCTCGGTCAGCAAGGCCTGTGGCTCGACAAGGATCAGCTTGCGGCTGCCTTCGAGATAACCGAACAAGCGCTCACGATCGATCATCGACAGGTTCTGCGCATCGTCGAGCATGGCCTTCGCCTGCTCGAGCGCATCTTCCTTGCCCTGCTCCTGGTATTCGGTACGCAATTCGTTGTATAGCTTCGCGCGCTTGGTGCCGAGCTTCTTCACTGCTTCCTGCGCCTTCTGTTCGAAATCTTTCTCGCGACCGTACAGATGATTAAAGCGGCGCGCGATCTCGCGCATCATCTCGATATGCGGCACCTGATCCTCGCCGACCGGCACCATGCTGGCACGATAGATCAGCACGTCGGCAGCCTGCAGCAGCGGATAACCAAGGAAACCGTAGGTCGCGAGATCCCGGTCGGCCAGCTTCTCCTGCTGGTCCTTGTAGGTCGGTACGCGCTCCAGCCAGCCCAGCGGCGTGGACATGGACAGCAGCAGGTGCAGCTCCGCATGCTCAGGTACCTTGGACTGAATGAAGATCGTCGCCTGCGACGGATCGATACCAGCGGCCAGCCAGTCGATCACCATGTCCCAGGTGCTGGTCTCGATGATGGAAGGATCGTCGTAATGCGTGGTCAGCGCATGCCAGTCCGCGACAAAGAACAGACAGGGATGCTCGGCCTGCAGCCGAACCCAGTTCTTGAGCGCGCCGTGATAGTGGCCGAGGTGCATTGCGCCGGTCGGGCGCATGCCGGAAACAACTCGATCTGGATACATGGGGATCTCAGGTCAACAGTAATTTGAGCGGGGAAATCAGGATATTGAGCAAGGCGCTGGCGCCGGCTATGACTGGGATCATCCAGTAGTGCAGAAGATTCAGCATCATCAGCCCGATCATGATGAAAAAACCGTAAGGCTCCAGCCGCGAAAAATTGATGGCCATACGCATGGGCAGCACGCTGGTCATGATGCGGCCGCCATCCAGCGGCGGCAGCGGGAACAGGTTGAAGGCAAACAGCACCAGATTGACCTTCACACCGGCACGGGCGACTTCATAAAAAAACGTCTCATCGATATCGGCCGCGTCCATCACGAAGAACAGCGCCATCCACATCAGCCCCATCACCAGATTCGCCGCAGGGCCGGCGAGCGCCACCCAGGCCATGTCTTTTTTGGGATTGCGCAGGCGAGCAAAATCGACCGGCACCGGACGCGCATAGCCAAACAGGAAAGGACTACTGACCAGCGCCAGCAGCAGCGGAATGGCGATCGTGCCCAGCGGGTCGATGTGCTTCACCGGATTCAGGCTCATCCGGCCCTGCGAATAGGCAGTCAGGTCGCCAAAGTGCTTCGCCGCATACGCATGCGCGGCCTCGTGCAGCGTGATCGCGAACAGCACCGGCAGCGCGTAGACTGCGATGGTCTGGATAATGTCATTCATTGCGCGGATTCTATCAGAGGGTCTGCCGGATTCAGCCTGCCGGATCTGCTGTCGCACTTGCGATCCGGGCCGTTCGGCTCCCTCGGCATGCCCGCAGGACGCTCAGCCGAACAGCGACGGGTCGCCCCTGCCGTGCCGGGTCACTTCCGGCACGTCGCCGGTCAGGTCCACGACGGTCGTCGGCTCCAGGCTGCAGCTGCCGCCGTCGATCACCAGCTCGATCTGCCGCTCCAGCCGCTCGCGGATCTCCGCCGGGTCGTTCAGCGGCATCTCGCTGTCCGGCAGGATCAGGGTCGTCCCGAGCAGGGGCTGTCCCAGCTCGCCCAGCAGTGCCTGCGCGATCGCATGCTCAGGTACGCGCAATCCTATGGTCTTGCGCGACGGATGAGAGAGCCGCCGGGGCACTTCTTTGGTCGCTTCGAGAATAAAGGTGTACGGCCCGGGCGTCGCCGCTTTCAGCAGACGGTACTGGCGATTGTCGACTTTCGCATAGTTGGCGAGGTCGGACAGGTCGCGGCACAGCAGGGTCAGGTGATGGCGATCATCCACGCCGCGTATGCGCCGCATGCGCTCGACCGCTGCCTTGTCGTCAAGATGGCAGACCAGCGCGTAGCTGGAGTCGGTCGGCAGCGCCAGCAGGCCGCCGCCATCGACAATCTGTGCGGCCTGCTTCACCAGCCTCGGTTGCGGATTGTCAGGATGAATCTGAAAAAACTGGCTCATGACACCGTCATCAAAAAATAAAAGGCGACGGCCCCGGAAGGCCGTCGCCAGATGAGTGCTGCGCGCGAGGGTATCAGGCCTTCTGCAGCGCTGCAATGCGCTCTTCGATCGGCGGATGGCTGGAGAACAGCTCCATTACGCCGCCGGCCTTGCTGATGCCCAGTGTGGCCACCGATTGCGGCAGCTCGGCCGCATGCATCTGCCCCAACCTCGCCAGCGCGTTGATCATCGGGCGCTTGTTGCCCAGCAGCTGAGCCGAGCCGGCATCGGCGCGGAACTCGCGCTGACGGGAGAACCAGGCAACGATGATCGAGGCAAGCAGTCCGAACACGATCTGGCAGACGATCACGGTGACCATGTAACCAACGCCGCCCGACTGGCCGTCGCGCGACAGCGCCCGATCCACCAGATAGCCGACCACGCGGGACAGGAACACGACAAAGGTGTTTACCACGCCCTGCAGCAGGGTCATGGTGACCATGTCGCCATTGGCAATGTGCGCGACCTCATGACCGAGCACGGCCTCGACCTCTTCACGTGTCATGTTCTGCAGCAGGCCCGTGGAGACCGCGACCAGTGCATCGTTGCGGTTGGCGCCGGTGGCAAACGCATTCGGCTCACCCTCGTACACCGCAACCTCGGGCATGCCGATACCGGCGCTGGTAGCGAGTCGGCGCACTGTCTCGACCAGCCACAGCTCGGTCGAATTGGACGGTTGTTCGATCACGTGCGCGCCGGTTGACCACTTGGCCATCGGCTTGCTGATCAGCAGAGAGAAAATCGATCCGGTGAAACCCACCACCAGCGAAAAAGCGAGCAGACCACCGACATTCAGGCCCTGCGCGGTCGCGTAACGGTCCAGACCAAGCACTGACAGCACGACGGACATCACCACCAGCACGGCGACGTTGGTCAGTACAAACAGCACAATTCTTTTCATGGGTTGTTCTCCCGGGGAGCCAAAAAGGGGTTAGGTTGTTTGGTCAGCACGTCATGCAGTCTGACGCCCTCGATATGGGGGCTGGAAACAAACTTTCAAGGAAAATTTCACGGTAGGTATCGAACGACAAGCGAGGTGTGGCCGCCCTGTGACGAATTGCAACTCGCAAGCTGAAATTCAGGCCGTCCAATCATGCCAGACTGGCGTCAATCCTGCCGGCAAATGCGGCAGGCTGCCGAGATCGGCGCGCGACTCGGCAGGTCCGTGGAAATCCGAACCGCGCGAGGCCAGCAAGCCCTGCCGGCGCGCAAGCGTCGCATACTCGTCGAACTGGTGCGGTTCGTGGCTTCCGGTCACCACTTCAATCCCCTCACCGCCCAGTGAGCGGAACTGGTCGATCAATGCGCCCAGTTGCATATCGTCAAACGGATAACGCCCGGGATGCGCAATCACCGCCCTGCCGCCCGCGCTGCGTATCCAGCGCACCGATTGCTCCAGCGTCGCCCAGCGATGCGGGACAAAGCCGGGCTTGCCCTCGACCAGATAATTCTGAAACACCTCGGACACGGTACGGCAGACCCCGGCCTCGACCAGAAAGCGGGCAAAGTGCGTTCTTCCGAGCAGCTCGGGATTATCGGCGTGCCGCATCGCACCCTCGAACGCACCGGCAATGCCCGCCGCTTGGAGCTGTGCAGCCATCTCGCGGCCGCGGCTGGAACGCCCGCCGCGCACTGAGGCCAGTCCGTCGCGCAGGTCGGGGTGCTGTTCATCAATATCCAGTCCGACGATGTGCACGGTCTTGCCAGCCCAGGTGATCGATATTTCCACCCCGGCGACAAAGCGCAGCCCGAGATCATTCGCGGCCTCGCGCGCCTCGGCAATGCCGCCCAGCTCGTCATGATCGGTCAGCGCCCAGATATCTACGCCGTTCGCACGGGCACGGGCAGCCAGCTCCGCCGGCGACAGCGTGCCGTCAGAGACAGTCGAATGGCAATGCAGGTCAACGTTCAACATGGAAAGATTCTTTCGATCCGGCGAGAGGCTCCCGCCGGGGCCTGCCTACCTCCGGCGGCCACAGACGAGATTGTACGCGGCGGTGTGTTTCGCTGCCGTGACCGGCAGTCCAGGGATCAGGTGAGGAAGGCCTCGATCAGCGCGGCCAGCATCTCGGGCTGGTCATGGTGCAGCATGTGGCCGGCGTCGCGCACGAGCGCAGTCTGCACCGTGGGGATGACTACGCGCCGGCGCTCGATCTCCGCGCGTGCCTGCGACTTCTCTCCCATCCAGCGCCAGATATCCGTGTGCTCTGCCTCGACCCACAGCACGGGGGCGGCGATATTGCGCCAGCACGCGAGCGCTTCCTCGGTGCGGTACAGCGTGGCATTCGTGATCTTGTGCGCCGGGTCACCGAGGATCTCCCATTCGCCGCGCTCGTTCGGCGCGGCCCAGTGCGTCGCCAGATAGCGGGCCCTCGCCTCGGAGAGACGCGGATTGGTCTTCATCAGCCGCGCAGCGACCTCGGTCTGGCTTGCATAGCTGCGCATCACCGGGGGCTCGCGCAGTTCGTCCAGCCACTTGGCGTAACGCGCGGGCGCCATCTCGGGCCGGGTCAGCGGCAGGCCGAAACCTTCGAGGTTCACGAAGCGCGCGACCCGCTGCGGACGAACACCGGCGTACAGCCCGGCGACATTGCCGCCCATGCTGTGACCCAGCAGATCCACCGCGTCGCCCGGCGCGTAATGGTCGAGCAGCGCGTCCAGGTCGGCCAGGTAGTCGGGGAACCAGTAGCAATCGGATGCCGGCCGGTCGCTGAGGCCAAAGCCGCGCCAGTCCGGTGCAATCAGGTGCCATTCGCGGCTGAAGCAGTCCGCCACGAACTGGAAGGAGGCGGACACATCCATCCAGCCATGCAGCATGAACAGGCGCGGCGCATCCGCCGGACCCCAGTGACGGACATGGGTCCTGAGACCGCGCAGCGTAATGAATTCGGATCGTGACTCGAGTCGGGGAAGGTACATCTCGGGGCCTGAGTGGAGCGCTTGCCAGTGACAGGTCGCGCAGGTAGCATCGCGCGACCATTATAGGCGACGCCCCGGAGGCACAGGCATGGCAGCAGCGACCGCGACCGATCAGGCGCAGGATCAAGCGACCGATCACGACCATTACCCCGCGCTGTACAACGACTACCGCTGGCACGTGCCGGAGGATTTCAATATCGCGCACTGGTGTTGCGCGCGCTGGGCCAGTGAACCGGAGCGGATCGCTATCTTCGTCGACGACGAGGTGAACGGCGATCGCGTGGTCACCTATGCCGAACTGCAGCGCGACGCGAACCGTCTGTCGCATCTGTTGCAGGGGCTGGGCGTGGAGCGCGGTGCGCGGGTGGCGATCGTGATGCCGCAATGTCCGGAAGTGGCGATCGCGCATCTTGCCTGCCACCAGATCGGGGCGATTGCGATGCCGATGTCGGTGCTGTTCGGGCCGGATGCGCTCGAATACCGTTTGCAGGACAGCGACGCCTCGGTGGTGATCGTTGACCCCGCCGGGCTGGAGAACATCCGCAGCCTCCGAGCCCGCTGTCCTTCGCTGTCGCACCTGATCACGGTGGACTGCGGCACGATACCCGGCGCCACCGACTGGCGCGAGGCCATGGCAGCGCAGCCTGACCACTTTGACCCGGTGGGCACCCGGGCGACCGATCCGGCACTGCTGATCTACACCAGTGGCACGACCGGCTCACCGAAAGGCGCGCTGATGCCGCAGTCTGCGCTGATCGGCAACCTCACGGGCTTTGTCGCGTCGCAGAACTGGTTTCCGCAGGACGCTGATGTGTTCTGGTCGCCGGCCGACTGGGCATGGACCGGCGGGCTGATGGATGCGCTGCTGCCGACGCTGTATTTCGGACGTCCCATCGTTGCCAGCCGCGCGCGCTTCTCTGCGGAGGGAGCGTTCCGGCTAATGGAGAAATACCGGGTGACGAACAGCTTCCTGTTTCCCACCGCGCTGAAAATGATGATGAAAGCCGTCCCCGAGCCGCGCCGCCGCTACGACTTGACAGTGCGCGCGATCATGAGCGCGGGCGAAGCGGTCGGTGATGCAGTATTCAACTGGACACGCTCGGCACTGGGTGTGACCGTCAACGAGATGTTTGGCCAGACCGAGGCCAACTACATCGTCGGCAACTGCGCCGCGCGATGGCCTGCCCGCGCGGGCAGCATGGGACGCCCCTATCCCGGGCATCAGGTTGCCGTCAT
>JACCEC010329938.1_pt1 | contig 10800 bp, 1 predicted proteins | sample 7450121 | NCBI WGS metagenome assembly JACCEC01 (sample SAMN15323455, study PRJNA562643) | freshwater metagenome | isolation source: river surface water | place: USA:Blue River Watershed | collected 2017-08-18 | reverse complement strand
TCAACTTACTAAAAACATCAAAATGTTACGTACAACCTACATGGGAACCACTACTCGGAACAAGATCAATCATCCAAGAAACCATGGTGGCTGCCATGCCACAAAGTTCCCCGATATACCTCTCAACGCCCACGGCTTCCCCTCTAATCTCCCTCATCTCTCCCTCCCGACCTCCCCGCTTCTTCCTTCGGAGCTTCAGCTCGCCGTCAAAGCAGTGGTTCAGTGGTTGCGTTTGGCTGACGCTGACTTCGACCACTGGCTGCACACCATCGTCGCCTCCCCGGTGCTTCCACCTCCCGCATCACTTCCAACCCCTGTCTCCGTCCCAACAACTCCAAGAATAACACCCAAATCTCTACCGTCTCATTCATCATTACTGCACGCAACCACGCCTCACTCCCAATCAAACCCACCTGCCTCTCGCACGCGCACTCCGAGTACAACATCTTCTACTACACCAACGCCGCTCACGCTCGACCTTGCCCGTCTGCCTTCCCCGCCACTGCGAACACAAACTCTAGGGCACCTCTCCCAGTCTGATCCTCCAGCCTCCAAAGACTTCACCCAGACCACCCAAACAATACCAAAGTCAGAAAGAGAACCTGCAACAACAACAAAGTTCACTCATCCCACAACGTCGCTCACTCTTGACCTTGACATACTTCCTCCTTCATCGTTGTTAACACCCACTCTCACGCGACTCTCCCAAGCTGATCTTCCTGCCTCTCAAGAAGGCACACAAACCATCCAGAAAATACCCTTTTCCGAAATAGGATCCGCGACAGGAACAACAATCATCCCTGCCCCAACACCTTCCACACTCGATCTGGATACATCGCCCTCCCTGTCATCGTCAACAATAATTCTCTCGCAACTCTCCCAGGCTGATTCTCCTTCCTCTCACAAATACACAAAGCCCTCACGAACAATACCAACATCCGCAACAGGACCTACATCAATAAAACAGTTCGTTCCTACTCCAAAACCGCTCACCTTAGACATTGCTCCATCGACCCCCCCACCCTCGCTAACATCACCACTTGGGCACTCCTCCCACGCTGATCCTTCTTCCTCCCAACACGAAACACAAATTACTCAAACAATACAAGAGTCAGCCACCCACACGCTCCGAGAACTTACCAGATACCAGGACTTAGAACACAACCCAGAAGCAACACTGTCAATTAAACCGCTCCCACACCCTGTATGGACACAGCAAAACCACTCAACCTCTGAGTCACATCAACTCCCTCCCTCATCCCGCCACAAACTCCAACACACACCACAAGTCCGCCGGACAGTTCCAGCCTGCATATCAACACAACCCACAGTGCCTCTAACCCATCCAAACCCATATCACCAGTCACTGCCAATATCCAACATGCCTCGCCCAATCCCACCCAATCACAGGATCCCCACTCCCTCCCCGTCTCTCTCCACTAAAAAGAGAGTAGCCATCCAATCACCTAGCATTTCCCCACAGAAGGAAACGGCTTCGGAAGACGTAACAATGCAAGACTCAGAACCAACTGCACCCTCTCTCACTCCCACCAATCTGGAACACAGATTTGACAAGCAATTGACCTACAAACAGATGACCCCTGCCGAAGCAAAAGCAAAAGTAGCTACAGATGAATGGAAGTTAGAGTGGGACCACCCACAAATCCTACATGAACTCCTCTCTGAAACTCCTCCCTCCTCCATTGACGCGTTACCATATGAATATGAGAGAGATGACCCAACGACACAAGCCTTGCTCCTCAGACTAAATGGTCATCAAATCTCCAATGCCATGAAAAGCCACGTCCTCACAGTCAAAAAGCAGGAATGCTCTCGCATGCACCCCAAATTCGGACCCTTTACACTTCAATGTATCGACCATAAGACGGACAAATATACAGTATTAAACCGTAAGGAAGACCGAGCTTATACCTTTAAAGGAAAAGATTATACACTTGACCTTCAAGACACAGACTTCGAGTTACAGGATGCCTCTACATACTACTTCGTTTGCCTTCTGGGTGCGCCGACGCTGTGGGAAGAGGTGATGCAAGCCAGAACAGACAACAATAGTGAGGCTAGCATGGACAAAGGTCCGTTCAGAGTGAATCTATCACACAACAAAGACACAATAATCTTTCAGAATAAAGAAGGCAACACCTGGCAGTCAACTCTCTCACCCGGCCCAAACCCAGACACACCTTGGACACAGATCTCTACACAACAAGGCCTATCCCCTACTACAGTCACCACCGACAAGTTGCCCACAACTGACACTAACAGATATTCTATTCTCCAACATAAAGACGCTGGCTTATCCACCACTCAGATGGACATAGATTTCCCACCTAGAGAATCCCCATGGCAAGCAGAATCAGACGATGATGCCGCACAGTCCGGAGATGAACGGGCTCCTCCCTCCCTCAACCTACAGGACGTCTGTCCTATGGACACAGACACAGCAGAGTCAACTCTCACCAACCCCTCCTCCCTCTCGAACACAACAGACCCCTTTAAAATCCTCGACGGGACTAATGGCCAATACCTCCTAAACATTGAAATCCAACTACAACCTGGGGCGGAACACCTTCATGTCCTCTTTACCGAGACCAAGAACTTACTCTCATACATTCAGCAAGTCGATAGTGATGCCCAATTTATGTCCAAAGTCTTACAATCTGATGGATCTCCCTACCCACCCCTCAAATCTCCCTCAGACAAACACTGGCCGTCGAGTTTCCTTGCTGCTCAAAACTGGTATCAATCGTCCATGGGATACCTCTTTCGTCAGGATCCAGTATCCGAAAAACAACTCCTTGCTCGTCTTGATAATAAAAAGGGACGTCTCAAACGGGACGCTACACGACTCTCCACCAAACACGACACCAAAGAAGAGAAAGGCCCTACATCTATGTACACCACGATGAACCTCTATACCAAATACCCTAATATTCAACGACTCCTGGACTCGGTCAACGTGGATCTTCGAAAAAACAAGGTACGAGTCTCCCTCAAAGAACTCCAGTGCTGGGAGTCCTCTCCCAAGAAGATCCTCTGTGGTGTAAACAGCAATCTTTGTGTGACCGGTGTCAGACAACTGTTACTCCACAAACTCAAAGAGCTTGAGAAGAAGTTGTGTAGGCATGGACGTCTAAATGCAATAGATTTGTATGACGAACCCCTCCCAGATCTGATAATCACCCTGCGTGGCATACGCCCACTGAAACTTCCGCAGGACGATGAAGAAAAATCACGCTTGACATTTGACACATTCCCATGGGAAAGCAAACTAGCCTACTACCTTGAAGCTAGCGACAGCGCATGGTACCGCCTGGAACCACTCATCAATCTCCTGGTGGAAACTAATACACTCTCCAGCACGTTTGGACCCTCAGCATACATCATGGATGTTCCTGCTCAAAATCAAAAAATTAGCATCGAAAAGGTACGATCACATCATAGGATTGGGCGCATCAGTATGGGCTACAATATAGCGACGACAATCCTGGAATGCAACGAAGTACAACTGTTTGATTACGACGTAAAAGTAGCCATGGAAACAATATCGACGACAGCTGAGGACGGCACAGTCACAATGATCACCCCTAAACCACCCTACGCCAAGACAAACCTCAGGAAAGAACTCCAACGAATCCGCTTTAATGGATCTCAACTCTTTCATACGGCAGTAATGACATGCTCTGGTCCCGAATCTGGTTTATCACGTGTAGTTATTTCCTACAAACCTTCTGATGCTCTCCGGGCTGAAAAATACAACTTTGCCAAAAACACAGTCTCAAACCTGGCATGCTTCATGTATCACTGGTGGCAAGAATGTGGATACAATGAGAGTACAAGAAAACGACTCATGAGGTCCTTTTACATCGAGAAAGCACAACTCGCGGAACACTCCTCCTGGGATCCCACCACAAAAACAGCAACCTCCCACTTTGCGACTAAATCCTCCACCTACCTGGAAGACAACTCAGACTACGACCCGCAGCCACCAGCAGTTAACTGCAGTCGCACCACACGCTCTTCTATCATTGACATGAGTGATCAACTACGCAACACCCTACTCAAACAGCTAGGGCAAGACAAAAACCCTCTCCCTACCGACTTCAACAGCAACGTCAGCAATGTCTCCCCACACACCGGCGATGGCGATGCCTCATGTACCTCCACAGTCAACTCTGCTAACACAACAAACAAAATTCTCAAAACAAAAGACTTTGCACTTCAACTAGCAGACTCACGTGCCAAGCAAGCCGAGCAGGTATCATTAATCGCAAAGCTCCAACAACAAATGGAAGAACTCAAACGACTCCAACATATCGCTGAGCCCGTAACTCAGCAGGGCGCCCCCCACCTCAGTGGAAGCGGAGCCTCCCCCCCCACCGATCCTGGGGGCGGTGAGGCTCTGCAGGGACTATAAGTCACAGGCAAAACCCATCCTCCTCGAGCACTGGAGGATGGAGTAAAAAGTCAAGTGCCCGAGATCCTCCAGATATCTCAGGTAGTGTGGATAATCTGGAGCAACATACTAACCTACCAAACAGTAGTGATCTCAAACAGGCTGGCAGTAGGAAGGAGAGATCACACCTTACGACTAAGATGGGAAATCATGTGGAGGAAGGAAGAAACAACAACAACAAACGCTCACACAGCCACCGTGACAAAATGGCTGACCGACATTCACAAAACCGTCATTACACGAACAAGAAAAGTAAAAGCCAAGCCAGACAATACAAATGGAGAAACTATCACAATTCCCTCTCCCTCAGGAAGAAATATAGATCTTTCAGCAAAGGCTCCAAAAAATTTCTAAGAAGTATTATCCCTAGTCATGAGGACTTAGCCTGTCCTCAGATTGATCAGACCATGCAGGACAACTCACAATATTTTGAGCCTAACAGTGCTTCTGTCAGCGTAACCAGACTCAACATCGCTACCGACCAGGAATCCAGAGAAATGAGACATATGCTTGAGCTACTCGAAGACGGAGGCATGGGGTACATGCCAGACAAAAAACACAATGGATGGATCAGACTAATGTTTGAAAACTGGAACAGCCTGGGCATTTACACACAGAGCTGGAAGATAGACAGACTCAACTATCTAATAAAACATCTCAGCATAGACATTGTGGCAGGCTGTGAATGCCAAACCGACTGGTCTTTCGTAAACCCCGACAACCAATTTCACAGCCTTCTATCTCCTGGTAGAGCGAAGAAAGGTACCACAGCTCATAACACAACAGAGCGAATTCAACGAGACCAAATGGGAGGCACCGCCATCACAGGCATTGGACGTATCTGTGACGTAATCACGGAAGTAGGACAGGACAGTACAGGACTTGGGAGGTGGTCATGGATCACCCTCCATGGCGGCACTACCACTACTCGCATCATGAGTGCCTATCTCCCAAGAAAACCCAACAAACACTCTAAAGGTCGGACAGTGTGGGAACAACATTCAAGATACTTTGAGGCTAAAGGTGATATGAGATACCCATCAACCATCTTCATCAATGACCTACTCAGAGTCATCTCAACCTGGATAACAGCTGGTGACCATATCATTTTATCGATCGATGCGAATCAGGATGTATACTCCGGAAAACTTGCACACGAACTCAAACGCGAACCCTACAACATGACATGCCTCTTACAACGAGCAATGGGAGAACTGGTTCCAAACTCACACTTCACCGGAAAAGGGAAAATCTCCACGATTTTTGGTACACCAGGAATTATCACGGGCAATGGCATGTGCTATCCCCACTGGTACGGTATTGGTGACCATAGAGTTATGGTTTTAGAAATAGCTGCATACACCGCCTTCGAAGGCGCATACCCAACCATTGCAACACCAAATGCTCGGATACTAAGTTGCAAAACCAAACGACACCAAGAACAATACTGCAAGCGCCTCCGCTCCCTACTTGATGAACACAAGATGGAGCGACGACTCGCATCCATCCAACTCCTAGATGGGGAAACCTACTCCAGTGCGCACAACAAATGGGACAATGAGCTGGGTGACTACATGAGAAGTGCAGAGAATGCATGCGCACATTACAGAGATGGAACAATTGAGTTCAGCCCGACTGTTGGGCAATGGCTACGAAAACGCTCAGTTCTGAAATGGATCCTACGCTGGCACGATGGTAAGGTGCCTGATACCCGGAACCTCCTCAGAGCTGCAAAACGACTACACATTGACAATGCCCTTAGCCTAGACAGACAGGACATCGAAGCACGACTAGTGGCATGTCTTGATGAACTCTATCAGCTCAGACATGATGCTCCGGCCCTCCGCTTAAAACATCTCAGGTGGCGCCTATCCATTGCTAAATCACGGCAGGATGAAGTAGCCCAACTCGAAATCCATCGCATTATTGTCACTGAAGCAAAGAAACGAAGACAACGTACCATAAACAGGGCCATCAAAGATCCGAAAGGACGACCAGTCCTCCATATTGAGATTGAGACACCACAGGGGACACAGGCCCTCCACTCTAGAGAAGATATCGAAAGACAAGTACAACACAACCTTCAACAACGCTTCTCCCTCGGCAAACGTGCTCCCATCAACCATGGGTCCCTCCTCCGTGATTTCGGGATTCTTGGATCAACCGAAGCCACGCACCAACTCTTCAAAGGGGAATACGACTTCACGTCTCTTCAAGATTCCTACACTGAAGAATTTCTACGGGAAGCGACACGCATTAAACAAAAAACAGATACACTCACAGAACTACCCAGTGCAGTCACAGAGGAAGATTTTATCACGTTCTGGAGAACGGCAAATGAGTTTACATCCTCCTCCAAAAGTGGTAGACACTTCGGCCATTACAAAGCCATATGTTCCGACAAACAACTTGTCTCCCTCCATGTCAACAGCATAAACATGGCGACAACTAAAGGGACTCCACTAACAAGATGGGGACAAGGCGTCACTGTTCTCCTCGAGAAAGTGGCGGGTACTGCAAAGATCGACAAGTTGAGAGCAATCTGCCTACTGGAGGCAGACTTCAACTGGTGGCTCAAAGTTATTTTTGCTCGGAGACTCATACAACACATGACGCTTGCAGGTGTCATACCCCTTGAGCAAGGAGCAGTCAAAGGCAAAACCACAACCAATAATTCCCTCTTGAAACAACTCTTCTTTGATCAGGCAAATATTCTGCACGAAGACTGTGCTCTCTCCAGCACAGATGCTGAAAACTGCTACGACGCTGTAAACCATGCAGCTTGTAGTATCGCCTTACAAGCAATGGGAATATTTGTCGAATTCGTAATATGCTATCTCTACTGCATACAGCTCATGCAGTACTATCTAGCAACAGGACATGGACTTTCCACTTCCAGTTATGGCGGCTCACAGAAATCACGATGCATGGGACTAGTACAAGGTAGCGGCGCGGCCCCTGGAGCCTGGATTGCAGTCAGTACGGTAATTGTTGGCGCCTATAAAAAGAAAGGATACGGTGCCCACCTCGTAGGTGGCTGGTCACAACAGCAAATTCCACTATCAGCATTACTCTACGTCGATGACACAGACCTCCTACACAAGCAAGAGAACACACCGAGTTCACTAGACACACTAGTCCCCTGGGTCCAAGAGGCGACTAACCACTGGGGACATCTACTACAGGCGACAGGTGGAAACCTGAAACCGGCGAAATGCTATTGGTATCTACTACACTATCAGTTCAATAACGGCGTGGCCACCCTCACATCAAAAAAGCACCTTGAACAATACTCCATTAGCATCCCTCAAGCAAATGGGGATACGGTGAACATCGCCCTGAAAGATCCTACAGAAGCCTCTAACGTTCTGGGAGTACTCGTTAGCCCCACAGGTGACGGAGCACCAATGCTTGAACATATGCTTGCAAAAGGGTACAAATGGTCCAATCGAGTACGGCATAGTAAACTTGCCCCTGCTGATGCATGGTTCAGTTTCAGAACACAGGCAATCATGTCGGTTAGGTATGGTCTCATCCCACTCATGGCTTCACGAGAAAAAATCGAGACACAACTTTCTAGCTGGTACTATCACTGCCTCCCAGCACTAGGCGTCAACCGAAGTATTGGATGCGAATGGAAAACATTGCCCTTCGAATTCCAAGGCCTAGGTCTCCCTCACCTGACACTGGAAAAGACAGCAGACTCCCTACACCTATTACAACATCACTGGGGACACAATACAGAACTGGGTCGAGCCCTTCTCCTCTCTTTTGAACTCATACAAGTAGAAACCGGGCTGTATGGTAACTTTCTTCTCAGGGACTATAACACTTTGGGGTGTCTCGCCTCACACACCTGGTTTAAGCAACTGTGGGAACTGACACACCACTTCCAAATCAAGGTCACCCTTTCAAACAAAGTCATAATACCCCAGATACGCGAAAATGACAAAATCATTATGGAAGAGGCAATCAAAATACTACCCCGCCAACAATGGACATCATTTAATCGTGCTCGAAAGTACTTCAAAGTATACTTCCTATCCCATCTCCTTATGGCTGATGGCAGCACGGTAAATCCTGCTGCAATCAACCCAGCCTTGTCCAAACACCGCTACACGGCCATGCGGTTCCCGCAGGAGAAACCCACATCCGCTGACCTCGAGCTATGGACACACACCATACAAAAAATTACGTCATCTACCCTCACAATATCCCCCCCTCTAGGTAAATTCCTAAATGAATGCCCTGAATATCTCACGTGGCAAACAAACAGCACCAAATCCCACATAGTACATCGCGAGGGAGACTCAACGTATAAAGTTTACTACAGACTACAGAACATCAGAGAGACCAGACGTCGACACATCTTTCAGTTTCACCACACCACAACTCATCCTCCACCATGCACCTTAACTGCCTCGATTATTCCCCTCAGTCTAGACACGGTCTCTCTACACTCTGTTAGCACATTAAAACGAAACCCAGTGTCTCCCAAAACCCCCTTTCTCACCAAACTGCAGGAAGGTGCCCCTGCACAATTATGGCAGGGTATGCAAATCACACAAGGCGGCAAATGGATACTCCAAGCGATAGAAAACGGAACCCTACTCGTCGCCCATGACGGATCCTTCATGCCTCACAAACACAAATCTCTCTGCTCTGCTGGAATAGTCCTCCTCTGCACAAAATCAGGCCAGATTGGAACAATTAAACTCTGTGAACGGACATGTCCATCAACAGCCTCTAACTACAGAGGCGAACTAATTGGTGGGATGATCACGAGCCACATACTCCGTGTCGCGAGCTTATATACGTCCTCTACCAAAGTAACACACATCTACTGTGACAACATGGGTGTCATTCATCACACCTCCCATCCCAATACCTCCACGCTATCAAAACAGTCACAGACAGACGTCCTTCTGGTGTTCACTAACAACCTGGCTACATCCAACCTTAGATGGCAATATCACCACGTTCATAGTCATCTTGACGATACATCCAACTTTAGTGACCTCTCCCTTCCAGAACAACTCAATGTCCTTGCTGACAATCTAGCCAAGGAAGCCCTTCTAGATGCATTAGAGGCGTCCCGCTTCAGTACACCCCTATATCCGAACGAACATATGAGACTCTTCATCGGCAATAACAAAGTCACAACATCCATTAAATCCTCTCTTTACAGTGCATGGGGACGGCAAGCTGCCCGCACCCTGTTCGACCGTAAAAAGATCATTCGAGCATCTCTCTTCGAAGTCGTTAACTGGACCGGCCTTAACCTGGCTATGAAATCACTCCCACAAATGTTCCGGGTCTGGGTAACCAAACATGTTTCCGGTACCGTTGCCACCAACAGACACCTTGCCAAAATGAATACGAATATTGAAAACAAGTGTTACTGCTGTGGCCGTCGCAATGAAACTCCCTTACATATAACAAGATGCCCCAATAAAGGACGCAGACTCATCTTCACTCAGACATCGGAAGCCCTCATTCACTGGATGGAACAATCGTACAGCCATCCCGAAATAATACTAGCATTATGCGCATACCTCAAGTACCGAGGTAGAGTACCTATGAAGAGGATATGCCTAGATTTTCCCATTCTAAAACAGTTCGCCATCGAGACAGATCTGCTGGGGTGGCGCAACTTTACTGAAGCTAGACTCACCAACACACTCTTTCTCATCCAAGAAGACTGGCTTAAAACTATTGGTTCCAGGTTATCCATTGAGTCTTGGACAAAACAATTCCTCATTAAAATTCTCAACATCACACGCCGCCAATGGATGTACCGGAACTCCAGAATACACATCAATCACGTCGAAGGCCTCACTTTGGCGACGCATGAAAACATCATGAATCACACGAAATCTCTCATTGCCACAGATCCTACTGATCTTCTCCCTCAACACCAGTCACTGTTACAAATTGACTACGAAGCACTTGGTAAAGGACCATCGATAGACAGACAATACTGGATCGCTCAGATGGAGTCCGCCATTACCTCCAAGAAACGGAAAACGCTAAACACAATAGATGATTATAATACCTCAAAAATACGAAGATAATACCAGTGGAGCCTACTCGTCTTCCACAATCGGACCGCCACAGGACCGATGACGCCCTTTCAAGGGTATGAAGGAATAATTTAATTTATCCTGTATGGCAATACATGCCATTGCTCTGCTACTCGCGGAAAAGAAAGACTTAAGTCCGTGCGACAAACGTTTTATGTCTAGTTATAGTTAAGCACGATTTACTAATGAACAATGTTGTTGTTGTTGTTGTTGTTGTTGTTGTTGTTGTTGTTGTTGTTGTTG
>JACCEC012100663.1_pt1 | contig 10802 bp, 12 predicted proteins | sample 7450121 | NCBI WGS metagenome assembly JACCEC01 (sample SAMN15323455, study PRJNA562643) | freshwater metagenome | isolation source: river surface water | place: USA:Blue River Watershed | collected 2017-08-18 | reverse complement strand
GCGGTTAGTTCCATCAGCAAAAGCGCATGCAGTTGTCTGATGACCAGTTACTCCGTCTACATAAATATCATTTGCATATGCAAAGCGCAGGGTGTCAATTTCATTAGTTAGGTCAATGCGGATAACACCTGGCTCACCATCAACACCAGTTGCGCACCATACGTAGTGATTACGTGCAGCAAAGTCGTAGCAAGGCTGGCTAGTTTCCACGATAAGTGGACCATACTTGATAGAACCATCTTGGTCAGAGACATCCGCTACGCGGATACCCTTGTTAGTTCCAATAATCATATAGCCAAAGTAGTAATAAATCTTGTGGACAATCTCGCCTACTGGTAGTTCTGCCGCAACCACAGCAGATGTAAGAGTAGGCATAACACCAGCAGTGCTAAGTGTAAACTTCTGAATAGTAGACTGAATGCCATTGTATCCTGCAATGTAGATAGCAGGACCAGATGCTGTTATAGATGTGTATACATGGCTAGATACTGGATGTGTATACAAAGCAGTTGGCATAGCACTTGCAGATGCAGCAAACTCATAGACTTTATTGTCAGCGCATAGAACAATACGGTCTTTAACGTAGTCCATTGTTGCGTTTGAAATAGTACCAATTTCATCAAACATAAATGTGCCAGGTGTTGATGAGGTAAGAGTCAAAGCCTTTTTGTAGACAGTCTTCTTTGTGGCTGTATTTGTAATCCAGTATGCAGTTGTGCCGTCGTCACAGATAGCGTATACAGGCGCATCAGTACCAGCATTGTAATCAATAAAGTGAACTGGGTTGGTAGGGTCATCTACTAGAATCTTATCTACGTCATACTCGTCATGCAGCAATACACCAGCAGTAGAGTTCCATTGAATAGAACGCATTGTCTGAAATGGACGACCAGTATTACGGATAGCACCAGTAGTTATATGTCCTTGTGTTGCGTTTTTAAGTAGTGTTACCTGTCCCTTGGTCCAAACATCTACACCCTTGCTATCTGTAAAACGATAGTGTCCCGCTTCGTCATTAGTAGCAGGGTCAAAAAAGTTAATGCCAGCGCCAGAATGGAAAGACATTTGGCTACGTAGCCACCAGCCAGTGAGCGTCTGCTCACCAGGTTCAGTGCCATTATCAAACTGGTCTTTACGGAATGGAGCAGTCTGGCGTGTAGCCTCATCTTTATCTGAGATTGCAGATATAAACGGCATACCACCAATGGCTGTATCGTAAGAAATATTAGTGTTCTGCCAGACAGCGTCTGTAGAAACAATACCAATGTCAGCAGTACCGCGGGCAATAGGATAACCGTCTGGCGCTAACGCCCAGACATTATCATCACCCTCTGTTATGTCGCGACTAGCCACGTTACTCCTTAGATAGAAAAGAAAAATGAGCAGTTTATACCCATGCTCAGGGGTTATTGCTAGTTAAAAATTACTTAATAACTTTTACTTCTGCTACTGGTTCTGGCTTTTCCATTGGTTCGAGACCAAAGAATGCACGTGCTTCATCTGGAGTAATGACTCCAAGTTGCAATGCTCCCAAAACTACATTTGCATTTAACTCTACTTTTTCCATTTTGTCCCTTTGTGTTAGTTATTGGTGAGCAGTTTAACTTCATGCTCAGGAAGTATTTAATTGTTAGTCTGTTTCTGCGTAGATATAGACTTTTGTATTTGTTGGCTTTGTAATACTAATAACAGTTCTATCATTGTATGCTGTTTCTGGATAAATATTTAACAAACCATGTGTTGGACTAAGCAAAATATTTCGGTTATCCCATAGTTTGTAAATACAATGCCAGTTAATGCCATCAGAAGAAATAAATTTCTTATCAGCAGCCATGTCTACAACAATATATCCATTGTAGATATAGGTTTGTGATTGACCATAGTTCATATTTGTTTCATTGGCAAAACCATGACGCTGGGCTAGTTGGTAATTACCATACTTATTTGCTATTGGAGCATCCATTCCAGCCTGTGTTGGCTGCAAATCAAATCCTGTCCATGTAACACCATTATCGGATGAAACAGCATGGTAATAGATACCTGGAGTACCATTCCAGAATCGCGAAGCCTCGTAAGCAGGACCACCACCAAATGCAAGATAGCGACCATTAATATAACTAATGTTATAGAAGTTACTTACTCCAATTTGTGGTGTTGTACGCTTTGTCCAAGTAAAACCATTTGGCGATGTAACAATACAGCCATTGTAACCAACAGCAATAAATTGTCCGTTGAGATACTTAATATCTACATAACCATCTGTACTTGGAGATGTTTGCTTTGTCCAAGTATTAAAATCTGGAGAAGTATTAATATGACCAGCAGATGTCACAAGAACATAAATAGAGCCATCATAAGCAATACCCATAATTGCACCTTCTGTTGTGGCAGCAGTTGTTCCTACTGTCCAAGTTGTAGGTGTAGTTAAGTTTGCTCTCCAAAGACGTTGAGCAGCAGTATTTGCTGTAAACGCAAAGTAAGCATAGTTACCAACAACGCCAGAATTTGTTAAAGGACGTGGATAACCAAGATTTGCATCACTAATGTTAATTAATGAATCTTCTTTTCCAATAACATCAAAAGTAGTAACGTTTGCAAAATTATGATAACTAATAGAGTGTTGGTCACCATTATTTTGATTACCCCAAAACACAAAGTACTTATCGCTATTTCTAAAATTGTAAATGTAATAACTTCTTTGCTGCCAAGAACTACCCTGCTCACCAGAACGCATAGCATGGTTTGTATCTGGATACCATTCTACGCCAGCCTTATCAAAAGCAGCGCCAACCGCAATTTTTTCACTTTGAGTAAGTGTAACTCTAATGCCAGCAGTTGAATCAGTTGTTTCCAACCAATGATAGTATCCACTTTTTGGAGCATTTACAGAAATATAGTTTTCTTCATACTGGTTTGGAGTATCTCTAGCAACATCAGCAACAATAACATAGTTACCTGCTGGTAATGTATCTGATAGAAAGAACCCGTTAGTAGCAGTTGAGCCAGATGAAACTAAGGCTCCAGCCTTTGGAAGTGGTGAACCGCTACCGCCACCAGATGCTGCAGGATATACGCTTGAACCCATTAGTTAATCTCCACTCCACTAATATGAAAGTTTACAGTTACTGCTGATGCAAAACCAGCAATAATCTTTGTTGCTGCAAGTGTTTGCTTAACATCAAACATTGCTGTTGAGTTTGCTGCAATTGCAGTTGTCTTAAACAAATCAACACCATCAAGTGTGATTGTGAATGTAGCAGCAGTTGCTGCCGAGTTTGATACTACAATGTTTGTAACCACCGTAGTTGTTCCTGCTGGCACCGTGTATAGTGTTGCGCTTGAAGTTGCCGCCGCTGTACGTGCTAGTGCTTTAGATGTTGTAGCCATTAGTTACTACTCCTTCTTAGAGTGCATCCATAAGGTCAGTAACTTTTACTGACTCTAAATTTGTATCTATCTGTGTCTGGATTGGAGATGTAACTCCATCTAGATATGTAAGTTCTGTTGTGCTAACTGTGCTTAGAACTGAGGCTGCATTAGCCAAGTCTCTTGCCTTAGTCATTAGTATGCTCCCATAATTGTCATGATTTCATTTGCTTGCTGAGTTAAGTCTACAACAGCCCATGAAGCAGCAGTGCCATTAGTAGTTAAAAACTTGCCGTTGTTTCCTGTTTGGCTTGGAAGCAACTCATTTGGAGCCCATTCGAGTCCAGTCAAAGTAGATGAATTAGCCTTGAGATACCAACCATCTGTAGCAACAGCCAACTTGCCAGGAGTTGCTGGACCAGTAGCAATTAGAATGTCGCCCTTAGCGGTAAACAATGTATTGCTAATTGAGTTAGATACTACAAATGGTGTAAATGTAATTACATCAAGAATATCTCCAGCAGCCAATGCTGCAAGGCTTGTAATGCTTGTACCATTTGTAGCGTTGTAATCTGAAGTGCGGGCTAGCAGAACACCGTTAAGGTATACCTGCTCTTTGCCAACTGTATATGCAAGTGTTAGACCAAAGTCATCAGTACCAGACTTAGATGTCTCTCCACCAGTTGCTGTGTAGCGGTAACGCTGAATGTCAGCAGTTGTTGAGATAGCAATCCATGCTGTTCCGCTATATGTATACATAGTGCTATTGGTTGAGTTCCAATACATAGCACCTGTAAGTAGTGGGTCTCCATCGTTATCTACTGTAGGAGCAGTTGACTTAGAGCCAAGGTAGCGGTCATCAAAAGCATCATATGCTGCTGTGGCTGCCGCTGCAGCAGCAATAGCGTTTGCAACAGTACCTGCTGTAGCATCTACATAAGCCTTGTTAGTTGCATCTCCTGCGTTAGTAGGAGTTCCAACGTTAGTAATCTTAAATGTATTTGCATCTAGTGCACCAAGCAATTGACCGCTTGTGCGGTTAATGTATGTACCAGATAGGCTAACCGCTCCAGTGCTTCCATCTACAGAAAGAACTGCATCTGTTGGAGTAAGAAGTTCCTGCCAGTTAGCAAGCGTTGTTGCTGGTGTAGCAGTAAGAATGAATGACTTGTTAACGTCTGTGCGTACAGCAACGTCACCAATCTGTGCAGTAAGCGCAAGCATTGCTGCTTGTGTTGCTACTACTTGTGTAGTAGTAATAGCAAGTGCTGGCAAGTGATGGGTAGGAACTAATCCATTACCATCAAGTTCAGCAAGACCATTTGCTACACCCTTTTGGGTTGTAATATAGTTAAGTGTTACAGCATCTTGTGCGCTTGTTGGGTCAGCAAGTCCTGTAATCTTCTGAGCATTTAGAGCAACTGGTCCAGTTGGAGCAGCCATCTGGTCCAGACGATTAGTACGAACTGCTGTGTTAAAGTCTGAGATAGTAGATGCTGTCTGTGTGCCAGTGTGATTAGCGCGGGCAAGTGGGTCTGTTTCCAACTTAGACAAAGCAATGTTTGCTGTTGCGTTAATATCAGCGTTTACAATTGTGCCGTCTGCCAAGTCAGCAGAAGTAATAGTTCCACCAAGGTCTAACTTAGACTTAGCAATTGCTGCTGTTGCTGAGATGTCAGCGTTAACAATAGTTGCATCTGCAATCTTAGCGGATGTAACTGCTCCATCAGCAATGTCACCTGTAGCAATAGTGCCATCTAGAATCTTAGCCGAAGTAATAGCACCATCTGCAATATCGCCAGCAACAATAGTGCCGTCAGCAATCTTGGCTGATGTAATAGCAGAATCAGAAATCTTTGCTGTAGTTACAGCAGTATCAAGAATCTCCGCAGTTCCAACTGCACCAGTTGCAATCTTATCTGCAGTAACAGAATCTGCTGCAAGGCGTGAGTTAGTAATAGCAAGTTCAGGAATCTTTGCAGTAGTAACTGCTTCATTAGCAATCTTATCTGTTGAGATAGCAAGGTTAGCAATATCTGCAGTTGCAATTGTTCCATCAGCAATCTTTGCAGATGTTACAGCGCCGTCAGCCAACTTAGCCGTTGTGACATTAGCATCTGTAATCTTGGCTGTAGTCACAGCATTTGCTGCAAGCATAGTGCTAGTTACTGTGCCAGTATCTGAAGTAAGAACTATAGTATTTAGAGGAATACCATGGGCTGTTGCTGAATTAGCACGAATATATTCAGCATGCTGGTTTGCTTCGCGGTAGTCACGACCAACAGCCATGTGGCGAACTTCTGCACCAGCAGAGTGAGACTGCGCTGTAGAGCCATCAATGTTTCTTACAATGCTTAGGATGTTTCCAGATACTGGATTACCATCAGCCTTGTATACGTCTACAATTTCTTCAAGGGCTGTATCTGGGTCAATGACAACCGTGAAGGTTTCACCAGCAGCAATTGTTACACCACCAAGAAGGGATGTAGCAGATACAACTGTAATAGAGTTACTACCTGAGTTGATAGAAGAAGCAAGAGTTGTCTTCTGCGAACGGGATGAGTATTTACGGGTTGTCATTCAGATTCCTATCGGCTGTAGCGAATGCGTGGTGGATATTGCTGTTGCTGTGCTTGGGTTTCTTCTGCCAAGCGTGCTGCATAAAGTTGATACAGCGCACGTGTTGCTGTGTTTCCAGAACCATATTGACGCTTTGTATCTAGTTCATCAGCCTGTGGGCTGGTTAGAGCATTGCGTGCAGGGTCTAGGAATGAGAGCAATCGGTATGATGCTCCAAGCACAACCACGTCCTTAACTGATTCAGACAATCCCGTCTGTACTGCGAATGACTCAGTAGATGATGTGCTTAGTGTTGATGGTGATGTAGCGTAAGTCACTTTGACTTTACGACCAGTGTGTACGTATCTATCATTGATAGTTACAGTTTGTGAATTAGCACCCCATGTTGTGGTATCTGGTGCTGAATCCCAGTCAAAGCGAGAGATTGGAATCCAACGCTTTGCAGGACCGATGTCTTCCCAAGACATACGCAGAATGTTCTGGATGTTTAGGTTTGTAAAAGCATATGTATCTACAACTGCGTTGTATGTGAATGAAGTATTCTTAGCAGCAAAGATGCTAGAGCCAATGGCTCGGATAGTATCTTGAATTGCACGCTTAACAGATGAGCGTGGGAATGTAGGAGTAATAACTACTCGCTCACCAGCCTCATGCTGTACTGCAGTAGTACCCATAAACCCACGACCATATGGTGGGATAGTTGCTGTCTTAGAGATACGGTCATATGAATCTACCCATAGCAACTCATCGCCAATCTCAATAATACCGCTACCAATTTCTTGAGCGTCTAGCGAGAATGTTGTAGGCGCTGCAAGCGTAGATGTAGTTGTGTTAATTGGAGTAGTCAAGTGTGTAGTACGGTCTTGCTGTAGCGTATAGCCAGCAAGATTCATAATAACTTCGTCTGCTAATGTATCAAGCGTTGCTGTCATTATTTAGCCCTCTTTGCTTTCATGGCTGCTTCTTTTGCTAAACGCATTCTTTCAGCCGCTTCTTTAATCTCGCGCTCCTTGAGCACTTTACGCATATTTTCAGTAGAGCGTTTAATGTCAGCCTTGTTACCAGACTTAATTGCTTTTGATACCTTTGTTTGTTTACCTGGCTTTATACGTTCTTTAGCCGCTAACTTAGGATTTTCAATTGCACGTATAGAACGGTCAACTAATTTATCTGCTTCAAAGTCTTTGTCTTCACGACTACGTGTTCGTGGCGCTCTTTCAGAACCAGAAGCAATACGGCTTTCAATTGATGGTTGAGCACCTTGTCCACTGCGGGATACAGGTCCACCCTTATCGCCAAACTTTATGCGATAGTATCTATCAAGAATCTCTTGGCTACGTTCTGTTCTACCGCCAGAGCCGCCAGCACCACGCTGTGGTGTTGTCTTAGGACGAGCAGGATTTACGCGTATGGTTAACGCTTCGCGTACTCTATCGCGTTTCTCTTTATTCTTTTGAGCAATAATATCTTCACGCTTGCGTGCTGCTGTTTTACGAACAGTAAGTGCACTGCTCTTTTCTTTAGGGTCAATTCTTTTAATTGGCTTTTGAACTGATGTGCCACGTGATGTTCTTGTAGTAATACGAACGCCTGGCTTTGGTGCTGTTCCTCGAACTGCGCCAGTACCAGTTGTAGTGGATGAACCACCAGGTCGCTGACTCATGCCACGTACAGCCTCAAATACATCAGCCTTAGAAGTTTTCTTCTTGCCTTGTCCAGTGGTAGTACGAAGACCACCACCACGATTTGGTGTTGGCTTATTAGACTTAAGACGAGAGCCAAGTGCAGCAGGATTAATCTTTACCTTTGTCATATCACGTGACAGTTGTGTCACGTTACGTGTAGAAAGTCTTTCGCTAGCCTTCTTGATATTTTCTTCTCTAGTCTTAGCAACAGTTGGTCGCTTTGCTGGAGTTCTTGTTGTCTTGCCAGTTGTAGTTGCGCGTGTCATAACACGCTTGCCCTTAGCAGACTTATTAACAGACTGAGCAGTTCCACGTGCAGCAAGTCTTACTGCACTTTTTTTAACACCCTGCTTTGCGACTTGTCCTGCAATTAATCTAGCGGCAGCCAGTGCTGCTGCGCCTACTAACGGTGCTGGCATATTACCACTTGACCTTATCTGCCCAGTATGCGGCGCTTAGTTTTCCTTTTGCAATGTTGCTTGCATGGCGAGCCTTAAATGACTTACGACGTGCAGCATATGAAGCAGACTCTCCAGCCTTCTTAGGAGAACCGCTAACACCCTGCTGTCCAAAACGGATAGTTTTAACAGTTGTGCCTACTTTGGCTACAACCACATGAGACTTCTTAGGATGGTTAGGTGTACGCTTTGGCTTGTTAAAGCCTGATACGCCAGCCCTTGCTAGGCGAGAATCTTTTTTCTTCATCGGAACTTTGCCGTCTTCTTTGCAATAGATTTTGGTTGTCTTACAAATTGCTTGCCCTTGCTCATACCAGCACGCTTTGCAGCGGTGGTTTTAGCGTATTCAGAGGCTGATAGAGCCGCTCTAGCCTTCTTAGGAAGGTAACGCTCACCAGTAGCCTTAGACCCCTGTGTACTAGGCTTACCTGACTTTGTACCCCAGTCCTCTTTAGTCCACTTGGACAGTGAAGACTGAGCCTTAGTCTTGCTACCTGAGTAGCCACCGCCTGCTTTCTTGTAAGCCTGCGCTAGCAACTGGGCTTTGCGGGCAGACCACTGACCAGGCTTGCCACCTTTAGAACCAGACATAATCTGATTCTTTAAACGTTCTCTTGTACTTGGTTTGGTGTAAGCCATAGTCTTAGTCCTAGTTGGTGTAGTAGTTTGGACGCTTTCCAGTTTTCTTTGCAACTGCTGTGCGCTTTGCTTCTAGAGCCGCTAAAGCCTTAGCCTGCTTCTGTGCTTCTGTCATGGGCTTCTTAGTAGCCTTGCCTACTGGCATTGGACGAGCAGTCTTCTTAGAACCAGTTGCAATGTTGCCTGGCTTTGTTGGCATAGCAACTGGCTTTGCGCCAGTGCGCTTTGAAGTACGTGGCAAACCAGACTTAGTCATTGAACCAGCACGCTTGCTACTCTTTGACAATGGTTCTCTAGTAGATACGCTTCCACTTGTAATCTTAATTGCGCGTGGCTTTTCTTTCATCTGCTGAACAGATTTACGCATTTCTGAATTCTTATATAGTATATCTTTTGGCTGTGGTACATCTGTGCGCAAGATGGCATGTTGAACTGGATACTTCTTGCCCTTACGTAGAACCATATGAACTTGGTCTGAGGTTATAGATTTCTTTGCCATTACTTTTTCTTTCCCATCTTCTTTGCTACAGCCTTTTTCTTAGTTGGCTTGCTGCCAAATAATCCACTGCTTTTTGCGCTCTTAGGACCCATGCCATAACCTGGCTGTCCTGCCTTCTTACCGCAACCACACTTGATACACATTATATTGCTCCTACTTCTGTAAGCGACTTTACTGACTTTTTATTAATTGATTGTGCTGTAGTAGCAGCGGTATCAGCATCAAATGGTTTGCCCATAATTTCAGATGCATTTACTGCTGCATTAATATGAGCCATGCTGGTTCCAGCAGGCTGAATGCCCTGTGCCCTAGCAGCACGATAAGCATCTAATTCACCATGCCATTTTTTATTTGACATAGCCTTCTGCGAATTAGCATCACCAGTATTCAGTTGAAGGCTACGAGCCTTGCAACCAAAGCAATCATCATCACAGTTAGTGTGGTCGATATTTATGTCACGTTGGTCATCTTCAAACGGAATAGGAGATACTTCACCACATAGAACGCAGTCATACTCTGTCACCTTAAAGTCATGGGCTTCTGTAAAGCCCCATTCTTTTACCCTACTAATATGGCTGCAATTACTCATGTAGTTGTTACCTCGTATCCCGCTGCTTCTAAATCATTCTTCTCTGACTCGGTTACTTCATATGAGTAACCACCAATATATGCAATATCAGCATCTTGTACTTCTTCGTGTGATGGGTAACGTACTTCGTAGTACTCACCATCAATCTTTAAAACTGTAACGCCATGAGGAACTTTGATTCTAGAAAATAATGGATGTCCATCACTTTCTAGTTCTTCAAGAACAGTTGGTGTTGTGAATGTATATGTCATTATTCCTCCAATAGGTTTACTGATAGACAGGGGCGTAAGCCCCTGCCTATCCGTCAAACTACTGACTAAGCGTTTGGACGACCTGATGCTGCTGATTCGATACGAACCAACGCAGGTGTGCGGTAGAGAGACCAGTTGATGATTCCGTACCAACCGACTGGGTTGAAACGGTTGAAGCGGTCCTGGACCACGCCAATTTCCATTCCTGGTTCCTTCCAGACAGCCTCAGCAAGTGCCTGAGCACCTACGACATATGTGTTGTAAACACGTGTCTGAGTTCCGCCTGAGCCTGCACCTGACTGTGAGTTTGTAGCGTTTGCTGTTTCAATGAAACGAACGCCTTCCCATGAACCTGTTTCTCCGCCGTAAAGTGGAGCAGCGTTCTGGTACTCATGTGGTGTACGCCATACGTTGTTACCTGTCTCTGTACGGAGGTCAGCAGAAACTTCTGGGTGGATGTATGCAACATACATTCCAGCAGACTTGTACTGAACGCCTGTAGAGCGCATCTTTGTAACTGCAGTGCGGATAGCAGCAGACTTCATTGTGTCTGCGCCAGCGATTGCTGTCTTAGCAGCAACTGTTCCAACACCTTCGTAGACGTTTGATACTGCGCCTGTGCCGCCAGATACGCGAACGATGTTCGCACCTGCATCCAACTTAGCAACTACTGCTGCATCAAGTGTCTTTGTCATGTTAAAGCCAACTGCGTTTGCAACCCATGGGTCGATGTTT
>JACCEC011372422.1_pt1 | contig 10802 bp, 12 predicted proteins | sample 7450121 | NCBI WGS metagenome assembly JACCEC01 (sample SAMN15323455, study PRJNA562643) | freshwater metagenome | isolation source: river surface water | place: USA:Blue River Watershed | collected 2017-08-18 | reverse complement strand
TGCTCAAGGGCTCGTCGTGTGGCTGAGTTGTCTCCTTCACGGGCCAAAAGACGCAATTCGTCAGATGCCATGCCAAACTCGACTTCCAGTAAGCGCCTTTCCACCAATTCATCCACAGGCATTCTGAAGAGTTCAGCTGATTCTGCAGCTGTCAATTGCAACATGGGGCCAGATTGATGAACCAGCTGTCCCTGCAAGTTCGTGCCTGTGATGGACACGGCCAGCAAGTCGCGAAGCTCACCCGGTGTGCTGGGACTGAGGTGCAAACGGACACCGACCCAGGTTTCTGCTCCCCAGGCCAAGTCGTTCATTTTGTATGTGCCGTCCGGATGTTGTCTGGTGACGCTGAGCATTTCCACAATGACACCTGCCGCAGGAATCAGTTTCAAAGCGATGTTGCGCAGGTACAAGGCTTGCAGCAGCGACAGTTCTTGGTCAAAGCTGTCGTACAAGTCTTCCGCAGTTTGGCCATAGTATTGTTGACCGCCACCCGCATCTGCCATGGCAATCATCAAGTCTTCGTTGAAATGTCGGCCCAGACCCACCGTGGTGGTGCTGACACCTTTGGCTAGCCAGGCTCTGCACTCCGAAGCGATGTGGCTGGTTCGGATTTCACCGCGATTGGCCTGGCCATCGGACAACAGAATGACACGGGACACAGCGCTGTCATGTCCTCCCTCGAGTTGCTCGGCGCCTTTGAGCCACCCGCTAAACAGGTCTGTGGAACCACCGCTGTGGACCATGTCCACCGCATGCTGAATGGCGGACACAGATGAAATGTCACTCAAAGGGACCATCACCTCCGCATGATCGTCGTAAACCACCAAGCTGAGCTGGTCTTTGGGCGTCAAATGAGTGGCGATGTGCATGACACAACGAAGCGCCTCATGCAAAGGCTTGCCACTCATGCTGCCAGATCGATCCACCACCAAGGCCAAGCGATTGGGGGTGTGTTCAAGTGCTTTGTCCGTGGGCAAGTCGGGCGCTTGCACACGCACCAGAAGATCCAAATGACCGCCTTGTGCGGGGATGGCCGCTTTGAGCGGCGAGACGATGATGGTGGGCTGTTCCATTTTGATCCTAGTTGGTTGATTGAAGCCATGCAGCCAAGATTTCTCGGCGGCTGCGTTTTTGCGGAATGGGCGTGATGCCATAGTCCAATTGCATCCAGCGTTGTGTGCTGGAGACGGTGAACAGGCTCGTTTGAGGAGCCGAATACGGGTTGAAACCCGCAATCCATTGCGTGAGAAGAATGCACAGTTTGAGCATCCAGCCACAAAACCAAATGACGGTGGGCGGCATCAGACGTCCTCCCAATCACCCAAGGCTTCCATTTCCACTTTGTCTTTGGGACAAATGGGTGGGCCATAGGCTAAAAACTTCTTCAACATCGGTACCTGGTAACCACAAGTGCTGCACTTGGCGCGTGGTCGATCACGTCGTGCTGCTTTGCGCATGGAAACCTTGAGGTGTCCATGAGGGTAGGGGCCCAGTTGGTCCAACAGCGCTGTCAAAGTGAGCCTGAGTTCTGGACCAGCTTCTGCGCTGCGCATGGGTCCTTTCATGCCCATTTTGAGAGCGATTTTTTTGAACTCCTTGCCGTGCTTGTGCTCACAGTCGTCAATGGCATGCACCAACTCATGGACCAGGGTGTCGATCACCTCATAGGCCGTTTTCAAGGTGGGTGAAATGAAGATCTGGTTCAGCGCATTCGATGCACTGTTGGTGGACCAACATTGGCCCACGTGACCACTACGGGTGCCTGTGCTGGCAAACCCACAAGAGACTTGGCAAGGTGGTATGGCATAGCCTTTGGCTGCAAACAAGGGCGTGAGCAAGTCAATAGCAGCTAAGAGCCAGGTTTCGCGTGTGGTGTGGATGTGCATGGGTACAACTTGAGCTTTTGATGGGGTAAGCATGAGCTACCCGAAGCTCACAGTGCGAGCCCTGCACCTGTTATTGCATACAGGCCTATCGAGTTTGACTGACGAAAAACACAGTAGTCCTAGCTCATATGCTGAGCTCGTCCAGGCCTAGAGTCATCTCATCTGCAGAAGGCTAAAAATGAACAATGAATTACTGTTAAATCAAATTAAATTGGCCATCCAATCCATGGATCATGAAGCACTTGAACATTTCAATAAGTTAATGCCAGATTTTTTGCAATGCTTCACAAACAAGGAATTCAGTGCAACGCTCATCATCAAAGAAGCCAAAGAAGAATATGGAGATGTTCATGCCATCAATGCCAACGAATTTGAGATGAACGACATGTTGTTCGGCTTATGCGATTTATTAGGCTTATTAGACTTTCAAAGAGCTACTCTGCCTCAGTGGCTCAATTAAGTGAGTTAGAAAATCTGAGCATAAGTCGGGTCCTAAACCCACTAAGTTCTAAAACATGAAAGATGTCAGCCTATGAATCATTATTTTGAAATTGCTCTCTGTATCTATTTGGGTATAGGTTTTTATTTGGCAACCCTAGGACCAGCAGGCAAAGATATCAATGAAGAAATTGATCGTGCCAGAGGTTCATCTTTATTAAACGCCTATTTGGATAGGGAGCCGCCATCAGAATTTAAGTTATTGCTTTTCAGAGTAGCCATCACAGCAGGATTTGTATTACTTTGGCCTGTGTTCATTTTTGGCATCGTAAAAGCGCAAAGGAAAGCCAGAGAAGAATCTCAGGCCTTTGCAACTAAGCTTTCTCAAGGACTGTGGTTTCAATACTTAGGGGGTTATGGTTCCATCAATTGCCAGGACTGTCATCACGTTGAGTCAATCACTTCATTCACTCATGGCAGAGATAGCAGTACTTCAGGTTTTCAATGCCAATCCTGCGGAGAGTTTGCAGCCATCCGATCTGGCGGTCCTGGTCGAGCAGCTGATTATGAAAGCACTTTAATTTGTGGATGTGGGGGTCAGCTTGACCGAGAAAAAGTCCTTTTTTGCCCTGACTGCAAATCTCAAAAATTGAAATACGACATGGAATTTATTACATGACAACTATTCACCACGTGAAATTCTTATGACGCGCATCAGCGGCACTCGCATCATTGAATCGCCGTGTTGTCAGACGCAGTACAGCACCCCGGCTTATGGCTCAGTGAATCTGTCTGCGTATGAGTTTTGGACAGATGGCAGGCGCGTCGGCAGTTTGTTTAGCGGGGACGGCGGCTTGAGGCGCTGTGTATGTGGCGCATATTTCTTGCTCCACATGTGCGACCACATTCAAACCATTCCCAAAACGGCTTACAAACCCCGCGCTCCTAAGGGTTGGCAAAACACCCAAAGCAATTGGTGGACGCGGTTTTGGGGCAAGCCCACTTTGGGTGACTACTTGTTGAATTACGACATTCGCACAGATGAAGAAATACAAACTGCCGAAGCGGCTATGCCTTCTCAAACTTCATATGTGGCGGACGCTGACATGACTGATGTGATTGAAAGGTGCTCAGGAAATCGAGAGATGCAGATCATCGCCCGCAGGCGCATGTGGCAGTACTTGAACGATCCGTTTCGCGAGGTTTATCGCCAACACAAAGAAGTCAGCTCGGATACTTTTCCTGACTTTGAAGCCAGCCTTGAGCAAAAGGAAAACATGCTGAAGTTGGCTTATTTGCTGGAAGACGGCTATGGCCCGCCTTGGCTGGAAGTGGCTGAGTTGTGCAGAGAAGTAGGGGACATGGAGGCTGCAGCTAAGGCGCTTGCAAGAGCGGGCAAGTCGGATGAGACTTTGACTGAAGTGATGGGGCAACTGATTGAGATGAATTACAGTGGACCAGCCAGATTTCGTTATTGACTATGACCGCAACAGTATTTGACAGAAAAGGCTTGTTGAAAGCAGTTTTGAAGCAATTCAAAGTGGACCGCCACGGCGTTCACGGCCCTAGCCATTGGGCTCGTGTTCGTTACCACGCTTTGATGATTGGACGGGCTACCGGGGCAGACTTGCTGGTGGTAGAGCTATTTGCTTTTTTGCATGACAGCAGGCGATTGAATGAATACGTTGACCCAGAGCACGGAAGCAGGGCAGCAAGCTATGCCAAGGAGTTGAACGGAATTTACTTTCACCTCACCGATGTGCAGCTTGAAAAGCTATGTCACGCTATGAGTTTTCACAGCGATGGTGGCATTCACGCTGACCCGACAATTCAAACATGCTGGGATGCAGACCGACTGGATTTGGGGAGAGTGGGTAATAAACCCCGGGCAGAGTTTCTATCCAAGGAGGGCGCTAAACACATTGAGTCTGCCTACAAATGGAGTTTGCAATCTGAACCGAACTCCGAAGCCGACTTTGGTTTTTGATCAGACGTAGCGTTATGAATGCCTGTCAATTCACTTGGCAGGTTTGGGCTTTTGCTTGCCACATACAAGAGCATTAACAACCCAAAGCTGAGGATCATCATTCTCTGCCGTTGCTTGTTCTTCTTAATACTAGTCATTCGTTTTCTCCTGTGCGCAGTTTCACCAACCAATCCGGCTTTTGCGGACAGTGCTCATCCAGCCACTCCTTGGCTTCATCGTCGTTCAAGCTGGCCGCTGTGGCCATCAAGCGTTGCGCCTCGGCCATGTCTTTGTCAACGCCTTTGCCGTCTGCGTACAAGTAGCCCAGTTCGCGCAGCCCGCGCGGGTCGTTCCGGTCTGCGGCTTTGCGAAACCACTTGGCGGCTTCGGCTGCGTTTTCCTCCACACCATCGCCGTATATCAGCATCAAGCCAAGGTAAACGTGGGCGTTGGTGCTGCCAAGTCTGGCAGCCTGGCGAAACCATTTCACCGCTGCGCCTTTGTTCTTTTCTGTGCCTTCGCCCAACAAGAAAGCTCTGCCCACTTTGAAAGTTGCGTTCGCGTCTTGCTTTTCAGCAGCTTGCATAAAGCAGTCAAACGCCAGCTTCATGTCTTTGTCAACGCCGTGTCCACCTTCATAGGTCAACCCTAAAAGGTAAGTGCCCCATCCGTCGCCTTGCAGGCTGGCAAGTTGAAACAACTCGTGTGCTTTGGTGTCGTCTTCGGGTACGCCTTTGCCCAGGTAATGCATGTAGCCCAGTGCGGCCTGGCAATCGGCACTTCCCAGAGCAACGCCTTTTTCATACCAATTGACAGCCTCGTCCGTGTTTTGCGGTGTGCCTTTGCCGCGCCAATGGGCTTCAGCAAGGTTATAAATAGCGTACTTGTGGTCTTGTTCTGCGGAAGCCGTCAACCATTCCACGCCTTGTGTTTGCTCCTCGGGCGATTGGCCTTTCCACAGCTGGTGACAACCTAAAGTGCTTTGGGCATAAATGTCGCCCAGCATGGCTGCGTGCATCAAGAACCGCTGGCCTTCCTCAATGGTTTCAGGCGATTGAAACAGCAGTTCGCGACCCAGCACACCCATGCATTTGGCACCACCGTACTTGGCACCCAAGCGAAGCCATTCATATGCGGTTTCACGGTCTGCATCAAAACCATCTTTGCCGTACAAAAACAGTAACCCCAAGTACAAGCTGGCGGCAGAGTCGCCCGCGACTGCAGCGCGCTTGATCCAATCTAGGTGCGACTCGCGCTCTGCCATGGTTTGCGCGACACCCATAAAGTGGTAGCCATAGCAATACATGCTGAAAGGGTCGCCACTGTTGGCTGCGGTCAGCAAGTGAGTGTCGTGGTTGTGAGGCTCCAGGTCCGCCAAATAACAGTAGGCGGGCATGTGGCCTTGGTCGATGGCCTCGTGTAAGAGTGCGATAGCGGCAGGCGGGTCGGTTAGGGCGGACAACCTGGCCAATTGGGTGGTGCAACGCCCGTCGCCAGCGAGCCTGCCTTGCTCGTACCAGTAGGGTTCGTCGCGTTCAATCCATTCGGTTTTGTAACCTAGGCTGTGCCAACGGCCCAAATGAAACATGGCCACCGTGTTGCCGGCCTCTGCCTGAGTCAGCAAGGTGTGAGTTACGCCAATCATGAGTGAGGCCTGGCACTTGTTACCCCAGTAGTGCGCGGCGGCATCCAAGGCCATTTCGTGGTGACCCTCACGGTTTTGCGCGTGCCGCACGTAGTGCAGCAAGTCATGTGCATTTTCGCTGCACGCGAGGATGGACCAAATTTTCTCGTCTAAGCTCTGGGCGCTGAGTACTTCTGCCATTGCTGCTCCTGGATAGATGGAGTCAGCATAGGGTGGGGGAGGATCAAAGAGTGAGCTAGTTATGAAGTATAAAGATGGCGATATACGATAACTTGGGTTCATTTTTTATGCGTTCTAAATGATTAATTGAATTCCCAAAATGCACACAGGAGTGAAAAATGAATCAAGGCGAAATAGCAGAATTAAAATTCATAGCAACTTTATGTTGTTATATTTCTAATTCTATGAAATTTAAATCTGGTCAATTAGTTTCAATAAATGAAGTAGGAATTCCTTGTGGTAGTTCTATTAAAGTATTGAGTTCGTTACAAAATAATGTTACACCAGCAACCATTAAGTCTCTTAATGAAGTTGATTTATTAAAGTTATGTCTGAAAAATGGAATTACAAAGGCTTCGAATTTTTCAAAGGCAGATGTTTATATTAATAGAATTGGATATTCGTTAAAATATACCAATGCATCTCCTTCTGCTATAGTAAATCATACAAGAAGAACTGGTTGGGAATTCGTCGCTAGAAAAAAAGGCATATCAATTTTACCTCTTGATATTCTAATAAATGATTATTGGCAAAAAAGACAATCAAATTTAATTGGTGAAGATATATCCAATTCAGATCCTCTCTCCCCATTTGCCTCAAATTTGAATATTTTATTACCCTATTTAGAGTATTTTATTTTTGAAGGAACTGGAACCAGGCTTTCAAACCATCCAGCATCAGAAGTCATTCAATTTTCAGATCCATGTAATTTTTCAACCTGGGATTTACTTAATAAAAATCAACTAGTCCAAAATTTATGGACGCGTTTAGTATTCTCGATGAGAAGTGGAAAGGGTATGGTGGACATAAATACTTTGCCACAAAAAGAGGCTCAATCTGTTATGTTGTGGGCAAAAAATTTTCAAGGTAGCTTGAAAGGTGCTTTACATGTCAGGGTTAGATAGTTTTCCTAATTTTTTTTTGAGACGGGCCTTTAAATTTATTTTCTTGAGATCTTAGTTCATGATTAAATTCTTTTTTGCTCATATTTAAATAATTAACAATTGATTTGGCAACTTCATGAACAGCATCAACTGCCACACTATTACCAAGTTGTTTCATTGTTTGTGTTCTTGATCCTGGAAAATGAAACCAATCTGGAAAACCCATCATCTTTTTGCCTTGCTCAGGGCCAAGAACTTTTATTTCTCCATTTACTCTATAGGAGTCCCAATTTCTCCTATCGTCAATGCTAGATCGGCCACCCCCAACCCTAAGAGTGAAGCCTATATCCCTATCACATTCAGCACCCCATACATCGGACATTGTAAATTTGAGAGGTATTTGTTCTGGAAATTCAAAATTCCAAAAATGCTCATCTTCCTTTCTAAATCCAATAATAAATATTCTTGGCCGATGTTGCGGTAGTCCATAATCCGATGCTTTGACTACCTTGTAATATATATTATAATTTAATTCATTGGTAAGGATATCTACAATTATTTGAAAAGTTCTTCCGTCATCATGTTTAAGTAAGTGTCTAACATTTTCTAGAAAAATGCATTTAGGACGCTTTGCTTTAATTATATCCCTTAGTATAAAAAACATATTGCCACGGTCATCAGTTTTTTCATCAAATCCTTTTTTATGGCCAGCTTGACTAAAAGGTTGGCAAGGAAATCCAGCGCAAAGTATGTCATGATCTGGGATTTCAGATGGTTTAATAGTTCTGACATCCGAATTGAACTTACTTTGTCCGTTATTATCTTCTTCAAAAATTTCCGGTGAAATTTTAATCAGATTGTGTTTATATGTTGTTCTAGCGTCTTTATCTATTTCAGATGCAAAAACACACTCAGAACCAGTATTATGGAAGGCAAGGTGGAATCCACCAATTCCAGCGAATAAGTCAATAAATTTATACATGTTATTTATCCTATTTGGAAGTTGATGATCTTAAGGTGATAATTGTATATTCTGAATTGCTATTATTATCAATGTTTGAGACAAAAAATTTACCGAGATATGACCACTTGTTTGGCCCCAATTTTCTGTACAAATCAATTTTTAAATTCATATCATAATTATTTCTCATAGATTCGATTGATTTTTTATAGTAAATTCGATTAGGTATTTTATATAAAACCATATCCTGGTGAAATTCATCCGAATGAGAGTCGGATCCGCACAGAATTGACTCTACATGAGAGTTTATAGTTTTTATTGAAGAGGAAGAATTTCTAATATTACTTAAGGTTTCCCAATTAATAATATTTTGTATCATCTTTTATGTTTCTTTCTTCAAAATCAAAATTATAATACTATTCAATCAATAAAGTAGTAGCATGAAATTTTATTTATGTATGTTGAATTATTGTAAATGTAGAAAACCAAAATTAATATTAATATTAATATTTTAATTTATCTGTTGGGATAGCTTCTCAGCTGCTTGGATACTTAATATAACTTCTACTTTGATTTCCCCCCTGGTCATCCCTACAAACAACTTCCTGGCATTCACCTGTGTAAGTTCCTCAAAGTCAACTTCACACAGCACTACCACTGGGGCGCATTGGCCCTTGAAGCGGTAAACACTCTCGACCAACAGTTCGCCATCATGCCAAAGAGCATTTCCTGCTGAATCAAATTGTCCTTTGGTGCGGCGTGTGCTGTAGCCTCCCAGATAGTTCATCGTCTGCACTTGTGAGTTCTTCACGCCTCGAAAACTAACAACTACTACTTGGCTTGGTGTGAAGCCGTCTCGCCACAAAGCTTGTAAGCATTGATTCAGTACTATCTCATGACTACCTGCTTTCTCGTCATGAGTGTGAAACCCAGGCGTTTGTCCTTCATGGGCGCTGCATGCTTCAATGCGTTGATCAAGTAATTGGAGTTGATTAATTGCGTGCACCACTTTTTTCGGGCTTCGAAAGTTGTCAAAGCTCTCAACTCGCACCGCATATGGCAAATCAAAAGGTTCACGCTCGTAAAGCTGCTGATGACTGTCTCCGAGCACATACAAGCGGCCATCTGTTTTGAGTTGGGCCGACAGGGCTTGCACCCATTCCATGACAAAGTCTTGACTTTCATCTACCACTAGCAAGTCCAAATTTCGCGTAAGTGACTCTGAGGCTTGTAAATAGTTTTTGACCATGATGTTGAATACACCTTCAGAGGTAAAGTCCAGATCATGGCCTGCTAGCTCTGCGTAGTCTCTACAAAGTTGGTGAAACGTAGTCACCTCGGTATGCCCAGGCGCTAATCGTTGCAAGTGGTCTGCTAAAGGTCGGTTGAAGCATACATAGCGCGCGCGTTTTTTAAGCATGACCGCTTCTTGCAACAACTTCAAGGCCAGTTGCGTTTTACCTGAGCCTGCTGTGGCCTCTATCCAATACAGCTGTTCTGCATGTTGAATACGCGGTACCCATGTGGCCAAGCCATGTGACAAATGCTTGCTGATGCTTTGTACCTGATCTATTTGACTGCCCACATCGGGCACTAAATGAAATTGATTAGCCAAAAAAGCCAAAACGGATTCGCGGTTGGGGCGCGCAGATGTATGGGAAAAAGAATTTCTTACCAGTCGGCAAAAATCGGGTATTTGCGTGGAATCGATGATGCGCTCTCTGGGGTAGGACAAGCCTTCGCTTTGCAAGATGTGATCTGGCAGAACCAACATGGCATCCAAATACACATCAGACAGGTGAGCGTCTTTCAGTCGTTGACGTAGGGCACCGTGTTGCCGTCCCAGTTGATGGCCAATATCCTTCGGTTTTTGCTCAGCATATTTTTTTAGAAGCAAGCCCTGATCGCTGAACACTTCTCCAGCTTTAACTTCCAATACCAACACATGGCCCTCAGGTGATACAACCGTCAGGTCTAATTCACCAAACCTCTGTAAATTGTGGTGAATGCTTGACCAGGTCAAGCCATGAAACACATCGAAGTTATCGGGCAACCCTACACGCAGCATCTCTAGTAAATTCAACTCGCGGCTGTATCCACCTTGTTTAGGAGTATTTGAGTGAAAACGTGGGTGGATAATAGCCATGCCATGATTTTGTCACAGCCTCCTTTTTAACTATCCGATTAAAAAAATCTACGCTAACTCAACAGCCGCTTTTAATTGGCTAGGACTGCTGTAAAGATAAGTTGCAGTAGTTTGAATGTTGCGGTGTCCAGCAAGCGTTTTCAAAATGTGAATCGCTGTTCCTTTATTTGCAAGATTTGTTAAGAACGTCCTGCGCCCGCTGTGGCTGCTTGCGCCTTCAAGTCCAGCGCCTTCGTAGAGCAGAGCGAACGTTTGTGCCAGGCTGTTTGCACTAAATCCTGCCTTAACGCTTTTTTGGCTTACAAAGAATGGGTAGCTGCGGCCCACGCACTTGGCTTGTTCAGCATATGCTTGCAATTCCTCGCGTAGCTTTATGTTGACGTAAACAGTACGAGCGTGTCTGCCCTTGGTCATGTCGGGCAGCAGGCGAATCTCGTCCTTTACAGTTCCGTCTAAGTTCATTACATCGCTCCATCGCAGGCAAGCGACTTCGCCAATTCTTAAACCAGCTAGGTGTGTGACCAACATCATTGCTCTGTTGCGTTGCGCAAAGCGGCGTGTGTTGATGTAGTCCAATACACGCGTCATCTCTTCTTTTGTCAGTGTTTTTGCTTGGGCCATTCAAGTTCTCCTAAATCATGTGTTTGCATTAATTGC
>JACCEC012018802.1_pt1 | contig 10805 bp, 11 predicted proteins | sample 7450121 | NCBI WGS metagenome assembly JACCEC01 (sample SAMN15323455, study PRJNA562643) | freshwater metagenome | isolation source: river surface water | place: USA:Blue River Watershed | collected 2017-08-18 | reverse complement strand
TTGCGCCCTCGAAAAATTGATTTTTGTCACTTGTTTGACCTGTGACAAAACAAAACAATAATAACACTAAAAATGTCATCCGAAGTTAGTCACATTCTTGATAGAATAAATCGCAGTTATGATATCAAGTCATTATTAGGAAAAAAGGCAGAAACCACCAAATCTCTATTTGAACCCGACCGCACCAATGCCGCAACACAGGCAAAAGTGCGCATCCCCGACCATCAACGATTTTATGTATGGGTCTTGTCGCAACAGGAGCAATTGATTAACACCATATTATCAAATTATCCAATGCCCACATTTGTATTTACATCCCAAATCGTGGATGGAAAAATAATATATTTTGTGCAAGACGGACAACAACGTCTAATCACCATTCAAAAATATATATTGGGCGATTTCTCTTGTGGCGGCAAATTATTCACCCAACTCACTGAAGACGAACGCGGCATATTTCTAGATTATCAATTATCGTGTGAGATAATAAATAATCCAACCAATGAACAAACTGCCGAAATATTTGAGCGATTAAATGCGGGCAAACCATTAACAGACAATGATAAATTCTGGAATCGTCGTAATTCACCTGTAGTGTCATTTGTGTTTGAAGAGTTGATGACAAATCCCGAAATCCGCGAAGGATTCGAATCCTACATTGGTCCTGTAGGAAAAGGCAAGAGCAGATCAAAATTGTCTGATATAATAGGTGCAACAGTGGCAATATCAAAGAAATCCACCCATTTAATACGCACTTCATTTGCGTGGATCGGAATGCATTTGACGACACCTTTAAATAGTGAAACTAAAAATTTAATCACACAGGTGTATTTGGAGTATTTCAAAATAATAAAAATAGCAATGGCAAAACACGGAATTGCCAGACCCAAGAAGATTTATGGCAGATTGTCAGGAATGCTGGGAATCTATCTGTATTGGAAATTGTGTCCGGCAGTAATGTCTCAAACAGATGCATATGAATCGTGGATGTGGTATGCGGCAAAATGTCAAGATAAATTGTGGATAAAGGAATATTTTGCGCCTCTATCGTCGGGTGCGCAAAGAAATGTGGATGAATCGGCGCTGCGACAGCGCACCGAATATATGTTGGCAAATCCATTTATAAATGAAGTGGATGGATGCGCACCAGGATGCGACGAGCATAGCGAAGCATCAAGTGATGATGATGATGATGCATAAATACAAGTGCATCATTAGCATTGATTTTTTACATTTTGTAGAATGCATTTCCTCATAAAGGAGGGCGAATATATGTTCCACTACTCGATGCATAGCACCGTAGGTGCTACACGTGTAACTGCCACCCGAAGGGAGGCAGTTATGCCACTGTGTGGCATCTTGGAACCTTGGTTAAGTGGCGCCGAAGGCGCCACGACGCTCGCACCGGAGGTGCGAGTTAACCCCCAGAAAGGAGGGGTCTAAGGGGAACCTTGGTTCACCTTAAAGTCCATCCAAGACATTTTTTTAGGTTCCACAAATTTAGTGGCATCGCCCGCATATTTTTCGTCCAGTTTTTGTCCGCGACGCATAGCACTGTCAACATACATTTCTTTAAGAATAGTGCCGATTTTCACAGAGGCATCATATTGGTCCAGAATGCCATCCTCTATTTGTTTCAAGGTTTCCACAAAATTAACCAGCATATTCATATCAAGTTCGTCGTTGACAATTTTATTAAAAATGTCGGTGTAATTTGAATAAATAAACGGACACGAAGTTTGACACAGATGTTTGTATTTTTCTTCTTCCACAATTTTCATTTTGTGATGAGTTTTTTTCAGTTCGCACAATTTGCCAACATCGGCAAGAATCATGTCACTGTGTTTAATTTGACGAATTTTTTCAGTATTATTCACATAATCATCACTTTCCATCAGTGCTTTCATATTTAAACTCTGTGTGATTGTTTGAGAAGACATAATATATCATACAGGATTAAGATTATTTTTACTAAATTAACTTATTGCCACATAAATATATAAGAGGAATGTCAGACAAATTATTTGTATTTAATTTGGGAATAGAGGATTCATTGTGGTCATCATCAATGTATATAATGATTGCATTCGTGTATGTGATATTAGGCATAACTTTTTCTTCTAAATATTTGAACAGAGAATTGGAATGCGACCCCAATTTATTGACATTTTTGTGGATGTTTTCGTGGATTTTCGGAAATGATGCAAAAAATAGGGTTGATAAGTGTATGACAAAAGACAAACAGACATTGGCACATTATATTCAGAATCCGGTTGTGCAAAAAGTCAATGACGCCAAATATGTTCTTGACAAAAATATGAATGAAATAAATGCAAATATGGATAGATTGCAAAATGCATATAACAAGTCTGAGGGCAAAACAAACAATTTAGCAATTGCCATACAAAACAATATTTTAGCAGTTAAAGAGGGGATGCAGAAAATAATAGCATCACTCATAATTCAAAGGCATATGCAAGATGGAAATCTAACTGTGGTGAAACAGACCAAGAATTATGATACAATGTTCAAACAGGTATTGGATGCAGTTAAAAAATAAAAAATAATGTAATTATAGGATATGATATTAGTTTCTTATTTTGGGTTAAATCAACCCTATGTGATAAACACAATAATATTTTTCGGCACATTTGTGGTGTTAATATTATGGATGCACATATATTTGCACGCATCTGTGATGAATACTATAGGAGCAACTTGTAATGACCCGATTGCCAAATTTTTCAATAAACGATTGGCAGAGAGGTGTTATGTGGACAGTTTGAATCGTGGTTCAACCTGGGTTGAAACAAATTTGGATAAAATAATTGAAACAATAGAGAAACGACAAACGGAGACAAATTCGCGAATATTGGGATTATACAAATTGTATGATGACCGCAATAAACAGAAGGCGATGGCAAATGTAAAGTTCATAGAAGATAAACAAAAGGCATTGAATGATTTGCAGACTGTGGTGACAGATTTAAAAACAGGATTTAGTGAAAACGAAGAGAATATAGGAAATTTTTTGAGTGATTACAGACAATTAATAATGGAAAATGTGGGCAAATTGCAGAATTTAGCAATAGAGATTAAAAATAAATTGCAACGAAATATTTACACAAAGAAATGGGAAAAAGACAGAAAAAAATACGTCACATCCTATGGAAAGATACAGAGTTATATTAAGAAACTCAACAGAGACAAATTTATGGATACAGAAATACCTGAAATAATGGATTTGGAATCATATGAAAAAACAGGAAAAAGATGATGCAGAAATATTTATATAGCGAATATCTATATAAATATGCCTATCTCTACCGACACGATTATTTTATGTGCTGGACTTTTTGTATTGATTGTAGTTGCAATGATGTTTGGTTCAAGTGGATTGGTTCCATCATATGGATTTGAATCCAGTGGTTTGAAGAGTTATCCTTATGAAGGATTTGACCAAGCAATGAAATATTTTAACAATAGAGAAACTGAGGGATTTGCTTCTCTTATGTCTGCCGATTACAACAGCGCCTATGCAAAGGTATCCACACAAGGCATTGTTGTTGATGCTGTTCCTGCAACCAATTCGGGTGTTCCCAAAGTTGTTGCCGGTTTCGGTGGTGTTCAGGGGGATCCCATTAATGAGGACAGTGGATTGATGAGTTATTTAGCAATGAATCCTGGCAGCAATGATTGCAAGGATTATGGATACACAAAATCCACAGGAAAGGTTTGTTTTAATCCGTCCGATGTTCGTTTGCTAACAACTCGTGGAGGCAACGCTTAAGGAAACCTACCCTTAAGGAAACCTACGGTTTCCTTAAGATCCTTCCCTATTAAGGAAACCTATGGTTAAGGAAACCTACGGTTTCCTTATGATCCTTCCCTATTAAGGAAACAACCCCAATATTTATACCTTTGCATATTCTAATCGCCGACCCGTAGGGTCGGCGTCTTTGAATGTGCGAAGTAACTGTTACTTTGCAACTGATAAATCATCCATTTATATCCGAGAACTCGCCAAAGGCGGGTTCAGGTTATATAATTGGTGTTTTAAAAGTGCAAAGGTTCAAGAATTATCACACAGGTATATTGTGTAACAATTCGCATTTTCTCTATCAGGTGTGTGTGCGTGTGTGCGTGTGCAACATTTTATACTATAGTTTTGCGGGTTTTACCTTGCCCATAATTATATTTGTTTTTTGCTTGTGTGGCATAAGCAAAAGCGCGCCCTTTGTGATTGCACCCCTCATCAATTATCTTGTAATCAACAGCAGCAGATTTGCCCCCAGTCAATGCACTTGCCAATCGCGCATATCCCCACGATTGTGCTGTTTGATTTGGACGCGACCCCGATGAAAAATATGCGCCTTCACCTTTTTTGACAATTTTATTGAGAGCATCAATAGAGCATCCGGTTGCTTTTACTAATTCTTGCGACGGCAATATATTTTCAACTCCATATATTTTGCGCGCCTTTGCTAAATGTTTTGAAGGTTTAGAAACATATGATTTCACGGGTTTTCTTGTGTAGTATTTGCCTTTCTTGTATAATTTGCGGGACTTTTGCAACATTGCTACCTGTTTCTCTTTGTCGTTGGAAGACAATATAGATGGCAAATACCGAACAGGGAATTTCATTATAACACACTGTGGGAAAAAAACCACTAAGATATATTTTGGTTGATATCATAAGTTTACACTCCTTTGCCACAATCATCGCAAATAGGAATATTCTGACCATCTTCCAATCCACATTCAACATAGTGATTTGTGACATTTGTGTGGGGGCATAACAGGCGTAGTTGTGTTTTTGCATATTCGACTGTTTCGGGATTATATAAATGACTGTCTCTGTATGCGATTCTTCTGAATTTTTGTATTTTAATCGTTTTATCATCGCGCTCATTTAGTGTTTTGTATATTTCATCAACTTGTTCTTCAGTAGGTTCATTCACAACTTCGCAATAGAGCATACAACTGTGAAGTGTCAGTTTGTCATATTTGGAAAGTTTAGAGTAAAATGAATCATTGCACACAAACCCATCATTCATATATCTGCGAATAGTTTCCAATCGCTGTTTTCCATCTTGCACATACATCACTTGATTTTCGCGTGTAATAACAATTGGATGCATCGGTTTATTGTCAAATAAACTCTCTATGTATGATTGCTGTGTTTCCAAGTTCCATCTAAATTCCCGTTTATGTTTAGAAATGGCAATGTTGCCAGAATCCATTCTTGACATAATGAATTCAACGCTCAAGTTTTCGTAAGTAATTTCCAAATCAAAGTTATCCATTTTATATGTATTTAAGTGTGTTTATATTTTTATTGTGTGTTGTGGAGAAAACCAGTTTTTGAATCAATTTTCTTGAAGAAAAAATCATTTGTTTAAAACTAATTTAGAAAAACTGCGTTTATAATCCTATTATCAAAATGAACGAGGACAACCATGTATTAACAATTAAAACAGTGCAAATCCAACCAATTCGCAATTTGACGACAGCGCTGAAGGACATTTTGACAGATGCTACAATCACATTTACAAAAGATGGTATGAGAATTATAAATTTTGACAAGACACATACAATGTTGGTGAGTGTAAATTTAAATTCAAAGAAGTTTGAACATTATAATTGTGTGCCTGACACGATTATGGTATGCACAAACACTATGCATTTTTTCAAGTTAATATCAACATTATCAAATGACGACACTTTAACAATGTATATTAACAAGGAGGATTATCAGGATGGCATAGTATCTTATTTGGGAATGGAATTTGACAATCGCAATGTGGGTCAAACATATGATTACAAGTTGCGTCTTATTGAACCGGACACAGAAGAATTGGAGATTCCGGATGTGGAGTATTCCACAATTATTAATTTGCCGACATCTGATTTTCAGAAAATAGTGCGAGACTTGAATGCTTTAACCGATAGAGTTGAAATCAAGTCGGTAGGCGATGATTTGATATTTTCCTGTGTTGGAACATTTGCAAAGACCAAATTTAAAAGGTCGGAATCGGACAGGCATATGGATTTCTTAGTAAAACCGGACCCATCTGTGGTCATACAGGGTGAATTTTCTGTAAAGAGTTTGAATAATTTCATCAAATGCACACCATTATGCACACATCTGGAGATGTATTTAGGCAATGACTTGCCGTTGGTTGTTAAGTATGATGTGGCATCGCTGGGAGAAATCAAGTTGTGTTTGGCGCCGCTTCCACCAAACTAAGACCTCAATCTTTGTGTATTGAAAAATACACAAAGGTATAAACACACAAAGGTGTCTGCATATTATATAATGAAAAACACAGGATTTTATGGAAGAGACGGTGGTGGTGGCGGTGGAAGACCATATGCAAGACCTGATAGTAGACCAAATGATAGATCATATGCAAGACAAGATGACAGATCATATGCAAGACCATATGCAAGACAAGATGACAGATCATTTGCAAGACAAGATGACAGATCATATGCAAGACCATTTGGAAGACCAGATGACAGATTCTCTGCAAGACCAGATGACAGATTCTCTGCAAGACCCGAACCAGTAGTTAAATTGCGCCCCAAAAAATGCGCATATGCAATAATTCATTTCGGCAGTAATCCTGTGTATTTAGAATTGGAAATATATTTTTTTATGATGTTGCGCCAATATACTACACACGACATTATTTATTTATATTCCGTCACAGACACTCCTGTATCATTTGTGGATGCAATTCGCCCATTGGTCACAAAAGTGGTTCCATATGACGACCGCAAAATAACATTTGATGTGGAATTCAAGAGTGGATATACAAATTTCAATACACTGCGCACTTGCAATTTCATATTTGCCTACACATTGACAGATTATGACACAGTGTGTATTATTGAGTCGGATATGGTAATAATGAAACCCTTGGATAAAATATTTGAGTTGAATGCACCGGCAATTCTCACATATTATATTGGAGACCGCCGTTTGAAATTCAATGATCCTGTGAAAAACATACCGGCAACAGTTCTTGCCGAATGTAAAAATATGGGTCGTTTAAATGGCGGAGTGATGTTAATAAATCCAAGCACACATTTGTTTAATACATATGTGTCAAAAATCAAGGATGTTATTGAGCGCGAATGCAAATATCCCAATGAAACCCTGTTTGAATATGTGAATAACTCGTATTATAATTTGCCAATTCAATTTAATTTGACCCATTTTTATGCGAAATCACATAAATTGGCAAAGTATGGATTAACCTTGTCTGATATTTATGTGTATCACTTTAATGAGACAAAATACAAACATTTGGATATTATAAAAAATCCAATGGACGAAACCGGAAATAATTGGTTGGATATCATTCAGACAAATGAAAAATACGAAATTAAGAAATTTCCAATTATGCATTACAAGGTCACTATTTTTGACAAACACCATCCCGAAATTAAAATGACATTGGATGAAGTGGATATGAAAATAAAAGGCAAAACGATGGTGCCTTTGCGTCCAAAATCGCCTAGTGAAAGTCCGGAATTGCCTATAAAAAAACCCAAATCACCCAGCGAAAGTCCGGAATTGCCTATAAAAAAACCCAAATCGCCTAGTGAAAGTCCGGAATTGCCTATAAAAAAACCCAAATCACCCAGTGAAAGTCCGGAATTACCTATAAAAAAACCCAAATCACCTAGTGAAAGTCCGGAATTACCAAAAGAAATAATAAAAGAGGTTTTGGAATCAATCAAAGAAAACGAAAAATCGAATTCTTTAGGGTCATCTTCCGAAGGAACACAAAAAAGGTCAAAATGCCCCAAAGGCACCCGACGAAATAAAAAAACAGGAATATGTGAACCATATGAAAAAAAATCCAAATGTCCCGAAGGAACTAAACGAAACCAAACTACAGGAAATTGCGACCCCATTGTTAAGAAATCCAAATGTCCCAAAGGCACCCGACGAAATAAAAAAACAGGAAATTGTGAACCTGTTAATGAATAAATACCCAACACAAATTTGCAACCTTGATTCCCCTTTTTTGAGTTAATAATATATAATGGATAGTTTTTCAAAACAGTTATATGAAGAACTAGATGACACAAGTTCAAAACAGGGATTGATTGATTTATTATCAACCACAACTGAAAAAGATAATGCAATCATCGAATCTTCTGTTAGAAAACTAATAGATGAAGGCGCAGATGTGAACGCAATAAATATTTATGGACAAACGCCTTTAATTATAACTGCACACAGAAGAAATATTAGCGTGGGTGTTGCAAAAATGCTAGTTGAAGCAGGTGCTGATATTAATTATTCCGACGATAAAATGGAAACACCTCTTTACGTAGCAGCAAAAAGAGAAAATATTCCAGTAATTGAATATTTGATTGAACAAAAGGCAATAATAGACCAACCGGATTTAGAAGACAAAACACCATTAATAATAGCAACTCTTATGGGAAATACCAGAACAGTGGAAATTTTAATTAAAAATGGCGCAAATGTGAATTATCCCAATTACGAGGGATTCACACCTTTAATATTTGCCATAAAAAATAATAAAAACGGGAGCAAAGATGCCATTATAGAAATGTTAATTCGCGCCGGAGCAAATGCAGACGAAGTGCCCGGTTTGCGAAAAAGTGCAATCGAATATGCAGTGAAATATGATGATTTTGCGTCTCAACAATTATTAAACAAAGACAAAAAGTATTTGACAAAGGATATAATAGACGAAGAGGCATTGCCAAATGAAATTCCCAAAAAGATTCAAATGGATAAATGTCAGAAACTGAAATTTAGTTATAAATATAATACAAAAACCAGAGAATATGCGGTAATGTATTATGTTCCGTTTGAGAGCAAATACGATTTGGACAGAGTAATAAAAAAATCAATATATCAAACAGAATTGTTGGATAACACCACAGTGGATGTTGAAAATGCAGAATGCGATTTAAAGGATTGCGTGGAAGAGGCAAATAACATAAATGAACTTGCAAAATACATAGAGAAAATACAAATAAAATGCACGGAATGTGTAAATTTTGTTAGAGGATGGGAGTGTTGCGGTCAGTTTGCGCCGTTCATTTTTGTGTATCATTATTTGCTGTATGAACGAAAATCTGTTGCCATTGAGCAAGGTGATCTGAAAATACCGACCCAAATCCATAATATAGCAAATGTGTTTTACAAACTATTAACTTCATATGGGTCCAGTGAAAAAAAAAGCATAAAAATAAAAAAAGAAATATCTGACAAATATGCAATAAAAATTGCAAATTTACAAGAAAATTCGAATTGTTGGTTTTGCAAATATCCAGATAAAAAAAAATTCCAAACAGACCCGCTTATGATAGAATTGGAAAACCGCAAATCGCATTTAATTGTGCTTTATAGTGAAGATTTTATGAAAACAACTATATCACATTATTGTTTTATTTACAGATGCAATGATTATGTTATTATGTGTGATTCGTGGGCGCACGACAGTGGTAAACGATTGCCAGTGACGCGAATCATTAATTACAAAGAATTCAGAAGTCATATAGCAACTATTAACATTATACGAGAAATGGATGATATAGATGAAAATATGTTTTCATTATACAATTTTATAATGGATTCTCTATTTTTAATTCCTTACAATGATAAAAGCATTGAAACGAGTGAGCAATCATTTCAACCAAGAACACTATTAAGCATTGTAATATTGGATCCAGATGCGATTGATGGCACATTTGAATTGCTAAGTAGAAACACTGATATATTCAATATGTATTTGAAAATGGGAGGCAAAAAAAAAAATAAACGCACAAAACGCACAAAACGCGCATTGCGGCGCACAAAAAGAGTTAAGCACTAAATTTTTATTTGCATTTCACCCAAAAAATTGATTCTTTTTTGAAACGATTCCAAAAAAGACAAAAGATAAATAATATTAAAACAATAAATCAACAGTTTAAGAAAATGAATACTATGCAAGTTAGAAACAGTGTAGAGAGAATGATTATAATCGCCAATAATGCAGATGACATTGATTTTGCGGTGCGATTAATTAAAGAAGAGATTCGGATTACAACATATATGATTGAAAAAGAAAATCAAGATATAACAAGTGAAGTAGAATATCAAATTAGAATGCTTAAAAAAACCGGAATGGAAATAGTTGGTGGGTTGGTTTTGTATGGAAATAAATATTCGGTGTGTGACTACATGGATGTTTACACAGATGACAGCAACCTTAAGGCAAGTTATAATTGCGAAGCAGATACGCGATTTTATCAAGATTGTGATGCATCTGATAGAAATGAACTAGAAAGACAATATGCGATGGATACTACAGAAGATGTTTGTGCATCTATTCCTGCTGAGACAACACAATACAAGATGTCAAACGAGTTTGCATCAATATTGTCACAGGTGACTGAATCGTGCTTGTATTACAGAAAGTATGATAGAGACAGCGTAATATTTGCCAAATATGATGAATTGCAACAGATGATATATTTGGGAGATATTTATGAAAATCGTGAAAAATTCTTATCAATGTGGGAAGAAGTTAAATCTATGGAATCGCGCGTGTTTGATAATTATGTTACAGAGGAGCGTGCGGCAATGTCGCTAGATGAATTAGATGTGTTGCAAGATGATGCTGAAAGAAGCACACTTAGAAGACATCATCAATATGATGAGGAAGAAGAAATGGTGTGCAAAGCATTAATGGATACTACACCGATGAATTTGCCGAGTTGCGAGATAATTATGAATGCGTCTGACAATTATATTCCGAATATGA
>JACCEC010531260.1_pt1 | contig 10805 bp, 9 predicted proteins | sample 7450121 | NCBI WGS metagenome assembly JACCEC01 (sample SAMN15323455, study PRJNA562643) | freshwater metagenome | isolation source: river surface water | place: USA:Blue River Watershed | collected 2017-08-18 | reverse complement strand
TCCCTTTGCATTCGGGCAACATGTCTAAATAAGTGAAACTTATGTAATCGTCCATTCGGGACGGTTCACGCTCTAACATCACTGAATCCAGTGTGACTCGGCGCATGTGCTCGGCAGCATCGTGAGGCGGATCTAGTGGAAGCCAATCCACATTCAGGACGCCATCATCTTTCTTCTTTGAAAAAATTCCCATCATTTCCTCCCTTGCGCCCGAACAACTTGTTTAAGAATCGCAAGCAACTCCGTCTTTGTCGCGATCTAGTCCTGCATTCAACTCATACAACTCAGGAGTTTTTGCCTTAGTTATGGGAGCAACTCCTGCGGCTTTCACTTCGGTGCAGTTCTTGTATTTAATGATGCTAACTGCGGGACTCTGTGAGGTGGCAGGGGTTGGAGTTGTCTCAACTAGAGTCGGTTCGGCTGAAGCAGTTGGCTGAGGCGTCGATGCCGATTTGCTTACAACACCTTTATTCCACATGAGTTTGGATCCAGACTTAACGCAGGTGAACTTCTTATTGCCAACGGTTTGAGATAAACCAGCCTTGGTGCATTTTGCACCAGATTTTGCCTGCGGGGCTGCGGTTGCAGAGTTGAAACCAACGAGTACCACCAACGCGGTTGCGAGAAATAGTAATTTCTTCATTTGCTTAGAATAACCTTTCAATCGTTCGAGGAGAAGCAGCACTTAGCAGCCTCGGTAGTAACCGCTAACCTTTGTCCCATCTTTTCGCGTGTAAGGCTTTACCCATACGCAGTTTTTCGAGGAAGATGTTGTTGGATTTGGCGAAACAGTTGATTTCGGTGAACTCGTGGTGGTGGGACTTGGTACACACTGAAGTGCCTTAAAGCCTTCAATCATGACTTCAATCAATTTAGGGCAATCGGTAGTTGAATTAAGTGAACTTCCAGTGCCTTTGCGCCATTTCCAGCCCGAGCCGCTAATGCTTTCTGCCAATACCCAGCGACATCTAACTTGAATTTTAAGAATTTCCCCTTCACGGATTGTTGCAGTGCGAGGCTCTCCGATTCCCGCCGGAGAAGTTGATTGGACTACGCATGAGTCATTCAAATCTTCCGTGTAATACTCGGCAGGAGGGTCGATGACTTCAGCAACCCAGTAGTCACGATTTATCCAAGCAAATTTCTTAGAAAAGTCTTTGTATGTCAGTCCCATGAATTGATCTGTGGAAACTTGGAAGACAATTTTCTCTGCGGGAGAAGGCGAAGGCGATGTGTTTGGAGAAAGTGTTGGACTCGGAGAAATCTGAGAAGTTTGGTTAAAGAAAGGAATCACCTTGATTGTGTCTCCAAATGCACAAGTTGAATTTCCAGTCTGAATCCAAGTCGCTTCATTAGAATCAACGGTCAGTTGATAGCGCATCTTGATTGCAATCCATGCTTTAAGGTAATTGCAGCCAATCCATGGCTCTGTCCCATCACTCAGTTTCGGTTGCCATTCCGAGTAATCCTTATCGCCTTTGGAGCGGTTAGAACTAGCCGAAACTGCGACAAGTGCTCGGGAATCAGTTAAATCGTTTGCAAAGTCTTCTCTTTGTTTATCAGTCCATGCCCAAGCACCAGATCGCCATGCTTCTGCCAAAGGAACAAGGTGATCGATGTCTAAGGCGCTCGCGTTGGTAGTGACTAACTTGTCGTATTGGCTACGCCATCTACCCCCAGTAAGCGCGCATTTCTTTCCAACTTTGGGTTTAACTAATGCTTCCTCAATCAAAACTTCTGCGCGGGTATCGCAACCATCTTTATCTGCATCAATCCAATGCCGAAAGGCAGAGCGGTTGTAGGCGCCTTCATAATCAGCCGCAGTTGTCAATGAAAGTGTTGCTGCTTGAACCGGCAAGGCGAGCGCCGTAAGGCTTGAAGCAACCACTGCGATGATTAACCCGAAGATTTGCCTTTTCACCCCCTTAGACTAACGAAAATAAGGGGCTATCCCGATGGAGTGGTGGTCAGTTTTTTCCTAATCTAGACAATGTTGGGATGATTCCTGAGAGCCAAGCATTGATTTGTTGGGCATAACGAAGAGTCTTCTCATCCTTAACAATTCGTTCTGGAGTTTCCGGAAAGCAGCCACTAATTCCTTTTAGGGTCTGAAAAGATTTATTCTGGCGAGTATCCCTCAGCCTCACGCTCTTTTCTTCGCTCGCGTTTTGCTCTCTGTCTACAAGAGTCGCAAAGACCGACAACCGTCATGGTCACTGAAGGCTTTCCGCAATTCGGTGTCGGACAGATAAATGGTGAAATTCTGGTTTCTCCCGGTTTGGACTTTCGTCTAACGCTAATCTCCCAATGTGCAGTCCTTACACAAGACTTATTGCCACACTTGTTATCCAGAAAAACCTCTGGAGCGCACTCACCTTTCTCAAGTTTCCAAGAGACCCTATGTGCTGGTTGAACCCGATTCTCAAAGACCGCTAAACCGTAACCCACTGGATTCTTCGCACCAGTCCACTGCCAACAGTTCTCAGTTTTTTGGACTTTTTCCCAAAATCGACCAACTTCATCAGCACCTGAAGCCTTACCTTTTAGGAGACTTTTCGATTCAGGATTCTTTCTAGCAGAAGGTTGCTTCTCATCCGGAAGCGCTAATTCCCAATTTTTCAAAGATTTTGCGCGATCTAAGATTGCATGATTCTTATTCATGAATGCTTGAAACTCTTTGCCAAATGTCCTTAATTGGCTTTTTGCCAATTTAGGGTCAGTGCGAATGTGAGTTTGTGTATGTACTCGATTCGATAAGGAATAAATTTTATCTTCAATTGATCCGTACCATGAATAGCGAATTTCAGCCCAGAATTGTCCATCGTCCCAAATCAGGTTTCCTCTTTCAAGCAAATTTTCGAATTCATCAAGAATTTGCTGCTCGCTTTCCAAGACGGGAGGAATGAAATTTGGGCAGGATGTAATTATCGCCCATGCCTTCTGTATGCCAACAGAGGCTTCCACTGTTTCTGTGTGCCCGCTTTTAAGAAGTTTCTTTGCTCGCTCTGGGCTTGGCATTCCCAAATCTTTGCGCCAGTAATTGAGCACTTTTGATTCTGCGAACTTTGCAGATTCGCGATCTATAAAATGGCAGAACCTAACAATTTCCCAATCTTTGCCCCTTAAAGTGTCAGGACGGTCGAAAGTTCCCATTCCTACCTTTATGAGTTTTTCTCTTTTATTGTGTAACAGATACACAAGAGTTCTGTTAAGAACTGCTGGACTTTGATTGATTGAGTTCACACTTGAACCATCACCTGAAGAACCGAATGAATCATCGGCTAGTACATCAACGCCGCCTGACTCCTTCAAAATCGTGAGCGCTTTATCTAGGTTCTTTTCAGAATAAGTGATGTATTCGGTCCCGAGGCTCCTGTTGTGAGTTGTGATCTCGCCGAGCACTTTATTGTTCCAAGACTTCAAAACCTTTTGTTCGATTCTAAATGCGTCATCGCGGACCCGAAAAACATACAAACTAATCAGAGAATTACCTTCTTCTTTTAGTTGCAGCCGCACTCGATCTTCAACACCAATTCCAATTTTCAGATAAGCAATACCTAATGAATTACCGTAATTTCTTTGTCTTTTGATGAGGTAGACATAGCAATCCGTCTTTTTTAGACGCTGATTATTCTTAACGCGGGTTGACTCTGTGCGAATTGCTTGGCGTGATCTCTTTCCCTCATCATGACTTCTGACTGCCCACTCACCAAAAAAATACAAGACGACTAGAACTGCGAGAAAAACAATTAGTTCCATTACTGATTTTCCTCATCAATCCGGACCAATTCCATCAATTCTTGAAGACTATTGGCGGACAAGGATTGAATTGACCAACATTCGGTAAATCCATCAAACTTCCCAGCCACATTCGGATTGCCAAGATCCGCTCCGCGCGCTCTCAGCATTTTTAGGATACTAGTTTCCCATTCGCGCGCAATTAGGCCATCCATTGCTCCCCTAATTTCAATCACATTCCAGCCACGACGCTGATGGGAGGCAATTCGATCTTTGGGGAAGTTTGTAATTCCGATTTGTAATAGTCCCCATTGTTCATGTCTTAAGAAATAGAGCCAACCGTCCAGATTTCCATCGAATCCAAATTTGCTACATGAAGGACAATTGACTCCTGCCAGCGCTCTACTAGAAACAATTGCGTTCCATTCGTGTCCTTCTTGGCATCTCCATCTAACTTTCTTGCCACTTCCAGCAGTGACGGTGGTGGTATCCCAATCAACAGCCTGAGTTGCGAGCGCGGGATGAGTAGTTAGAAGATCGTTGAAACCAGCCAAAACCTGTCTGCCTGAGCAAAAAGAGCAACCATTCCCTGTTGAAGTTCTAGCATTCGGTGATGCCTTGAAGACATGACCAAGATCGCAGATCCATTCCATGGTCTTATTTGTGCTTGGGAAGATGAGGTTGGGATTCCATCCGTGAGCCTGTCTAGCAATCTCAGGATAAAGAGTTTCTAAGTCATTCTCACCGGGCAAAATCTTTTTGTGTGCGCAGAATGGACACCCCGTATTGGATGTGGTGCGTGAATAAACCAGCGCCTCCCATTCGTGACCGATAGCGCATCGCCACAATTTCTTTTCTGAACTTCCTGCTCCTAATTTGGTTGGATCCCAGCCAACCGCTTGCAAAGCCAATTCTGGATTTGTGGTCGCGAGATCGTTGACCCCTGAAACGATTAAATTGTTTTGGCAAACAGGGCAACCAGAGCCGCTCGTTCTACTTTGAATCGTTGCCTTCCAAGTGTGCCCTTTTGAACACTTCCAAGTTCGCTTAACTTTTGTATCTGTCTTTATTAATTCATTGGGATTCCAACCGTCCGCCTCGGAGGCAAGAACTGGATTCGCGGTTTGGAGATCATTGAAGCCAACTAACAGTTGGTGATTGCTACAAATTGGACAGGCGTCATTTCTTCGGGTGCGCTTGTTGACCATCGCCGTATAAATGTGACCTTTTGTGCAAACCCACTCAAGAACAGCGTTACTCCCAGCGTGGACACTCTTCGGATCCCATCCATGCGCTTCGCTTGCGATAACTGGGAAAAGCGTCTCAAGGTCATTCTTGCCTGAAATAAAAAGATTCTTCTTGCAGTAGGGGCACCCATTACCTTGTTTGGTTCTCCTATTCACGCGCGCTTCCCAAGTGTGACCTTCTTGGCATTTCCAACTCATTTTGGAAGATGCATTGGGGAGAACTCTCGATGTATCCCACCCATCTGCCTCTGAAGCGATTTCAGGGAAGAGAGTTAGAAGATCATTGACTCCAGTTTCTAAGGCATCGCCTGAGCATTTCTTGCAATTTGGCGCACGATTTGAAAAATTGATTGGCGACTCTTTCCACAAGTGCTCGTTCAAGCATTTCCACGGGAACTTCTTATTCGAGCCAGCGACAATTTCTTTAGGATCCCAGCCATCTGCAAAGATTGCATGGGATGGAAACTTGCTTTGGAAATCATTAAATCCGAAAAGAACTTTCTGGTTAGCACAGAAGGGGCAACTGCTATTTCTGTTCGTCCGGCTATTTGGAGAAGTTAAGTAGATGTGACCTCGAGGACATTTCCATTCTAATTTTTGACCACTTCCGTAACTGACTTTAGACGGATCCCAGCCATGAGCCTCCTTTGCGACTTCTGGGTGGGTCTCCAAAAGTGGAGAGTTCTTGATCATGCGAAAAGGATACAGAGAGGGTCTGACTAGGATTAATAGGGAGTTTGGAGAGAAAGCAAAAGTCCCTACTTTGAGTCTCTTTTAGGCTCCGGTCTCATCCACCGAATGTTGTGCCCATTTTGCTTGCACGCCAGTGGAATGTAGGGCGAAGATTGGGTTATGAGAACTTCAAAAGTCGTAGCCTTGGGTGTATTTGCAATTTTTCTAACTTATCAATTTCCTGCTTCATCACACGCAAGTGAAATTGATTTTGGTACCTTTACAGTGACAGTCCCTGATTCGATAGAAATACAAGGCCAAGAAGTTGGGATGGGACCAAGAAGTTGCACCTTTGGCGCGACGATGAACGCAAAACCTGGGTTTGTCATACCGCTTCGCGGTGGAGCACTAGTAAGCCTTAAGGATTCTTTGAACACAACTATCGACAGCGGCTATTCAATTGCAGAGGTGGAGGGATTAACACGCTTGGACATTAAGTCAGTGTTTAAATGCTCGTCCTCATCTGGCACACTCAAGCCACCTTACAAAGTGGTCATCAGCCCTAGAGGTATTCCCTCTAATCAAGTCTTTGATTATGAATCTCCGGTCACTCTTCGCTTCGTGCAAAGTGCACCTTCGCCTAAGCCAAGTACCTCCTCTGCACCTGCACCAACATCAAGTTCTGGTGAATTGATTGAAGCCAAGGCTTTAATCAAAAGTCTTCAATCGGAAAACCAGTTTCTGATAGTCCGTCTCGGGACAGCAAATACATCAATTAAGCAACTAAATCAAAAAATTCTAAAGATTTGCTCCTCGAAGCCGAAGCCAAAAGGATGCTGAAGATTTTCATTAATCCTCGCTGAAAATTTCATGGTTTTTTTCCTTATCAAAGTCAGAATTGAGCATTTCCATGATTCTTGCCTTTGAATCTTCTTGAGATTTCTTCGACTGTAACTGTCTCTCAAGTTTCTTTTCGATTTCAAATTGAGCACGCATTTCAGCCCGAACTTCAGACTCGCGGCGTGTCATGAACTCTTCTTCTCGCTCGTTCATCATTGTTACAAGTTTCTGGACTTCTGCATCAAGATCAGCGCCATCAAAGTCCCATTTATTAACTTCGATTTTTTCTGGCTTATCTAGCCCGAGGAGTTTTGCCCGGCGATCCATAATCTTGAGAACGCATGAAGCGGCTGGCAAATCGCCACCGATTGCTCGATCCCAAAGTGCAAACATCATTTCATCGAGACGCATCAGTTCTAGTTGGCGAACTTCCTCCACAGACTCAAAGATGAAGGACTCTTTCGCCCTCTTGTATGCCTGCCAAGCGCCTGAGGCACCCTGATAACCAACCTCAACAGCAATCTGCTCAAATGTGAAGCCTTGAATCCTCAATTCGAACACCTTGGATTCTCTTAGGCGGGCATCAAGTTCTGCCTGCTCATCTGTTACAAGTTTCAGTTTCTTCTTTTCGGTCATTTTCTTTTCCTAGTCTGGTATTCGCATGCTTCGATTGAGGCTAGCGAGCGCATTTTTGAATTGGTCGTTGTTAGTGAGGATTGCTTGGGGAGAGGCAGTTGGTGAAGCATTTTTGATTTGCTTACTCATTTCCATCAGATACTTTCTTAGAATCGTTACGAGAAGTCCCCCGGGGGCATTTGAGGTTGTCCAGTTCTGTGTCCCCAAGAAGTCTCTTATCTGCGTGAGGGGGACACCTACATCAACCAAGCCATCTATGAGGCTCTCATAATTAGTGCCAGAAGTAATCTGTTCTCTCTGATAGGGAGGAATCTTTGAAATTACGAAATCGAACCTTTCTTGATCAATCTTTCTTATTGTTTTATTTGTTAATTTAGTTCTTCGTTTGGGATGTAACTCATCGGAAGCAGTCGCAGATTCCTGCGAACCCAGTCGCTTATCCAATTGGAGGCTTTCTGTTATTACATTGGAGGCTTGTTTCCTACAGGGTGTAACACACTGGCACCTGTATAGGTCAGACTCGATAAAGAGAACTTTGTATTCAGCCCTCTGCCCGGTTTGCCCTCTCTTTACTTGAATGATCCAACCTTCTTTCTTAAGTTGCGAAATGTTTTTCAGTTGCGCACTTGTTTTCAAATTAGTAACTCGCATAAAGCCTCCTAAGCCCGGATAAGAGCGTTGATTTGCTTCGTGATAGCGAGATGCCAAAATCATGTAAGTGAGGCTCACAGAGGGCGTCCAGTGGCATGGAGCGCCTTTATCGAGCAGTTCATTAGTTAAGTCGTAACTCATACAGGTACCTCTTCAGGAAGTTACGATTTGCCAGTGAGGCGCCTCGGTCGATGGGGCGTCTCACTTTTTATCCTCTGACTTGTAGTGACTCGATGTAACGGCGAAGTTCTGAGTCTGTAATCCTGACTGACTTGCCGATCTTTACTGCGACAAGTCGTCCAGCATCAATTTCTCTGTAAATCGTTGAACGAGAAAGTGCCGTGCGCTCGCTCACCTCATTAAGGGAGAGGAGTTTGGGTGTCTGGGTTTCGTTGTACATGGTGCTCCTTGTTCTTCTTGCTTGGTCTTGGAACTTGCATTAGTTCCTCATAGCACCTATGATGATTCGCAGAACCTCATACCGCAAACTAGAACACTCCATTCACAGGGGGGATGTCGAAGTCCTATGAAAATTGAGATCCATAAGCCAAAGATTGAAAGTCCTTGCTTTACGCCTTACGGAGTAATCGAGAAGAATTTCAGTGCGAGCGCGAAACTAAAGAAGGATGATGAGTTCACTCTCGAGTACGAGGTTGAAGTAGTCACCTCTGACATGGGCGCTAATCACACATCGGGAATCTTCATCAAGCGTCTGACGGTGGTTGCAGACGCGGGAAGTCGCATGGGTGTCACCTCGACCCACCTTAGGGAGATTCAAGTCAGAGCACTCCTCGAAGCAACTATCCACCAAGCCATCTATCGGGGAACTCGTAAAGAGCAGATGGATAAGTTCTCCAATGTCGCTCATGTGACTCCAAAGCAGAAGAGAGCGGCTCAAATCATTCTGGACAATCCGGGTGAATCTCATGCGCAGTTGCTCATGGATGAATTTGGAATTCTTGAGGGAAGCGCAAGAAATTTGAAGACCAGAGTAATCAAATTGGGATTGGTTCCAAATCCCCAATTAGATCCAGAGCCAGTCTCTTTTTCCCGGATGTCGGCGGAGGGTGATTACCTACAACAAGTATTGGAGGGGAAAATCAAGAATCCATTACCACCTTCGGAATGGTTCGCCCTTCAAGAAAAAAGGAAAGCAAATAGGAAGGCAACAAATGGAAAGAAAACCAAAGCAAGTGCAAGGAAGGAGAAGAAATGAGCAGACATAAGTCCGGCGAGCAAAAGGATGGAATTGCAAAGCGCGGTTCCTCCTACTCCTACATTGTCAGAGTCAAAGATCCTGAAACTGGTAAATCAAAACAGAAATGGATCTCTGGGTTTGCAACCAAAGAAGAGGCTAGAAGCGCTCGCGACAAGGCGAGAACCGAAGCAAGAACAGGAGTCTTTGTTGCCCCTACAAAGATCACCGTTCAAGAGCACTTTGAATCTTGGTGGGAAATCAAGAAGGAGAAAGTTAAGCCAACAACGGCTGAGAATTACCGATTTCTTCTTGATCGATACATTCTGCCCAAGTTAGGTTCACAACTCTTGAAGGACCTTACTTCTGTAAAGATTGAGAAGATGCTAATTGATCTAATTCAGGATCACTCTGAAAGTACGGTTCGCCTTGTTTCAATCGTGCTAACCCAAGGGTTGGAAAGAGCCGTTAAGGACAGACTTCTCCCCCTGAATCCCGCAAAAGGAATCGAACGACCGAAGGGAAAGAAGAGAGTAGTAACTCCTTACACTTCAAGTGAACTCAAATTGCTACTTGAGGAATTAGAGAGTCATCGACTCTTTGCATTCTTTCGACTGCTTGCCTACACAGGTGGAAGACGAGGAGAAATTCTTGCTCTTCGATGGAGCGACCTAAATCAGGAGAAGGCAACGCTATCAATCTCAAAGAATCGAACTCGACTAGGAAAAATCGTAATCGAGCAAGATTCCACTAAAGGTGGGGATGGTAGGAGAATCGTTCAACTCGATTCAGAAACTCTCCGACTAATGAAAGATCACCGTAAGAGACAAATCGAAGAGCGCATGAAGGCAGGTTCTCTTTGGAACGAAGGTGATTTCATTTTCGCTCAGGAAAATGGTCTCCCTTTAGATCCATCGACTCCGTATCACCTGTTTAAGAGAACGGCGAAAAGATTAGGGCTAAGGTCCGAATCTCTACACTCAATCCGTCACCTCCATGCAACCGAACTCCTTAACTCGGGGGCAGGAGTTCACCTAGTAAAGGATCGGCTTGGTCACTCTGACATTTCTACGACTCTTCGGATTTATGCCCACATTCGTCCGGAGCAAAAGCAGGAAGTCGCGGATTTGTTTGCAAGGGCTATCGAGAACGGTTAAAAGCAAAATGAAAGCAAAAGAACGAAGTTCTAGAATTTAGAGATTTCTTGGAGCAGAAATCACGCTCGGACTGGTGCGCGCGAAGGGATTCGAACCCCTAACCTTCTGATCCGTAGTCAGATGCTCTATCCGTTGAGCTACGCACGCTTATTCAGTTATTACTGCAGATGCGAATAGTACCTGCTTTTCTAGAGTGAGAAAAACTCGCTATTTTCGCCTATTTTCTAGCTATCCACGCCAAGAAGTGTTGAGTGGGCGTCCTTCTGCATAACCAGATGCAGATTGAATTCCTACGACTGCGCGGTCTGCAAACTCTGCAAGGTTGTGTGCGCCTGCATATGTGCACGATGAGCGAAGTCCGGAGATGATTTCATCAATTAAATCTTCAACGCCCGGACGGTTTGGATCCAGGAACATACGGGATGAAGAAATTCCTTCTTCGAAGAGCGCTTTACGTGCGCGGTCAAAGGCATCTTCTTGTGACGTACGTGCGCTGACTGCGCGCTTTGAGGCCATTCCGAAAGATTCTTTATAGGCGCGTCCTGAGCTATCGCGCATTAAATCGCCAGGTGATTCATATGTACCAGCGAACCAAGAACCAATCAGTACCTGTGAAGCACCTGCGGCGAGCGGTAGTGCGACATCGCGAGGATGACGTACTCCGCCATC
>JACCEC011140136.1_pt1 | contig 10808 bp, 9 predicted proteins | sample 7450121 | NCBI WGS metagenome assembly JACCEC01 (sample SAMN15323455, study PRJNA562643) | freshwater metagenome | isolation source: river surface water | place: USA:Blue River Watershed | collected 2017-08-18 | reverse complement strand
TGGTTCACCAGCAGCCCCGCGGTCTCCGAGTGATGTGATGGGAGGCACCAGAACCTATGTCCAGTACGACCGTCGCCGAGTTCGCCAGCGAACTCAAAAAATCTCCCGACACGCTGCTTGAGCAATTGCGCAGCGCCGGCGTGGCCAAATCCGCGCCCTCCGATGCCCTGTCCGAGGCCGACAAGCAGAAGCTCCTGGGCTATCTGCAAGCCAGCCACGGCACGGCCACCGGCGAGCGCAAGAAGATCACCCTGACCAAGAAGTCCACCACCGAGATCAAGCAGGCCGATGCCTCCGGCAAGGCCCGCACCATCCAGGTGGAAGTGCGCAAGAAACGCACCTTCGTCAAGCGCGACGACGCCGCGGAAGCCGTACCTGCGCAGGAGCCTGCTGCCGAGGCGGCTCCCGAGCCTCAGACCGCGCGTCTGGACGAAGCCGAACTGGCACGCCGCGAGGAAGAAGCGCGCCGCCAGGCCGAACTGATTCGCCGCCAGGAAGAAGATCTGGCCGAGAAGCGTCGTCAGCGTGAAGAGGCCGAGCAGCGTGAACGCGAGGCCCAGACCCGCGCCGCCGCCGAGCGCGCCGCGCAGGCCAGCCAGAACGATGGCCAGGACACTGCACCGACGTTACCCTCGCAAGCCGATCAGGCTCGCGCTGCCGCCGAAGCCGAGGCCCGCGCCCAGGCCGAGGCCGCCTCCAAGGCCAGCGCCGACGACGAAGCCGCACGCGCTGCCGACCTCGACGCGCGCCGCCGCAAGGCGCTGGCCGAGGCCGAGGCCATTCGCGCCATGATGGCGGCCCCCGCCAAGAAGGTGCTGGTCGCCAAGAAGCCCGAAGAGATCAAGCCGGCGGTCAAGACCGCCGATGGCGCCCGCCCGGCCGCCAAGGGCACGCTGCACAAACCCGCCGTCGGCACCGGCCGACCCGCACCGGGCAGCACGCCCTCGGGCCCCGGCGCCGGCAAGGAAATCAAGTCTGCCAAGTTGTCCTCCAGCTGGGCCGGCGATCCCGCCAAGAAAAAGGCCATCCCCACCCGCGGCGACAGCTCGGGCGGCGTAGGTCGCAACTCCTGGCGTGGAGGCCCCCGAGGCCGTCGTGGCAACGACCGCGACCAGCGTGACGACCTGTCCCAGTCCGCACCGGCCGAAGCCCGTGTGATCGAGGTGCACGTGCCGGAGACCATCACCGTGGCCGAACTGGCCCACAAAATGGCGGTCAAGGCCTCCGAGGTGATCAAGGCGCTCATGAAGATGGGCCAGATGGTCACCATCAACCAGCCGCTGGACCAGGACACGGCCATGATCGTGGTCGAGGAAATGGGCCACACCGCCGTCGTGGCGGCGCTGGACGATCCCGAGGCCTTCACCGATGAAGACGTGACCGCCGCCGAGGGTCCGTCCCTGCCGCGCGCACCGGTCGTCACCGTCATGGGCCACGTCGACCACGGCAAGACCTCGCTGCTCGATTACATCCGCCGCGCCAAGGTGGCGGCGGGCGAGGCGGGCGGCATCACGCAGCACATTGGCGCCTATCACGTCGAAACGCCGCGCGGCATGATCTCCTTCCTGGACACCCCGGGCCACGAGGCGTTCACCGCCATGCGTGCCCGCGGCGCCCAGGCCACCGACATCGTGATTCTGGTGGTGGCGGCCGACGACGGCGTCATGCCCCAGACCAAGGAAGCCATCAAGCACGCCAAGGCGGCGGGCGTCCCCATCGTGGTGGCCGTCAACAAGATCGACAAGCCCGAGGCCAACCCCGAGCGCGTCAAGCAGGAACTGGTCACCGAAGAAGTGGTGCCTGAGGACTACGGCGGCGACTCGCCCTTTGTGAGCGTCTCGGCCCGCACAGGCCAGGGCGTCGACGACCTGCTCGAGCAGGTGCTGCTGCAGGCCGAGGTGCTGGAGCTCAAGGCCCCCGTGGAAGCGGCGGCCAAGGGCCTCGTGATTGAGGCGCAGCTGGACAAGGGCCGCGGCCCGGTGGCCACGGTGCTGGTGCAATCGGGCACGCTCAAGGCGGGCGATGTGGTGCTGGCCGGCCAGACCTTCGGCCGCGTGCGCGCCATGCTCGACGAGAACGGCAAGCCGATCAAGTCGGCCGGTCCGTCCATCCCCGTCGAGATCCAGGGCCTGACCGAAGTGCCGCAGGCCGGTGACGAATTCATGGTGCTGGCCGACGAACGCCGCGCCCGCGAGATCGCGACCTACCGCGCGGGCAAGTTCCGCAACACCAAGCTGGCCAAGCAGCAGGCCGCCAAGCTGGAGAACATGTTCGCCGACATCGGTGCCGGCGAGGTCAAGACCCTGCCGATCATCATCAAGGCCGACGTGCAAGGTTCGCAGGAGGCGCTCGCGCAGTCGCTGTTGAAGCTGTCCAACGCCGAGGTCAAGGTGCAGATGGTCTACACCGGCGTGGGCGGTATCAGCGAATCCGACATCAACCTGGCCATCGCCTCCAAGGCGGTCGTCATCGGCTTCAACGTGCGCGCCGACGCCGGTGCGCGCAAGCTGGCCGAGGGCAACGGTGTCGACATCCGCTACTACAGCATCATCTACGACGCGGTGGACGAACTGAAGGTCGCCATGTCCGGCATGCTGGCCCCCGAGCAGAAGGAAGAGGCCCTGGGCACTGCGGAAATCCGCACCGTGTTCGTGGCTTCCAAGATCGGCACGGTGGCGGGCTCGTACATCACCTCGGGTCAGGTCACGCGCAACTGCAAGTTCCGCCTGCTTCGCGACAACGTGGTGATCTACACCGGCGACGTCGAATCGGTGCGACGCCTCAAGGACGATGTCAAGGAAGTCAAGGAAGGCTTCGAGTGCGGTATCAAGCTGCGCAACTACAACGACATCAAAGAGGGCGACCAGCTCGAGTTCTTTGAAGTCAAGGAGATCGCCCGGACGCTGTAAGGCGTCTGGCGAGCGCGTACCATGCCCGCGAAGAAATCCTCCGCTCCGAACCGCAACTTCAAGGTGGCGGACCAGATCCAGCGCGATCTGACGGAGCTGATCGCCCGCGAGTTGAAGGACCCGCGGGTGGGCATGGTCACGATCCAGGCGATCGAGGTGACGCCGGATTACGCGCATGCCAAGGTCTTCTTCAGCGTGCTGGTGGGCGATCCGCAGGAGACGCAGGACGCTCTGAACCAGGCCGCTGGCTTTCTGCGCAACGGCTTGTTCAAGCGACTGCACATTCACACCGTGCCCACGCTGCATTTCCAGTTCGACCGCACCACCGAGCGGGCCGCCGACATGAACGCGCTGATCGCGCGGGCCGTCGCGTCGCGTTCCAAGGACTCGGAGGTCTGAGCATGAGCGCACCACGAGCACGGGTCGTGAGGCGCCCCGTGCATGGGGTGCTCTTACTCGACAAATTGAAAGGTCTGTCCAGCAACAACGCCTTGCAGAAAGCCAAGTGGCTGCTGCGGGCGGAAAAGGCCGGCCACACCGGCACGCTGGACCCCCTGGCGACCGGGGTGCTGCCCCTGTGCTTTGGCGCGGCCACCAAGTTCAGCCAGTTGCAACTGGAGGCCGACAAGACCTATGAGGCGATCGCCGTTCTTGGCGTGCGTACAACGACCGGCGATGCCGAGGGCGACGTGATCGAAGCGCGCGATCCTCGCTCGGTCTCGCTGCCCACCGCTGCTGAACTGGCCGTGGTCCGCAGTCAATTCACCGGCCCGATTCGTCAGGTACCGCCGATGCACAGTGCCCTGAAAAAGGACGGCAAAGCCCTCTACGAATACGCCCGCGCCGGCGAAGAGGTCGAGCGTGCGCCGCGCGACGTGACCATCCACGACCTGCAGATCGAACCGACGACACCCACCCCCGAGGGGCATCCGCAACTGCGCATCGTGGCCCGCGTGAGCAAGGGCACCTACATCCGCACCCTGGGCGAGGACATCGGCCTGGCCCTGGGCTGCGGCGCCCACCTGTCGGCGCTGCGGCGTATCGCCACCGGCCACTACGGTGTGGACCAGTGCATCACGTTGGCAGAACTTGAGGCCCTCCCTGAAGTCGAACGCCTGACCCGCCTGCAACCGCCCGAGAGCCTGCTGGCCGGTCATACCCCCGTCACGCTGGGCGCCGAAGATGCAGGACGCTTCCTCAGTGGCCTGCGCCGTCGGGGCGCCTGGCCCAACACCGAGGCGGTCGCCGTCTTCGGCCCACCGCCCGCAACCGAGCAGGGCCCGGTGCGACCGGGTGAAGTCCTCCTGGGCATCGGTCACATCCAGGGTGGCGAATTGATCCCGGGGCGTCTGCTGAGCCCCATCGAAATCCAGCAAATCTTGAGTTCTGAAGAACCGCAAACCGTATGAGCACCACGCAGATCCGCAACATCGCCATCATCGCCCACGTCGACCACGGCAAGACCACCATGGTCGACCAGCTGCTTCGGCAGTCCGGCACCTTTGCCGACCACGAGAAGGTGGTCGACACCGTCATGGACAACAACGCCATCGAACGTGAGCGCGGCATCACCATCCTGGCCAAGAACTGCGCCGTGAGCTGGAAGGGCACCCACATCAACATCGTGGACACCCCCGGACACGCCGACTTCGGCGGCGAGGTGGAGCGCGCACTGTCCATGGTCGACGGCGTGCTGCTGCTGATCGACGCGCAGGAAGGCCCGATGCCACAGACCCGCTTCGTGACCAAGAAGGCGCTGGCCCTGGGCCTGCGCCCCATCCTGGTCGTGAACAAGGTCGACAAGCCCGGCGCGCAGCCGGACAAGGTGATCAATGCCGCCTTCGACCTGTTCGACAAGCTTGGCGCCACCGACGAACAGCTCGATTTCCCGGTGGTCTACGCCTCGGGCATCAACGGCTGGTCGTCCATGCAAGAGGGTGCGCCCGGCGAGCAGTGGGGCCCTGACATGTCGGCGCTGTTCGACACCATCCTCCAGCACGTGCCTGCCAACGCCGGCGACCCGAGCGCGCCCCTGCAGCTGCAGATCTCCGCGCTCGATTACTCCAGCTTCGTCGGCCGCATCGGTGTGGGCCGTATCAGCCAGGGCACGCTGCGCCCCGCCACGGACGTCCTCGTCATGGAAGGCCCGGACGGCAAGTCGGTCAAGGGCCGCATCAACCAGGTGTTGACCTTCCAGGGCCTGGACCGCGTGCAGGTGACCGAAGCCGGCCCGGGGCATATCGTGTTGATCAACGGCATCGAGGAAGTGGGTATCGGCGTGACCATCACCGATCCGGCCAACCCGTCGCCGCTGCCGATGCTCAAGGTGGACGAACCCACCCTGACCATGAACTTCTGCGTGAACACCAGCCCGCTGGCGGGCCGCGAAGGCAAGTTCGTCACCAGCCGCCAGATCTGGGACCGCCTGCAAAAGGAGCTGCAGCACAACGTGGCCCTGCGCGTGTCCGAAACGAGTGAGGAGGGCGTGTTCGAGGTCTCGGGCCGGGGCGAGTTGCACCTGACCATCCTCTTGGAGAACATGCGCCGCGAGGGCTACGAGCTGGCCGTTTCCAAGCCGCGTGTGGTGTTCCGCATGGTCGACGGCGTGCGCCACGAGCCGATCGAGCTGGTCACCGCCGACATCGAGGAGCAGCACCAGGGTGGCGTGATGCAAGCCCTGGGCGAGCGCAAGGGCGAACTGGTGAACATGGAACCGGACGGTCGGGGCCGTGTGCGCCTGGAGTACCGCATTCCGGCGCGTGGCCTGATCGGTTTCTCCAACGAGTTCCTGAACCTGACCCGTGGCTCGGGCCTGATCTCCAACATCTTTGACGGCTACGAGCCGCACAAGGGCGACATTGGCGGCCGCAAGAACGGCGTGCTGATCTCCATGGACGACGGCGAGATCTTCACCTACGCCCTGGGCAAGCTCGACGACCGGGGCCGCATGTTCGTCAAGGCCAACGACCCGGTGTACGAGGGCATGATCGTCGGCATCCACAGCCGCGACAACGACCTGGTGGTCAACGCCACCCGCACCAAGCAGCTGACCAACTTCCGCGTGAGTGGCAAGGAAGACGCGATCAAGATCACCCCCCCGATCGAGCTCACGCTTGAATACGGCGTGGAGTTCATCGAGGACGACGAGCTGGTCGAGATCACGCCCAAGAGCGTGCGCTTGCGCAAGCGCTTCCTGAAAGAGCACGAGCGCAAGCGCGCTTCACGCGAAGCCGCCTGATCGTCGTGGGAGGGATGCCGTCATGGTCCTGACCCATCGTCGCGCGGTTCTCGTCATGGTGGCCGTCACGATGATGTGGGCCACCGCCGGTGTCGTCACTCGCCAGCTGGAGCACGCGCGCAGCTTCGAGGTGACCTTCTGGCGCAGCCTGTTCACCGTGATCTCCCTGTGCGCCATCCTGCCGGTCCTGAGCGGGCGCGAGGTCTTTCACCAGATCCGCCAGGGCGGGCGGGTGCTGTGGATGTCCGGCGCCTGCTGGTGCGTCATGTTCACCGCCTTCATGCTGGCCCTGACCATGACCACCGTGGCCAACGTGCTGGTGACGCTGTCCGTCGGGCCGCTGCTCACCGCGCTGATCGCCCGGATCACCATTGGTCACCACATCGCGGCGCGCACCTGGGTGGCCATCGTGGTGGCGGGTGCGGGCATCGCCTACATGTACGGCACCGAGTTCTCCGGCGGCCAGCTGGCGGGCACGCTGGTGGCCTTTGCGGTGCCGGTGGCCGGCGCCATCAATTGGACGATCACCCAGCGCTCCAACAACCAGGGGGCCCAGGGCCAGAAGCTGGACCTGCTGCCGGCGGTCTTGATCGGGGCGACCCTGTCCACCCTGGTCACGCTGCCGCTGGCCTTTCCCTTCCAGGCGAGCACGCGCGATGTGGGCTTGCTGGCGTTCCTGGGCCTGGTGCAACTGGCCATACCCTGCGCGCTGGCGGTGATCTGCGCCCGCGTGCTCAAGGCACCGGAGATTTCGCTGCTGGCGCTGCTGGAGGTGATCTTTGGCATCCTGCTGGCCTGGGTCGGCGCCAACGAAGTGCCGGCCCCCACCGTGCTCACGGGCGGAGCCCTGGTGATCGGCGCATTGGTATTCAACGAAGCCCTGGGGTGGCGCGAACGGCCCTGACCGTGACGCGCAGAGCCTGATCCGGGCGAGGAAAGGGACAAGATCGCATGGCAGATGTGGACTACGAGATCCGGGGCCGCGCGGGCCTCATCACGCTGAACCGCCCCCAGGCGCTCAACGCCCTGTCTCTGGGCATGGTGCGCGAGCTGACCGCGGTGCTGCTCGATTGGTCCGATCACTCGGGAATCGACCTGGTGGCGGTGCGTGGTCGGAGCAAAGATGCCTCGCATCCGGACGGATCGGCGCCCTTTGGCGCTTTCTGCGCCGGAGGCGATATCCGTTTCTTTCATCGGGCAGCGCTGGCCGGTGATCCCGCGCTGGAAGATTTTTTCACCGAGGAATACACGCTGAACCATCTGGTGCACCGTATGCCCAAGCCCTACCTGGTGTTCATGGACGGCATCGTGATGGGCGGCGGCATGGGCATCGCCGGCCACGGTGCACCGCAGGCCCTGCGCATCGCCACCGAGCGCACGAAGATGGCCATGCCTGAAACGAACATCGGCCTCTTTCCGGACGTGGGCGGCGGCTGGTTTCTGGCGCGCTGCCCGGGCCGCATCGGCGAATACCTCGCGCTCACCGGCCAGGTGATCGACGCCGCCGCAGCGATGACCGCAGGCCTGGCCGACGGCGTGGTGGCCAGTGCCGACTTGCCCGGGGTGTGGGACGCGCTGTCGACCCAGGGCACGCGCGGCCTGTCCAACCTGCGCGGTCGCAAGGCCGCAGCGGCCGATACCTTGCTGGCACCGCACCGCGAGGCGATCGATCATTTCTTCAGCCTGCCGACGGTGCCGGCCCTCCTGAAAGCCCTGGAAGCGGCGCCCGGCGATTGGGCGCGCGAGACAGCAGCCACCCTGCGTCAGCGCTCGCCGCTGATGCTGCATGTGGTCTTGGAACAGGTGCGCCGCGCTCGCGACATGACGCTGGCCGACGACCTGCGCATGGAGCGCGCACTGGTTCGCCAGTGCTTTCATCAGCGTCCTGGACCCGCCAGTGAAACCGTGGAGGGCATCCGTGCGCTGGCGATCGACAAGGACCACCGTCCGCATTGGAACCCCGCGCGTGTCGAAGACGTGACCCCGGCGATGGTGGCGGCGTATTTCGAGAGCCCCTGGCCGGCGCACGCGCACCCGCTGAAAGACCTGGGCGCAGACGCGCCGAGGACGCCTTAGCGATTGCGCTGCTTCATCGCGCGCTCCACCTCGCGCTTGCCTTCGCGCTCCTTGATGGTGTCGCGCTTGTCGTGTTCGGCCTTGCCCTTGGCCAAGGCGATCTCGCATTTGACCTTGCCGGACTTCCAGTGCAGGTTCAGCGGCACCAGGGTGAAGCCCTTTTGTTCGACCTTCCCGATCAAGCGCCGGATGTCGTCCTTTTTCAGCAGCAGCTTCTTGGTGCGTACCGAATCGGCTGTCACATGGGTGGACGTGGTGCGCAGCGGGTTGATCTGGCACCCGATCAGAAACAGCTCGCCGTTGCGGATCACGACGTAGCCGTCGGTCAGTTGCACCTTGCCCTCGCGCAGGGCCTTCACTTCCCAGCCTTGCAGCACCATGCCCGCCTCGTGTCGTTCCTCGAAGGCGTAGTTGTAGGCAGCCTTCTTGTTATCGGCGATGCGGGCGGGGGTGTTGGACGAGGTGGCCATCGGGCTAGGGGGTCGCAGCGCCTCTCTACAATCTGGCGGCTGCGGGTGCGCAATTCTCCATGAAATCCGTCCATAAATCCGTCCTGATCTGGTACAGCGCCGAACAGATGTTCGCGCTGGTCACCGACGTGGAGGCTTATCCGAAGTTCCTGCCCTGGTGCGACAGTTCCGCCGTGCTGGCGCGCGACGCGCAGGGCATGCAGGCCCAGGTGGGTATTGCGTTCGGCGGCATCCGTCAGAGCTTCACCACCCGCAACGAACACACCCCGGGGCGGCAGGTTGACGTGCGGCTGGTTGACGGACCCTTCTCGATGCTGGAGGGCCATTGGCGCTTCACGCCGGTGGGTGAGGCGCAGGCAGGTGCCTGCAAGGTCGAACTGCAACTGGATTACGCCTTTCGCAGTGCCACCCTCGCAACCCTGGTGGGTCCGGTCTTTGACAAGATCGCCGGCAGCCTGGTGGACGCTTTCGTCAAGCGCGCCGAGCAGGTCTATGGCTGATGCCCTGGGCTCGTTGCGGGTGACCGTCGCCTACAGCCCCGGCCCGCGCCAGGTGCTGCAGTGGGAAGTGACGCTGGAACCCGGTGCCACGGTGCGCGATGCCCTGGCTCGCTGCGGCCTGTTCGAGGCCTTTGCGGCGCTGGGCGCGCAAACCAGCCTGCCTCTGGCGGTGTGGGGCCGTGCGGTGCAGCCCACACAGGCCCTGCGTGACCAGGACCGGGTGGAAGTCCTGCGACCGCTGCTGGTCGACCCCAAGGTGGCACGGCGCGAGCGTTTCGTGAAACAGGGCATGCGCGCAGCAGGCCTGTTTGCCAGAAAGCCTGGCAAGCGCTGAGACCGAAAACGCATACCAAACTAGTCGTTTGGCGCTGGCGCCGCAGCGCCCCCGGTGCCCCCGGCTCGGGGAAACTACCAAGGCGGCTGGATACAATCCTTCTTTTGGAGCCTCACCCATGCGCCTTCTTGGCAAAGCGCTCACCTTCGACGACGTGTTGCTGGTGCCCGCGTTCTCCCAGGTCCTGCCCAAGGACACGTCGCTTGCCACGCGCCTCACGCGCAACATCGCCCTGAACCTGCCGCTCGTGTCCGCCGCCATGGACACGGTCACCGAATCCCGGCTGGCCATCGCCATGGCCCAGGAAGGCGGCATCGGCATCGTTCACAAGAACCTCACCCCGCAGCAGCAGGCCGCCGAAGTGGCCCGCGTCAAGCGCTACGAATCCGGCGTGCTGCGCGACCCGGTGGTCATCACCCCCACGCACTCCGTACGCCAGGTGCTGGCCATGCAGGAGCAACTGGGCATCTCGGGCTTCCCAGTCGTCGACGGCGGCAAGGTGGTGGGCATTGTCACGGGGCGAGACCTGCGCTTTGAAAACCGCTACGACGTGCCGGTCAGCCAGATCATGACGCCTCGCGAGAAGCTGATCACCGTCAAGGACGGCACCACGCCGGCCGAGGCCAAGCAGCTCCTGAACAAGCACAAGCTCGAGCGCCTGCTGGTGGTGAACGACGCGTTTGAGCTCAAGGGCCTGATCACCGTCAAGGACATCACCAAGCAGACCAGCTTTCCCAACGCCGCACGCGACTCGTCCGGTCGTCTGCGCGTGGGCGCCGCAGTGGGCGTGGGCGAGGGCACCGAGGAACGCGTCGAGGCGCTGGTCAAGGCCGGCGTTGACGTGATCGTGGTCGACACTGCGCATGGCCACAGCAAGGGCGTGATCGACCGCGTGCGCTGGGTCAAGCAGAACTACCCACAGGTCGACGTGATCGGCGGCAACATCGCCACCGGCGCCGCCGCCCTGGCCCTGGCCGAGGCGGGCGCCGATGCGGTGAAGGTGGGCATCGGCCCCGGTTCGATTTGCACCACCCGCATCGTGGCGGGTGTGGGCGTGCCCCAGATTACCGCCATCGACAACGTGGCCACCGCGCTGCAAGGCACGGGCGTGCCCCTGATCGCCGACGGCGGTGTGCGCTACTCGGGCGACATCGCCAAGGCCATCGCGGCCGGCGCCAGCACCGTCATGATGGGCGGCATGTTCGCAGGCACCGAAGAAGCGCCGGGCGAGATCGTCCTGTACCAGGGCCGCAGCTACAAGAGCTACCGCGGCATGGGCTC
>JACCEC012116391.1_pt1 | contig 10813 bp, 4 predicted proteins | sample 7450121 | NCBI WGS metagenome assembly JACCEC01 (sample SAMN15323455, study PRJNA562643) | freshwater metagenome | isolation source: river surface water | place: USA:Blue River Watershed | collected 2017-08-18 | reverse complement strand
TCTTTGCATCATCCTTTGTCTTTCCATACTCCTCCTTCAAATATATCTTCATATTCTTATTCTTCATGTTTTTAGTCAATTTAATGATTTCATTCAATCTTGGAAGACCCTCTGTTACCACCAATGCAGTCGACCCTACGGTATGAAACGTATTTAAAGTCATTTGAGTGGTACCTTCACCTAAAGTTTGTGCAGCTATAACACCAACCATTTCACCTGGTGTGACTAAGGAGTTCATCATTTTTGATTTCATAGCTTCAATTAAATAATCGAAAGTTATTCTATTCAAACGATATTCATAAATAACTCTTTTTGGGGATAAAAAGGATGACAATATGATCTTTTGTAAATAAAATGATGTCTCTTTTTCAGGTAAATAAGTTGTTAAAGACTTCATCATCTCATCAAACTTACTAACAACATATTGTGGTGTGATATCAGACAAATGGTACTTTTGGATATTGAACTTAACAATAGTTGATTGAATTAATCGATCAGGATTCATAGGTAAATATGTTGATACATCTCCAACTAATTCAACATTTTTAAAGATCTTATCTCTTAACATATCTCTATTTAAAACCATCTTTTCATACTCTAATTGAACTAAATCAGCATAAGAAGAATCCTTCATCATCTCATCAACTGCTTCCTCAGTCATAAATGTCTCCCAATATCCTCTCTCTTTTGGTTCATCAAACTCATATTTTGATTTTAATTGTGCATTGTTTAATTCAAATAAATCAATCTTACTTAATTTCTCGATCTTTGATGCATCCATATTATCATCTCCATATGTAAATTGAACAATTACATTGGCCGCATTTCTAACTGTCATATCATAATTTACCATTAAATCCTCTGTTGCTTTAACAAACTTACGAGATGTATAACCTGAATCCGCGGTATCAACAACATGTAAACCATTAGCTAATCCAAAGTTTAATGTTGAAGGTACTGTTAAATCATATACCTTATTGTACTTTGATGAATCAACTTCACTAATCTCAACAATTGTATCTAATACAACATCATTTTGTTGTCTAAAATTACGATGAACTATAGATGGTGTCATTGATAGAAGTTTATCATTCTTTTCCTTTGATATCATTTGAATCTTCTCCTTAAATAATTGTGCCCAATTAGCTCTAATACTTAACATATTTATATCGGCTATATTTTCAGTACCTAAATTGTTCTTTTCCATTTTTACAATTGTGACTTTACCAAAAATACCTAATCTTGATAAACAAACATTAATGTCATGAATTAATCGATTAGATGATGAACCAATTTGAACATTATTTGATGTCACTGTACCATCTCCTGAGAATATACCATTCATTAACTGTCTAATAAAACCTTCAGGAGCACTAAAACATTCAGGAGATATGAACTTGTTTCTTGCACCATGACCAGCTATTTTATGCATAATAGTTGCTAAAATTGAAGAATAACCACGAATACATTTTGAAGTTCCTCCAATTTTGTTAACCTTAGAACTTATATTCCATTCAATATTGTGTTTTTCAAACCATGTTTTGCAAAAATCCAATATATTATCATCCATATTAGTTATTTGAACATAACCACTTGGTATATCAGAATTACCTTCAGCTATATATAATCCTAAAAACAAACCATTATCTTCAGTAAACTCAAACTTATCTAAAATGTTTGCATATGATCTCTTTCTATAAGAATATATACAACCGTCTCTAATTCCATCAATATTAGATCTTTCAAGAACTCTTCTAAAAGTTTGAATCTTTGTATAAGGTAAAGTAAAAGTTGTACCGTTATTTTCAGTCCACCATCTATTAGGCATCATCAACTTTTCTTTCAAAATTTCATTTACCATTGATTTAGCAAGATTAAAATCTGTACCATAAATAAACTCATTTTTTGGAAAATACTTAGCTAAATCAATATGTGAAGATATGACAGGAGGTTCTTCTAATTGTGATGTGACAGGTACAAAACTTCCAACAACAACATTTGAAGCTGATTTTCTTTCAAATTGACTGGTTTCTTCATTCCATATTAATAAAGAATGTGAATCAGTTACAACTACCTTTCTTCCACCACTTGTTTTAATCTCATACATTTTAGCTGAAGGATTGTGTCTTGTGATATGAGTTATTTGTCCCCATTGAACTTTACCATCTAAGTCAGTTGTTGGTATATAAATATTATCACCAACACTTAACATCTCTCTATATTCATTATCCTCTGTATCTATTTGTACCTTTTCTGAATCCTTTTCTAATAATTGATCAATCCATTCACCAATATTTAAATGTCTTACAACACCGTTATCCATAATAATAATTGGTGTATCACCTGATACAGATTTAATTGCCGTATCAATCTTACCATTACGACCTGACATAGCATCGAAGAATGCTTCAGCTGGGTTCATACCGGTTAAATATGAATTTCTAACAAAACCCTTTGATTCAGGAGTTAAAGAATACTTTGCAAAATGTGGTAAAGTTCTATAAGTAAATTCACTAGGAATACGTTTACCCCATACATCTACTTGACCAATAATACCCATAATTTGTGTATAATGGGTCATTGTACCTTTAGAAGCACCTGAATCAATTAATTGTTTAAATCCATTATCGGGACTAGCTGTGGATGAGATAAACTTTCTAACATTCTCCATAACACCTGATAATGATACTTTCATATCTGATTCTAATTTATCTGCTCTTAAAGAGTCATCTAAATCTTGTGCATAAATACCTTGTTGAGCTTTAATTATAATATCATAAGAATCTTGAATCTTCTCATTAATTATCTTATTTACCTCACTTCTATCCTCTTTACCGATTAAACAATCTCCAAAACTAACTGAAAATGAATTTTGTATTAACCATCTTGTCACCAACTTCTCTATATCATTCATAAAACGTGTCATAAAATCTGTTCCATAAACATTATATATCTGTTGAATTATACCACTGGGTTTCTTACCTAAACTTGCCTCATTTAATAAACCCTCTGTCATCTCTCCCCTAATAATCTTTAAATCCTTTAAATGTGTTATTGATACATCTGGTAAAATCATTGATATTATCTGTTTACCTGTCCAATATTCAATACCATCCTCAACAACATCTGGTTCCGGTAATTTACCATTGTAATACTTCGAAAATGTTAACAAATTTTGAAACTCTTGTCTCGTTAATTTAGTCTTTGGATTTGTTAATAAATATGCACCAATTATCGTATCTTGATTAATTGACATACATGGTTTTGATGTACCCGGACTAATAATCTGTGATGGGACCATTGTTATCTGTTTTAATTCCTGTTGTGTCTGTAACGACTGAACCATGTGAAAATTCATCTCCCTCGTATTTTTCACGACCATATATCGTAAGAAAAATTATTATAATTATTATAATTTCTTCTCTCGCTAAAATAAAATAATGGTCATTAAAAACTGGGTACCCCAAGTTTCCCTGGGGAGTGGACTATATCTTAAGCCATATCAAGGATTGCTAGTCCTATCATTTATGACCCACTACCATTTAGTCTCTGGACCTTCTCCATACTCTTGCTTTAGCGAGGTTAGGAGCTTGGATGCGGATTGCCGATTTCAGATCAAAATAATGATCTTCATTCAATTGATTTTTACCATACCTTTGGTTTTTCTCCAAAGCCACTCTAATACTTTCGTGATAGAGCTTGGTACAACTGACTTTACGGGGTTCCCGAACAATTTGATAATGTTGCCTTTAATTTCAATTAAAGACTAGAGAGTTATATTAAAGATAGATTTACACTGTTTTCCCTTTATGGTATATCTACCAACCATAAAGGCAGCTCCCTGTTGGAGACAAGACGAATTACATATCTCCATCAAAATCCGCATTATATGGACTAACAGCCATAATATTTAAACGGAAAGTATTACCTGGTAAAATTTTTACTCTATGACCCATCATACTCATTCTATGTAAAGTTGGTTGACGATTTACTAAACCAACATCACCATCTAACAAATGTCTATGTACAATATCACCAATTTGAAGTTCATCAGCTGCTTTTGCTGTATCAACTGACATTAAAGAGATATTACAAGGTGATGCTTGACCACTACACATTGTTGTCATCTTTGTTATTGTCTTTGCACCTGGATAGTTATTTGGACCATTCTTTACCATCTTTCTCAACTTAGTTATATTAAACTTTGTCACTATCTCTGGAAAAGATAAATTCATTGCTATCTTCATTGGTATACCAAATTCATCTATATCAATATTGGGATCAACCGAAATAACTGTACGACCTGTATAATCAACACGTTTTCCCATCAAGTTATTTCTTATTCTACCCTCTTTACCCTTCAATCTCTGTGTTATCGATTTTAATGCCCTAAAATTTGTTCTTTGTCCCTGTTTAGGTACACCCGGTATATCATTATCCATATATGTTGATGTCAAATACTGCAAATAACCCTGATATTGATTTATCTTCTTCGTATTTGCCTTCTCACCATCCTCTAATGCCTGTTTTAATGTATTATTTATCTTTATTATCTGTGATAATGCATGTGTTAAATCATCCTCTGATCTCATATTATCATTCATTCTTACTGATGGACGCATTGATGGTGGTGGGACTGCTAAACTTGTTATTATCATTGACTCTGGTCTACTAAACTTCGCCGATAATCCCAAAAAATCAACATCATCATCTTTCACTCTCTTAAAAATACGATAACATATTAATGGTGTAAATATAATCTTTGTCTGAACTTTATCACCTGATATACCAGTACTCTGCGAAAAATCAGCCTCTATCTTTATTATATTATCCAACTCTTTAATACTATTCTTATTCAATCTCGTATACTTTGATGGTTGTGTTGCAAAACATCCACCATTAAAATTACACTTCTTATTCTTTGATGCTAATGCACATACCGCTGTAAATCTTCCACTTCCCCTCTTTCCATCTAACTCCCTCAATACCATTGGATCCGTTTTATCTATCAACAAATTAGAACACTTATAACATACACACTTTAACATCTTCTCAATATATGGTATAAAATGATGATTAAATACAGGTAAACCTAAATCTATCTTTCCAAAATATCCCGGACATAATACCCTCTTCTTCTCATCTGTTGGACATATAATCGCATCATCTATAGATCCCATGTTATAATCAAATAAACCATTGTGTTTTGGATAATTACCATCATATGTATCAGAAGTTAATATATCACATACTGAACCCCTTTTGATCTCTTCCGGACTAAACAAACTAAATTGTATCTGTTTTATACTCTTCAAGTTCTCCGTATTCTTCAAATCTCTTATTAACTGCTCTTTTGACATCCTGAATTTAAATCACTCTAATCTTTATATTTATTTTTTTTTAAATCAAAATTAATCTGTTCAAATCAAGAATCATTTTTTTTTTCATTTTCTAAAAAAATAATTCATTTTTATAATTTATTTTAAGTCCAATATTCATTTTACCAAAATTATATATATTTTTTTATTTTAATTATAAATAATTAATAATTTAATTCAATATAAAGAAAATTATAAAAAAAGATAATTTTAAAAAATACTAAAAAGAAATAAAATATCATTAAAATATATAGAATAAGGAATGCAAGAAAATTTTACAATAACTATCCCATCATTCTCACCAAGTTTATTAATGAAACAGATCTTATTTTCATTGATCATTTCATTTATAATAGTTTATCCGATAACAGGTTTTACAACAACAACTTCTATTTTTGTTTTATTTATTTTAACATTTATTATTTATTTACTCATTTCTAATATGGGTATTAATAAAGCAGATAATTTACCTTTTTCAACTTATCCTGCACCACCTCATACTGGTTTAGATGGTATTAGTTTAGATAATTTAGTTGCAGGTGTCCCTGTATCTCAATATATTTAAGTATAATTTTTATAATAACAATAATATATTAATAAAATATATTAGGAAAAATATCTCCAAAATGATTAGAAGTATGGATTATTATAAATATTTTTTTACAACTGCATATAGTATCCCTATTAAAGATTTATCAACAACTATATCGTTTGAGTCTAAATTAAAACAAAAGCCTGTTAGTATTTTAGTTAATTATGACACTGAAGTTCAAAATCTTATTAATGACAAAATCAGTAAAAGTGATTCTTCTAAATTATCCTATTTTCAATCCATAAGTGAATCTAATACCAAAAATATTAAAATGAAAGATCTTTCCGATGCTTTTAACATATTATGTTTACAACAAGCTAATAGTGATGATCTTAATGATGTTAATATTAAAAAATTCGCAACCATTTATACCCTTTTTATTCATAACAACAACGAATATATCGAAAATCTCGATATCCTTAAAAGAATTCTTATTGGTATTGAAAAAAAGAATTTAACTTTTACTGATACACCTTTACCCTTTCACAACCCTTTCCAAATTTATCAATATGGTAAAGAATCCGAATATATTCTTTATGATAAACTTAAATTTTATATTGAAAAAATACCTAATATTGATGTTAAAAAAGCTGCTATTAGTATAGCTAGTAATTATCAATTATCTAATTATGTTGATTTAACTTTACCCTCTATTGGTCCTATTTATCCAATTTATCAAAGTTATAATAAATATTCATCTTTACCTGAACTTTTTCAAACTCAACAAAGTATTTTCCACTTTTTAACTTATATTCTTAATGGTGATAATAACTTTGTCGATTATATACCACTCAAAGATCTTAAAATTGATCAAGTTATTAGTAATTTAATGTTTAAATCTAAAAGAAAAAACAATATTATAACAAATACTCGTGTTTTTAGTGATGAAAATGATCGTTTAAAAAATATTATTGAATCTAATATTCAAAATATTCAATTTAATTTAAATGATGTATTAAGAGATGGAAATAAAGAATCATCTAAAGTCCGTAATGAATATATTTTACCTTTCCGTTTTGTTGGTGATAAACTTGAAAAACTTAAAGATTTAAATGAAATTGGTGATCGTACTTCAGCTAAAAATATTTTATCAAAAAATGCACAAGTTATAGCTAAATTATTAATGAAAAACAAAAAACATAGTGATTTTAGAGAAAATCCTGAAGAAGAAGAGTTATATAAAGAATGTTCTGCAATTTATTTATATATAAGTATAACATTATTTTATGATATTTATAAGTATTATTTAGATAAGATATCATCTATAGTAAATGAAGCAGTTGAAGATGATAGATTTAAAAAGTTAGATTTAAAACCGGTATATATATTTTTGGAGAAATTAAGTAAATCATTATATATGATGAAAAAAATATATGAAAACTGTTTTTATCATCTTTTCCCATCTAGATTAACTCCAAAATATGGTATTAAAATAAATAAAGATAAAGGTTATTTTGAATTAGAAAATAGAACATCTGTATCTATTGAAACTATATATGAATATTATCCTTTTGTATTTAATTCAAAAGAGAAGAATAATAAAAAGAATACAAATAATAATGAATATTATTTATCAGAAACAAATAAGGATTATATAAATAAATTTGTTAATTTTTCATTATCACATAAACAAAGACAAGATATATTTAATCCAAATGAGGATTTATATTTTGGTGGTTTTATAATGTCAAGTAAAACAACAATTCAATTCTTTAATGAATATATCCAATATTGTGATTTAATAAATATTCAATGTAAATTAAATAAGGTTTTAACACAAGTTTTGAGAAAATCACTTAAAAATTTTATACCCATTGAATTATTTAAAAACATGTTATTTTATTTAATAAATCATAAACCTGATTTAGCTTTATCAACTTATTCTCCAGAATTCACTGATGAATTAAAAGAGAATACAATTGATGTATTTAAATATTATTTAAAGAAATCAATAGATTCATTTATAATTTTAGCAGATATTCGTAAAGATATTGAAATAACAGGTAAAAAGAAGATTGATTTAATTAAATATGAATTAGTATCATCAATATATTATAATAAATCATTAGTAATACCGTATATAATTAAGGAGTTTGTTAAAAATGGTAAAATAATGAAAAATATGAATAAAAATATAGTATCAGATAAGAAGAATTATGAGAAGAGAGTTGTAAGTCAATTTAAAAATATACAAGTTGAATTGAATGAATATAAAAGGAATCTTCAGAGAAACAGAAGTTTAAATACGGAGATATTGACATCAAATAATAATAGAAATATACAAAATACATTATCTAAAAAATTGAATCAAAGGGAGTATAGAATAAATAATGATGATTTTTATAATCATTTAAAAAATATATTAAAAAAAGATAATTTATTTATACCATATCAAGAGAATGGTAATATACAATTTATATCAGTATTTAGTGTTGATAAAACACCATATAATTGGAATAGAAATATAATAAATAATAATTCATATATATTAATTGGATCAACAACATCAGATATATATGATAAGAAGAAGGTGAGAGTATTAAATAGTGAATGGATAAATAATTGGAGAGAAAAGAATATAGAAGAGAAGATGAATTTGATAAGAATGTTATTAGAAGATATGAATAATTATATAAATTATACAGAAGAAGTTTTAGGTGATAATAAAATAAGTAAATATTTGGAAGAGAGATGTCAAAGAATGAATATATGTAAAGATAAATTTATATCAGAAAAACAGATAAATAAGATAATAGATATAATACAGAAGTCATCATAAATATTTTTTTTAAATTATATATATTTTTGTATAAATAAAAATATATTCTTTATGAAAAAAGTATAGTAAAAGGATAGGGAAAGAATGGAAAATATATTAGATCTAAATTCGGATATATTAAAAAGAAAGATAAAGAAGGATTTAAGTTTGTATGAGAATACAATAATACATTCGAATATATTAAATGATATACAAATCTATGTTTTATTTTTATATTATGATATTTTACCAAAAGATATATTAAAAACTTTACAAGCAGGAGAACCTGAAAGTTATATACCTTTAATACGAAATCCAGAAGGTCAATTTGAACTATTATTTGAAAGTATAATTGATAAATTTAAAACAAATGATAATGATCAATTACCAGAAATTAAGTCAAGAATATCAAATACTTTAGGTGGTAAATATACTGAAATACAAAAGAAAGTAAGTGAATGTGAAAAACATATAAAAATATTAGAAGAATTATATATACAAAAAGAGATTGAACAATATGTACCATTTACATCGGGACAAAAAGAAGGTTTTATAATAAATAATAAATCAGTATTAATACAACCAGCATCAAATGATTATCGTTTTAGTGAATTATTTTCAAGATATTTATTTGCAGTGAATAAATTGGATTTAGAAAAGAGTGTAATAGATGAGAATAAATTAAAGAATCAAATAGAAATTAATACATTTTATAATAGAAAATTATTTGAAAGTATGATAATACCAGGAAAAGATTGTTCGGATAATATAAATTCTTTTTCAGATTGGAATTATATGTTAAAATTTTGGTTTGTATATATATTGGTAATTAAGGAGTTTTTTGCAAATAATTCGGATTTTCAAAGTATATTAACAAGAAAAAATATATATGAAAAGGCGAAGAAGTTGAGGGAGATAAAGAAAACAAAATCTGATGACAAGAAGGGTTTAACAAAAGAAGAGAAGATATTAAAAAAGAAATTATTTAGTAGTTTGAAGGGTGGTGATAATGGTGAGGGTAATTTAAATAAATTAAAAAAAGAGTTAGTTGGAGATAAAAAGGAGGATAAAAAACCATCAAATCCATTTAATAAATCGGATAAATCAAATAAAGAGAAGGGTATAAAATTATATTCGGATTTAATGAAAGATATATTAATATTTAAAAAAAGTAAAAATAAGAATACAACTGAGATTATATCTTTTAATGAATTTATAAATGGTGATGAATTAAAAAATTTTATTCAAAAAGAATATAAAAAATGTTTTGCAGATTTTACATCATCAAAAAGTACTGATAACAAGAGTATGAAAATAGGTACAAAAATTAAATTAATATTTGATAAAGATGAAAGAGATTCAGATATATCTTTAGAAAGTTTGGGATTTAAAAAGAAAAATACTGAAAATATACCTGAAGATAAAATAATAAAATTATTAGATGAAAAGATAACAATCTTTCAAAGTTTATATACATATAGAACTGTGAATGACAGTGAATTTAATAATTTTTTCACAGCATTAAAGAAGAATTTAATATCATTATATTTTGTATTATATTATAAAAAGTTATTCATATACAAACAATATATAAATGTTTTTAAAAGATATCAAAGTAAATTAGAATTAGATTTGAGTGAATATTCATATGTTGAAGAGAATGAGTCTTCAAACAAAAACAACAAAAAAAATATACAAAATAAAAATCAAATGAATATTAAACAGAATAACATGAATCAAAGAACAATTGATTTAAATAGATTATCACCAAACAAACGCAATATTTATATTGATTTGACAAATAAAATTAAATATTTAAAAAATACAAAAAATAAATTAGAAAAGAATAAAAATGATTCAGATTATGATAAAAAGATTTTAATCATAGAAAAGAAGATCCGCGAACTATTAATTCAAAAACATAATTTATATGGTAGATTAAATTAATCACTTTCTTACATATTATTTTATAATAATTAAATCAATACATTATTATATTTATATTTATAATAACACTTAAGTCCCGTGTTATTAATAACTGGTTCTTTAAGTCCCGAGTCATTAATAATCAGTTAGTGAAAATAC
>JACCEC013085989.1_pt1 | contig 10814 bp, 13 predicted proteins | sample 7450121 | NCBI WGS metagenome assembly JACCEC01 (sample SAMN15323455, study PRJNA562643) | freshwater metagenome | isolation source: river surface water | place: USA:Blue River Watershed | collected 2017-08-18 | reverse complement strand
GGCTGCGAACTGGTGGGCGGCGACACCACGCAAGGCCCGCTGAACATTTGCATCACTGTATTTGGCGAAGTGCCGCCGGGCGATGCGCTGCTTCGCCAAAACGCACAAGTGGGCGACGACATTTACATCAGCGGCACCGTGGGCGATGCACGCTTGGCACTGGAAGTGTTTCGCGGCACGCACAGCATTTCGGGTGAAGCATTTGAAAAAGCCCGCTTGCGCATGGAGCAACCTACGCCACGCGTGGCATTAGGTACAGCATTACGCGCCGTGGCCAATGCCGCCATTGATGTGAGCGATGGTTTGCTGGGAGACTTAGGCCACATCCTCAAGCGCTCGGGCGTGGGTGCGCAAATTGACACCACATGGCTGCAAGCAGCAGGCCACTTTGGCGAGGCGCATTTACCTGCGGGCATCACGCAGGTGCTGGCAGAGCTGCCTTGGAACAAGCGCCTAGAGTTCGCACTCTCAGGCGGCGATGATTACGAGCTGTGCTTCACCGCCCCTGTCAACCAACGCGAGTTGGTGCATGCCGCTGCGTGGGAAACAGGCACCCCAGTCACGCGCATTGGTCGCATCACACAAGCGCAAGGCTTGGTGGTGCTGGACCCACAAGGGCAGCCCATTGCCAAGCGCTTTGCGTCGTTTGATCACTTTGCTTAAAACGTTTGCGCCATCTCTCGGCGCTGTTGCTGCGTGTAGCCACCATAGCCCCAATCCGTTGCCGCCAACTCTTGCACACTGATGTAACTGGTCGCGTGCATTTGTTGCCCATCGGCCAAATGCTTGGGCAACAACGCAAACGCCTCAGCAATAAATTTTTCTTTTTCATGCTCGGTATTCGTGCCTTGCGTGATGCGAATGTCGAGTTGCATCAACACTTGGGCTGGGGCATCACCGCCTACCCACCACTCATTCGCAGCCACGCGCTGAAAAACCACAGAAGTCACATCAGCACGCTTGTGCAGCACTTGCGTGCTGAGTGCCGTCAAATCGCGCGCCAGCGCATTTGCATCCATGAGTTGCGCATGCGCTGATAGTTTCAAGGTCAAGATAGGCATTTCAAATCACCTTTGTCTTTGAACTATCCACACTCATCAACGCGCGTGACTGACGATGTCGAGTCACACGAGCCAAAAACCGTGACAAACTCTTAGTCGCTTTTGCACAACCTGCATCCACACCACCCCAAAAGTCTGGGACAGCTTCGCGACGCAAGCGACGTGCATGTTGTTTAGCTTGGGCAATCAAAGCATCACGATCAAGGGACTCATAGCCTGCGGGAGGATTACGCATCTCAGTTCTCCAGTAAATTTCGGTGAGATAACTTTAGGTTGCCACCGCCTAATGCGAAACACCACCAGTCGCAAATAGGTGTTGCACAAACTGCAACAGCACTCCATTAACATGCGCACATGGCTGATTTGAGTTTTGATGACTTACGACTGTTTGCACGCGTCGCCGCACTAGGCACGCTATCGGCGGTTGCCCGCGAACGTAATGTGCCTGTGAGTCAAATCTCACGAGGACTTCAACGCATCGAAGCTGCCTATGGCACACAACTTGTACTTCGCACAACGCACGGTTTGTCACTCACCCCTGAAGGGGAGATTTTGCAAAGCTACGCCCTGCGCATCTTGGGCGAAGTGGATGCGCTTGATGCTGAATTCGGGCAAGCACGTGACAGCATTTCTGGTTTGGTTCGGGTGAGCATGAGTGCAGTCATTGCGCAGCATTTGTTGGTCGAGAGCTTGCCTCTGTTGCACCAAAAGCATCCCAATTTGTGTGTGGACTTTCGTGTGGATGACGCATTGATCGATATGGCACGAGATGGCATTGACATTGCTATCCGAACTGGCGAACCACAAACCGACACATTTGTAGTGCGTCGTATTGGTCAACTCACAAGACATCTCTATGCGAGTCCAAGCTATATCCAAGAACGGGGTATGCCTCTAACCGTCAATGACTTACGCGACCACGCCTTGATTGCCAACAGCCAGCACGACCACTTGAATGTGTGGCAGTTTAAAAATTCTTCGCCTATACATGCCAATGGCCCGTTCAGTGCAGATAACACCGCCATTGTTGCGTCGATGTGTATCGCTGGGCTAGGCATTGCGCGCATCACATCGGTGGTGGCTGAGCCATTGGTAGCGCAAAGCAAGCTCATCCAAATATTGCCGCATGAATTTGATGAAACACCCATTCCATTGAGCGCCTTTATGCTTTCAGGCCGCCACCGCTTGCCGAAAATCCGCGCCTGTATTGACCACTGGGCGCAGTGGCTGCACAACACATCGCCGCCATGCTGAACCGTCGTTTTTTGCTCTCACACCCCGCGCACTTCATTGCACTCGGTGCAGGCGCGGGCCTCAGCCGTTTGGCACCAGGGACTGCTGGTACTTTGTGGGCATGGGCCGTGTTTGCCCTCTTGCAAATGTGGCTCACCCCGCTACAAATGGGTGTACTGATTGCCACGTCGACGTTGGTCGGTTGGTGGGCTTGCACCGTCACCGCACAACACATGGGTGTGGCTGACCCCGGCGCGATTGTGTGGGACGAAGTGATTGCGTTTTGGCTGGTGCTGTGGCTGGTCACACCCACCACCTTTTGGGGCCAACTGGGTGCGTTTGCTTTGTTCCGCTACTTTGATGCAGCCAAGCCTGGGCCTGTGCGTTGGGCAGATAGTTTGTTCAAAGGCTTTGGTTGGCGCGGCGGCTGGGGCATCATCTTTGATGACTTGGTGGCTGCCTTTTGCACGTTGTTGGTCATTGCTGTTTGGAGGTCTCTATGAGTTTGCAATCTCTCACTGAACAACTCGCCGAAGTGCTACAACAACACGGCTGGATGCTGGCCTCGGCAGAGAGCTGCACCGGCGGCTTGATTGCCGCGCATTGCACAGACTTGCCAGGCTCTAGCAACTGGTTTGAACGCGGCTTTGTCACCTATTCCAACGATGCCAAACACGAGATGTTGGGCGTGGACAACCATTTGATCGAGCAACATGGCGCGGTCAGCAAAGAGGTCGTGGAGCAAATGGTGTTGGGCGCTTTGCGCCACTCTCGTGCGCAAGTGACCGTCGCCACCAGCGGCATTGCTGGCCCAACAGGCGCAAGCGCAGATAAACCTGTGGGCACCGTGTGGTTTGCATGGGCCACACCCAGCGACACAGGCCCCACACTGGATGCCGAAAGCGCATGGGTCAAAACCGAATGCTTGCACTTAGCGGGAGACCGTGCTGCGGTACGGGAAGCTGCGGTGCAGCATGCGATGCATGAGCTGGTTCAACTTTTGTCAAACCGTACTGCATAAAAAATGGCCTCCCATTGCTGGCAGGCCATTACGCTCATTAGAAAACTAGCTGTCTTGCTTAGAACTTGTAAGCAACGCCCAGCGTGCTGGTGGTGAGATGAAAACCTGACTCACCAAAAGTTTTATTGGAGTAGTCGACCAGTGCACGCAATGTCAGTTGTGGCATGACGTTGTATTCCAAACCAGCGCCAACAACCAGTGATGTCCCTTTTCCGCTATAGCCAGTGTCTGTCTGTTCAGAGCGACGAACCCCTACTTTGCCAATCACGTCCACATCTTTAGCAACATTCATGCGAGGAATAGCCGCAATATCCAGGAACACATTTTTTACACCAGAATCGTCGGTTTTTTGCCAGCGCGAGACCTCAACTGCGATGTCCCCCATACGATATCCACCATACAAGCCCACACCGTTTAGTGAACCAGTAGCATCACCACCCGCTTTAGCGTGGTTGTAATTCAAACCACCATAAACCCCTTCATCAGCAGCTTGCGCACCCATTGCAACGACAGCCAAAGCAGCCAAAACGATCTTTTTCATTCTTCACTCCTATTTTGGTTAAAGAATAAATAATACTTTATATTTCAATAAAGATAATTAAACAATATTAAATTAATACTTATTTTTTGTATCCACGCCAATGCGCGCCAAACGATTGCGCATGGTCAGCACCGCTTTGTCTTTGCTGATGAGTTGGGTTTGATGTTGGGCCGCGAGGTCAATGAACTTTTGGTCGTCTGCGTCTTTGCACACAAATTGACATTTAGCAGCCACGGGCACAAGGTGCGCGTGCACATCAAAGTGCGCCAAGATATCTTGCGCAGTCAGTTGGCTAAACGCCAAACGATGGGCGATGTGGGTGTAGGCCAGCACGCGCTCAAGCTCATCACGCATAACTTGCGTGGCCAGCCACTGCACACGCTTGCTTTCAAGCGCCTCTAACAACGCGGGGGTGGCCGCGTCTTTGTAGAGCCACAAGTCGAGCACGATGTTGGTGTCGAGCACCACGCGCACAGATGGTTCGGTCATGCTGGCCCGTTGCCCTCGATGGGCTGAGGGTTGTTGGGCTTGTTGCGCATCGAGCCTGCACGCAAATCGAAGCGAAACATGCGGCATTCAATCGGGCCGTTCCACATGGGTACACGGCGCGATTCTTTGAAGCGCATGCGGCTTGGCAACTTGAAGTCAGGCGTCAACATCCATGCGGACCAACCAGCGTAGTTTTTCTTCCAATGGCTGGCGAGCTGGGCAAAGAAATCGCCACCGTCTTCGGTTTGTGCAATGTCACGTGCGCCAAAGCGTGGCACATCGTCGCGCACCATGCCGCCGCCATAGGCTGCATCATCAAAGCCAGCATCGCCGTTTTGCTTCACGTCTTCATAGGGTGATACATATTCGGTAGGCGGCGCATAACGCGCACGGCGTGCCGCACCCGCGATACCAGCGGCTTCGATACGTTCGCCATACGGTGGGTTGACCAACATCACGCCAGGCACATCACAGGGTGGCATACGCTGCAAGGCATCGCCGCCGCGTAGCTGAACGGCGTGGGCCACACCACCGCGCTCGGCATTGCGTTGTGCAAAGTCAACCATACGGAACGCCACATCACTGCCGTAAATCGGCGCACGCGGTTCGCACTCTTGCGCGCGGGCGTTGTCTAGCAAACCATGCCACACATGCTCTTGGTAAGGAATAAGTTTTTGGAAACCAAACTTGCGCATCGAACCTGGTGCGATATTGCAAGCGATTTGAGCCGCTTCCACCGCAATGGTGCCGCTGCCGCAGCAAGGGTCATACAAAGGCACGCCTTGAGTCACTAGACCGTCGGGGTTAGCGGGGGTGCCATCGCCCATGCTCCAACCACTGGCGGCCAACATGGCCGCGGCGAGTGTTTCTTTCAAAGGCGCATCGCCTTTGTCCGCACGCCAACCGCGTTTGAACAAAGGCTCACCCGAAGTGTCGATGTAGAGCGTGCACTCGTCAGTGGTCAAGTGGGCGTAGATACGCGCATCAGGCCATTGCGTGTTGACGTCAGGACGCACGCCAAACTTATGGCGAAAACGGTCAGCCACCGCGTCTTTGATTTTGAGCGCTGCAAAGTTCAAGCTCTTCAGCGGGCTGTGCTGCGCTGTGACTTCAATCTTGAAGGTTTCTTTGGGTGAGAACCACAGCTCCCACGCCACCTCACAAGCCGCACGGTATAGGTCTTGTTCTTGGCGATACAAGGTGTGCGACAACTCGACCAACACACGTTGTGCCAAACGGCTGTGCAGGTTAAGTTTCAACACCTCACGCCACGACGTGCGCACCATCACACCCGCACGAAACACGCGTAAATCTTCATCTCCCACGCCCGTAATTTGGCGCACCTCTTGGGCCAAATAAGTTTCGACACCTGCCGCACAGGGCAAGAAGAGATGGAGTTGGTTCATAGCTTTTTCAGTTGAAGCGACTCAAACGGTCGCCCCTCAAGTTGTCACAGCGCTTTGCGCAATGTCGTGGGCGCAATACGCAACGCCTCACGGTATTTGGCCACGGTGCGGCGTGCGCACTCAATGCCTTGCTCTTTGAGCATTTCGGAGAGCTGATTATCCGACAGCGGCTTTTTGGGGTTCTCGCTCGCCACAAATTGCTTGATCAACGCACGCACCGCCGTGCTGGAAGCGTTGTTGCCGCTCTCGGTTTCCAAACCTGAACCAAAGAAATACTTGAGCTCAAACGTGCCGTAAGGCGTGCTCATGTATTTGTTCGTGGTCACGCGGCTGATGGTGGACTCGTGCAAACCCAACTCCTCCGCAATCTCGCGCAACACCATGGGGCGCATGGCAAGTTCGCCGTGAATGAAGAAGTGTTTCTGGCGCTCGGCGATGGCGTTGCTCACACGCAAGATGGTGTCAAAGCGTTGCTGGATGTTTTTGATGAACCAGCGCGCCTCTTGCAAACGCTGCTGCAAACCTGCGTGCGCTTCGCCTTTGCCGCCTTTAAGGGCGTTGGCGTAAATGTCGTGCACGCGCAAACGTGGCATCACATCGGGGTTCAGTGCCACCTTGAATTTAGGTGCCGTGATGGACTTGCCCACACGGGTGACCAACACATCGGGCACCACCACATGGCGCTCGACATCGGCAAAGCGACGGCCCGGCTTGGGCTCCAAACGACCGATCAACGCAATGGCGACTTTCACATTGGCTTCGCTGTCGCCCACGATGACCGCCAAGCGTTTGAAATCGCGCTTGGCCAACATCTCCATGGGCTGCTTGCACATGCGTATGGCAGTGTCGCGAATCTGCAAAGCCTCTTCGCCTTTGGGCTCCAGTGCTTTGAGTTGCAAGGTCAAACACTCAGCCAAATCGCGTGCACCCACGCCCACAGGCTCTAGGCTTTGCAGCAGCGACAAGGCCACTTGGAAGCGGTGTTCGAGTTCTTCAATTTGCTCTTCATCGTCACCGCCCAAACCTTCGGCCAAACTGCGCAGCGTGTCTTCGAGGTAACCATCGTCGTTGAGGTTTTCAATCAAATAGCGCAAGGCCGCTTGATCTGTCGGGCTCAGACGCAAGGCCAAGGCTTGACGGTGCAAGTGCGAGGTGAGCGACTCTTGCATGCGCGCCAGCTCGGTGGCGTCGGCCGTGTCGCTGTCTGCGGTGTTGTTGTGATTGCTGGCGGGGGCGTCGCCGCCCCACTCGGAATCATCGGCAGAAAACTCCACGCTGCCATCGCCATCCCAGCTTTCAGCCACACCATCCACACTAGGCTCGGTGTCGCTGGCCGTGTTGTCTACGGTGATCTCCGACATGCCGCCATCGAGGGATGGCACTTCGCGTGTTGTCTCAACCTCCTCGTCGCGAGCAGGTGTATCGGCCTTGTCGAGTCCAAACTCCTCGCGCGGGGCTTCTTCAAAGTCTTTGTCGAGAAACGGGTTCTCGTCGAGCATTTGCTCAATCTCTTGGCTCAACTCCAAAGTCGACAACTGCAACAGTCGAATCGACTGCTGCAACTGGGGCGTGAGCGCCAGATGTTGGGATACGCGGAGTGATAAGCCTTGCTTCATGATCACATTCGGAAATGTTCGCCAAGATAAACACGGCGCACGTCCGCGTTCTCAATGATCTCGCGCGGCGTGCCTTGCGCCAGCACGCGGCCGTCGCTGATGATGCAGGCGTGATCGCAAATACCCAGCGTTTCGCGCACGTTGTGGTCGGTGATGAGCACCCCCATCCCACGCGCTTTCAAAAACCCAATGATGCGTTGAATCTCAATCACCGCAATCGGGTCAATGCCAGCAAAGGGCTCGTCCAGCAAAATGAAACGGGGATTGGTGGCCAAAGCACGTGCAATTTCCACACGTCGACGCTCCCCCCCGGACAAAGCCACGGAAGGCGACGCGCGCAAATGATCGACACGCAACTCTTGTAACAAAGACGTCAAACGCTTTTCGATTTCATCACGCTTCAACGGTTGACCGTCTGCATCGCGTTGCAGCTCCAACACGGCGCGCACGTTGTCTTCCACATTCAACTTGCGAAAGATCGATGCCTCTTGCGGCAAATAGCTCAACCCCAAACGCGAGCGGCGGTGAATCGGCAAATGCGCCACCGGTTCGCCATCGATGGTGATGCTGCCGCCGTCCGCTCGCACCAAGCCCACGATCATGTAAAACGATGTGGTCTTGCCTGCGCCGTTCGGCCCAAGCAAGCCCACGACTTCGCCTTTCTTGACCGAGATCGAGACATCGTGCACCACTTTGCGACTGCCATAGGCTTTTTGCAGGTGATGTGCTTCCAAACGACTTTCGGTCGCGTCAGCTTCGAGAGAAGGTGAAAGTGTTTCGGTCACGGTTTATCCAATGTTTTACTGCGCGGTGCCAGCACAGCTTTGACACGACCAGCGCCCGTCTTGCCACCATCCTTGGTCACTTGACCATCGATGCTCAACACATCGGCCAAGTTGTCGTAAATGATCAAGTTGCCCGTCATTTGATCTGACAGCACTGCCCCACGGTAGCGTCTGGCTTCTGCGTCTTTGATGAGTTTGATTTTGTCGGTCCGACCGTCAAATTCGATGCGCAGACCTTCACCTTCCATGAATTCATCTACACCTTCGCGCTTTTGTCGAAAGAAGGCGCGTTTGTTGGGCTCGGGGAGGATGACGCCAGATTGGTAACCATCTGGGTCTTCACGAATTTCAATGCGTGAACCACGCATGACCAAACTGCCTTTGGTCAACACAGCGCGTCCCGTGAAGATGCTGACTTGATTGAGTTCATCATGAACCAAGTTGTCAGCCTCAATGTTCATCGGTTTGTCTCGATCTGCTTTTTCCGCCGACGCCGCTACCGGCACGATGGCCAAGAGCAGGACGAGTGGAAAAGAAACAAATGAGGTCAAGGCACGAATATTGCTCGTTGAGTTACGGCATTCTAACCATCTGGCAGAAGCAATTTTCGTGCTGACTCGCAGTCCGTTGGACAGGAGCCACGGATGACTTAGCGCCCGCGGCGAACCTCGCCAATCAAATAATCGGCAACTTGCAACGCACGATCCATCGACTGGGCCAAGCCACCATCGGTGTAGAAACGACCAGCAATACCTAAGGCGGGCACACCTTGCACCTTGAACGCATCTTGCAGCTGCGTGGCGCGGCGCGCTTTGGTGGCAACGCCAAAGCTGTTGAACGTGTCCATGAACTTCTTCTCTGGCAACCCATTTTTGTTGGCCCATGCCGCTAAAGCTTGGGCATTGTTGAGCTGCTGGCGCTCGACATGAATGGCATGGAACAACTTGGCGTGCATGACATCGACCAAATTGAGCGACTCAAACACATAGTAAGCACGTTGTTGCGCTTCAAAATCATCACGGAAACGTACTGGCACACGTTGCACCACCACATCTTTAGGTGCAGCTTTGACCCAAGCGGCAAACTGCGGCTCGAAAGAATTGCAATGCGGACAGCTATACCAAAAAAACTCAATCACTTCAATCTTGCCTGTGCCCACGTCGGTGGGCACACGTTTGTCGAGTGACAAATAGTCTTTGCCTTCAACTGGCTTGGCAGCCGCCGTGCCTTGCGCCTGTGCGGCCAACGGCAAGCCAGCCATGGTGGCAGCAGAGATGGCAGCCAAAGAAAAATCGCGACGTTTCATGGGTTACCTCTTGGTGGTTAACGTTGCACCCGCACCATGGCGGAATCGATATGCGCAGCTTCTAGCTTGGCGCGCACGCGCTCAGCCTCGGCTTTGTCTAAGGGACCAATGCGAACGCGATAAACCGTACGTCCGCCTTGGTCACGCTCGCTGATTTTGGCATCCAAACCCAGCATCACCGTCTTAGCGCGTTGCGCTTGCGCCTCTTCATTGCTGCGGTAAGCGCCAGCTTGCACGAAGTAAATGAAGGGATCTGTGGGTGTTGGCTCAGTTGCTTTAGCTTCAGCAGGCCTTGTTTCTGTTGGCTTGGTCTCTGTCGGCTTGGGCTCTGGTGACTTAGGTTCAGCTTTGGCTTCTATCTTGCGATCAGCGGATTTGACCTTGGCTAAATCACCCAAGGGATCGGCACTCTTCGGATCGACCTTGGTTGCCGCGTCACTGGTTGACTCGTCCGCTTTGTCGCTCGACTTGCTGCCCTTTTTGCCGTACAGCGGGGCATTTGGATCCCAATCTTTGTTCTTTTCCGCTTCTGCAGCGTCTGACTCTGCAGAGCGTGCTTGGCCCTTGCTCATGAAAGGGATAGGCACTTTGGTCACATACACCGCCACACCCAAGGCCACAGCCAGACCCACTACCAACCCAATGATGAAGCCCACCAAAGTGCTGCCGCGCTGCTGATTCATGCTCGAACTCTCCCGTTTCATTACATGCTCGCGGGGGCTGACACACCCAACACCGCCAAGCCATTGTGCAGCACCTGCGCGGTGGCTGCCACCAATGCCAAGCGTGCTTTTTTCACCGTTTCGTCATCCACCAAAATGCGCTCGGCATCGTAATAGCTGTGATAGCTGGCCGCGAGGTCACGCAAGTAGAAGGTCACATCATGCGGCGCAAAGTCGGCCGACGCTGCAGTGAGCATGGCGGGGTACTTGGCCAGTTGCAACATGAGGGCTTGGGCTTGTGGGCTTTCAAGCGCAGACAAGTCCACCTCTTTGAGCGAAGTCACATCGCCACCATCCTTGTCGGCCCAAGCACGCAACACCGAGCAAATGCGGGCGTGCGCGTATTGCACGTAATACACGGGGTTGTCGTTGTTCTTTTGCACGGCCAAGTCCACGTCAAAGGTGTACTCGGTGTCGGGCTTGCGGCTGAGCAAGAAGAAGCGCACCGCGTCTTTGCTGGTCCACTCGATCAAGTCGCGCAGGGTCACGTAGCTGCCAGCGCGCTTGGAAATTTTCACCTCTTCACCGCCGCGCATCACGCGCACCATGGTGTGCAGCACGTAGTCGGGGTAGCCCTCTGGAATGCCCACGTTCGCCGCTTGCAAGCCTGCACGTACGCGGGCGATGGTGCCGT
>JACCEC011422377.1_pt1 | contig 10817 bp, 6 predicted proteins | sample 7450121 | NCBI WGS metagenome assembly JACCEC01 (sample SAMN15323455, study PRJNA562643) | freshwater metagenome | isolation source: river surface water | place: USA:Blue River Watershed | collected 2017-08-18 | reverse complement strand
GCCATCTGCGCGTCGCCGACCTTGGATCCATTCGGGTACAATTTTTTGTAGGCTTCAAACTTGGCCTTCGCTTTTTCGTATTCCTTCAGATTGTAGTGCGCAGCGGCGATCGAGAAATGCACGCTCTCAAGGCCCGGACCGGATGCGCCCAGCGTGAGCATTTGATCGAGCCCCTCAACAGCCTTTTGAAAGTCGCCCCTTGCGAAAGCCCCCATCGCGGCGGCGTAAATCTCGTTGAGCTTTTCCTCTGGCGCCTTCGGAGCCTGCGCGACGCTGTAAAAGCCGCCAAGGCAGTGAACGCATATCAGAAGCATCGCCGAAAAACGCCTCGCTCTCAGAAGCGCGGGGCGGGGAACGGCTGGATGATTCCGGGGTTTAGCCATGGGCTTACAATTCCAAGCCTCCGCTTGTAAGCGACCATGGCTTCGATATCCAGTTGGGATTGCGCCAGAACGACTCATTTCGGCTGATTTGCTGTCGGGATCTGCTTTGACCCGCACCGCTTGATGGTTAATGTTGCCCGTGGGCCAAATGCTTGCCCCAATAATCCCCAACCCCGCCTTGCCCCCCGCGTCTTGATGAACTGGTTCGTGTTTAACCCCGGAGACTTCGCCGTCTCATTTTTAAGCGTACTTTTGGAGGGCATCCCGTTCCTGCTACTCGGTTCTATCATCTCTGGAATCATCGAGGCATGTGTCTCGCCCCAGCGCCTCGCAGCCGCACTCCCCAAGAACCGCTCGCTGGCGGTATTTGTCAGCGGACTCCTAGGGCTGCTCTTTCCGATGTGCGAGTGCGGAAGCGTGGTGATCATTCGCAGGTTTCTCAAGAAAGGGCTCCCGCTTGGAAGCGCGTTCACCTACATGCTCGCGGCGCCGATCGTGAGCCCGATCGTGGCCATCAGCACTCTGGCAGCCTTTCGCGGCCAGTTCTCGGTCGAAATGACCTGCCTGCGACTGGGCCTCGGATTTGTAATCGGTGTTGTCGCTGGATTGATCATCGAGCGGTTCCCCGCGCATTCCATCCTTCGCGAGGACGCGGGCCTTCGCCCCGAAACAGCCCCGCGCAGCGGCCTCAAAATCGCGGCGCCGGCGGGCGTTGAGGAACCGGAGCAGAAGCCCAGCAGAGTTCTGAAAGCGATTTACACCGCATCCACGGATTTTTTGGATGTGGCTGTTTTCTTCATCCTCGGCGCCGCGATCACCAGCGTCTTGGGAACCTCCATCGACCGAGCCGTTCTCGCACCGGTTGCGACGAACGCGCCGCTTTCCATTTTTGGGATGATGACCCTTGCAGCGGCGCTTGCGCTTTGCAGCACAACGGACGCATTCATCGCTGCGACGAGTTTCTCAGTCTTTCCGATGACAGCCAAGTTGGCGTTCCTTTTGTTCGGGCCGATGTTTGATCTGAAACTCTACTGGCTTTACAGCCTTCTTTTCAAAAAACGCGTCGTGATCCTCCTCGCTCTCAGCTTGTTCTTTGGAATAGGTTTAATCTGTTGGAGGCTCAACGGGATATTCTTCTAAGAGAGATCTGTCCGCCATCTTCAAACACTCGAATCATCTGAAGCCATGACCTCGTTGTTCACACGCTGGATCCCGTCCCTATCGCTTGGAGTGTGGAGCGCGATTCTGCTCGCTTCCCACCTCACCGGACGGGCTGCAAAGTTTCTGCACCCTGCCTTCCGACCCGGCGTTTTAGCGGCGGGTCTTCTCCTTGCTCTGCTGGCGCTCCTCATCGCTTCACGTGAGACGCCGCCCGAATGCTGCACGGACGCGACCTGCACGCATCCGCTCTCACGGTCTCGTCTTGGCCGTTGGCTGACCTTTGGCATTCTGGTTTTACCAGCCAGCTTTGCTGCATGGCTCTCGCCTGACACATTCAGCAAGCAGGCTTTCGAGCAACGGGGCATCACAATGGATGCGACAGGTCTTGGAGATCGCCGCACGGTCGCCGCGGCAAGCCAGCAGACATCGGAGGATCATTCCAAAAAGGATATTGCCGACGGGCCCGCCAAACCCGCGACTGGAACTGTCGCAGCGGATAAATCTGCCGAGCCAGACGGGACGGGAGCCAAAGCACTCGCCACTGCGCCGGCTGCGACGGCAGATAATGCGGCCAAGAGCGAGGCAAACGATGCGGTGCCGGACTACCTTCAACGAACGAAGGAAGGCTATATTATCACGGAGGTATTGGACCTGCTTTATTCTGTGCAGGACTCGCAGCTTCGAAAAGACTTCGAAGGCAGAACCGTGCAACTGATCGCCCAAATCATGCCCGATAAGACGTCGGCCAATTCCACAAACCGGTTCAAAGCGGTCCGGATGTTCATGAGTTGCTGCGCCGCTGATGCCCGGCCCGTGGCGACACTCGTCGAATCCAAAACACCACCAGAGCTTCAGGAAATGACATGGGTGAAGGTCGTCGGAACGGCAACTTTCCCAATCGAAAACGGCAAGCGTACCGCGGTGATTCAAGCCACTTCGGTGGAAGAAACCAAACCGCCCGAAGAAGCGATGCTGTTTTAGACGCCACACACCCAAACTCATGCTCCCAGAAATCGAACGCCTCCTCATTCTCCAAGACCGAGACCGCCGGACTCGGACCTTAAAAACCGAACTTAAGACCATTCCGGCGGACAGAACCGCCTTGGAACACAAACTTGCCACGCTCAAAGGACAAGCCAATGACGCGAGGCAAAGACAGCGCGCTGCGGAAGTCGAGCAGGCACGCCTCGACACCGAAATCCGCGCCAAGCGCGAACAGATAGCAAAGTACGAAACCCAGAAACTTCAGACTCGGAAGAACGAGGAATATCAGGCGCTCAACCATGGCATCGATCACGTGAAGGGGGAGATCTCGACGATTGAAGACCGGCAGCTTGAACTCATGGAGACGCTCGAGGCGCTCAAGCCGGAGGTTGCCGCATCCGACAAAGCCGCGGCGGAGGCGGAGATCCAGGTAAAACAACAGATCTCAGATCTCGAATCAAAAAACTCCAATCTTCAGGGGCAAATCGCAGAGCTCGAATCCGGTCGGCAGACCTACACCGAGGGACTGGACGAGGATTTGCTGGACACGTACCAGAGGCTTTTTCTCACCAAGGGAGAGGCCGTTGTGGCGGTTCGCAACGAGGTCTGCTCCGGCTGCCACATGAAGATTACCGTCTCAACTTCGGCAAAAGTGAAAGCGCAGAAATCGGTGGTGCACTGCGAACAATGCAACCGGATCTTGTTTCCGGAGATTCACTGAGCTTCTAAGAGGTCCTCAGGAAAATCCCAAGAGGCTGCCTCTTTGCGCGGTTGCCCGCTCAATACCGGCAACCGAAAGGAACGCCGCAGTCGGCAGAGCCTAGTAATCTGCAGCGCTTGGTTCTGGAACGGTCTCCAGCAGCTTGTTGACGATCTTGTCCGTGTTCATGCCCTCGCTGTCTGCCGTGAAGTTTGTGAAGATGCGGTGGCGCAACACGGGCCGCGCCACTGAGCGCACATCGTCGGCAGTAACCAGCAGTCGACCGGCGATGACGGCGCGCGCCTTGGCCGCCACAATGATGTTCTGAGCCGCACGCGGCCCGGATCCGCAGCTGATCCAGCGGCTGATGAATTCCGGCGCACGCTTGTCACCCGGGCGGGTGGCACGCACCAGACGGACCGCATACTTCAACACGTGATCGCTTACCGGCAGATTGCGCACGGTTTTCTGCAGCTCAAGAATCTGCTCGGCCTGCATGACTTTGTTCAGAATCGGCTTGATCATGCTCGTGGTGAACTTGGCGATCTGCTCCTCTTCCTCCTCGGAAGGATAATCCACAAAAATCGAGAACATGAACCGGTCCAACTGCGCTTCGGGCAGTGGATAAGTCCCCTCCTGCTCCAGCGGGTTTTGCGTTGCGAGCACAAAGAATGGCGCGGCGAGGTCGAAGGTCTTGCCCGAGGCGGTCACCCGATACTCCTGCATCGCCTCCAATAAGGCAGCCTGTGTCTTGGGAGGGGTACGGTTGATTTCGTCTGCGAGAAGAATCTGTGTGAAAATCGGTCCCTTGATGAAACGGTACTCTTTCTTTCCGGTTTCCTCATCAACCTCGAGAATATCGGTGCCGGTGATATCGGAAGGCATCAAGTCCGGGGTGAATTGAATCCGCCTGAACTCGAGATCCAGCACCTCGGAGATCGTCCGCACCAGCGTCGTCTTCGCAAGTCCCGGCATGCCGATGAGCAGCACGTGGCCGCGCGAGATGATCGCAGTCAGCATGTCCATGACGATGTCCACCTGGCCGACAATCGCCTTTCCGATCTCATCCCTGATCACCGATGTGAGTTGGCTCATTCGGGCGACCATCTCCTGCACCTCTGCGGTCTGTAATTCAGGAGGCAGTCCCGCGCTCGGAGGGGGAGCCTGCACGGGAGCTGGGGGCGCAGGAGCCTCCGTTTGACTGGAGCGGGCGGGCAAAGGCGCTGGGGGCACATTTGCCTCTGGGGACTCTGGAGCCTCCGGGGCCTCCGACATAGCCGACTCGGTCGCCGCGACCGCATCTGCAGAGGCCGAGGGAACCGGCGGCTTCTTGAAAGGCGCTGGGGGACGCGCCATGGGCGGCGCAACACCCTTCGCCTTCTTCACCAACGGTGCTGGCAGTGTCTCCGCTGAATCTATCAAAGGTCCTGGCGGCGGCGCGGAAGCGACCGGATCCGCCTGCGACATCACGCTCTGGGGGGAGGGTTCAAAAAGAAAAATCTCCGTTCCAATCCCAATCACGTCCCCCTCAGCCAGACGGCGAGGCTCTTGGATCACCACGCTATTCACCTCCGTTCCATTGCTGCTCTGCAAATCTTCAATCCACCAGCACCCATCCAAGGAAAAAATGCGCGCATGGCGGCGTGATGCACCTGATTGCACCGGCAGAACCAGATCGCAGGATTCGTCGCGCCCCACGAAAAGTTCAGGACGTGGGAACGTTGAAAAATCGATGGTGGGCGTGGTGTTCCCTGTGTTGCGTAGCTGTGACATAAGAAATAAAAGCTGGTTGGCAGTTTTTTTGAAAGGCGCGCGGGCGGCTGAGTCGGAGTGTTTCTTGGAACAGATTCGAGTTTTTATCTACACAAAGCAGCAGCCTCCGCCGCGAGTTCATGCTTGGGGTAACGTGCTGCGATGAAGCTCCAAATTTTTACCGCGGCATCCTTTTGCCCCAGTTCGGCGAGTGCACATGCGCGGTGAAAATCTGCAGGAATTTGAAAAGGGCTGTCAGGGTTGAGCGCCTTGAACGAATCGATCTCAAGGAGCGCCTCGCTGGCGCGGCCAAACATCAAATGCACCTGCGCACGCAGCAATAAGAAGTCACTCTGGAGTTTCGCCAAGGGATGCTCTTTCTCCCAAAGCGCAAGCTGTGTTTCCGCGTCAAATCGAAGCCCCCTCGAAATCAAATTAGCGACCGTTGCTGCATAAGCTCTGTCCTGAGCCGCAAACTTTCTACCGGCGCTCTCATCCGCAACGTTTTTTTGAATGATGCGATAGGCTTCTTCGGCCTCCTTCAGCTTGCCTTGGACGCGGAAGAGATCACCGATTCGCGTGCGAATCAACTGAACCACCTCGGGTGATGACTCGAACTTCGGAATCGCTTTCTTGGCAAAGGCAATCGCCGAATCGTCGCGCATCATGAACGTCCGTGTGTCCATTTCAAAGATCACAAGCTCGCTCAAAAACTTCTCTGCAGCGGCTGCCCCCACTTTACTGACTTCCTCCAAGGCAGCCTTTGCATCCACCCGTGCCAGACCGCGCAGCCAACCCATCAGAGCCCCCACGTAGAGTCTATCCTCCGGATCCGGATTTTTCGTGACCCACGCCTTTGCAATCGGCAGCAACTCTGCGTCGTCCCCAAACTGCCTTGCGAACCGGAAGTAATCGCTCACCTGTTCGATCTCCATGTCGCTCATCTCCTCACGCCCCATTTTTTCCAAGTACCGGTGTATATCCGCTTTTGATCGGACTGAGGCGGACTTAAGCGATACAAAAGTGGAAATGGGGAACCTCAAATTGACTGAGCCCTTTTCAGAGGAGAGTTCTACATCGGCGTAGATAGGGGCCATCCCTGAAAAAATGTGACTGAAAGACGGACCCTGACGTTTCGCTCCATCACTGAGCACCCACGATGCGGACCATCCATCCGGCATCCCTTCGAGCGAGACCTGCGTGTCAAAGAGCACGGAAGTCTCCCACCCGAGATAATCCTCATGTTTCACCGCCAACTTCGGGAGCTTTCCAAGCTTTACATGCTCGATGGAGACCACCTCCGTTTTTCCAGAGCGCATCCAATGGTTGCCCTCGAAAAGCAGCATTTTGGTCTCGTCCTCAATGTAGCCAAACCGCGCTGAACCGCCCGCCTGTTCTCCCTTGGCCAAAAGATAATCCACCATCACGCCCCCCTCCGGGATGCTCACCATGGAGCGAACCAATTCGTCGGTGGGCGACCTATCTGGGTCCGTGGCCCGAAGTTTTAACTGAGGCGGATGCTCGCCCGGGGCCATCAATTCAAGCTTGCCGTTGATCCACACAAACGACGCCCCGGAAGACACCGTCGCCAGAGGCTTTTGCATGGCTCCCGGCTTGAGCCATCCACGGTAGCGCGCCAGATAGTTTTTGGGTTCGCCGAATGGATTACCGTCAAAACCGATGTGCGTCGTAAACGCAGCGCCGTCTGTTCCAATCGAAATTTTCCACGCGTCATTCAATCCATCAGGCGACTCCAACGACATGTCGGCAAGAAGACGCCTGAACTCCACGAAAAGACCGTGCTTTGGCTCCCACGCTGGCGATTTCAAAGCCTTCGTTCCGCCAAAATACAGCTTGTACTGCGAGCCCTCCTTGAGCCCCTTTGCAATCAGTAAAATGTTCTGACGCGGCCCTCGGAAAAGCTTCGCGATCGGAACCGGTGTATCGGCCGAATCCAGCAGCGCGACATCAGCGAGTTCAGGGAGTGTCGCGCCCAACTCGAAAACCTCCAGCGCCCAGCCGGCGTCCGGGTCAGATGGACCGTTTTTTGCAAGGATCGTCGCCCGGTACATCGAGTCGGCAAGGACCCACGAGGGATCCGCACCGGACTTCACTGGTGCGGTCTTTCCTGCAGCCCCTCCCACCGCGGGCGCTGCCTCCAAGGGGGCCACTGCAAAAAAGAGCGCCGCCTCAAGGAAAGTGATGCAGTAAAAAATCGGTCTCATTTGCCTTCGCTGAGTGAACGGAAGTATTCCACGACCATGCTCTTGTACGCGGCCGGCGCCTCCCCTTCAACACCGCCCATCGTCCGCCTCTGATCCGGGCGCAGGGCGCCGCTGATAGCGCTTTGGGAAACACCGGACCTCCCGCCTCCGGCGATCATTCCACGCAGCTCGCGCATCGCCCTTTCGTGCCCTGCAGCCGCATCAGACACCCTGCCCTCCCTGAAGGCCTGCGCTACCCCGTCCATCGCCCCTCGTGCTACACGAAGCGCGTCCCCTTCCAATCGCAAGGCCCGGGCAAGCAGCACCAAGCGCGACAACTTTTCAACGACGGCGCCGGCCGCCGCAGCGGCCTTTTCATCAACGTGCGCTGCGGGATCCGCGACAATCTTCTGCTCTGCGGAGGCATCTGTTGAGGCTGCTGCGGGCGCATTCGCTGCTCCATCCGCGGCTGGAGTATCACCCGGGTTCGCCTTCGGCTGCTCAACCGGCGCCTGAGGCTTCGGGATGACATCCCCGATCGCCTGCACTTCCATTTCCAACTTCTCCACTTGCTCGGCAAATGCGTCACTCACCTTCAAGCGATGCTGCTCGGGAATCTTCGCCCGCGAACCTCCCTCGCCCGGAGCCGTGTCCGCAAACTCCAAAAACCGCAACGCGTCTTCAGACGCGGCATCGACCCATTTCATGAGATCGGCTGAACCCGCGCCCAGCTTCTTCATTCCCTCCAAAATAATCTTTGCCCTGTCGACCGACGACTGGCTCATCCTAGGGGGATTCATCGCCAGAGCGGCCGCTTGATTAAATGCGTCCGCCTCGAACTCGCCAAGAATCTGTGTTGCAGCCTCCGAAATTCGGTCTGCTTCAGCATGCTCAGGATACGACAGAGAATCCGACAAGGTTTGAGCCACGGCCTCAGAGAGCAGTGCACTAGTTCGGGCAACCTCCGAAATCAGCGATAGATTGTCCGCACTCAGAGACTCTTTTTGCACCAACGGTTCGAGTTTCGCAGTCGCATCCTCCTGCACTTTTTCGAGCAAACGAAACTTTTCACCTGTTTCGAGAACCGGCGCCTTGAGCTGCTCCAATTGCGCCTTCGCTGACTTCAATTGCCAGTCCGCGATTGCACCCACTGCCTTGGCGCACTCCGAAGCGAGCGCATCCAGTTCTTTCAAGCCCGCATCCACTTCACCCTTTTGGAGCGTCTGAGCGCACGTGTGGATGCGGTCCACCAAATTCAACTGCTTCAAAGAGCTCGTCACCTGTCCGAGGACCGTGCGCAAAGACTCATCACCAAAACTGACATTCGCAGCAGCACCGTCAAGTCGCGGCAAGAGCACTTCGATGCGGTCTCCCAGTGTCTTAAGCTTTCCAGCAACGCCAGCCGATGCGCTTTCCCCCTTCGCTTTCAAATCCTGGCACCAATCCCTTTGGTTTCTCACCAACTCCTGGATATCCCCCGCCAATTTGACGACTGCAAAATGCCTGCTCTCACGGGCTGCGAGAGCGGAGAGCCCCTCAGCCTGCGCCATGATGGACCTCTGCACAACCGCCGCTTTCACCAAAACACCGGAACGGACATCGCCAAAAACACTCGCCGCATCGCGGAACAAAACGATCCCATCTTTAATCTCGCGGTGTAAAAACGTTGCCATTGCCTCTGCCACCAGCAGCCCAGCTTCACCCGCGAACTGAGAAAGCTCGACTGCCGCTTCCTCAATTTTCATCTGTCGCTCAAGCAAAGGCTCAATCACACCCTGATCCCCCGCCGCAAAGGCCTCCTTGGTGGCAGTAAGGTTCTTCATCTGCAGTTCAATGAGTGCACGCAAACCAGACCCGACTTTCTCCTCCGCGAGCTTTTTGTTATTCGCAGCATCCCCCGCCCCGGCAATCTTCACGACGATTGGCTCAGACATCCCGATTCCCGGACCGCTTGCAGTGTTTTGATCCTTCGCAATCACTCGGTACACCGCCTTCGGCTGCCCCTCGATCGGCTTAATAGTGACAACCGCACTTTCGGAAAACTTTTTGACTCCCTGCAGGTCCGCCCACTCCGCGACAAGCATCGCGTCGGGCTTCTCATCCGAGCTTTGATAGACGCCGACATGTGCAAGCCCGAGCGCGTCCTCGGCGGAAAAACTAATACGCAATGGCTCGCCAACATCACCGACCAACTCCCGTCCATCCGCCGGTTCTGACACCGCAACCAACGGCGGCTCATCTACAACCACAGTCAACGGGATCGAAGCGAAACCTTGCGTGTCGATTTCATCACGGAAGGACACTCGAATCGTGTGAGGTGAATCAGTGGGCACATTAACCACCCACTCCATGGATCCTTCGGCGGAATCCTTTGCGTCCCCCGCGTTGGAGCTAAGCGCAGCCTTCCGTGCTTCAACCGAGACGTCTTCGTTCGACTCCGTAACCGCTTTGAGCTCGGTAACCGCATTGTTGAATCCAAGAGCGAGCCGGACTTTTGAACCCAGCAGGATGTCCTGCAGAAAACCAGCATCGTGAATCGTCTCAACCTTCGCCCCGAGATATTCCGGCGCGGTAATCTCCGCCGTGCGTTCACGGATGACAGTACGCGGCCGCACAGTAATTTTATAAATCTCCGAGACGGCGTCCCCCGCCTGGATCTGATACTCGAGCGGCTGCTTCACATCGCTCCAATCAAAAGTGAAAACCGGCTGCCCCGCCTCATGCTCCATCAGTGCGCGCTCCCAAGCACCTCCGACATCGCGGTACCTCACCCAAGCGCTGGCTGGGATGGATCTGGCAAGAACTACGCGTAGCTGAACGGAGGTTCCATGCGCGATGACCTGGTTTCCGGGAACCACTGTTTCGACAACCGTACGCGTGATGGGCCTGATCGAGCGGCCCGGCATGAGAATGCGCGAGGCCGAATTCACAAAGAGCGCCGGGGCGAGAACCGCCCAGACAAACAACACGCCGAGCACGCCCCCGAATCCAATTCCAAGCTTGCGCAGAAGACCCAAATCAAAAACGCGCTCCCAACGGATCGAAGGGAACGGATCATGCATTTCCTCATAAATAGCAGCCCGCAGAGGCGAATCCTCGGGTAAAGAATCCTCAAACTGCACGGCACTAATGAGGACGTTTCCGCATCCGCCCGAGGTCTCTTCGATCCTGCGGGCGACGCTCGCAAGCGTGATCACCGGACGCCACGCGCGCCATGCGCCCCATGACGCGGCTGTGAAAGTGGCAAGAAGCAAGGCGAAAGCGGACCATCTGCCTGTGGAGCCAAGGTGCAACCACTGGTCCACCGCCAACAGCACAACAAGCAGAGCGCTCGCGAGAATGCACCCTAGCAAAATCAAACGAGAGGCCCGCGAGAGCCGCCATTTCTGGGCGGCCTCTTGAAGCCTGCGTCTCACGCTGTTCGGATTAAGCGGCATTGAAGGGTGGTTTGAGATTTAATTTCCTCGAGGGGGGTCAGGGCAAGTTCCAGCGCTTTCGCATGAACCAGTCGGCCGAAAGCAGCATCAACAGCATTGAAAGCAAAACAGGGTGGTTCCAGAGATCAAGCAGCCTCGCACGGGCCACCTGCTGCTCCTTGCCACTCACGCGCTCACGCCATGAATCGGCTTGCTC